>OHAT01000538.1_pt1 | contig 38502 bp, 25 predicted proteins | sample 1577141 | NCBI WGS metagenome assembly OHAT01 (sample SAMEA3541578, study PRJEB24748) | human gut metagenome | biome: human gut; feature: human-associated habitat; material: faeces | place: China | collected 2012 | reverse complement strand
CTCTTCCGATCTCGGGACGACGAAACGGTGCTGGGCGACGGCTACGGCATGATTTACGACAGCAAGCCGACCGCGTCGGTCACGGTCACCTATTGGACCTGGACGGCAACGGGCGTCGCGGTACAAAAGACAGAAATGCTTGCCGCGGATGCCGCGGATGCCGCGGTGCAGGTCACCTACAACGGGAGGAGCTATTACCTCCTGCCGCTGCCGACCGGGGCGGTGAATACGGAATATGTCGATCCGAACAGCTTCTATCAGGAGGTCAGGGTCGACGGCGCGGCGTATCTCTACGCGCCGCACTTTGCCCGCACGGTGACGACGCCCGGCGAGGACGGCACGGTGGAGAGCCCGACGGGCGTTTCCATCCGCACGGCGCGCCAGCTCTACGCGCTGAGCCTTTACTACGACGAATACCGGGAGCGGCTCGATGAGAGCAGCGTTTTTGTGCAGGAGCGCGGCATCGACTATGTCAGCTACGACTGGAAGGACTATGGCAGAAACGGCACCGAGCCCTCGGTGAACCTCCCCCAGTTCCCCATCGGCGACAGCACGGCTAAGCCGTTCATCCACACCTACAACGGTCAGCGGCACGAGATCATCAGCGCGCCGATCACCGGGAACGGTCTCGGGCGCGGCGGCACGGAGACTGCGGGCGAGGTCTATGCGGGCCTGTTCGGCTGCAACGCGGGCGAGCTGCGCGACATCGTGCTCATTGCCGGCGCGGAGGATACGATCGTCGGCTTTGACCGCGGCATCCAGCGCAGGAGCGCCTACATCGGCGCGCTTGTCGGCTACAACTCCGGCACGGTGCGCGGCTGCGCGGCCGCGGGCTACCGCGCCAAGGCGCTGGCCAACAGCGGCAGCGCAGTCTATGTCGGCGGCTTCATCGGCTACAATGAGGGCTACGTGGAGCAGTGCAGCGTGAGCAGCCCCTCGGTCTATGCCGAGAACGTGTTCGCGCAGCTCAGCGTGGGCGGCTTCGCCGGACGGAACGACGGGCGCATCGAGGGCTGCTATGGCATCGCGGCGATCAATGTCCCGACCGTCCGCGGCGGCGAGGTAGAGCTTGGCGGCTTCGCCGCGCACAACGGCGGCATCATCCGCGACGCCTACTGCGCGACGGCCATGTCCTCGGCGGGCGCCGAGGCGGACGGCTTTACTGCCTCCGGCAGCGTGCAGGACTGCTATTACCTCAACGGCGGCACCTACCGCTTCTGGGAGGAGGACCGGCTGTACAGCGCGGAGACCGCGGGCGGCGCGCAGCCCATGACCGCGGCGGAGTTGGAGGAGCTCAAGCTGTCTGGCTTCGAAACGCAAGCGGAGGCGGAAGCGCGGTATAGTCGGAAAAATGCGGAGGACAGCTACCCCTATCCCGCCTGTATGCAGGACGCGAGCGGCGTACTCGTCCACTACGGCGACTGGAGCAGATTAGCCTCGAGAATTGACATTCTCGGCGACTGGCCGGTGCCGACGAATGTCGGCGAGGTCGGCGTGTTCTACTGGGAAAAGGAGGAGGACGGCGCGAACAGCGGCTATCACCTCTCCTACATCGGCTTTGTCGGCACGGAGCGCAAGGAGGGCAGTACCCTCTGCACCGCGCATGACGACGGCGGCGTGATCACCGCCTACGGCTACGGCTATTATTGGGAGAAGCGTTCTGAGGAACCGAGGCTGACGGCGAGCGGCGGCTTTGTCATGGACGGCGGCGATACGGAGGAGGCCAGGGCGGCGGCGTCGGCGCTGGGAGCGCAGATGCCGGAGTATACCTTCGCCGCCTACGAGACCGGCGAGGCCGGCCTGCGCTTGCAGTCCGCCGAGGCCGCAAACGGCACATGGCCGCTGACGGTCAAGACCGGAACGGAGGCCGAACGACGCTATGAATATGTGGTCTGTCCGTTCTTTGCGGACGCCTTCTGCACGGTCGAGGATGTGGGCGGGGACGCGGACCGCCTTGGCAGCGCCGTTCCTGATAAGGGCGGTACGGCGGCGAAGCCGTATCAGATCCGCTCGGTGCAGCAGCTGCAGTTCATCAACTGGAGCTGGTACGGCGGCAGCGGAAGCGTCAAACGCGAGGTAACGGATAAAACCCTTCAGAGCTTCCCCTATCTGCAATACGCCACGATCACAGGCGTGAGCCGTCAGTCACAGAGTGCGGCGGAGTGGTATCGTCCGCGGCGTAGCTGGAAGCAGTCGCATGACCTCAACGGCACAGACCGGGAAATTCCGAAGGTCGGCGCGAAAAATACCTCGTTCCATCCCATCGCCGGTGCGGTTTTTAACAACGCGGCGGAGAATCCAAACAACGGGGGCTATGCGGTAGACCTCTACAGTTGGTTCGGCGGTGTGTACGACGGCGATAACTACTACATCAAGAACATCAACATCGACTCGCCCTGCTACAATGTCGGCGTTTTCGGCACGACGGCGGGCGCGGAGATCCGAAACATCGTGCTCTACAGTGACAACGGCGGAACGATCGAACGCAGTACACCGGCGGGCACGGACTACCGTAACTACCGCTGCGCCTACGCGCTCGGCGGATTGGTGGGCATCGCGTATGACTACCTTTACGACGCGAACGGAAAATGGGTCGATGTTGAAAACCGCGCTGCGGAGATCGCCAACTGCGCCATTGCGGGCTATACCATCGAAGATAACAGCACCAACCCGCTCCAGCTCGGCGAGGCGGTGGTGGGCGGATTGATCGGCGTATCCAAGGTCAATTTGAACAGCTGCTCGGCGGTGGTCGATATCGAGGTCAACTGCACACACCGCGAGGCCGGCGACAGCGGCAAACTGACCAGAGCTCAATACGGCAACTTTGTCCGCGTGGGCGGTCTGGTCGGCGGCGTGCAGTACAAGGTGACAAATTGCTACACCGGCGGAACGATCACGATCGGCAGCGATACGCTTAATGAGCGCGTGGACAAGAGCGGAAGCCTTGTCACCGTGAAGACCAGTACAGAGAAGGAGACAGAGGTCGAGAACGCGAAGGGGACCTATGTCTACATCGGCGGAATCGGCGGCAGCGGCTTCTCCTCCAACTTCCGCAACTTTTCCGACAAGAACGGCACGGATGACGGAGCGCCGGAGTATGAGAACTGCTACACCTATATGGGGCTGCCGACCATGCAGGGCACGATCATGGCGATCTCCCGCATCGGCAGTGTTGCCGACCGCTATGAATGGGCGCCGAGCGTGACCATTACCAACTGCTACTATTATGCGGAGTCAGATGTCCAGTACAACCTGCCGAAGTATCACTGCGGCAAAAAGAGTCTTGCGACGATCCTGGCGAGCGATGAGGAGAAGGAAAAGATGCTGCAGGGCGATCTTTCGTATCTCAGTAAATACATCGGTGGAAGAAATCATCGACCGAGCTATTCGATCGACCTGACAAAGCTCAGCTATGAGCAGATGGCAGGCAGGAAGGACGTCACGAAGAACGGGCAGGACAAAAGGATCCTGGAGCTGCTGAATCAAAACGGGGACAGCGTCTTCGGCTGGGTCACCGTCGAGGAGGCGCAGGCCGAGGTCCACGGCAAGTATAGCTTCCCGGGCAAAAACATCGCCGTGCTCGACGGGCAGGACTACCCGTTCCCGACCGTGCTCACACAGGCGAGCGAGCACACCGACAGCGGCAGGGCGAACCTGCACTACGGCGACTGGCCGCTCGTCGGCCCGGCCTGGGAGAAGAGCAGCGTGACGATCGACCGCATCACCGACTACGATGCCGAGACCGGCGCGGCAGTTATTACCGTGGTGCTGAAGCTGGAGAACATGGAGGACGGAAAGCTCGGCGGGCTGACGCTTGAGTCGTTCCACTCGACCAATGAGAGCATCGCAAGGGTGACGGGCTTCGAGTCGCTTGACGCAAAGACCTGCCGCGTGACGCTGGTGGGTCTGGCGAACGGTTCGGTGGAGATCACCGCGGCGCTGGACGGTCATGTGGCGCGCTTGATGGTAAGCGTCACCGCGGAGCTGACGATCCGGATGAGCGACGAGATCGAGCGCGCGAAGCAGATCACGGTGAACGAGAACGCGGCGGTGCGGCTCGGGCTCGCCGCACTGGACGGCAATGGCAGCGCGCTGACGAAAAACCTCAGCTGGACGGTCGCCAATGCCGAGACGGGTATTGCACAGATCGTCTGGAAAAACGGCGTTCCGCAGAGCGTCAAGGGCATCGGCGCGGGCGAGACGACGCTGCTCATCACGGCGAGCTATCAGATCAATGCGACCGAGACGGTCACGGTGAGCCGCATCATGCCGGTGACGGTGCTGGCGAGGGCAGCCGACGGCACAGCGTAAAAAGGAAAGGAGGGGCATCGGGATGAAAAAGCTGAAGAACGAACAGGGCGTGACCATTCTGATGGCCCTCCTGCTGGTCCTGACCGCGGCGGTGGTCAGCGCGGTCATTCTCTCCGCGGCGCTCAGCGCCGCGCGGCGCGTGAACGGCGACCGCACCGCGCAGCAGAACTACCTTGCCGTCAGCTCGGCGGCGGAGCTCGTACGCGACAGCATCGACCGGATGCGGTATACCGAGACTACCACCACGACTTACGAATGGGACGAGGAGAACGGGAGCTATCTGCAAACCGGCAGCTCCTCCACAGAGAAGCTGCCGACCGGCTTGATGGGAGACTGGCTCACGGACGGCGCGCGGAACGGCGGCTGCGCCGATACCATCACCATCACGCTGCCGGATGAAGCGCTCCCGCCGGTCAAGGCAAGCTTTTCCATGACAGGACGGGGAGAGGGAAACCGGGGCTATGATATCCAAATTGCCTTTTCTCTGACCGACGCCGGGAACGCGGACGACTGCCGCATGACGCTCAGGCTGGGCGGGATCGTCGACGAAAGCACGAGCACTTTTACAGACGGCAACACAGGTCAGAGCAGGATCGACAGATTGACCATCACCTGGGGCAACCCAAGGATCACCAAGGGGGTGGAGGGGAACCCATGAAAAAACGCAGAAGCAAGGCCGGTGAGACGCTGGTGGAGACGCTGGTCTCCGTGCTCATCGCGGCGCTGGCGTTCGCCCTTCTCTCGACCGCCGCGGTGACCGCGGCGCGGATCAACGCCACCGCGCGCGAGGACGTTTCCTTCCGCTATACCGCGGAGCAGGGAAAGACGGTGACCGTAACGGCTGAGGGAACCCATTTCGGCACGAGCCAAAAGACCGGCAGCGAGGAAGTCACGCTCTATACAACGGGCAACGGCTACGATTATTACACTTACACGATCTCATCGGGGGTGACGCCATGAAAAAACTGCGTGGCAGCCGCGGCGTGACGCTCACCGAAACGCTGTGTACGGTGCTGATCGTGCTGCTCATCAGCGCGATGCTGGCGGTGGGCGTGCGCTTTGCCGTGCGGACGTACCGCGAGTCGATGGAGCTGTCGGAGACGGAGCTGCTCTGTTCCACGCTGACGGCAGCCATCAGCGACAAGCTGCGCTACAGCGGCGAGGTGGGACAGAATATGTTCATCCAGGGCGTCGGCACGACGGACAGCGGCGGTGGAGGCTCGTTTGCGATCAGCGACGACGGCGAGGTCGTCATTCAGACGACCGACAGCGAGGAGTTCCGGCTCCTCGGCTCGGCCTCCTACCCGCAGGGCCTGCGGGTGCAGACGACCGACACGGGAGGAACGGGCTTCATCAAGTACAGCGCCGAAACAGGGATATTTACTGTTTCCTTTGCCATCGCGGACGCGCAGGGGAATATCCTGAAGGAGACATGCTTCAACGTCAAGCGCATCAACGCGGGCAAAAAGTGAAAAAGAGCTGCCGGACAAAATGTCCGGCAGCTCCTTTTAATCGCTTCGTGTGATGTCATGCACCCATTTGCCGCTGTGGATGCGCCAGAGGCCGACGGGGGTCTTTGCCAGATGCTCGATGGCGATGCACAGGCAGAACATCTCGTTCGGCACCTTGAGGACAAGACCGAGCAGGCACATCAGCGGCAGCTCCACGCACCAGAGAGGGAAGTTGTCGATGAGCAGCGAGGCGCGTACGTCGCCGCCGCCGCGCAGCACACCCACGACCATCGTGGACGAAAAGCCGTGGAGGGGCATCACGCCCGCGTAGCAGTACACCATGACCGCGCACATCGCCGTCGCGCCCGCCGAGAGGGAGAAAAGCGGCAGCAAATACGGCCGGAGCAGCGTGAGAAAGGCCAGAAGCTCCACGCCGCCGAGGGCGAGCGCGAAGAGAAATGACGTGAGGCACACGGCCTTGCCGATGCGCACGACGCTCTCGCGGCTGCTGCCGAGGCCGATCTCCTTGCCGACGATGACGGCGGCTGCGTTGGCGATGCCGTAGATGCCGGCGGTGGAGAGCTTGTCGATGCTGCCCGCCACGGTGTAGGCGGCGATGAGGTCGCCGCTCGCGGCCATGTGGCCCATGATGACGGTGATGAGCGAGTAGCCCACGCCCCAGAGCGTTTCGTTCGCCAGCACCGGCGCACTGTAATGCACGAAGCGGCGCAGCATCTCGCGGCCCGGGCGGAGAAGGGCGCTCCATTGGAGCGGCACGGTGCGGCAGCGCAGGGCGTAGCCGAAGGCGAGCGCAAATTCCACCACGCGCGAGAGCAGCGTGGCGGCCGCCGCGCCTGTGACGCCGAGCGCGGGGAAGCCGAGCTTGCCGAAGATGAGCACATAATTGCCCACGGTATTGCAGAGCATGGACGCGCCGAACACCAGCATACCGAAGCGCGGATTTTCGATGCTGCGCTGCATCCCGATGTAGATGGACGAGAGAGAATTGAGAATATACGAGAAGCCGACGATGCGGATATAGGGCGTGCCGATCGCGACGAGACGGAGATTGTCCGTCACCAGCAGCAGAACATCCGCCGGGAAGAACGCCATGATGAGCGCGAAGAGCGTCGAGACGCTGCCGGCAATGCACAAGCCAATGCCGATGACGCGGTTGATGCTCTCGCGGTCGCCGCGGCCCCAGTATTGGCTGATGAGCACGCTTGACCCGCTCTGCAGTCCGAAGACGATGAGCTGGATGATGAAGATGGGCACATTCGCCACCGTGACGGCGGACATCTGCTCGCTGCCGAGCAGACCGACCATGAAGGTATCGAGGAAGCCGAGCGAGGTGGTGATGAGATTCTGCACGATGATGGGCAGGGCGAGCAGAAAAAGCCGTCGGTAAAAGCCCACGGGCTGACGAAGATAAGAGAACATGAGCGACCTCGAACGGAAGAATTACAGCATGGGAAAGCGCGTTTCCCTGTGCCTGCGGAGGGCGGAAACGAGCGCGTCGACGTCCGCTTCGGTCGTTTCGGGCGCGAAGCTGACGCGCAGAACGCCCGCGGCCGTCTTTTTGTCGAGCTTCATCGCGGCGTAGACGTGGCTGAGCTTGCCGCGGTGGCAGGCCGAGCCGGCGGAGATGCAGATGCCCTGCGCGCCGAGCTCGGTGACGACGTTCGCGCTCGGATAGCCGACGAGCGAGACGGAGAGGATATGCGGGGCGTCGCCGTTCCCGATGCGCACCACGCCGTCGATGGCGAGAAGCTGCTCGAGCGCGTACTGCTTGAGCTGCGCCATGCGGGCGAGCTTTTCCTCATAGCCCGCCAGCCGCAGCTCCACCGCCTTGGCGAAGCCCGCGATCTGCGCCGTGGCCTCGGTGCCCGAGCGCAGGCCGCGCTCCTGTCCGCCGCCCGCGAGCAGCGGACGCACCGCGCGGCAGCGCGGGCCGATGTAAAGCGCGCCGACGCCCTTGGGGGCGTTGAGCTTGTGTCCGCTGACGGAAATGAGGTCCGCGCCCAGCGTATCCGCGCGGAACGGGAGCTTCAAAAACGCCTGCACCGCGTCGGTGTGCAGCAGCGCCTTGGAGCCGCGCTCGCGCAGGAGCCGCGCGATCTCCGCGACGGGAAAGACGCAGCCGGTCTCGTTGTTCACGAGCATCACGGAGACGAGTGCCGTGTCCTCGCGCAGCGCGTCCGCGACCTGCTGCGCGGTAATATTCCCCTGACGGTCGGGCGCGAGATAGGTGACGGCATAGCCCTCCCGCTCCAGCTGACGGCAAGGCTCGAGCACGGCGCTGTGCTCCACGGCGGTGGTGATGATGTGCTTTCCGACGCGGCGGTTCTGGTGGGCGGCAAGGCGGATGGCCCAGTTGTCGCTCTCCGTGCCGCAGGAGGTGAAGTACAGCTCGTCCGGCTTGCAGCCGAGCGCGGCGGCGATGACCGCGCGGTCCGCCTCCAGACGCTTTTTCGCGGCGGTGCCGTAGGGATACTGCGAGCTGGGGTTGCCGCTGCCGTTTAGTAAAACATCGTACATCGTATCCGCCACCTCGCGCGCGACGGGCGTGGTGGCGGCATGGTCGAGATAGATCATAGCAAAGCATTCCTTTCTTTGCACTTGCAATCAAGCGAAAACATGGTATGATTATATGCGGAAAATCCACGAAAAGCAAGGAGAAAGCATGAAGATCGGTATTTACACCCTGGGCTGCAAGGTGAATCAATACGAGACGCAGGCGATGGAGCAGGAGCTGACCGCCCGCGGGCACGAGCTGGTGGATTTTGAGTCTCCCGCCGATGCCTACATCATCAACACCTGCTCGGTCACGGCGGTGAGCGACAAGAAGTCGCGCCAGATGATCCGGCGTGCGAAGAAGAACAGTCCCGATGCGGTGGTCGCCGCCTGCGGCTGCTACGTCCAGACGCACGAGGAGGAGGCAAAGAGCCTCGGCATCGACCTTTTGATGGGCACGAACGACCGCGCGCGATTCCTTGACCGGCTGGAGGAGGCCGTGAAAACGCGCGAGACGGTCGCGGACATCGACGACGCGCTGCGCCGCCGCACGTTCGAGGTGCTGCCGGCGGGCGGCATGGCGAACCGCACCCGCGCGATGCTCAAGGTCGAGGACGGCTGCGTGAACTTCTGCACCTACTGCATCATTCCCTACGCGCGCGGCCCCGTGCGCTCGCTGCCGATGGACAAGGCGGCGGAGCAGGTGCGCGCCCTGCGCTCACAGGGCTACCGTGAGCTTGTGGTCACGGGCATCGAAATTTCCTCCTACGGCCACGACCTCAAGGACGGCACGACGCTCATCGACCTTTTAGAGCTTATCGCCCGCGAGGGCGGGGAGATGCGCATCCGGCTCGGCTCGCTCGAGCCGCGCACGGTGACGCGGGAATTCTGCGAGCGGGCGAAAAAGCTCCCGACCCTCTGCCCGCACTTCCATCTCTCGATGCAGTCCGGCTGCGACGTGACGCTCAAGCGCATGAACCGCCGGTACGACACCGCGCGGTATTATGAGTCTGTGGAGCTGCTGCGCGAATATTTTGACGACCCCGCTGTCACCACCGACCTCATTACCGGCTTCCCGGAGGAGACGGAGGAGGAGTTCGGCGAGACGCTCGCCTTCATTGAAAAGTGCGGCTTCGCCGCCATGCACATCTTCCCCTATTCCGTCCGCCCCGGCACGAAGGCCGCGGCGATGGCGCAGGTGGACATGAGCGTGCGCGAGGAGCGCGCGGCGCGCGCCGCCGCCGTCGCGGAGCGGATGCACCAAGGCTATCTCGCCCGCTGCGTGGGAAAGAGCTTTCCCGTGCTCTTTGAGCAGGACAGGGGTGAGGGCAGCGTCGGCCACGCGCCGAACTATATGCCCGTCACGGTGGGGATGAAAGGGTTACATAACACCGTGCAAAACGTGCGCATTACCGCCGTCGACGGCGACGGCCTGCGCGGGGAACCGGAGGAGACATGAAAAGCCACTTTTTTGCCTACATCGCGCGGATGCGCTACATCACACGCTGGGCGCTCATGCGCAACACCTTTTCCGAAAACGTGCAGGAGCACAGCCACATGGTCGCGGTGCTCGCGCACGCGCTCGCGGTGATCCGAAACCGCGTGTACGGCGGGCAGATCGACGCGGGACAGGTCGCCGCGGCCGCGCTCTACCATGACGCGAGCGAGATCATCACCGGCGATATGCCGACGCCCATCAAGTATTACGCGCCCGAGATCCGCGACGCCTACAAAAGGGTCGAGGCGGTCGCCTGCGGACGGCTCCTTGCCATGCTGCCCGACGAGCTCAGGCCGGACTACGACGACGTGCTCGACTGCGCGGACGGCGAGGTGCTCGAGCTGGTCAAGGCGGCGGACAAGCTATCCGCCTATATCAAGTGCGTCGAGGAGCTCAAGGCGGGCAACGCGGAGTTCCGCCGCGCCGCCGAGCAGACCCGCGCCGCGCTCGACGCGATGCATCTGCCCGAGCTGGATTACTTTATGGAGCACTGCGCGGAGAGCTTTTCTATGACGCTCGACGAGCTGGAATAACAGGGAGGAAGAAACCATGATCAAAATTCGGACGCTGTATATCGTTCTGCCGCTTACGATCCTGATGGCGGTGGGCTGCTACCTCAAGGGCTGGACGGCGGGCATCGCCCTGTGGGCGCTCCTTGCGCTCGTGTGCGTGGGCCGCATCCTGCGAGAGCGGAAGGAGAAGAACGGCGCGGAGGACGCACAGAAAAAGGAATAACGCGCCGTGCGCGCAAAAAGCGGGGGAGCTTCCATCAGAGAGCCAGTCATAAGGATGTTTTTTGTCAAGAGGAACGGTGTAATGCACTGCGGTGTGTTACACCGTTCCTTTTTTGTTTGTCATGTGGGACATTGCGATTTCACCGATAAAATTGTAGTGAATATCAATCTGCTGGACGCGATGCCCGCTGGATTTATCCGCTTCGTGGACCACGATTTTCTCTACAAACGCATTGAGCAGTTCGGGGAACAGCTTGTCCGGTATCGTGTATTTATGAACCAGCTTCAAGAAGCTGTCCATATTTACTTTCTGCTGCTCACAGTTGTCAACGACGCATTGCATTTCCTGCGTATTTTGTACCAGTGCGGCTTGCTCCCGTTCGTAATCAGCGGTCATCTTAGCAAATCTTTCATCAGACAGCTTGCCGGAAATATTATCTTCATAGAGCCGTTTAATGATCGCATCGATTTCAGAGATTCGGCGATTATTCTGCTCCAAAATCCGTTTGGACTGGGTAAGCTCTTTCATCCGAGCCGCCATTCTGTTGTCCATTGCCTGCTGCACAAATTCGGCTTCATGCTCTCTGGCAAAGCCAATGACTTCCCGCAGATTTGCAAGAACGATCTTTTCCAAAACACATACACGAATGTAATGTGCGGTACAGGTATGCTTATGATTTTTATACGCACCACAAGTATAATTGTCACTTTCCGGTTTCCATGAGGTGGTTCGATTCAGATTAAGTACATGACCGCAATCCGCACAGAATAGCAAGCCGGAGAACATCCCCATATCACCCATGCGAGTAGGCCTGCGCCGCTGCTGACGATTCTTTTGCACGATGTCCCATTGTTCCTGCGTAACTAATGCTTCGTGTGTGTTTTCAAAGACTACCCACTTATCCTCTGGATTTTGGATTTTCTTTTTGTTTTTGTAGGACTTCACGGTCGTTCTGAAGTTTACGGTATTCCCCAAATATTCTGGTTGTTCCAGAATAGAAACAATGGTTTTCGAGGACCAGGCGCATGGGTGATCCGGGTCATAGCAATGACTTTTGCCGGTGCGCTCATATTGCATAGTAGATGGCGTGATGATTTGCATCTCTCTTAAAGTACGGGCGATTTTTCCGGGGCCATTGCCTTCCATCGCCAGTTGAAAAATCAAGCGTATCACAGGCGCAGTTTCATCGTCCACCCGCAAGTTGCCTTCGCTATCCCGGATATAGCCATAGGGCGCACTGGTCGAAAGTCGCTTCCCACTCATACCCTTTGCGCGAAAGACCGCCCTAATTTTCTTGCTTGTGTCTTTCGCGTACCATTCGTTGATAATATTGCGGAAAGGCGTGAAATCATTATCTTCACGCTCACTGTCAACACCATCGTTTACCGCGACAAAGCGAACATCAAATTCCGGGAAGCGAATTTCAGTATACATTCCGACTTCCAGATAGTTTCGCCCCAAACGGGACATATCTTTGACCACGACCATACTGACAAGCCCATTTTCAATATCTCGCAGCATTTCCTGAAAGCCGGGACGGTTGAAATTGGTGCCGGAATAGCCGTCATCTTTGTAGACCTTATAGTTGGTGATATTGTTGTCCTTGATGTACTTGGTCAGGATCGCGATTTGATGTGCAATACTATTGCTGTCACCCTCATTATCGTCATCGCGGGAAAGGCGGACATAAAGCGCCACCCATTTTTCCAATAATGCAACGGACTGTCTGTACATATTAAGCCTTCCTTTCCGACAGTCACCGCAAATAATAGTATCTTATGACACTATTATTATACCAAAAATCCGTGAAAATTGCAAATTTCGTCAATATTTTCGGCAAATATTGTTTTGCGTTGCATTATCTATCATGCGCTTGATATGGTCGATCGCGGTGCTGCCCTGTGATTTGAAATGAGCGGTTACAACATAGCGTGTTCCACCGATCTTATATTCTTTTGTGGATACAGTTTTTTGCGATTTTTGCCGATCTTTCGGCATGAAAGCACCTCCTTGAGAAAACGAAATGCGTCCCAACTTGGGACGCATTTTGCGTATAAAAAACCTGCACCGATGCAGATGCAGATAGGGCTTGTACGGTTTGTCGCAGGAAATTTCAGACGATGGCTGGCAACCATTCCATAGGTCAAACCTCCCTCCATTCTGATGGCGGGGCGTCCTACGCAGTGACGCATAGCCGACGCAAGTATCATGATCCACTACATAGCCTCGTCGCCCGCAGATGTGCCTAAACTGCTGTCCGGCGCAGTAGAACTCGCTCCGCTTTGCCACGCTCTCACCATGCCAAAACATCCTCGCGTACCCGCCGTCCGGCTCCGCTATATAGAAATGTATCTGAATCACCCTATTCAGTTTTCAAAACAGGCTGCACGCCTGAGAAAACGCACCCAACATACGATGCGTTTTCGCAGAAGGACAGTCCCTATGAAAACGAGGGACAGGTCTGAACCTGCCCCTCGTCATCGTTTCGTTTTAACGATGGTTTCTCAGGTATCCAGCCAGCATATCCAGAAATTCACTGTTGGACGGCGGACGCTTGAGCGGCGTTCCGGCGATATGTTCCAAAAGCGTATGGTCGGTGCGATCCCATACCGCATAGATCAGATTACGGATCGCCCGCTCCACAGCGGAGCCGGTGGTGCCGAACTGCTCTGCGGTTTCCGGGTAGAGCCGTTTCGTGATAAGCCGGACTCTTGCGGGGTCGTCGGTGATCTGCTCGATCATGTAAATCGCATACTGGAAGCCTACCAGCTTTCCGGTCACGCTCAGTGCGCGCAGCAGGCGCTCTGCATCCAGCTTTTTCTCTGCCATATCCTTCTCCCATTCCGATATAAACCAATAACTTGCCATCATACCAGTCCTTTCACGATTCGTGTTGTTCCAGGTCTGGTATTTGGGTGGAGATCGACAGCGTTGGACACCCTCAGCTGTTCACTCCCAATCAGCACAGCAGGGCTGAGATACTTGCCCTGCTTACAGAAAAGAAGAGTTGGCAGACTAAGGGGCGTTGATTGGCGAGGATACCATCATTTAGGAATGCCGGTACGCCATTCGGGGGACCACGCTCCCGCCGAAGCATTTTGAATAGACCGCAGACGGAATATTTTCTTAGGTGTTTTTTCTCCCTTTCCGTGTCTTTATCATACCGCATCTGTGGCACTTTTTGTTGGGTGTTCCATCGGCAATGGTCGGTTCTAATCGTTGCATTTCCGGCTATTTGTGTCGATTTCAGGTCGGAAGCGGCGATTGGGAAAACCGGTCTTGGGTATAGAAAAGGGACGGTTCCCATCGAAACCGTCCCTTGCAGGTGTTGGAATGTCATACGCATACAAAATGTTCTGTTACAAGGGTATCGCAATGTAGGAAATTATCTGATGTATCGAAGTCGATATGCTAATACAGTTTATTGTTCTGTCGTTCAAATTGCTTCAGGTCGGAATTTCTCAAAGAACTCCTCCGCGGGCATCGGCTTGCCAATCTTATACCCTTGCAGTCGGTCACAGCCAAGCTGCTTGAGTAATTCAATTTGGCTGGGCGTTTCAATACCTTCTGCCACGCAGCGCATACCGAGGTCGTGGCACAGATCGATAAGGTGCCGGATGACTGTCTGCTCGCGCGGACTATGCTCTGCCTTGCAGATCAGGCTACGGTCGATTTTTGCCACGCTGATTTGCGGCAGATAGAGCATTTCCAGACACGCCGCTTCGGTGCCTAAATCATCAATAGCGATCGTGACACCACGCTGCTTCAATTCGTCCAGCAAACTGGATAAGGACTCCAGCTGGATGCCTTGCGAGGACTCGGTGATCTCAAAAATCAGCCGTCTGGGGTCAACACCGGTTTCCGCAAAGATTTTGTCCACCTGTGCTAAATAATCCGGTTCGGTCAGCGTGTTGCGTGAAAAGTTTACATTCAGCACCAGCTCCGGCCACTGCGCTTTCCATTTCTGGAGCAACTGGCAGGACTGGCGCAGCATCTCAAGGTCCACCATCGAGATCATGTGTTCTTTTTCCAGAATTCTAATAAACTCGACAGGCGGGTGGATATTGCCGTGCGGATCGATTTTCCGGACTAAGACCTCAGCGCCATACACGTGGTCATATTGGATGCTGTAAAGCGGTTGCAAGTAGGGAACGAAAGTGCTGTCCCGAAATTCTTGCAGGAGCCGGTCAAGATAGCCGGGGCGCTGTCCTTTGAGATTACTGTTTGTGGCATAAAACTTATTCTTTTGAGTCTGCATCGCCTGTTCCGCTTTTCGCACAGCGACACCCACATCTTCTTCCGTGCCCCAAACGAAGCCAAAGGATGCAATATCCTTTTCCTCTGCCAGCGCCGCCTCAAGCCGTCCTACCGCAGTGCTGAACGCAGGATAGTCCACCGACGGCCAGATGATGACAAACTCATCCCCGCTGATGCGATAGACATATTCTTTCTGGATATACTTCAGGAGGATCTCACAGACGCGGCGAAGCGCCTTGTTGCCCATGTCATGTCCCAAATTATCATTGATCCATTTCAAACCGTTGAGGTCGAGGAACCCCACGCCGGTCGGGATCTCTTTGCCCAGCAGATAGCCTAACGCTTCGTCATAGGCAAGGCGGTTACGTAGGCCAGTCAGCGGGTCAAGGTAGCTTTTCACGGTCAGTTCATCCGTTAAAGTCCTCTTTTGCAGCTCGTTCGCTGCGACGTAGGTGATCTGCGCCAGCATTTCTGGCGCATCCATGTGCGCGTGAGGGTTGTCCACACCCAAAAATCCGTGCAGTTCGCCGCTCACAAAGATCGGCACGGTGATCAGGCTCTTGATGCTCTGCGGGTGCAGGCAGTCATACTCGATGCGCCGCGCCGGATCGTCTTTGAGTGTGTCCACATCCTCAATCACATTGATCTTTTTATGCTGATTCTTGAAAATATCCACCCACAATGCGACCACAGCGATTGGCAGATTTTGCAGATTGTCCTTTTCGGGCGTCACGCCGGGGCGGCAAATTTCATAAGTATTGTGGGTGACTCCATTTGCCCAATCAAACTCGAAGATATACGCACGGTCCGCGTCGTAATGCTCGATGATGGTTTGCAGCATGGAATTGACAGCGGCGGTAAAGTCGGTGGACAGCACCAGTCCCTCGATGCACGCGACCAGCTTGCGTTCTGCGGCAAGGTCCTGCTTTGCCGCAGCGACCTCGGCAACATAGCGCTCGACACTGATGGCAAGCTCCATGCGGCACGGTCTGCCGCCGTAGTCGATGATGCTGTCGTGCAACAGCATATCGCCCACAGACGGATGATGACGCACCCATGTATGCCTTTGCCCCTGACAGTGCGGTAGCAGCTTATTTGTGCAAAAATCGCAGGGTGCGGATGCTCCCTGCAAATGCTCATAGCACTTGACGCCCGGCTTGAAGCCGCCGAATTTTGCCACGCCATAGCGGTTCAGATACAACATCTCGTGGGTTTCAAGGTCGCTGATGTAAATGACCTCATCAATCTGATCTAATACCTGTCTGATGTTCTTTGTATCCATATCTCGTTCTCCTCGGTCTGGTATATTTACGCGCCGTACTCGTCCGGCGAAATGATACTGGCAGAAAATGCTCTTCTTCTCTAAAGACCCATCCCTGCGGATAGGTCCTTAGAGAAGAAGGGGAGCCTTTCGGCTCCCCTCCAATTTGATTTGGGGTCGTGCCTTACTTCAGGCCGGTCCAGATCTCCACGCCTTCCTTATCGTAGTCGTGGTCGTGGGCAATAGACGCCTCGATGATCTGATAGTAGGCCCAGTGGGTCGTGCTGACATCCGTGTACGGATTCGTCACATGGCTGTCCACATAGCTGCGGTCCGCCGCCGCGCCCAGCATCCGGTTGATGATGGTCGCCGCCTGCGCACGGCTGATAACATCATAAGGATGGAAATTGCCATCGCTCATGCCGTTGACCCAGTCGTAGCTGGCCGCAGTCGTCACTGCCGTGTAGTACCAATCCTGCTCATTGATGTCCGCGAACGGATTCTTGACCGTGCTTGCTACCTTCGCGAAGCGGGTCGCGATCGCGCAGAACTCCGCACGGGAGATCGCACGGTTCGGGTCGAACTTGCCCTCGCTGGTACCCTTGATGATGCCGAGAGAAGCAAGCGTGTTGACAGCCTTCGCGTACCACGCATCGTCCGCCACATCCGAGAAGCTGGCGGTGATCGCCACATTCTGATTCTTCAGGAGTCGATAGAAGATCTGGGCGACCTGGGCGCGCGTCACGCTGTCCTCAGGACCGAACTTGCCGTTGCCATAGCCGGTCATGCTGGTGGTGTGCTTGTCGGTGCGCAACCAGTTGGCAATGCCGGTCTGCGTGGGATCGTTCGGCTTCGTGCCGGGAGTAGGCTTAGTGTCCGGCTTCGAAGGCTTAGTAGTACCGCTGCCGGAGCCGCTGCCGGAGCCGCTGCCGCCGCTGGAGGAACCACCAGAGGAGGATCCGCCGCCGGAGGAGCCGCCACCACCGGTATTGCCGCCGGAAGCCTTCTTCTCATAGGTGAATGTGATGACATAGTCCTTCAGATCAGTGCTGACCGCCGCGTTGATGGTGTGTGTCTCATCGCCGCTCACCTTATAGCCGTCGATGGTGACAGCCTTTACGGTTTCGATCTCGCCCACCTTCAGGCGCTTGGTCGCCGCAGTCTTGAGTTCCTTGCCATTCTTGTCCACATACTTGATGGTGTACACCAGCGTGATGTCGCCGTTCGGGGTGATGACTGTGCCGTTCGGCACCTTGACATCTGCCGGGTCGTTGCCGGGGATGGTCACATCCGCGCCATCCGGGGCGGTGATCGTCACATTGCCGTCTGCATCGATGCGGCCTGCCGGCTTGTCGCCGTTGGGCTTCACGATGATGTCGTCGCCTGTGCCGGTCTTACCGTCCTCGCCAGGGAGGATGATCGTGCCGTCCGGCTTCTGGATGGGCTTGGTCTTGTCGGTGTCAACACTGCCATCCTTGTCGATAGTAACTTCACCCTCAACCTCAGTACCGTCCGGAAGTCTAACCTTGCTACCCTCCGGCACATAGACGCTGCCGTCCGGGTAAACCTTTACGGTGCCATCAATGACGGTAATGGTCTTGTTGCCCGGCAAAGTGATGGTGCTGCCTGCCGGCGCTTCCACATAGCCCTTGCCCGGCGTAATGGTAGAGCCAGCTGCCGGAGTGACCGTCACATCGTCGGTGGAATCCGCCTTGCCGTCTGCGCCCGGAAGCGTAACGACCTTGGTATCCGCATCAACTTTGTAGACGATCGCATACAGGTCCAAAGTGTCCTTGTCGCGGAGCGTGATCGACGCTCCGTCCTCATAGAAAGTAGCGTTCTGAGATGCCGCCCTCGCGGTGCTCCAGCCCATGAAGGTCCAGTCAGCCGGAGCGATGAAATGATCTGCATAAGCGTCCAGCTTGCCGGAGAGGATCTCGCCGGTGGTGCCGGTCAGCGTCTGCGTTGCCGCCGCCTCGTCGGTGTTGGGATCGAATTTGATCTCTGCCGAGTAGGTCGTCGGGATCGGGTCGCTGGTTTTCCACTGCGCCTTGAGCGTGACATCCTTACCGGTGGTCAGCTCGTCGCCCGCAGCGTAGGACTTGTTGTTGTCCTCGTCCAGCCACTTGTCGAAGGTCTTGCCACGAGGAGCAGTGAACAGGGAACCGTCCAGAATGGCGGTCACTTCATTGGTCTTGACCATCTGGCGGACCACATTGCCAGTGCCGCCGTTAGGCTCATAGGTCACGATCACATAGTCCTTCGGAATGACCTCGTCGGGGTACTTCTGGTCAGGCTTGATGACCGTGCCGTCCGGCAGTTTGATCGTGCCGTCCGGGGAGATGACAGAGCCAGCGGGGACCTTGATGTCCTCCTTGCTGCCATTGGGGTAATTGGGGTCGTTCGGGTCGGGACGGGTGACTGTACCCTCGTCGCCCTTGACTTCAACGCTGCCGTCCGGCTTCTTGGGGCCGTCCAGCGTGCCGTTTTCGCCCGGAGTGACGATGACATTGTCCTTATCGTTCGGCGCTTCGATCGCGCCGTCCTTGCCGGGCAGCTCGATGGAGCCACTGCCGGAGCCACCGTCCGTCTGCTTGTACCACTGGGCAAAGAACTCGCCCTCTGCGGCCTTGACCGTATCGCCGGGGTGGTACTCCTTGTTGTCCGTACCCATCCAGTTGAGGAACTTGTAGCCGCTCCACTTGAACGGGTTTGCGATGAGAGCAGTATCCTCGCCCTTGATCGCCTTGACATTCACCACGCCGTCCTCGCCGTTGTTGCTGCGGTAGATCATGGTGACGATCTCGGCATTGGGCTTTACGTCGCCCTTATCGTCCTTCGACGTTCCGTTGCCGTTATTGTCCACCTCGATCTTGCCGTCGGGCTGCTTGATCGTGTAGGAGCCGTCCGGGTTCAGGGTGCCACCGTTCGGCAGCAGGATAGTCTCCTTGTCGCCATTCGGCTTGGTCACCGTGATGGTGCCGCCGTTCGGGATGGTGATGACGCCGGTGTCGGGGTCGCGGGAGATGCCGTCGCCCTTGCCGGTCACATTGGTCTGCTCGTTGTTCGGATCGCCGTCCTTACCGGGTACGGTGATGGACGAGCCGGTCTGCTTGTACCACTGGGCATACAGATCCTGCGTCGCGCCGTCCTGCATGGGCAGCTTTGCACCCGGCAGATAGAGCTTGCCGGAGCCGTTCGCCTGCTCATTCCAGCCGCCGAAATCCCAGCCGGAAACGCTGAACGAGTTCTTCGCGATCGTTGCGATGAGGTTGCTGTCTGCATCGCTGCCGACGATCTGCACGGAATCCGTGTTCGGGGTACCGCCGTTGGGCTTGTAGGTGATGGTCGCGGAATACTTGTAGCTGGACTTCCACTGTGCGTAGAGCACCACGCTCGTGCTTACAGTGTCGTTCATAGCGTAGGTCTTGCCGTTTCCGTTGCCGTTGTCGTTCCATTCCACGAATGTCGCGCCGGAGACGCCGGTGAACGGATTCGCCTTGACCGTCAGCTCATTCTTCTTGCCCAGCTCCTTCTTGATCTCACCCGTGCTGTTGTTGGCATTGTAGGTGATGACCACATAGTCGGAGTCTGCGGGCAGATCGTCCGGGAGCTTGGTGTCCGGAGTGATGACCGTGCCATTCGGCCGCGGATCGGGCAGCGTGATGTTGCCTTCCTTGTCGATGGTCGTGCCGCCCGGAACTGTGATCTCTTCCTTTTCGTCCTTGTTGTCGGGATTCGGACGGATCACGGTGCCGTTGCTGTCGTCCGGGATGGTGACCTTGCCGTCGCCGTCGATGGTCGGGGTCTTGTCGCCTGGCTTGACGATGATGTTGTCCTTGTCGTCCGGGGACGGGATCTTGTCATCCTTGCCGGGCAGCACGATGGTGTTGTCCGGGCGGACATAGGTGATGGTGAGGGTTGCAGTCTTTTCCTTGGGATTCACGGTCACGCTTGTGCCGTTGATGCCGGAGGTAGTATCCGCACCGGTGCCATCCTTAAAGGTGTAGGTGGTTGCCTTGTAGCCGTCAAAGGCGGGGACATCAATGGAGTTGTCATCGCCCGTGTTGGCATTGACCGTCTTGGCCTTCGCCAGATTGTAGCCGTTGTACTTGTACTCCACGGTCAGCGTAGTCTGATACTCAGACGCCTTTGTGGTCTTGTAGTAGTAGGTAACGGTCGCGTCCGCGGTAAGCCCGGTCAGGGTCAGGCGGTTGTTGATGTACTCGGTAGGCAGCTTGTTCGCTGTGCCGCCGGTCAGCGTCGCGCCTTCGGCAGTAATGCCAACCAGCGTGTAGCCGGCCTTTTCGGGCGGGTAGAGGGTCTGGCTGCCGGTGTTCTTGATGACCTCATAGGTTTCGTGGGTGTTGGCAGCGCCGCCATCCAGAACGACCTTGGTGGTGACGTTGACAAAGTTGGCCTCGTAATAGAACTCGACCTCATTCTTCGCCGCAGTCACTTCCAGAACAACAGGGTTGGTCTGACCGTTCTTGAGGTGATACTTGTTGTCCAGCAGGTACTTCGGCGCGGTGATGGAGACTTTCTCGCCCACCACGGCCTTGATGGTGTACTCGTTGAGCAGCTTACCTGCGTTGTGGCTGTCGCCGAAGTGATAGTGAACGGTCACATCACCAAGGGACTTCGCCGCGTACAGGAAGTAGACCTTCAGCGGGCCATTGCCCGTCTCGACCTTATAGAGCTTGGTGAAGTCGTCCTTCAGCGCCCAACCGTTGAAGCTCTGCGCCGATGCCTTATAGGTTTCGCCGATACGGGCGTCCTCCATTGCGGCAGGGGTCAGACCGTCGATCTTATAGTTGTTGACCGTGCCGGCCTGAATGACCTCATCCAGCGTCTTTTGGGCTGCATCCAGCTTGTCCTTGTCCACGGGAACGAATTCCACGCTGCGGACGCCCTTCACGTAGTAGAGGGTGTACGTCTTGGAGTCAAGGATCGCACCGGTGGTGACAGAGCCATCACCGCCAGCCGCAAACTCATTGCTGACATCCGTGCCGACCTTGTCCGCATCCGTGGTAAAGGAGTAGCCAAAGCCGCTCAGATCCAGCGGGTTGCCAGTTTCATTGGGATCGTACTTGGTGTTTTCCTTGGCGTTGATGAACGTGATGATCTTTTCCGTGCCGTCTGCCAGCTTCTCCTTCAAAATGAAGTAGGTATTGGCCAGCGGGACATACTTGAACGCGACCTCGGTATTGGCCTCGGTAGCGCTCAGATTGACGGTCTTGATCAGATCCTCATTGGGTGCCAAAGCAAAGCCTTTGAGCACGGGAGCCGGGACTTCAATGGTCTGGCCCTTGCGGTAGCCGGTCAGCACCTGATCAGGCACGGCTACGCCGCCGCTTTTCAGCGGGTCACCGTTTGCATCCTGGAACTTGATGGTGATCTGGACGGTGTCCTCCTTGAAGTGATAGATAATGACCGCGTTGGCATTATCCTTCACCGCTTCGGCGCCAACCGTTACGCCGCCCACCTCATAGGTGGTTTCGCTGTAGACGTAGCCAGGAACCATGTCGGCCACCGCGTCCTTGGGATAGGAAACCTGCTTGCCGGTACCCTTGGACACCATCTTTTCGTAGCTATAAAGCTCCTGCGTACCCAGCATGAACTTGATCGTGTGGGTCACGAAGTTGGCCTGTGCCACGGGGAGATAGCGGAACACAACCGTGCTCACGCCGTTGGGCAGGTTGACGTACTTAACCGTCACCGGCTGCATATCCGTCTGACCCGTGCCGTTCAGCGTCGCGCCGCGCAGGGCATAGCCCTCCAGTGTCGGGGCCCAGATGGTGATGCTGTCGCCTTCCTTGAGCGTGTAGCTCTCGGTGTAGCCCGCGGGGGCATCCAGCGTGGCATCGGGGTTGGTCACGTCGGAATTGGTTTTCAGCTCCACGTTGACCGTCTTGGGATTGTTAATGGTGTAGGTGAATTCCACCACATCGTGATCCGCAACACCGGTGGGGGTAATGCTCTTGGCAGCGTCGCCGTTGATGTTATAACCCCTCACATCGGGTGCCTTGATGGTGGTGCTCACGCCCTTGACAGCGGTGGCCGGGTAGGTCTGGAAGATCTTGTCGTTGCAGATGAGATTCACCGTGACCTGGGTATACTGGCTGTCACTGGTATTTTTGTACCAGAACGTCACGGTCTGTCTGTCCTTGTCCTCCACGAAGTAGGTGGTGGGATTGCGGTCGGTCGCCTCATAGTTGACGGGGACCGTCACCTCGCCCGCGTTGAAGATGTGGCTCTCGCCCACGGACAGGTTCGCAAGCGTCTGATTCTCGATCGTGCCGCCGGTGGCCACGTCTTTCTTGACGATGGTGATGTCCTGCGTCTTGCGGGTATACTCGTAGGTCACAACGATGTCACCCACGCCGTTGTAGGTATAGGCATCCAGATCCGCCACTGCCACACCGTTGACCGTCACGCTCTTGGGAGCGCTGGGGGTGGTGTAGTACTCGATGGTGGGGGCCTTGGCGTCGCCGGTCAGATCAATGCTGCCGCCGCGCGCCACGGTGCCGCCGTCCTTGCGGTAGATCTCCGTGTTGCCGTTCTGATCCACTGCCACCACGGTCACGTTGCCCGCGTCCTTGGTGTACTGGAATATAATGGTGTTGGCACCGTCAACGGGGGTATAGGTCTGGCTGGCCTCATCCGCCGTGTAGCCCTCGATGGACGGGGCGCTGACGGTCATCTGTACACCCTTCTCCAGAGAGATGGTGGTGCTCTGAAGCTCCTTACCGTTGTACATCGCCTTGACGGTGACGTCCACCATGTTGTTCACATACACAAACTCCACCTTCTCGATGGCGTCTGTGTAGTTGTTCTCCTGCGTGCCCTGCAGGTCGGTGAGGTGGATGCTGTTGCCGGTCAGCGTCACGCCGGCGCGCTCGGTGCCGTTGATGAGCACCTTGTCGATGCGGTAGCCATCCTGCTTAAAGCCGTTGATGGTCGCCTCGGTAACGCCTTCGGGGTAGCTGTTGTCGTAGCTCCACAGCTCCTTGAGCTCGGTGCCGTTGTCATTGAGGACGATGCCGCGGATGGTGATCTCCGCCACGGGCACGCCTTCGGGCTGATAGGTGATGGTGTACTTGCTGGGGTCGGCCAAGCCGTTTTCCAGATCCGCGTTCTGATTGTTGGTCAGGAAGTCCTGATTGAGCGTCAGCGTGATGGGTTCAAAGCCGGTCGTTGCGGCGTTCTTGTTCATGGGGGTGTTCTGCGTGCCGAAGAACGCGTTGTACCACTTGACCTTAGAGCTGTTGGCGTACACCTGCACGGTGTCGTAGCCGGCGCTGGGGGTGGGTACCAGAGTGTTGGTGGCCTCGCCGTCCAGATCCCACGCAAAGCCGTAGTTGCCGGTGTAGGGCTGGCCCAGCGCGTTTTTCAGCGGCTCGTATTCGCCGGTGTATTTCGCTCCAGTGCCGTCGCGCTTCATCTCTTTATCGCGCACCTGGATGGTGTAGCGGGTGTAGATGTTATCTACCGTCAGCATCTTGGTCAGCGTCACGCTGGTGGATGCTGCGTCATTTTTATCCGTCAATTCCAGCTGGATCTCAAACCAATAGCGACCGTTTTGATTAACAGGGATTTCGGCTTTCTTATCGCCCTGCGTTATCGCAACTGTCCCCTTATTCTTCACGTCCGCGCCGTCGTAACCCTCGGCATAAGATTTGAGAAGATTGCTGCCAGTACCATAAAGCCGGTCGTTGCCGGTGATTGCTTCGCGGAACCAGCGGATGTTCTGGATCGAACCATCGATTTTTGAGCCATCCACAACGATATTCAGCGGGCTTTCCGTATCATTGCTGGCATAGACTTTGCCAGCGCTGTTCGGTTTTACCGTCAAATCAATACTGACATTCACGGTTAGCACATTATTATCGTTCGTCGCAATCGTCAGCGTCTTCTCCTCGGTCATGAAGCCGCTGGCAGGGCTGTTGACCATCCGCCCGCTGAGCACATAAGTCCCCTCCGGCAGCCAGACGATACCCTGCCCCATCGAATCCGTGACCGTTTCGTAATTGTAGTTGCTGGCGCCGGAAGAAACCGGGATACTGATCGTAGCATTTGCAAGCGTTTCGGTGTCTTCCAGATTTTTGACCGTGATGATCGCCTTATAAAGAGATTGTCCGTTTTTATCCATAGGGCGATCATTGGTGGAGGTTGCGCCGCTTGTATTTTTGAAATCCACGTTGTTGTTGGAGCCGGTGATCTTCAGTGTTCCGGCTGCGCCGTTGCTGTTTGCCGAAGCCTGTGCAGCTGCATAACCGCCATTACCACCGGTGGTAGGTAAGCCAACAGTAAAGGTGAAGTTGTTTCCTGTATCGTAGGCGTTGTGATCGCTTTGATGGGTAACTCTTACCCAATCTGGGTGAGCTGTGTAATTAACATATGGCTGATTACCAAGCGCACCGTTAGACTGCGACCCTGTACCGTTGACGCCGTCCTTACCAACATGACCACCTCCGAAGCCAGTATAGCCGTTCGCATTGATTTGACCGCCGCTAATATCCAGTGAACCGGCTGCGCCGCCTTGGCCTCCGCGACCGGCATAGCCGCCTGCACCATTGCCGCCGGCACCGCCACCTCCCTCCCTGACCAATAGATCTCTCCAATAATACGCCTGCTGAATGCCAGCCTTTTCAGCACCGCCAGCACCGCCAGCACCGCCGTTGCCACCGGTGCCTCCAGCGCCGCCGCCGATTGCAGCAGCATCCGCATCTGCCCGTACGGTTATAATGCCATTGGTAATCACAACCGTACCGCCGGAACCACCGGAACCACCGTTGCCGCCGTTGCCGCCGGCACCGCCGCCTCCGGAGCTGCCATTGCCATATACGCGGTACATACCGACCGGCGAAATACGACTACCTCTGCCACCTTGCGTACCGTTATCGCCGCGATCGCCAACCTTACCGTCAGAACCTCTGCCACCGCCAATACCTGCTCCACCAGAGCCACCGGTGATATTGATAATACTGCCGTTAATCGTAATCGCACCCGCATTTTGACCGGCATCGCCGTATGCACCACCGTTACTGCCGGTTCCTTTGCTTCCTGGATCACCACCTGATGAAAGATGATTGCCACGAGTACCGTCTGTACCATCGCTGCCATTGCCACCGAACTGTGTAGTGGATACTGTACCGACATAGTTGCCACCGATACCGGCGCCGCCGTAGCCGCCGGTGATATTCAGAGTACCGTTTCCTGCGGCATCATTGTCAATCGTCAGCGTTGCGTTTTCCGGCACAGAGATACCGGCAGTCAACCCGCTTGCGCTGTTGTCTGTCACCGCCTGTGCTGTAGCTGATGTACATTTCAATGTATTTGTTGTACTGGCTTTTGGTACAAGTCGCAGTGTTGCGCCCTGCGCCACTTGAATGGGCGAGGTGACACTGTTGATGGCAACACCATCCAGCACGATGGTCACGGCAGACCCGGCAGAAATGGTCACTGGGGTCGTGCCGGTTCCGTGCAGGCGGTATGTCTTACCGTTTTCAAATGTCGCCCGACTTAGGTCAGCAACATCATATTCACCCGCAAAGCTGCTCGGAATCGTAAACGCCGCGAAGGCCGGGATGATAGACGCCGGGAGCATCGTCACGATCATGGTGAGCGTCAGAAGCCATGATATGAACCTTTTCTTCATGCTTGATAATTCTCCTTTTACTCATTTGAATTTCATGGGTTTTTGCTCCGTTCACGACGGCGCGCGCACCTCATATCCGAGGGAGCGCACACTGTGTACCGCGTTGACCGGAACGCACTCGTCATGAAAGCAACGCGGCGCAGCCGGGATCGGCGGCAGGACTGCAATGACCTGTGCTTCGTATCTCATCATCCATCACCCCCTCTCGCAGCAAAATGCCGGACCGGCCGAGGGCCTGCCCGTGCTTTTCCCGCAGTGGCGGGGAGCGTGTTATGGGGCGGAGCAGTGCTCCACCAGTTTTTCAAGGTACAGAGAGAAACCCGCGCCGGATGGTTCGGCGGGTCATCCTCCGCAATGCGGAGATAGACGCTGGCGCAGCGGGTGGTAAACCGCCGTTCCAGCAGAGCGCAGTGTCCGGCGGCATAGGCCGATAAGCGCCGCGCCTGTGCGTTGGCTCTCTCTCGGAGCATGAGCTTCACCTCTCTTTCTCTCTTTCGGTGTGTCTTATGCGTCTGCCAACAGGGACGCGATCGTTTTCTGTTTGAATGCCTCGTCCAGATAGCTCTGGATGTGGGCGTAAAATTTGTGGACGGGACAGTTGGGCGCGCCGTTCCGGGAGCAGAAGCCGTCCGGCTCCAGACAGCGGTTGATGCGGGTCGTGCCCTCGGCAATGTTGATGATCTCATGGAGGGAGATGTCCTCCGGGCGGCGGCTGAGGGTGAACCCGCCGCCGGTGCCGCGCTGGGTGGTCAGGATACCCGCCTCTTGCAGCGGACGCGCCAGCGTTGCGATCACCGTCTGCGGAATGCCCATCTGGGCGCTGATCTCCGCGCTGGTTGCCGCCGTCTGCGTGGTGGCAAGATACAGCACGATGCGGATGGCATAGTCTGTTGAAATCTTTAGCTGCATGGTCAGGCTCCTTCAAGAAATAGAAAGGACACTTCACTTTCTATCAATACAAGTAAAAAAATATGGATGGATGCCGTCAGACCTCGCCGCCGGTGGAAACAACAGAATCTGCATTTCGTTGTTTAGATGCGGCGTATCTGCATACCGTCCGGCGAAATTTTTCTAAAAAAGCATTTTCTGAACAATTAAAGTCTTGCACAAAGGCGCAGAAAACCAGCCCCACAAAATTCGTTACTATTGTGGGGCTAAAACTCATGCCTATTCGCATGGCAGGTATTGCATTTTTCCGCGCTGCATGGTACAATTTCGGTAAAATATGTAGATTATCGTCGAGGCGATTGCGGCATCAAAGCACGAAATGCAGATTTTGCGAATGGCCGGAATTCCCGGCGTTTTTGCTTTACCGGCGAAATGCAGATTTCGTTTTCTACGATACTAACCCCAGCTTATCCAGCTGCCGTGCCTGCTCCGCGCCGCTGACCGCTAAGTAAATGCGGGTGGTTTCGATGGACGAATGCCCCAGCACATCCGCAAGGCGGGCGATGTCCTTGCAGGCACGATAGAAGGTGGTGGCGAACAGGTGGCGTAGATTGTGCGGGAAAACCTTGCCCGGCGCTACCCCCGCCGCCTTGCACAGCCGCTTTAACTCATACCATACCTGCCGCCGTGAAACTGGCTTGCCGCTTTTGGTGCGAAAAATCGCGCCGGAAGCGATTTTTTCTTTTTTGGCGTATTTTTGCAGCTTGCGGTACAGCTTCGTGGGCAGCAGGATCGTGCGGATCTTGCCTTTCAGAGAGATCGTGGCGCGTCCGTCTTTCGCCGCCTCGACGGTGATATAGCGCAGTTCGGAAATGCGGATGCCCGTCGCGCACAGGGTCTCCATGATGAGGGCGAGGCGCTCTTGACCGGTTTCCCGCGCGGTGGTCAGCAGACAGTCGTACTCCTGCCGGGACAGCTCCCGCGCCGGGTCGCGGAATAAGTTCCGCTGGATCTTCAGGAATTTCACGCGGATCGCCCAGTTCATGTAGGCGAAAAAGCCGTTGATCGCCGACAGCTTGGAATTGATGGTCTCCGGCTTGTAGCCGCGCTCCAGCAGGTGCGATCTCCAGTGTACAGCAGCCTCTTTCGTGATCTCCGCGCCGCCGATCCAGCGGGCAAACGCCGCAAGATCGCGGCGGTATTTCTGTATCGTCCCCGCCGAGCGCTCCTCTGTGAGCAGCGATAAGCAGTAGCCGTCCATGTCAGCCTGCGTGATGGTGTAGTTCATGTTGGTACCTCCATTGGTTGAGTCGTACCAATAGTTTACGCCCCACGGCAGAGGACAGCGGAGGAAGTTTGTAGGAAAAGGAAAGCGCCCCTCGGACGAAAATCGTCCGAGGGGCGCTGTGCGTGTCATTCAGTTGTGTACTGCCTCGGTGTCCCATTCGGTGATGGTACCGCTTGTTGCGTCGATGGTGAACTCATACTCCGTGCCGCCGTAGATGATCTTGCCCTCATACTCCGGGCGTCCGTCATCGTAGTCCAGCTTCCATTCGTAGATGTCTTTTTCTGTCGCGCCGGACACACGGGACAGGGCGGTCTGCTTTGCAGTCGCCTCGTTCACAGTGGCGCTGTTGCCGGTGCCGACCACGGTTTTTGCTTCATAACTGGAGTCGATGATCTCGCCCGTGGCAACGCTGATTTCGTAATCATACTTCGCGCCGTTTGCGTACCACTCGATCTCATAGACCTGACGGCCATCGTCATAGTCCAGCTTGGACTTGGTGATGGTGGCGTCCGCCGCCTCGATCCCGGCGTGTGCCAGGGCGATCTCCTGCGCCTTGGCCTCGTCCACCGCGCCGGTGGCGCTGCCCGTGTTGGGCGTGGTCGTCTGCGCCGGGGTCGTTGTGACCGCACCCACATTGGGTTTCGTGGTGCTGGGCTGTGTTGTGGTCGTGCCCGTGCTGCCGTCCGGGAGTGCAGCGGCACCGGCCTGTTCGTGATAGCTTGCCTCCAGCACCTCGCCGCTCTCGGCGTTGATGGAGTAGGCGTAGTCATAGCCGCCCGCAGAAAAATCGACTTTATAGCAGGTGATGCCCGCAACATCGTCCAGCGTGGTCGCGGAAAAAATCGCGTCTGCCGCCGCGATGCTTGCGGCATCCAGCGCCGCGCTCTGCGCTGCGTCCATGCTGATATAGCTTGCCTGCTGGCTGCTCTGCGGCTGGGAGCTTGTCGGTGCATTGCTCCCGCATCCGGCCAGCGCTGCCGCAAGCATGAGCGCTGTTCCGGTCAAAAGCCATTTTTGTTTCATGGGGATAACCTCCAATCGTGAGTAATGTGAGGAATATAACAGAGAGAAACCCACCTTGTCAATAGGAAGTTTGGACAAAGTGAGCAAAAATGTGTCCCAACTTGGGACGCATTTCTGCGTATGAAAGCGAAAAAAGCGTACCCAAAGGATAGGATCCCTCCGGGTACGCTCCTGTGATACCGCATCCGATGGATGCGGGCAAACGGCGTTGCGCCTTCTGCAAAGATAGTATATGCACAACGGCCTCGAATAGTGATAAAAAGCAGGACAGGTCATCCGAAGATAACCTGTCCTCTGTGATACCATGCCTTGAGCATGGGCTTACGGCGTTACGCCTTCTGTGCTATTATAATACCATTGCCGTGGATGTTTGTCAATCACTTTTGGTCATCCTGCTCGGCTTCTGATGCACTTTCCAATGCATCGATTTTTGATTTTAGCGCTTCGATTTCAGCATTCAGCTTTGCGATTTCTCTTTTGTGTGCCGGGGCTAAAGACAGGAGAACCTGGTCTAATTTATCCAGAACATCAGCGGACACCTGCTTTCCGGTTTGGGAAACGACACGATTCTTATTGACCCAGCGAAAGCTCTCAGACTGGATGCCGGTATTCCGCATAAATCCATCCGCAGGCGTTGCATTGATAATATCCCGATACCCGGAGCCATACTTTTTCGTAGAGCATGGTACAATGAGAATGGAATTTCTGCGGTCAGCCAGGACAATGCAAGCATGAGTGTAAGAAGGCTCATATTTGAAATTCTGTGCACCCAAATCCAGAAAAACAATTTCTCCCCGACGATAGGTCATCCTATTCTCGGATGTAAGGTTGTCGATCCAACGATCCACATTACAAGTCCAGTGCGCCGCATTATAAACAGGAAGCCGTGTGATCTCATCAACGAGATTCAGGAAAACCAATTTCACGGCATCAAACACTTTGACATTGCTCCGTAAATCATCCGATTTTGCGGTTGCTGTTTTGGATTCAACTTCAACCTGACCACGATTTATTCTAAACATAAACGCTCTCCATCTTTGTGATTTTTCTATAGTATGACAGACTTTGACTGTAAAATCAATCCTGAGGAATGCGTCCCAACTTGGGACGCATTCCTCAATCCCCATAATATTGAGGTCTGCCGATGCTCGTAAAGCCGGATACACCTGTGATGACCACATTGTTCGCACTGCTGGCGCAGTGGATGACCAGCAGGTTTCCATTGGCGTCCCGTCCGCCGACGATACCGACATGGGAGTCACCTGGGTAGAACACAAGGTCGCCCGGCAGCGCCTCGCTCCATGCGATAGGCGTACAATAGCTGTGCTGACTGGACGCTCCACCGCCATGACCGATGATATAGCTGCCGCCGGATGCGTTGTAAAATGCCCAATCGGCAAAACCGGAGCAGTCAAGTCCGAATGGGCGGTAAGTGCCAGTGGTAGAGCTGCCGTCCGCAACGACCTTCATCGTGGTCCCCCAGCGGGAATCCCAGCCAGGGACAAGGCTCTTGCCGCCCCAGAAATAGTTCACCTTGCCGACGAGTGTCAAGGCGTGCTCGATGACCGCTCTTCTCTCAGGTGACAGATCGGCAGGCAGATTTTTCAGAAGCTCTACAGCATCCTCCTGCCGGATGTTCAGGTCGCCGAGCAGTCCGGTGATAACGCCTAAATCGTCCAGAAGCGCATCAAGTCCTTCGTTCTGATATTTCTTGAAATGGTAGAATGAACGCATTTCATCGACTGTTTTTGCCGTGATCGTGATGTGCAGAATGGTTTCCGTATCGTCCTCATGCTCGACGACCTCGACCTCTGTTGTGATCTGTGTCATATCCCAAAAGACGGTCCGCAGGCGGTCAACACGGTCCTCATCCAGTGTTGCAACATCCACACCATCATCCGCACCAGCCGTTTTTGCCGCAAATACGGCAACGACCTGTTTCCATTCCGGCGGAGCTCCGTGAAGCTGGACGCTGTCATAATTGCCCGATTGCAGCGCTTCCAGACGCTCGTTGTATTCCGCATTGATCTGTGAGACAGCAACATTCAGTGTTACATTTCCGGGGGACGGCTCGGAAGAAAACAGTACCCCAAACGGCGATGCAACGACTGCGGCAACAAGGAGAATTGCAAAGAGCGCCAGCAGTAAAGCGCCGCCGCCCAGCAGTCCGGCCACGGCTCCGACCATCGCCTTTGCGGTCTGGGCCGCAGCTTCGCCAAGCCGTTTCAGAAGCGCCGCAGTATTTTGCGCCGCCTGCTGACGGTGTTTCCAAATTTGCAGTTGTGCCTGCTGCTGTGCGTGCTTTCGTGCTTTTTGCGTTACCGCTGCCTTTGCCGCACGCTGGTTTGCAGGCTGGGTAATCCGTGCAGACGGGAGCGTCGGACTTTGCTTCTCCGCGATCTGCCTCGTCTTAATGACCGTATTTTCGGTATGGAGCTTGATCTGCGGCGTGCTGCTGTCACGGGTTCTCTGCCGAATTAAGGGATGTTCCCCGTCCTTGCGGGCGGGGAGCGACGGATTCGATGGATGGATCGACGGAGCGTGCGAAGAATAAATGTTTTCTTCCTGTACAGGAAAGACGGAAGCCGGTCGAGAGGGCTCGACCGGCTCCGGTGCAGCATTTGCACTTGAAATGCGCAGTTCATCCAGTTTCTCTTTCTTTTCCTGTTGGATCTTCTTCCGGTGCTGACTGATCGCACTGCGGCGCATTTGCTCCTGCGGCGAAAGTTGCGTTCTGTCAGTGTCCGTGTGCGGGCGGTCTGCGGTCATGGCGCTCTGTGATGCTTTTGCCGCAGCAGATTTCTTCTTCGCTTTGCCCGCCGCCCATTTTGCGGCGTGTGCGGAGCGGGTCAGAGTTTCACCCGTGACTGCTTCCACGCGATCAACAGCGGTTTCGGTTGCCGTTGCTTCTCCGCAGTTTTCCTTGTCCGGCTGTGCCAGCTCCTTGCGATACTTTTCCGTAAGCTGACGACCAACCGTGCGCACGGCTTTGGTGCTTGTGCGGCCTTTGGGGGCGCTGTTTTTTTCACGGATATTGGATGGTTTTTCTCGAATGTCCGGCAAAATGATACCTCCTTTCCGAAATGCGTCCCAAGTTGGGACGCATTCCTCATCTCGCCAGCGCCTCCCGGATGCCGGCCATGATATAGTCGGCGCATGGCAGGGCGATGGCATTCCCCAGCGCCTTATATCGTTGGGCGGGACGGATATCTTCGCCGTCCGCGCCGAACTTTGTCCAGCCCTCCGGCAGTCCCATCATGCGCTCGCTTTCAGTCTCGCTGGGATAGCGCACACAGCCGCCCAGCGGGTCATCCTCAAAATAAAAGGCGAATGGGTTGACCGCACTGGCTAAAAGAGTGGGAAAAGGGTCATTTGCAAATCCGAAGCTGTTTTGGAATTGTGTGTGCTCCTGATGCTTTGCCGCGGCCCGCATTCGGAACATCTGAAAGGGTCGGACGATGGGTACGCGCCGCCCTGCTTCAAGAAAAGTGCTTCGATCTCCTGCGGCGGAGGATAGCCCGCCCGCTGCGCCAGCTTTAGAAAGCGCGAGCATTCCGCGGGGCTTAAACAGTATTTCGGCAGCACGCCGCCCTCCAAAATCCGCCACGAGAAAGATCCGCTGCCGCCGGGCCAGTCGGGGGCTTGCCCAATATTGGGCGTCCATAAGCCGCCAGGCGAGGTCAGGCTGTCGCCCTCGCACCATTCCGGCGGCTGCCCATTGCCCGGAAGCAGGCATTGGAATTTCGGTGCTCTGGAACGCTGCAAGCACGGCGTTAAAATCCAACCCGTCATTTGATGAAAGACTTCCCATGACATTTTCCCAAACAGCGATAACTGGAAATACACCTCCACTTACATCCCTCATTTCCCGTATGATCCGTATCGCGTGGTAGAATAGGCTTGATTTTGCTCCGGCTAAGCCTGCCCGATTTCCGATCATGGAAAAGTTCTGGCAGGGAGAGCCAAAGGTGATGATATGGACAGGCGGCACTTCACTACCATGCAGCTTTGTGATGTCACCCAGATGCCGCATGGCAGGAAAATGCCGCTTTGTAATGGAGATCGGCGCCTTTTCGATCTCGCTGGCCCACAGCGGTACGATGCCGTTTCGCTGCGCCGCAAGAGGAAAGACGCCGATCCCATCGAACAGACTTCCTAATGTAATATCAGCAGTTATCAGCCTCCTTCGCCGGGTGTGGTCGTCATCAGTCGGTATAGCTCCGTATCCTTTGGAATCGTGTTCACGAACGGCACCAGCGTCCCGCCCATACGGAGCAGGCCATGACCCGCCTCGGCATTTTCGATGTACCGTGTCTGTGTTTCGGACAGGTGCAGCAGCTTCGCAAGCTCCATCCGGTCAGTCGCCGCCTGATTGAACAGCAGTAGAAATTCAGAGTTTGCGAACATCAGCCGAGCCGTTTCGCTTTTCAGGCATTCCTCCACATTCTGCGTGGCCGCAGTCAGCGGCGCGCCATACTTTCGCCAGCGCTTCCACGCACGATAGAGGATGTCGCCGGAATATTTGAAGCGGAAGAAGAGATAGACCTCGTCGATGAATACCCAGGTGAAGCGCCCCTTCTTACGGTTTGCCGCCACACGGTTTTGGATCGCCTCCAGCGTCACGACCAGCGCCGTGGGGCGAAGCTGGTCGCCCATCTCGTACAGGTCTATCGCCATGATGCGGTTATTCATCTGCACATTGGTCGGGTGCGCAAACACATTCAAGCTGCCCTCGGTGATGAGTTCGGCGGCCAGCGCGATCTCACGCGCTTCCGGGTCCTCCTGCCGCATGACTTCGTTGCGCCAGTCGGTCAGAAGCGGCGGCTTGATGCTTCCGTCATTCTCGTAGAGATAGGGACGATATACATTCGCCGTACAGCGGTCAATGATAGATTTGTGCGCGCCGGTGATATGACCTGCGCCCATCTGCTGTTCCAGAATACTGGTCACGACCTCGGACTTCATCGCAATGGGGTTTTCTCCGTCGTCATAGCCGTCCGTAATGTCCAGCGGATTGATGTGATGCTGGCTGTTCGGGGAAATTTCCACGACCTCGCCGCCCAGCGCCCGCACCAGCGGGCCATACTCACGCTCGGCATCGATGATAATGATGTCATCGTCCGTTCCCAGCGCCACATTGGCAATAGTCGATTTCATCGCGACTGATTTACCGGAGCCGGACACGCCCAAATAGAAGCCGTGCGGGGAAATGAGCCGCTTGCGGTCACAGATGAGCAGGTTCTTGCTGACGGCGTTGACGCCGTAATACATCCCGCCGGGGTCCTGGATCTCCTGCGCCCGGAACGGCATCAGGACGGCGGTGCTCTCAGTCGTCAGTGTGCGCAGCGCCTTGATGCGGCGCAGGCCATAAGGGAGGACGGTATTCAGTCCGTCCTCCTGCTGATACCGCAGGGTGGAGAACTGGCAAAGATGTTCCCGGCCAATGGCCAGCAGTGTTTCCGTGTCGGCGTCCAGCTGCTCCAGCGTATCGGCAATGTGGACGAGCGTCACAACAGCGAACATCATGCGCTGGTCCCGCACGGTCAGGTCGTCCAGAAATTCCTTACTCTCCGTGCGAAGCTGTTCCAGCTCATACGGAACGGAAGCCGTAAAATTCGCCTGCCGATTTTGCCGCTGCTGCCAGCGGGTGATGTCGGATTCGATGCCGAGGATCTGACTCTGCACCTCCTTGACGGCCTCATCCGTTGCGACCGGCAGGATGTCGATGGACAGCACCAGACTGCGGGAAAAGTCGGAAAGGTCGGAGATCATATCGTCCTTGATATAGCTGGCAAAGCTCTTCAAAAACAGCACCCGCCCGAACTTATCGCCCATCTCAAAATGTCCCGCCTTGAATTGCAGTCCATCCGGGCAGATGAGGTCCCGGAAGTCCATGCCCTTGCGGATGACATTCTGTTGGTCGTAGGCAAAGAACTGTTCCTCACCCGGACGGAAGAAGTCATGCAACAGGCGCAGACGGTCATAGCCGGAAACGGGTCTGGCGCCGGAGTCCAGCCGTCCGAAGTTTTTGGAAAGATTATCATCCACGCGCCGGAAGTATGCGCGGGTGTCCTCGATCTTGCGCTTTGCGATGGAGAGCGTGATGTACTTTTCCTGCACCAGATTGTTGCTTTCTCCCACCTTGCCGATCAGGATGTCATTGTATTCCCGGCGATAACGATCCAGCCGGTCACCCTTGCGCTTCATCAGCACCGTGCTTTCAAAATCGGCGGGATTGAGCCTGCGGTTGATGATCGTGACTTTTGCCGTAGCATCCGTAGGCAGCGCGTTGAGTGCGCTGCCATAGGAGAGGAAGATACTGCGCCGGTCCTCTTCGGAGGCGGCGGCATAATTCACATCGGCGAATCGCCAGGTCTTGCTGTGCTTGTTGCCGACCTGCCAGATACCGTCCGGGTAAACGCAGCGGATGGGGATGGACTGCTGCACACTGCGGGGAATGCGGAACTTCACGCGCTCGCTCTTGTTCGCTGCGATCAGGGATTTAATCAAAATCATCACGCTCCTTCCGGTGCAGCAGGTCATAGTACAGATTCCGGGCAATGAATTTGCGCGGTCCGGCGCACAGGAGCTCCGAGCGGATGACCGCCCAGATCAATTCCTCCAGCGTAAGTCCGTTGTAGCTGAAGAAGCCTGCCAATGCGACCGGCGCGGCAGCGAGGATACAGAGCCAGCTTGCCGTTTCTTTGCCGACAAGCTGCCTCGTCAGCAGGAACACGCCAGCAGCAATGACCAGCGACAATGCCGCGCAAAGAAATTGCCGCAGGGACAGTCCGAAAAAAATGGTTTCCTTGTGCTTTCGCACCTCTTTGGGGATTTTAACTTCGATAGTCGTTCACCTCTGATTTTTCACAAAATTTGACACGATTTCTGCGATATGAGATAATATTTGCGTAGAAAAAACAGCCAAAAAACAACACACTTTACACGCAAGGAGGACTGGAAAATGAGCTTTTTCGCTGTGCTGTTTCAAGCTGCGCTTGCGCTGTTTATCGGCGCGCTGCTGCTGGTACTCATGGGGAAAACGCTGACCTGGCCGCTGTTCCTGTACCTGTTCTGCACGGACTTCGTGCCCGAATGGACAGCGGCGCATCACAGTCAGCATATCATCACGATTATCGTCCTGGCGCTGATCCCCACACTGTATTGGGGGCTCCGGCTCTTTCTCTGGTGGCGGGAGCGGCAGTTTGCGGTCAGCCAGTTCAAGGGCGATATACGCATGAAGATATTTGAAATGGAGCACCAGATACCGGAGCCGGGAATCCCAGAGTTCGACGATGACTGGTATGACCGATAATGGAAAGGCGGCGGGACATCCCGCCGCCTTGTCTGCTATATTCCGAACATCTCCCGCACCAGGCGGCTGGAGCCTTTCACTAAACCCGTCAATATGAGCATATTGAATGCCATCTGCCCGATGTACTGCCACACCATCACAACGGCAGAGAGTGAGGTATCGACTGCCGGACTGCTGCTGGAAAGGAATGCGGAGTATATCACGCAGGACAGCACCACCAGTGCGCCCTCCAGACAGACGCCGGTGTAGGACTTGATGAAGCTCTTTCCAATGGAGGATGTGCCTTCGCCTGCAAAGGAGGCAAGCGGCAGCGGCGCCAATGCTGTGTAGAGGTATAGCCGAAAAAATCGTCCGTACACCGTCAGGATCAAAATGAAGGACATCACCCAGACGAGCAGACTGCCGAGCAGCGACACGAGCCATAGCGGGATGCTGGCGAGAAACCCCACATCCTCCACCGCCGTTACGATCTCGGCAGGGAGCGTGGCCGTCATGGATGCCATGCCGCCGATGCCGCCCATAACGGACTGCACGATCCCGTTGCAAATGCGGAAGATCGCGGTCATAAGCTCCATGCCGTAGCCTACCGCGACCTTTGCTGCCGCAAAGCGGATGAAGTGCCGGATCGCAAATTCCGGCCGCTGCAATTCCCGGAATCCGGCGGCAGTCTGAAAGATGCCCATTGCGAAAAACAGCACCAGAAGTCCATAGCCGATGCCCTGCATAACGCCGTTGACGCCAACGATCACATTCCAGATGTCGCCGCCCTTGAAATTTTCCGGCGTCTGCGTAATGAGCGTCCACAGCTCGGCCAGCTTATCGTTCCAGATGCCAAGAGAATGCTCAAGGCTCTGTATTACCCAGTTGTCACTGATGTTTTACACCTCCTATCTGCACGGAAAATGCGTCCCAAGTTGGGACGCATTTTCAAACCACCCCGATCAGGGTGAGGATCTCTTTGGCAAAAGCAATGAGCAGGCCGCCAAACAGACAGAGAAAGCCCTGTGTGCGCTGGCTGGCGTCGTGGCTCTGGACGCTCATGCCGACCTGCACGATGCCCCAGCCGAGGATGATGATACCGATAGCGCGAATACAACTGAAAATAAAATCACTGAGATTGTTGACGATGGTCAGCGGGTCGTTGCTGCCCGCCGCAAACGCCGGAACGGTCAGCAGGCAGAGCGTCAGAACCAGCAGTGTCCATACCCGCATACAGCGGCTGGACTTCATGCGAGAGGGAGTGTTGTTTCGTTCATGTTTCCTATTCATAGATTTCCTCCGATTCATCTAAAATTTTGATCTCATTCAGGTCTGCAAAGGCGAGAACGCTGTCATCCGAGAGTCCATACAGACAGGTGGATGAATGTATGTACGGCGCAGCGCCGCCATCCTCGGTGTATTTGAGGTTCGGGTGGCGCATCAGGTCATATTTCTCATCCATGACCGGCTCTTCACCGCGGATCAGGGCGATGGCATAGCGGTTATCCAGTCGGCGCACCTCGTCCGGCGTCAAAAGTTCCCGCCCGGTCTGCTGGAAATTGCGGCTGTATGAGCCGTTCCGGCCCTTGCTCTGGCTTGAGGTCTGCGTGTCGATGGTCTCCTTGCCCAGCAATTCTGAAATATATTTGTGGGTTTCCTTTTCGTTGCCGCCCAGATATAGAAAGCTGTCCGCGTTGCCGATGATGCCCTCCCAGGAGTCCTTGAACAGCTCTTTCAGTTGGGAGATGTTCTGCAAAATGATCGTCGCCATGATATTGCGGCTGCGCATCGTCGCCTGAAGGCGGGCATAGCCGTCCGGGAGTGCGATATTCGCAAATTCATCAAAGAGCAGACGGACCGGCACCGGCAGTGCGCCGTGATGCACCTTGTCTGCCTGGTAATAAAGCTCCTGAAATGCCTGGGTGTAGAGCATACCCACAAGGAAATTCAGGGATGCGTCATTCGAGTCCGGGATGATACAGAAGATCGCCTGCTTGCGTTCACCCAGCCGCCCCAGTTCCAGATTGTCCTGCCCGGTAAGCTGCTGCACCTCCGGCAGCGCGAACATGGCAAGCCGCACGGCGGCAGACACCAAAATGGACTTGAGCGTCTTTCCAGAGACGAAAAGTCAAGGACTTTTTCATCAAATTCACAAAGAAGTCACATTTTGCGGACTTCCTCACGGAGCAGACGCTTGATTTTGTCCTCCATCGTCTCTTTTGCGGTCTGGCTGAAATGCACACGGACGATATAGGTGGTCTTGCCAATCTGCTTTCTGACAGTCGGGCAAGTGGCGGTGTTGGTTGCGGTATTGTTCATTC
>OHAT01000502.1_pt1 | contig 39888 bp, 31 predicted proteins | sample 1577141 | NCBI WGS metagenome assembly OHAT01 (sample SAMEA3541578, study PRJEB24748) | human gut metagenome | biome: human gut; feature: human-associated habitat; material: faeces | place: China | collected 2012 | reverse complement strand
GATTCAATCTCGAAAACAGCATTGCCCAGTTGACAAAACTATAGGAACACCCCCCTGGCTTAGGAGGCTTTAACTTGTGTAGCTTGCGAGCTAACGGGCCTGCTTAACCTTTGCCGCCGCCTCGACAAACGACTTCCACAGGTTAAAGTCGGTCTCGAGCGTCTGCCAGGTGTACTCGGGATGCCATTGCACGCCCAGGCAGAAAGGCTGGCCTTCGACTTCGATGCACTCGGGAACGCCGTCGGTTGCCTTGGCGACCAAGCGCGTGCTTTTGCCCAGACGATCGACGCAGCAGTGATGTGCCGAGTTGGTCTGGATCAGCCTGTGCCCGCCAACCGCGCGCTCCAGCAGCGAGCCCGGCATGACCTCGACAGGGTGCACGGGATCGTTGAGCACGTGGGTGTGGCGCCACTGTGTGCGGCCCTCGCGAGCGCCCAGGCTTGGCACGTCCATGCACAGGGTGCCGCCAGTGGCGACGTTGAGCAACTGCGTGCCACGGCAGGTGGTAAAGAGCGGCTTTTTGGCGCGGAGCACCTCGCCGACCAGCTTAAACTCAAAGCTATCGCGGATCTCGCAGCAGAGGGTGGGGTCGTAGGGTCGATCATCGCCCCAGCGTTTGGGGTTGACATCGGGGCCGCCGGGAATGGCGATGCCGTCGGCGATATCGACGTAATGACGGATGACCTCAATGTCCTCGGTGATGGACATCTGCAGCGGCAGGCCGCCGGCGGCAAGGATGGCATCGACAAAGACACTTGCGATTTCCTCGTTGGGGGAGAGCATCTCGCTTAAAAACGGCTTCGCCTCTTCCCAGCGCGGCGCCACCAGGATGAGCGGACGGTCGGCGGGGTCGACGTTGACGTGCGGGGTGTATGACGATGAAGTGCGAGTTCCGATCATAGGTGTTGCTTTCGAGTTTGGATGGTCATGGCGAGCGGATATGGCAATTGGGCTAGTGGCCCTTGATGGAGTTGAGGAAGTCTTGGGCGCGCTTGGTCTGGGGATGGTCAAAGAACTCGTCGGGCGTGCCGGTTTCCACGATCTGGCCGTCGGCCATAAACACGACGCGGTCGGCAACGCGGCGGGCGAAGTTCATCTCGTGCGTAATGACGATCATCGTCATGCCCTGCTGGGCCAGGCGGACCATGACCTCGAGCACCTCGTTGATCATCTCGGGGTCGAGGGCACTTGTGGGCTCGTCAAAGAGCATGGCCTTGGGCTGCATCGCGAGCGAACGGGCAATGGCCACGCGCTGCTGCTGGCCGCCCGAAAGCTGAGCGGGCACCTTGTCGGCCTGCTCGGCCACGCCTACGCGGCTCAGCAGGTCCATGGCGCGCTCGCGGGCCTCGTCCTTGGAGACGCCCAGCACATCGACCGGTCCCAGCATGACGTTCTGCAGTACCGTCATATGTGCAAACAGGTTGAACTGTTGGAACACCATGCCCAGCTCGGCACGCATGCGGGCAAGGTCTTTGCCTTCCTGCGGCAAGGGCTCGCCCTCGATGAGGATCTCGCCCGAGTCGATGGTTTCCAGGCGATTGATGGTGCGGCACATGGTCGACTTGCCCGAGCCCGAGGGGCCGATCACGACGACGACCTCGCCGCGGTCGACCGAGAGATTGATGTCGTTGAGGACGTGCAGATCGCCGTAGTGCTTATCGACGTGCCTGAGCTCGATCAGCGGCTGATTGCCGGTGAATGAGGTGCTCTGTGCCATGGTGCTCGGCTCCTTATGACTCGAAATGGTAAAGCGTTAGCGGATGATGGTCGCGCCGGTCTTGTGCGAGACGTAGACAGCGGCCTTGTTAATCGCGACGTTGATGAGGATATAGATGACCGCGATCACCAGATAGACCGACACGAGCGCGTCGTAGTTGGTAATGAGCACGCGGGCGTTTTGCATAAGGTCGGGGTAGCTCACCACGTAGGCGACGGTGGTGTCTTTGACGACGACCACAAGCTGCGAAATCAACGACGGAATGATAAACCGAATGGCCTGCGGCAGCACGATTTTAAAGGTGATTTTAGCCTTGGAGAGACCGAGCGCCTGGGCGGCCTCGACCTGGCCGCGCGGCACGGCATTGACGCCGGCGCGGAAGATCTCGGCGAGTACGCCGGCCGCGGCGAGCGCGACGGGAAGCGTGAGCATCCAAAACGACGGCAGCGCGATCTTGTACTGGGGCAGCACCAAAAAGAAGAAGTAGATGAACAGCAGGCTCGGCACGCCACGGAAGAAATCGGTGAGCACGCGGCAGACCAGCTGCAGCGGCTTGATGTCGCTGGTACGGCCGAGCATGAGGGCTAAGCCCAGTACCAGCGCGATGGCGCCGGCGGTGAGCGCGACCTTTACTGTGCCCTCAAAACCGGCAAGCAGGAACTTCCAGGTGGTGAGGTGCGTAAAGAAGTACCAGTAATGGACCGAAAGCTGGCCGGTCACATAAAAGCGCTGCAGTACCAGAGCGATGAGCGCGGCCACGGCAACAAGTGAGATGGCGGTGCCGACGCGAATCTTGGCGCGCATCTTGGGGCCGGGAGCCTCGTAGAGCGCATCGCGCATGGTGAGCGCGGAGGTGGAGTGCTTGCTCATCGGAGGATCCTCACCTTCTTATCGATATAGTTGCCAATGTGGCTCACCACAAAGGCCGTGCCCAGGTAGCCGAGCGCCGAGATAAAGAACGCGGCGACGCCGCCGAGCGAGCGCGTGTTGATGTAGCTCACCACGCCGGTGAGCTCCTGCGGTTTAAGCGGCACCTGACTGCCGAGCGCGGTGGTGAGCATGACGGCGATAAAGAGGTTGGTCATGGGCAGCACGCTCGAGCGCAGCGCCTGCGGAATCACGATCTTGGCGAGGATACGGCTGAAGCTCATGCCCAGCGAGCGGGCGGCTTCCACCTGGCCGACACCGACGGTGTTGATGCCGCTCATAAAGTTCTCGGAGCCAAAGGCCGAGCCCAGCAACACCGTGGCGACGATAACGCAGATGCGGTAGGGCAGGACGACCTTGAGCGGCGGCAATGCGTAGACGACGATGATGAGCAACGCAATGCCGGGGATGTTACGGAAGACCTGGACATACAGGTCGCCAAAGACGCGCAGCGGCTTGAGCGGCGACACGCGCATCACGGTGACGGCGACGGCCAGCACCATGGCGATGGCAAACGACTCAAGCGTCATGCCCCAGGTTGCGAGCAGCGCGTCAATGTAGTTCTGGCCATAGAGCGACCAGAGCTCGGAGAGACTCATGCGGACCTCCCGCCGATAAGGAAAGGGGCTCCCGTGTGTACGGAAGCCCCGACAACTCAGTAAGGAAACAGTTTAGCGCAATAAAGCGCACCGTGCGTTTCCGTATGGTTTCGTTGCGGCCGTTACTAGGCGCGTTGCCTAGGCGCCGATCTCGGGCAGCTCGGGAACATTGGTGTCGCCCGTGCGGTCGCCGATGCAGATCTGCCACAGCTCGGTCCAGGTGCCGTCGTCCTCAATCTTCTTAAGGAAGTCGTTAACGAAGGCGACGCCGTCGGAATCGAGCGGCAGGCCGATGCCATAGGGCTCCTTGCTGCCGAAGGGCTTGCCGGCGATCTTATACTTACCGGGCTCGCGGACCAGGGCGCTCTGCTGCATGTTGTTGTCGATGACGTAGGCGTCAACGCGGCCCTGCTGGAGTGCCTGGCGGGCCTCCTCGTCGGTCTTGAACTCCTGCTGGCTGGCCTTGGGAGCGAGCTCCTCCAGGATGGCAGGGCCGTTGGAGCCGGACTGGACGGCGACGTTCTTGTCGGCCAGGTCGTCGACGCTCTTGATGTCGTCGTTGTCGGCGAGCACCAGGATAGCCTGCTGGGTGTAGTAGTAGGGACCGGCAAAGGAGACGAGCTTCTTGCGCTCGTCAGTGATGGTGTAGGTGGCAAAGACAGCGTCGACCTGGCCGTTCTGCAGGACGGACTCGCGCGTGTCCGAGGTCACCTGGGTGATCTCGACCTTGTTCTCGCCCAGAATGTAGTTGGACAGGAGCTGTGCGATACCGGCGTCGAAGCCGCGGGTCTGACCGTCCTTCTCGTTGAGGAGGGAGAAGAGCGTGGAGGTCTGGACGCCACCGATCGTAAAGACACCGGCGTCCTTGACGGCCGTGGCCCAGGTGCTGGCGGCGATGGCGTCGTCATCGGCCTTGGGGCCGTTGTCGACGAGTTTGTCGAATGCCTTGGCATCGAGTATGGTGGAAGCCTCGGTATCTTCGGAGCTCTTGGAGGAGCCGACGGCGGAACCCTTGTCGGCCTCGGCGCTGGTGTCGGAGCAGCCGGCAAGACCAAGGCCGGCAACGGTTGCGAAGGTGGCGGCAACGAAGCCGCGGCGGTCGAGAACGACCTGCTGGGAGAGGTTTTTGCTCATGGTAGAACACCTTTCTCAATAAAATCCCTAGCGGTTGAGTAGAGTTATACCCTATCGCGCTCAAATGGGTCAACACGAAATAACTCAGAAACATACTTACCTTATGGGTAATTCTTCCTACCAAAAAGGGACAGGCACCTTTGTGGTGGTTCTTGCAGATGTGGTGGCCTGTCTCGCTGCTTTGTCTCAATCTGTAACAGTTAGACGAGGAAATGGGTTCTACCTGTTACAGATCGAGATTTTCTCTTTAGGGGAATTCGAATGTCTCAATCTGTAACATCTGGACGGCCAGAAGGTCTCTATCTGTTACAGATTGAGACAAAGGTCAGGGACTAAGACGTCTTTTCTAGATCTGTAACAGTTAGACGGGAATTCGGGCCATAGATGTTACAGATTGAGATAATTGAGCTGTGAAAACAAAAACCTCCGCAGGGGTGCTTCCCTTGCGGAGGTTTTTTACTCGTTGAGTAGCCTTACGGCCTCGGCGGCCATGTTCTCGACCGTCATGCCGTTCTGAGCGAGCAGCTCGTTGGGGTCGTAGCGGTCGGGGAAGCCCTTGGCGATGCCGAAGGTGCGCGTGCGCACGGGCGTGCAGGCCAAGTAGCACGCGACGCGTTCGCCCCAACCGCCGTCCAAGATGCCGTCCTCGAGGGTGACGACAACGCGATGCTCGGCGGCAAGGCTGTCGAGGAACTCGCGGTCAAGCTCGGTTGCAAAGCGAGGGTTGACGAGCGTGGCCTCGATGCCGCACTCGGCAGCCAAGCGATTTGCCACGCGCTCGCCCAGCTCAAAGAAATCGCCGAGCGCGAGCACGGCCACGTCGCGGCCCTGGCGCACCACGTTGTAGCGAACGGCGCTGTAGTCGGTGTCTTCGGCAGGCGCCAGGTCGGGGCGGCTTACCAGGCCAATGCCCGGTACACGGATCGCTACGGGATGCTCGCGGTGGTCGAGCGACCAGCTCAGCATGGACAGATATTCCTCCATGCAGGCCGGCGCCAAGTAGTGCATGTTGGGAAGACCGCCCAGCATGGAAATATCAAAGAACGAGAGATGCGTCTCGGATGTGGTGCCAAAGATCGACGCGCCAAATACCAGGATGGTTGCGGGGGCGTCGTTGAGGCACAGGTCGTGCCACAGTTCGTCGTAGGCACGCTGCAAAAACGTGCCGTACACACCAAAGACCGGCTTGGCGCCCGAGCGCGCAAGCGCGGTGGCAAAGGTCACGGCATGCTCCTCGGCAATGCCCACATCGACGAACTGTTTGCCGGCTGCGGCGCGAAGCTCTGGTGTAAAGCCCATGATATAGGGCGTTGCGGCCGTGATGCCCACGACCTGCGGATCGCGCTCTATGGCAGCGCTCAGGGCCTCGCCCGTAATGTCGGCATAGGTGCGCGGCGCAGGCTCGCTCGGATGGCCCGGGCAGAGCTTGCGCCCAGTCGCCATGTCAAACGGGCCTACATGATGCCAGCGCTCGGGGTCGCTCTGGGCCGGCTCAAAGCCCTTGCCCTTCGCGGTGGAGACGTGCAGCACGATGGGATGATCGATATCGCGCAGTTCCTGCAGCACGTCGACTAGGGCCAACACATCGTTACCGGCGTCCAGATAGCGGTAGTCGAGCCCCATCGCGCGGAAAACGTTGCGCTCACAGGTGCCGTTGCTGGCGCGCAGCTCGGCCAGATTGCGATACAGGCCGCCATGGTTCTCGGCAATGGACTGGTCGTTATCGTTGACGATGATGATCAGGTTGCTGTCGAGCTCGGCGGCATTGTTAAAGCCCTCAAACGCCAGACCGCCCGAAAGCGAACCGTCGCCAATGATGGTGATGACGTTGTACGCATCACCCGCCAGGTCACGAGCGTGCGCCAAGCCGCAGCCCAGGCTCACCGATGTGGAGGTGTGGCCCATGGCGAACAGGTCGTGTTCGGACTCGTCGGGATTGGCAAAGCCAGAGGCCTCGCCGTAGCGTGCCGGGTCGATATAAGTGTACGCGCGCCCAGTCAGCGCCTTGTGGGCATAGGTCTGGTGCGACACGTCAAAGACAATTTTGTCGGTGGGGGAGTTAAACACGCGATGAAGCGCAACCGTAAGCTCAACGACGCCCAGGTTGGGGGCAACGTGCCCGCCGACGGCGGCGGAGCTTTCGAGGATGGCGTGGCGGATCTCGCCGCAGAGCAGCGGAAGCTCGGCGCGATCGAGAGCCTTGACGTCCTCGGGCGTTGTCGTTTGCGTAAGCAGCATCGTTGTGGGTTACTCCATGCGAATCGTGCGCCGGCACTCCCTCGGCCGGCACAATTGCACAAGACAGTCTCGCACATTTTGGCGTTTGATATGTGACGGCGGCGCGGTAATTCGCCAACTGGTGGGGCAAAACGTTTTGTCCGATGCCATACTGATAAGTTCCATGATGATTTTATTCATTGCGTGCAGGCTGTGGCTTGCCGCCGAGCGCCGCCGGAAGGAGGCCGCATGTCCGATACCGTTCGTGCCGAGAAAATCGCGTGCGAAGTAGACCATGCTGCCCGTCAACTGGCACAGGCGGGCCGTCTGGACCTGACGCGCGAGTTTATCCAGCATGGCGATGTGACAGTGTATACGCATGTGACCTCGGTGGCGCGGGCAAGTCTGTCCTTTGCCGAGCGCCTGGGCCGCGTCGGTATCTCCGTCGACCGCTTGTCGCTGCTGCGCGGGGCCCTGCTGCACGATTACTTTCTCTATGACTGGCACGATCCCGACCCAAGCCATCGACTGCATGGCTTTCGGCATCCGTTTTTTGCCCTGGCGCGTGCCGAAGAGGATTTTGAGCTGACGTCGCGCGAGCGGAATATCATCGCGCGCCATATGTTTCCGCTGGTACCGGTGCCGCCGACGTGTCGCGAGGCATGGATTGTGTGCCTGGCGGATAAATGGTGCGCGCTGCGCGAGACGATTGCCGGCCGTCTGCCGCGCAAAGACAGGGCGGACGATGACGTGAGCAGCGAATCGAACGAAAAGAGGAGAGGGTAGACGGTGGGAACCGCGATCGACATGGCATTTGACGGCGCGACGCTTGCCGCCTGTCCGCTCTCGGCGCTGGTACTCTCGTTTGCCTTCTACGGTTTTTGCGGCTGGGTATGGGAGTCGACAGTCTGCGCCATGCTCAACCACGGACGCTTTGCCAACAGCGGCTTTTTGCTAGGGCCGTGTTGTCCCATCTACGGTGCGGGCGGCATCGCGTGCTGGTTGCTGCTGCGTGGAATCCCAGACGCCTCGAGCCAGTTTGTCGCTGCCGCGCTCGTATGCAGCGTGATCGAATATAGTGTGGGCGTGCTGTTGGAAAAAACGACGGGTGCCCGGTTTTGGGATTACTCGCATCTGCCGTTTAACCTGCACGGACGCATCTGCCTGTACTGGGCCTGCGCGTTTGGCTTGGGTGCGTTGTGTATTTGCCGTTTAGTGGAGCCGGCATTGCTGGGGCTGCTTGGCCATCTGCCGGTGCTGATTGTACGGCTGTCCGCCTTTATCGTCGCGGTCGCGATGATGGTCGATGCGGTGTGCTCGTTGGCCAGCTGGCGCCGCCTGTCCGATCAGCTTGAGCGTGTGCGTGCCGACCTTGCCGACCGCATCAATGAGTCGCTTGCCGACGCCTCCGACTCTATGCTCGAACGTATTCCCAATTCGGCGATCGACTCGGTGGCGCAGACGCATATCCGCGGTCGCGCCGTTAACGCTTGGCTGGCCGAGCTGGGCGACGCGGCGCTCGATGCCCTGCGCGAGAAGGCTTCGATGCCGACGTTTATCTCGGATGGTGCTCGCGGCCTGGCGCTCGCTGCCCGCCGCGTTGCCGATGTCGCGCCGAGCATGCCGCGTCCGTCGCTCAGTCGTCGCCTTGCCGGCAAGCGCATGAGCCGTCCGGTGCCGAGTGTGTCGCTCAGCCGTCGTGACCTGCGCTTCTTTAACGCCTTCCCGCGTCTGCGCATCAATCGCTACGAAGGCGTCATCCGAGCTACCGACCTCCGCGACCGAGCCCGCGAGCTGTTCCGGCGCTAGCTGGGACGGGCGCGCTCACGGCTCCCTTGCTTGCGTATTTCCCGTTGGTTTCGCGTCCGTTGCCGCTCCGTTTCCAAGATTACGGCACCGTTGGAGATGGCACGATCTGGGTCGAGCCGGTCGAAGAAGTCATCCGCATCCGCACCGGCGAGCACGGCCCCGCCGCGGTGTAGGACAATCTTTCGCCTGACGGGCGTGCCTCTCTTGGGGCACGCCCGTTCTCGTCTACAATATCGTGCAGACGAAGGAGAGGCACGCTCATGATCAAGATGTTCGCGAGTGATTTAGACGGAACGCTGCTGAACGCACTGCATGAGGCGGATGGGACCATCCGCCGTGCCATCCGCGAGCTGACCGGGGCTGGCTTGCATGTGGTTCCCGCGACTGGACGCTCGACGTTGCCGATCGGCGAGCATGGCTTTACGGGCCTGGCGCTTGACGCCTGCTGCTCCAATGGGTCCATCGTGCGCGACAGCCATGGTGAGGTGCTCAAGACCTGGACCATCGATCCGCAAGTCACTGAGGAACTGCTCAAGGCGTTTCCGGACATTTGCTTTGATTGCTCCACGCCCGATGGCATGTACTCGAGCGGTTCGTTCGAGATGCATCAGGCGGGCTTTAAAAAAGACAGTCCTATCAAGCGCATCGTGATGCGTGGCATGCGTGCGCGTGGCGGGTATCACGAGGAACAGTATTTCGACCAGTCGATTGGTGACATCCTGCGCCACGATGTGTGCAAGATCAACTGCCGTGTGACCTCGCCCGAGTTGGAGCGTGACCTTAAGGCATATCTTGCCGAGCGCTCGGACCATGTGGTCAACGCGCCGTTCGATCCGGTGATGTTCGAGATCACGGACGTGGCATGCAACAAGGGCGAGAGCGTGGCCTGGCTGGCGGGCTACTACGGTATTGCCGAGGACGAGGTCGCGGTCTATGGAGACGGCGGCAACGACATCGCCATGCTCAAGCGTTTCCGCCACAGCTACGCGACCAAAAACGGCAGCGATGCAGCCAAGGTCGCCGCGAGCGCAACTATCGGCAGCTGCATGGTCCACGCCGTCCCCAAACACATGCTCGCCACCATGCGCACGCAGAACTCCCGCACCATCATCGAATAATGTGACAAAGGGACTGTCCCTTTGTCACATGGGAGATACCGGCTTTTGGCGTATAGGACTATTACGCTTTCGCCACCAACAAATTTCGAGTTATTCGGCCTGTCGGAGGACGTTAAATGGCTAAAGATGCCCTCTCGGGAACATTCATGCCTCTAATGGTGTTTGATTCGGTGACGTAAGTGCGCAAATGGGCATGTATACGCTCAAATAAGGACAAAAACCCTCAGATAATCCCGGCGGTGCATTTATACAGAACCAGTAGCGTGGCCGAATAACTCGAAAAATGTAGGTGGCAGTTCGGCGACAAGCTCGGGTATGGCAAAGGAACTGTTCCTTCGCCATACCCGAGCTCCGATCTTCTGAAATACGAACAAACATTCGCATATCTAACTGCGCTTTGATAGAATCGGTATCGTTGACGGCAGTTCCATGTGCCGGGCAGCGCCCTCCATCTGATGGGAGGTGATGCCCATGACCGATTTGATTGATTTCGTGAAGCTCCTGACCGCTTTGGTCTCGCTCCTCACGACGCTTATCGGACTTTCCGAGGCACTCAAGCAACGTTCGAAGCAACGTAAGAGGGGTCGCCGCCGTTAAGACGTTGACCCCCTAAAACAAGCAACGGCGCTGCCCAGCTTTCCAGAACTTGGGCTGCCGTCGACACTATTCTACCCACGAATGACATTTTGGACAATCGACAATGCCGCTTCTAAAAGCTGAGCGCAACCTAATGTGACAAAGGGACTGTCCCTTTGTCACAACCCAAATATTGCCTTTACGTGTTGATGCACACGGTGTGCAATAATACTCGCACTGTGCAATAGCGCACAGGCTGAGTAACAAGGAGGACGCTTGTCCCAGCTCGAGAAATGCGATCGCCGGTCCCTTCGCTCGCAGCGTGCCCTTCGCCAGGCACTTGCCAGCGAGCTTGCCGAAAGCGGCGACCTTTCGCGCATTAATGTCGCGTCGCTCACCGAGCGTGCTGGCCTTACGCGCCGCACGTTCTATTCGCACTATCGCGATATTCCCGACTTTATCAATCAAATCGAGGACGGCTTGCTGGCCGAGATCCGTGAGCGCATTGAGCTCATCACCGCAGCTCAGCTGCCCGATCTCTATCACAACATCGATGAGCTCGAGCCGGCGCCCGGTTCGGTTGAGCTGCTGCGTTATCTTGCGGCCAACCGCGACTTAATCGGTGCGCTGCTGGGTCCGGGCGGCGACCAGGCCTTCATTAAAAGGATTATCGACACCGCGCGTGAGGCTGTGGTGCCGCGTGCGCAGACGGGCATTTTGGGCCTGGCGCTGGGCACGTTCTTTGACTACTACGTCACCTACGTCGTGAGCGCCGAGGTCGGCATGATTCAGCGCTGGTTTGAGCGTGGGCTCACCGAATCGCCCGAGGCCATGGCGCGCATTATGACGGTGCTCGCTTTTGTGCGCCCCGGCGACCTGTATGGCCAACCCATCGATATCAACGTGCCGGAATACGGCATGAAGCTATTGAACTTGCAGCTCGAGGACGCGGTCGACACCGCCGCAACCGTCGAGTCCAACAACTAAGAGGAGAGACAATGAGCAAACTCGTCGAGGGCATTAAGGACCGCATGGTCGCTGCCGCACGCGAGGCCGCGCCCGCCGTGGTGGACGCCGCGCAGAAGGCCGCGACCGCGGCAGCCGAGAAAGTTGCCGAGGCAGTTGCCGATGCCAAGAACGCGGCAGGGGAGGCGTCCGTCACTGGCGAGCCCGCTACCGCCGCTGAGCCCGTAGCCGCCGCCCACGCCCCCGAAGGCGCGATCTTCAACCCCGAGAACGCTCGTGGCAACCTGCACCTGGGCATCGACGTGGGTTCCACTACCGTTAAGCTCGCCGTGCTCAACGACGACAACCAGATCGTCTACGCCAAGTACCAGCGCCATCACACCGACGTCCGTGCCTGCGCCCGCGACCTGTTCGAGGGTGCCGCGACCGTGCTGCCGACGGCCCAGATGACCTGCGCCATTACCGGCTCGGGCGGCCTGCTGCTGTCCCAGTGGCTCGACCTGGAGTTTGTCCAGGAGGTCATCGCCAGCAAACGCGCCGTCGAGACCCTTATCCCGGCCACCGATGTCGCCATCGAGCTGGGCGGCGAGGACGCCAAGATCATCTACTTCGACAACGGCATCGAGCAGCGCATGAACGGCACCTGCGCCGGCGGCACGGGCGCGTTCATCGATCAGATGGCAACCCTGCTGCACACCGACGCGAGCGGCCTCAACAAGCTCGCGGCCAACGCCACCACCATCTATCCCATCGCCAGCCGCTGCGGCGTTTTTGCCAAGACCGACGTGCAGCCGCTGCTCAACGAAGGTGCCCGCCCCGAGGACGTGGCTGCCTCCATCTTCCAGGCCGTTGTGACCCAGACCATCTCGGGTCTGGCGTGCGGTCGCCCCATCCGTGGCAACGTTGCCTTCCTGGGCGGCCCGCTGCAGTACCTCTCCGAGCTGCGCCATCGCTTCTACCTCACGCTCAACCTGGACGAGGAGCACCGTATCGTGCCCCAAAACGCCCACCTGTTTGTGGCGAGCGGCGCCGCCATGGCGCACGAGTCCAACAAGCTCAGCACGTTCCCGCAGCTCATCGAGGCTATCGACAGCCTGGGCGACACACAGGGTGCCGAGGTCGAGCGCCTGGATCCGCTCTTTGCCACCGACGAGGACTTTGCCGAGTTCAAGGGTCGCCACGACCAAGAAGTCGTCCCCAAGGGCAAGCTCGACGGCTACACCGGCCGCGTGTTCATTGGCATCGACGCCGGTTCTACCACCATGAAGGCCGCGCTCGTGGGCGAGGACGGCCAGCTGTTGCACACCTGGTACGGCAACAACAACGGCGACATCCTGGGCACGGCCAAGGTCATCATGGCCGATTTCTACAACCACATCCCCGCCGGCTGCACCATCGGTCACGTGACCACCACGGGTTACGGCGAGGCGCTGCTCATCGAGGCTCTCAAGGCCGATTCCGGCGAGATCGAGACTGTCGCGCACCTGCGCGGCGCCAAGGCGTTCCTGCCCGGCGTCGAGTTCATTCTGGACATTGGCGGCCAGGACATGAAGTGCCTGCGCGTCAAGGACGGCGTCATCGAGCACATCATGCTCAACGAGGCCTGCTCGTCGGGCTGCGGCAGCTTTATCGAGAGCTTTGCCGTCTCTATGAACATGGATGTGCGCGCGTTCGCCGACGCCGCCATTCATGCCAAGGCCCCGGTCGACCTGGGCAGTCGCTGCACGGTCTTTATGAACTCGCGCGTCAAGCAAGCGCAAAAGGAAGGCGCCACGGTGGGCGACATCGCGGCCGGCCTGTCCTATTCCGTCATCAAGAATGCCCTGTTCAAGGTCATTAAGCTGCGCGATCCCAAGGAGATCGGCAGCCAGGTGATCGTCCAGGGCGGTACCTTTATGTCCGATGCCACGCTGCGCGCGTTTGAGCAGCTCACGGGCGTTCATGCCGTGCGCCCCGACATCGCCGGCTGCATGGGCGCCTACGGTGCGGCCCTGCTCGCCCGCGATCGCGCCGGCGCCGACGGCACCTCGACCATCCTTTCGGCCGAGGATATCGCGCACCTCACCGTGACGCAAAAGCATGTCCGCTGCGGCCGTTGCTCTAACAACTGCCAGCTTACCGTCAACGACTTTGGCGGCGGCAGGCGCTTTATCACCGGCAACCGCTGCGAGAAGGGCGCCGGCCACAAAAAGCAGAAGACCGAGGCCCCCAACCTCTTCAAAAAGAAAAACGAGTTGCTGTTTAACCGCGAGGTGCTGAGCCCCGACGAGGCCCCGCGCGGCACCGTCGGCATTCCGCGCGCGCTCAACATGTACGAGAACTACCCCTTCTGGCACGCGTTCTTTACGCGTCTGGGCTTTAGCGTGCAGCTGTCCGACCAGTCGAGCAAGAAGACCTACCAGGCGGGCATCGAGTCCATGCCGTCCGAGAGCGTGTGCTATCCGGCCAAGATGAGCCACGGCCATGTGATGAACCTTATCGACCGCGATGTCGACTTTATCTGGATGCCGTGCGTGCGCTGGGAGCGCAAGGAGGATCCGACCGCCGGCAACTGTTACAACTGCCCCATCGTCATGAGCTACCCCACGGCGTTGGCGCTCAATATTGACGAGATCCGCGAGCAGAACATCGAGTTCCTATACCCGTTTGTGCCCTATCACGACAAGACCGAGCTCAAGCGCCGCCTGTATCAGGTGCTCGCCGTCGACCGTGTGGCCGATGCCGAGGCTGGTCGCGGTCGCGTGCGTGGGCCCAAGATCACGCGCTCCGAGGTCGATGCCGCTGTCAACGCCGCCTTTGAGGCCGATGCGCGTTTCCACGAGGACATCCAGACCATGGGCGAGGAGGCTCTTAAGTGGGTCGAGGACCACGGCGGTCACGGCATCGTGCTCGCCGGTCGTCCCTACCATAACGACCCCGAGATCAACCACGCCCTGCCCGAGCTTATCTCGAGCTTTGGCTTTGCGGTCTTTACCGAGGATTCGCTCGCGCATCTGGTAAAGCCCGAGCGTCCGATTCGCGTCGTCGACCAGTGGATGTACCACAGTCGCCTGTACGCCGTCGCCCGTTTTGTGACGATGCGCAACGACCTGGACCTGATCCAGCTCAATTCCTTCGGCTGCGGCCTCGATGCCTTGACCACCGATCAGGTGCAGGAGATCCTGGAGGCCAGTGGCAAGATCTACACCGTGCTCAAGATCGACGAGGTGTCCAACCTGGGCGCCGCGCGCATTCGCATCCGCTCGCTCATGGCGGCACTCAAGGACCAGGAGGCCGAGCGCTTTGCCGAGGCCACGGCTGCGGGCAAGGTCTTTGAGCAGGGCGACGCTGCGCCGGTGGCGCCCTCCACGGATGCCCCCGCGTTCGCGAGCCGCAAGTACACGTTCGAGGCACAGCGTGAGAGCGCCTCGACCGCATGGCCCAAGGTGCCCTTTACCGAGCAGATGCGCGACGAGGGCTATACCATCCTGTGCCCGCAGATGGCGCCGATCCACTTTGACCTGGTCAAAGAGGTGTTCCGCGGTGCCGGCTACAACTTGGAGCTGCTGCCCTCGACCGACCACGATGCCGTCGAGGCTGGCCTGCGCTATGTGAACAATGACATTTGCTACCCGTCGATTCTGGTGACGGGCCAGATTATGGAGGCCATCGAGAGCGGTCGGTACGACCTGTCCAAGACCGCCGTGGTCATCAGCCAGACCGGCGGCGGCTGCCGTGCCACCAACTACATCGCGCTCATCCGCAAGGCCCTGCGCGAGAGCGGCCACCCCGAGATCCCCGTGATCTCGCTTTCGGCCGTGGCGCTGGGCGAGGACAACCCCGGCTTTAAACTGACGCCGGCGCTGCTTAAGCAGGCAGTCTACGCGGTGCTCTTTGGCGACGTGATGATGCAGATGCTCTACCGCTGCCGCCCGTACGAGGCCACGCCTGGTGCCGCCAACACGCTCTATGAAGAGTACATGGCGCGTGCCCGCAAGTTGGCGCCCAAGTTCAACCGCCACAACTACACCAAGCTGTGCCGCGAGGCCATCCGCGCGTTCGACACCATGCCGCTCGTGGGCGAGGGCACCAAGCCGCGCGTGGGCGTGGTCGGTGAGATCTTGGTCAAGTTCCATCCAACGGCTAACAACCACGTGGTCGATGTCATTGAGCGCGAGGGCTGCGAGGCCGTGGTGCCGGGCCTGCTCGACTTCTTCCTCTACTCCATGAGCAACGCCGAGCTGCAGAAAGACGAGCTGGGAAGCTCTGCTACTACGCGCGCGGGCATGCAAGCGCTCATCAAGCTCGTGGACTGGATGCGCACGCCGGTGGAGGAGATGCTCGAGAAGTCTCGCCGCTTTGAGGCGCCCGAGCGCATCGGCACCATGGCCGACAAGGCCCGCACGGTGCTTTCGGTGTGCAACAACATGGGCGAAGGCTGGCTGCTCACGGCCGAGATGCTCGACCTCATCGACCACGGCGCGCCCAACATCATCTGCACGCAGCCCTTTGCGTGCCTGCCCAACCACGTGGTGGGTAAGGCCGTGATCAAGGAGCTGCGCCGCCAGCACCCCGAGAGCAACATTGTCGCGGTGGACTACGACCCCGGTGCGTCCGAGGTCAACCAGCTCAACCGCATTAAGCTCATGATCAGCGTGGCCAAGGAAAACATGCGCGCCGGCAAGGGCTTTAAGCTCGAGAAGGTGGCGCCGCTCGCGATGGACGAGGTCACCGGCCAGATGCGCGCCCACGACGGCTGCGTGAGCTGCGAGCCGGCCAGCGAGGAAGCCGTTGCGTCGGTCGCCGAGCGTCTGGGACGCGGCATTAAGAAGTAGCTTGCCCGCTATGGGCTAGATATGAGACAAACGGGTGGCAGCCGTGCCGGCTACCACCCGTTTTTGCTGGACATATGTTGCGTAAACGCCCCAACTATCACCCTTTGCGAACTTAGATTTCGGAAGTATGCGGCAAAATCTGAATAGGCCGAGCACACCGGATATGTCAAAGCTCTGTACCTGCGGTTTTATTGGCGAAAAATCAGGACGTGCTCAAGAGTTTCGGAATTTGCCGCATACTTCCGAAAACGACGTCTCGGTGGCATCAAAAACTGCCCTCGGAACCCTGAGATAATGAACATATGTAGCCGTTTGCCGCGAAATACCGCCCGTTTATAGAACCCACCCCCAGCGCGCGTCATCCTTACGTTTGAATTAATACACATCTATGGAATTACGTAAGAGAGGATCGTCCCATGAGCTACAAGACCGTTTGTGTTGCCGGCGGCGGCGTGTTGGGAAGCCAGATTGCCTTTCAGGCTGCCTACTGCGGCTTTGATGTAACGATTTGGCTGCGCAGCGAGGGCAGCATCGGCCGCACCCAGCCCAAGATCGATCACGTGCGCAAGGAGTACATCGCGGCAATCGAGGGCATGGCGGACGGTACGGGCGAGTGGTGCGCCGGTATTGCCGATAGCGGCCAGCCCTTCGACAAGGAAGCGGCGCTCGCCGCCGTCGAGCGTGCCTACTCCACACTCAAGCTGGAGCTCGATCTTGCCAAGGCCGTGGCCGACGCCGACCTGGTCATCGAGTCTATGGCCGAGGACACCCAGGCAAAGATCGGCTTCTACAAGAAGCTCGCCCCGGCTCTTCCGCAAAAGACCGTCATCGTGACCAACTCATCCACGCTGCTGCCGAGCACCTTTGCCAAGTACACCGGCCGCCCCGAGAAGTACCTGTCGCTGCACTTTGCCAACTCTATCTGGAAGAACAACATGACCGAGGTCATGGCACAGGACCAAACCGACAAGCGCTACTTCGACGAGCTCGTCGACTTTGCCAACGACATCCGCATGCTTGCCCTGCCCGTCAACAAGGAAAAGAACGGCTACCTGCTCAATTCCATGTTGGTGCCGTGGCTGCTTTCGGGCCTTGACCTGTATGTCTCGGGTGTGAGTGACCCCAAGAGCATCGACCTCGCGTGGACGCGCGGCACCGGCGCTCCCAAGGGCCCGTTCCGTGTATTCGACACGGTGGGTATCCAGACGGCCTACAACATCGTCATGCAGTACCAAAAGGTCCCGGGCTTGGTGAGCCCGCTGCTCAAAAAGATGATGATGCCCTACAACTTTAAGGCCATGGCCTCCGTCCTCAAGCAGATGCTCGACGAAGGTAAGCTGGGCGAAAGCTCGGGCGAGGGCTTCTTTACGTACTAAAAATGATCTCTTGGGGGCGGAAGCGTTGAGGATCTACGGTAGTATGCGACAAGATCTGAATAGGTCGAGCAAGAGCTGTAGCGCGCGTTGACGTTTGCCCAATAGAACGCAAAAATGCACCGTTCGCCGATACTCCTCTCGCGAGTGGTTGCCATATGGTTTGATGTTGGAAACATGTGATTGCCGACAGGCCGTAGGTGACATTCGCCATGATATCGGAGGTACCAAGTATGTTTCGTGCTCCGTTAAACAAGTATCGGGCTGGTTAATATGGGCCGCCGTACTATCTCGATAACCCTTGCAGTGGTTTGCCTAGCTGTGCTCCTGGGCGCTATAGGGCAGTTCGCTATAAGTCGAGAAACATCCTATATGCAGGAATGTGCTTCCGAAGGCTTTGCCATTGACGGTTACTATCGGGATGACGAAACAAGTCGGGAAACCCTGGCTTTTCTTGAGGAGGACAACTGTCGATGGCAGCTGGTCGACCAAGACGGAATCTGCACAGACGGGCAGTTTAAGCGTACGGATGACCCCAACATCCTGATATTAAAGAAGGAAAACGGCGAAGAATTCGGTACGGTCCACGTGGCGTATATTTCGCGCCGACGCGATCAGGGCTTGCTCTACCTATTTAGAGATACCAAGGTGACCCGTTTTTATCTGGTGAGCACCGATCCGGCGTTTATGGTGGAGTCAGGCGATGTCGATGTGGACAGTTGATTCACGGCAATAAATCAGCGAGCGGGGCGCGGCCATGGACCGCGCCCCGCTATTTGCTCGTGGCCCGCGTCACGTCTGCGCCATGTCGTGACTCGCGGCTGCGCGCATCCATCCCACGTCGCGTATTACTGCACATCAAACTCCACGCGATCGAGCTCGGGCACATTGAGGTCGATGAGCTTGCGGGCTACACGGCGGTCGTGTGCCCCAAGCGCCTCGCTTGTCGTCACATGGGCGACAACCTCGCGCTCGACAAGGCCCTCCTCCTCGCCTTCGGTGGCCGAGGTCTCGACGGCAACGTTGTAATCCTTAAAGCCCGGCAGCACCGCGGCAAGCTCGCGCGTGGTTTCGGTGACGCCGTAACCGTCCTGCACGCCGGCCTGCGCCGAGCCAATAGACCCCGCCGTCATAACGATGCAGGGGATGGCAAAGATCACCGTGCCCACGATGATGCGGCGGCGCACCTTGTGTGACAGCTCATCGACCTCGGCGTTTTCCTCGGCGGTCACAATGCCGTCGCCGTTGAGGTCACGCTTGAGCGGCACGCGCAAAAGAAGCAGCACGGCTTCGGCAGCCAGTGCGATAAAGACCACGTTGATGCCAAACTCGTAGAGGGCTGAAAGAAACAGCGACCCGCTCGCGATGGCGATGCCATAGCCCGCCGCGCACAGGGGCGGCATGAGCGCGGTCGCCACGGCCACGCCGGCGATGAGCGTGGCGGGTTCCTGGTCGCGCGAGTTGCCCAGTCCGCCCGCAAAGCCGCCCGCGAGCGCGACGGCAAGGTCCCACACAGTCGGTGTCGAGTTGTCGATGATGGCGGCCGTGGTGGTGCCAAGGGGCGAGAGCTTAAAGTACAGCGTGGACGTGATTAGACAAAAGACCATCTGCAGCGCGAGGCCGGCAATTGCCTCGACGGCAATCTCGCGGTCGAGCGTGGCGATGCCGTATGCCATGGCAAGGACCGAGCCCATGAGCGGACAGATGAGCATGGCGCCCACGATGGCAATGTCCGAGTCGATATCGAGGCCGATGCTCGCGATCAACATGGCAATGATCAGGATGCATAAGTGCGAGCCAGTCAGGCGCGCCCCGTTTACAAAGCGCTTGCGAATCACGTGATAGGGCGCGCGTCCCTCGCGAATGTTGAACGCCTGCTTAAGGAAACGGGTAGCATTCTCCATGGCCTCGCTGTGTGCAGGGCGTATACCGTGACGACGATGATGACGCTCGCGCAGCCGCTTGATCTGTTGTTTGTCGAGTTCCATGCTTACCTCGTTTAGCTTCTGAGCCGCTTCTTGCGTCTGCCGTCTTTACTCTACACCGCGTTAGGCGAGGTGTCAGACAAGGTTTGTTGACCTGGAAGTCAGGACAATCGACATGGCTAAAACGCCGTGAGGATCATAAGAGTCAAATAGACAAAAAAGCGCGGGGCCGGTTTGATTCCGACCCCGCGCTCTGCGCTGGTGCGTTGTTGTTCGGTCTACCCCAGCAGGCTCAGACCAACAGAGACAAACGCCAGGATAACGCCGACGATGGACTCGCCGCCGAGCAGGCCGCTGGCGACGACCAGGCCCTGCTCCTGGAAGGCGGCATCCTTGGAGGCCTTCTCCTCGTCCGAAAGACCGGCAGTGGCGTCGCGGCGTGCGGCCCACTTGTCGTAGGCGAGCTTGACGCAGGAGCCCAGGAATGCCGTGAGTGACATGTAGAACGGCAGGTACACGCCCAGGCCGATCATCATGGCCGGAATGCCGAGCCAGTACATGACGATGCCGGCGATAAAGCCGCCAACGAACCACGGCACGCTTGGGATGCCCGAGACCATGGTGGCGACAACGCTTGCCTGCGCGGCAACAAAGCTCTTGTCGGGGCCAAAGGCGTCCGGGCCATAGGCGGTGACGAGCGCGACCATGACGGCTGCGGCGACCAGGGCGCCCACGATGCCGCCGATGGCCTGGCCGATCCACTGTGCACGCGGGTTGGTGCCCAGCACGGCGCCGGCTTTAAAGTCGTTCATGACGTCGCCCGCAAGGCCGCACGCCACGGCTACGATGCCGGCGATAAAGAACAGCTTTACCTGGGCGATCTGTGCGAAGGCAGCCACGATGAGCATGACGATGAGGCCGAAGATCTCCATGGGGTCGATGCCCGTCTGGCCGCAGCTCTGCGCGCTCATGATGGTGGTGACAAAGGTGAACAGCGTGACGATGACGGCCGGGACGGGGCCAAGGTCGAGCGCGATGGCGACGATCACGGCGATGGCGGCGGCGCCCAGGCCGATGATGCCGGCGTCGAGCTTAAGGGAGCCCGAGATGAGCGACTGCTCGTCGGTGTCGGTGGAGCTGTCGGCGGCAAGACCGCGGACGATACCGGCGACCTGCGGCAGGATGTCCTTGAGGACGACGGCGACGCCAAAGCCCATCATGAGGCCCATGCCCAGGGACTTGACGATGCCCTGCGCAGTCACAACGTCGAACAGACCGGCAGCGGTGCCGCCCACGATGATGCCAAAGTTGCCCAGCAGGGCGCCGGCAAACCAGAAGGCGACCGGGGCGAAGCCCACGAGGAAGCCGACGGAGAGCAGCATGGGCGAGTTGTAGATGCCAAAGGTCACGCCGGGGATGTTGAGCGTGCACAGCATGCTGGGCACAATGCCCAGAGCGTCGCGCAGCACGCTATAGATGCCGGCGATGGCCATGGAACCAAAGAGCTGCTTGCCGGTCTTGCCGCCAGCCTCGGTCGCGCGCAAGGTCTGAGCTGCGGCGTTGCCGGTGGGGAACTCAAGCGCGGCGTCCACGATAAAGTGACGGTGGATGAGCGCGGTGGCCAGCAGACCCAGGATAGTGCCGGCGAGTGCCACGATAAACATGTCGAGCCAGCTAATCTGGTCGGCATAGCCCAGCATCCAGGCGCCTGGGATGGTAAACGCCAGACCGCCGGCGACCATGGCGCCTGCGGACATGATGGTGTGGGTGACGTTTGCCTCGTTGAGGTTGGCGTTGCCCATGAGTTTGAGGAAGAACAGCGAGATGACGGCAGCAAAGACGATCGGCCAGGGGAGTGCGCCCATCTTGAGGGCGGTGTAGGCCGAGCTTGCCGTGATGATCACGCAGCCAAGGACGCCGATGACGACGCCGCGCAGCGTGAGTTGCCCGCGCATCGAAGCGCGGTTCGAGGGATTGCTCATATAGAACTCCTTTGCGTATATCCGCTTCCCCCGGGAGCGCCGCTACGGATACGGCGCGGGAAGTCGGGTTACCAAGGGCCGCCGCGTGAGCTCGCAAACGACCGCACACCAGTATAGCCGCAAGCTAGTCATTTTGGGATGACTGGTTTAGGTAGGCGATATACTGCTGGACAGACGAAAGGAGTGCCGACGATGCTTAATGGGTGTGCATATATATTGACGGTCGACGTGGGCAACACGTTCATTCGCTTTGGCCTGTTTGCCGAGGATTCAGCCGCGGCACGGGAATGCCCGCTCGCGACGTGCGAGATCACCACGCCGTCGAGCATCACAGCTGACGAGGCGCGCATGAGGCTCGCGCAGGTCATGGGTGCACTGGCAGCCGATGCGGGCATGCCGGGCGCGCTTGTGCCCACGGCTGCCGTGCTGAGTTGCGTGGTGCCGGCGCTCGAGCGTCCGTGGAAGGCGGCACTTTTTCGCACCTGCACGGGGCGCGTGCTCACCGTGGGGCCGGGCCTCAAGACCGGCATGCCCGTCCGCTACGACGACCCGGCCGAGATCGGCCCCGACCGCATCGCCGACGCCGTGGCGGCCCGTGCCGTCTACGGCTCTCCGTGCATCGTGATCGACTTGGGTACCACGACCAATATCGAGGTCATCGACGCGCGCGGCACCTTTGTGGGCGGCGTCATCGCGCCGGGTCTGGCGCTTGGCGCCCGCTCGCTTTCGGCTGCTGCGGCGCGTCTGCCGCAGGTCGAGCCCTCGGCACCCACGCATGTGATCGGCCGCAACACGCGCGAGGCCATGCGTTCGGGCGTGGTTCTGGGCGAGGTGGCCCGCATCGACGGCATGCTCGACATGGTGCTCGCCGAGATGCGCGCGACCAAGGCCGCGGGGGAGGGCGACGTGCCCATCGTCATTACCGGCGACGACGCCGAGGCGCTCGCGTCGCTGGTCGGTCACAGTCTGACGGTCGACGACGCGCTGACGTTGCGGGGTCTCGCCGAGCTCTACCGCATCAACCAAAAGCCCCGCCGCGTGTAAAGCTGAGGGCATCGGTGGGGGAGGAACTGGCGCCCATCGTGATCACCGGCGACGCCGCACGCGAGATGGCGGGTCTGCTACGCCATGGCCTTGTTCCCGGCGCCGCGCTCACCCTCCGCGGTCTGGTGGAGCTCTACCGCGTGAATACGCAACGGCGTAAAGTGTAGCGTTATTGACATTTCGATTGTTTATATATTTGCAACTGTGTTAAGAGGTGGGGGCAACATACAAGTTGCCCCTATTCTAAGTCGATTTATTTCATTGTGATTAATAAGGTATTTGGGGCGGATCAACGCGCTCTTTGCCTTATCGAATCATTGTTAGGAATCGTTGATACTCGCTGTTTTTAGCAATGATTTGAGTATTTGATGCGGCATATGCTGCGTCTAGTTGAATCGAATAAGCGGAATTTGAAAGACTGTTAACCGCTTGACTCATATTTTGGATTGTTTTATCCGAGGCTTCAACGGCTTCGTAAACGAGTCGTTGTTGAGAGCTAATCTCGTCTAACTTATCGATGACAATATCTAGCTTATCGATAATGGTACCTAATTTACGTTCCATTTCAAAGATGTTATAAGCTTCACCGAGCGTCGAACATCTGCCTGCTTCGAAATATTCGCTAATTGACGCCATGGGGATAAGAGAGCGATATTTTGGATAGATCAAACCAACGCTATAGAAATCGTTCAAAAGAGATTCGGATTCTTGTAGTTTAGCCCTCATTTTATTGAGGTTTTTCGCCTCGGATGCATTTAAATCCTCCAATAAGAGCGTTTTTTGGCGATTATTCTCGAGAATTGTCTCCTTCCGATTATTTGCTTTTATCTTTTCGCTTTTCTCGTGCGACCGTCCGCCCATGCCAAGCAGAAAGCCGATTCCAATTAGCGTGGTTATTGCAAGAGGGAGAAATGGTTTAATCACATTAATAAAGCCAAAAAAGGGCTTTACTAGGTATGAGCAGTAGCCGCCGAGGTCGGGACTAAAAATAAGGGCTACAAATGCATACCCGCTGAAAATCGAACTAATAAACGAAGCGAAGATCGCCGTTATGAAGGCCAGTGCGATAATTCCTGCGGCAGATGTTGCGCCAAACAATAGGGCCGATAAGATACCTGAAGATATATTGCCGGCCAGTCCACTTTCGTTGTAGTCGTTTGGAACGTCGGTCGGGACCAGTTTTTTTCTTTCTGAATTGACATAGCCTTCGAGAGCACGGATTGCGTTTTGCTGTACAAGCACTGATTTTTCTAAATTGTAGATTGATTTGACGTAGTTTCGCAGGTCGTTCCCCTGAACTTCCATATCTGACCTTCCTTGTTGTAATATATCCCAACAGTAGCATTACTATATCACGTACGCTCTCTAGCATGGATAACAGCCAAAATGCGGGATATAGAGTGCTCGTAGGTCATAATTTAAAAAAGCTGAGAACGACCCAAGGGCTGTCGTTGCGAAAACTTGGCTATATGACCGGAATTGACTATGCGCATGTTCATTCAATCGAAACGGGCAATGCTAATCCGACAATTGGTACATTGATAAAACTTGCCGATGCATTGGACATCGACTTGAAAAGTCTATTAGACTCGAATTAGCAAGTCATTTAAAAGCCGAATGATTGATATCTGCCTGCTACAATGGAGCGAAATCTCCTATATAGCATCGAGCGGGGCATCACATCGACTGGGGAGGTACGCATATGTCGGGCACTCAGCATAAGATCGCTTCCGGCAAGCGCCGCGACGTTATTAGCTGGGACGAGTTCTTTATGAGCGTGGCCATTGCCGCGCAGCGCCGCAGCAAGGACCCCAACACGCAGGTGGGAGCGTGCATCGCCAGCACCAACCACCGCATCCTTTCGGTGGGTTACAACGGCACGCCCTCGGCGCTCAACGACGACTTTTTCCCGTGGGGCACGAGCGACGACCCGTTGCAGGATAAGCACAACTACGTGGTCCATGCCGAGGCCAACGCCGTGCTCAACTACCGTGGCTCGCTCAAGGACCTCGAGGGTTCCACGGTTTACGTCACGCTGTTCCCGTGCCACGACTGCGCCAAGATCCTGGCGCAGGTGGGCGTGGGCGAGGTCGTCTACCTGGACAATAAGTATGCCGACACCGATGACGGCCGTATCAGCCGCCGCATTCTCGACTCCTGCGGCATCAGCTACCGCCAGGTCATCGTCGATGTCCAGATTGGTACCGGGGGACAGTCTCGGCAGTAGCGCGTGCCAACGCCAGCTGGCGGCAAAACAGCCAAAAGAGCCCCGTCCCAAATTGACTGCTCGTGAAAGTCATGTCCGCACGCATGGCTGGCGCCTAAGCGGGTACATGGCTGTAGTAACATAGCCCCTGTCCGCGGGCGTGCCCGCGTTATTGTGAGAAAGGAGCCCCTGTGGCTGTTAACGAAGAGCTGCTTAAGAAGGTTCTTGAAGAGATTCGCCCCAACCTGCAGGCCGATGGCGGCGATATGGAGTATGTGGGCGTCGACGACGAGGGTGTTGTCAAGCTGGAGCTGCAGGGCGCCTGCGCCGGCTGCCCCATGAGCTCGCTGACCCTGTCCATGGGTATTGAGCGCATCCTGAAGGAGCATGTGCCCGGCGTTACTCGTGTCGAGCAGGTCAATGCCTCCGGCGAGACCGACGACCTGTACGACGAGTACGCGCCGTTCTAAGATGCGAAAGCTGCGGACGGCATACTCCGCATAGACGTTACGCCCAAATATGCGGCTGCGAGCGTAAGGCCCGCGGCCGCATTTGTATGTAGGGAGTAGGAGGGTCGACATGCTCAACGACTTCTACCATATGCTTGATCCCGTCGCGATTTCGGCGGGGCCCATCACGATTTACTGGTATGGTCTGGCCTATGTGGTCGGAGCTCTGCTCACGGCGGTCGTCATGTATCGCACGCAGCGTCGCTGGGGCTTTAACATCACGATTGACGACCTGACGAGCGTCGTGGTCGGTGTGGTCTTTGGCCTTATCATTGGCGCCCGTCTGTTCTACGTCATCTTTTACGGCGACGGCTACTACTGGGCACATCCGCTCGAGATCTTTGCTACCAACGAGGGCGGCATGAGCTTCCACGGTGGCCTGGTCGGCGGCATTATCGGCGGCATCATCGTGTGCCGCATGTATAAGCTCGACGCCTGGACCATTGCCGACCTTGCCGTCATCGGCGCGCCGCTGGCCTTGTGCCTGGGCCGTTGTGCCAACTTTGTCAACGGTGAGCTGTGGGGCAAGCCGACCGATCTGCCATGGGGCGTGGTCTTTGGCGGGACTGCGGGCGAGATGCCGCGTCACCCCTCCCAGCTCTACGAGGCATTTCTTGAGGGCATCGTGCTCTTTTGCATTCTGCAGGTGCTCAGCCGCAAAAAGCCGCTACTGCCCCAAGGCACGTTTATGGGCGTGTTCGTGATGGGTTACGGCATCGTCCGCTTCCTCGTCGAGTTCGTGCGCGTGCCCGATGCCCAGCTGGGCTATCTGCTGGGTGGCGTTATCACCATGGGCCAGCTGCTGAGTTTGCCGCTCGTGATTGCGGGCCTGGCGCTCGTCATCTTTGCCCTCCGCCGCAACCGTCCCCAGCGCATCTACCTCGACGCCTAACCACCACAAAGGGGACAGGCACCTTTGTGGTGGTTCGCTGGGCAACGATGACAGAACCGTAACGTTTCCCCAGATAAAACCTGCCAAAATAAACCTGTCCCTTTTTGGCAGGTTTCTAGAAAGGCTTTTGGACTGTGAAGGATTCCGAACTCTCCACAACGGCTGCGCGCGATGCCGCCCGTATCGTTTGGTTTAAGCGCTACCCCGCCAAGCAGACGCTCATCGCATTTCTGCTCGCGCTGTTGGCGACCACGGCGTTTTCCATCGATCCCGCCCCGGTGTCGAGCAACGCAGTCTTGGCGATTGACCCCAAAGCCTCGGGCATGCTGTACGTGTGCTACGAGGTGCTCCTCTCGTTTGCCGGCCATACCGACGCGGTCATGCTGCTTGCGCTTGCCTGCCTGCTCACGCTGCCGTTTCGCTACGTGTTCTTTGGCCGTGGCGACACCTGGCGCCCATCGATTATTCTGCCGTCGCTGTTTTTCGCCATCTGCATGGTGTTCGGCCGCAGCTACGACCTTATCGACTCGGCCGAGATTGTTCTTGGCGACAAGGCCCGCATCATCTGCGCCTGGATTGGCGGCGCGGGCTGGATGCTCCTAGCGATCGTGGCCTTCTATCTGGCTTTTGAGTGCCTGGATTGGCTGAGCTCTCGGCGCATTCCGTTTTCCGAAGCGCACTTTGGCCGCGTATGGCGTGTGGCTCACGCCGTGCTCTCGGTCCATCCCTTTGCCGGGCCCTTCCTGGTGCTTATGATCGCCTGGGCGCCCACGCTCATCGCTTCGCTGCCCGGCCTTTTTATGGGAGATACGGGTGCGCAGATTCGCCAGTGGTTCAACTATCCCAATGGCACGAGCGACTACCTGCGCCTGCTCAACCCCAACGTGCTGCTCAACGGGCACCATCCCGTAGTGCACACGGCCATTATCGGCTCGTGCGTTCAACTGGGGCTTTCGCTGTTCAACAGCGCTAACGCGGGCCTCATCATCTATACCTGCGCTCAATTTGTCATCACGGCTGCCTGCATGGCCTATTCCATTTCGTCGCTGCGCAAACTGGGCGTGAGCCTGCCGGTTCGCGGTACGATCCTGCTGTTCTTTGCGTTTATGCCGATGTTCTCTAACTACGCGGCGTTGCTCACCAAAGACGTGCTCTTTGCCGACGCGTTTTTGGTGCTGCTGGTACAGACCGTCAAGCTCGTGGCATGTGGCTTGCCCCGTCGTGATGCCAATGCCGAGCGTGCGGGCGAACAGAGGCCCGTGCTCTTTGCGCGCCACGACTGGCTGTTGCTTGCGCTGGCTGCCATGGGTTCCACGTTTTTGCGCAATGGCGGTCTGGTCTTTCCGTTGGCGGCCTGCGTGATTGCGGCGGCGTTTTGCGCATGGGATGTACATGTCGCCCGTCGTGCGGCTAAGCAGACGGGCACCGCGGTCTCATGCGCCACGCCGCGCTTCCGCTGGGTGGGAGTTCTTGCGGTGCTTGCACTCTGCCTTGCCTCTAATATGTACTTCACCAAGGTTTTTATGCCGGCGCACGACATCACGCCTGGTTCCAAGCGCGAAATCCTCTCGATTCCGTTCCAACAGACGGCTCGTTTCGTCCAAAAGCACGACGGCCTCAACTCGGGCGTCAACCCCACGGTTAAGGAGGACGGCACTATCGTGGAGGCACCCTGCGACGGTTTGGTGACCGACGAGGAGCGCGTCGTGATCGATCGCGTGCTCAAGTACGAGAACCTGGGCCGCCGCTACAACCCTGACAAGTCCGATGCCGTCAAGAACTGCTTTAACGAGTACGCCTCGCAGGAGGACATCGATGCCTATTTTGAGGTATGGGCCCAGATGTTCAAAAAGGATCCCGAGTGCTATATCTCGGCGCTCATCAATAACTATTACGGCTACTTTTATCCGAGCGCGCGCGATGCCTGGGTCTACAGCACGGCGCGTAGTGCCGAGATCATGGCGCGTCCCGACAACCTCAAGTACTTCGACTTCCATCCGGTTGACAGCAACGTGGTGCGCTGGTGCGACCACCTGATCAATCTGTACCGTGTGGCGGTGCAGCGCATCCCGTTTATTTCGCTCACCATGAGCTCGGCCACCTATGTGTGGATCATGATTACCGTGGTGGTCTATCTGCTACGTCGTCATTCGTGGCGTGGGCTGGCCATTTGGGTGCCGCTGCTGGGCGTGCTCGCTGTGTGCCTGATCGGCCCCTGCAACGGCTCGACCTATATGCGCTACCTGTATCCGGTCATCGCCTGCATGCCCTTTGCCATCGGCGCCACCATCACCCGCAGCGACCTCCTCTGGTCCTAACTTGGTGCATTGGGGTCAGGTTTCTTTGCACCAAAGGGGACATCATCACGACGCCTTCATTTTGGGGTTTATCTCGCAGGCTAGTAGGTATATCATAACGACGTTTGTTTATATTGCCCGAGCATCTGCGCTGGGCTTTAGGTCGAAACCGATAGGAGACACGTATGTCCGGACACTCTAAGTGGGCCACAACCAAGCATCGTAAGGGCGCGCAGGACGCCAAGCGTTCCGCCCTCTTCTCCAAGCTCAGCCGCAACATCACCGTTGCTGCCCGTCTCGGCGGTGACCCGCTGCCCGAGAACAACGCCAGCCTCGCCGCTGCCGTTGCCAAGGCCAAGGCTCAGTCCATGCCTAAGGACAAGATCAAGTCCGCTATTGACAAGGCTTTTGGTTCGGGTGCTGACGCCGCCGTCTACGAGAACATCGTGTACGAGGGCTACGGTCCCGCCGGTGTCGCCGTCTACGTCGACTGCCTGACCGACAACCGCAACCGTACCGCCGCTGATGTCCGTTCCGCCTTCTCCCACGCTGGTGGCAACCTGGGCACCTCCGGCTCCGTCGCCTTCCAGTTTGAGCGCAAGGGCCAGATCGTCGTCGCCAAGGAGATCCTGGACGAGAACGCCAAGAAGGAGACCATGATCGCCAACGGTGCTGCCGGTGACGAGGATGAGTTCATGATGGCCATCGCCGAGGCCGGTGGCGAGGACTACGAGGACGCCGGCGAGGAGTGGATTGTCTGGACTGCTGCCAACGAGGTCATGGCTGTCTCCAAGGCGCTCGAGGAGCAGGGCGTCCAGGTCAAGGGCTCCGAGACCACCATGGTCCCGACCACCCCGACCGAGGTCTCTGGCGCCGACGCCAAGAAGGTCCAGCGCCTCATCGACCGTCTTGAGGAGCTCGACGACGTCCAGGATGTTTACAGCACCATGGACATGACCGACGAGGTCATCGCTGCCCTCGAGGAGGAGTAGCGCTCGCACGGGTTAAGCCGTGCATATCTGGGCATAATGAAGCGAGCATGCAAGCCTCGTGGAATAGATGAGCCGGATCCGCGTGCGTAGAGCACCGGACCCGGCTCTTTTATAATGATGCGAACCGTTCTGCATTTCGAGAGCCGAGATTTGAAGGGAGCGCCGCGTGCGCGTACTCAAACGAGCCCTAGCGATCGTGTATCTTGCCGCCACCATCGTGGCGCTGGGTACGCTTGTCTGCCAGTTTTGGGGGCCGTATACGTATCGCTTTATGCTGCTGATGCGCGACCCCATGCCGCGCATCGTCGTGACGGTGTGCGCCGGCGTCGTGGCGATCGGCGTACTGGTAAGCTTCTTCCGCCTGATGTTTGCTCGTCGCGAGCCGTCCTGCGTGCATCCGGCGGGGGAGCGCAATATCGAGGTTACCCTTGTGGCGCTTTCTTCGTGCGCCAGGGCTGCTGCCGAGCGCGACGACCGCGTGATGGTCGAGCATGTCGAAGCCCGCGTCCAAGGCCCCGACGATTCGCACGTCCGATTTAAGGTCGAGGCTATCGCGCTTGACGATAAGGACGTGGCATCTCTGGCTACCGCGATGCAGCAGCGTATCGAGGAGGCCTGCGATACCATGCTCGGCACACCGGGCACGACTGCACGCGTCCGTTTTTTGCCGTCCAAGACTACCGTCCAGACCGTGGAGGTTTCCGGTGAGTGATACCAATCAAGATAAGACCGCTCTTACGCCGCGCCTGAAGATTGACCAGAGCGCCACGCCGGCGAGCGAACCTGTTGATTCCAAAGCAGAGGCAACCGAGTTGCAAGATGCGGCAGCCGCGGATTTTGACGAGGCTATGGGTCTCATCAAGGGTACGGGCGCTGCCATCTGGAGCTATGCTGTGCGTCATCCCAACACCACGCTCGGTGCCGTCGCGGGTTTTGTGCTCGCGGTGCTGGTGCTCACGCTCGGCCTGTGGGACACGCTGGTCATCGCATTCTTCGTGCTGATCGGGGCTGTGATCGGCCAAATTCGCGACGGCGAGAACGGGATCGTCAACTTCTTCGGCCGTCTGTTTAGCGGCCGCTAATCTGTATTCGACTGTCGCATCCGCGGCAGGCATAAGGAGGAACCATGGCTTTTAACACGAAGGTCGATGTGACCGATACCGAGCTCGAGGAGAACGAAGCGGTTGTCGCCGAAGCCGAGGACGTGACGCTCGAGGACGAGGCTCTTGTCGAGGCCGAGTCCGATGAGGATGAGGACGACGAGGAGGCGGACGAGTCCGAGGACTCGCTGACCTATTCCAACGGTGTGATCGAGAAGATCGTTGCCATGGCCACTCGCGAGGTTCCGCACGTTCTGGGCATGAAGGGTAACCTCATGCATTTTGTGCAGGAGCAGTTTGGTGCCGAGAATCTGACCAAGGGCGTGACGGTCGAGGTCACCGACGATAATCGCGTGGTCGTCAACATCTCCGTCATTATCGAGTACGGCGCCTATGCGCCCGCGATCTTCGACGATGTCAAGGCGCGCGTCACTGAGCGCCTTGCCGCGATGACCGGCCTTGAGGTGGCGGGCGTCAACCTGCGCATCGAGGACGTCATCACCCCCGAGGAGTACGAGCACCGCACCAGCCAGCACGAATAACCTTCCAAAAAGGGACAGGTTTGTTTTGGCAGGTTTTATCTGCGAAAACGTTAAACGGCCGACCGCGCAAGCAAAAGCGTGGCCGGCCGTTTTTGTACGCTCCCGATATAGTCATACCGCTCGTCTAACTAAGGGTTGCAATCCCCACGTTCCGCGTTACTCTAATGGGCGCATTGTTTCCAAATTGTTAACGAGGGGTTGCCGTAATGGCCGACGAGCACGAAACAGAAAGCAAGGCATGGGCAATTGAGGCCGCTGCGGCAGAGGCGGCGTCGCGTGCTGCCGAGGAGGTGCATCGTCCTCCCGTAGTGCCGATGGAGCGCGTGGTCGATCGCGATGTTATCGAGCGGGGCGAGCGCGCTGGTCGCAAGCGCAGCCAGGAGCCGGGCTTTCCGCGCTTTTTTGCCGAGCTCAATTTGGGCCTGATCCTCACGGCCTTTGCCATCGTCGCGTTTAAAACCCCTAATCACTTTGCTTTTGGCGGCACCTCGGGCGTGTCGGTCATTCTGTCCACGCTGTTCCCGACCCTGCCCGTCGGCGTCTTTATGTGGATTATCAATGCGGTCCTGGTCGTTCTGGGCTTTATCTTTTTGGAGCGCAAGGCAATCCTGTGGAGTGTCTTTGCCTCGTTTGCGCTGTCCGCCTATGTTTCGCTGTTTGAGCTCTTTATTCCGACCGATGTCTCGATGACGGGCGATATGTGGCTCGACCTGTGCTTTGCCGTGATTCTGCCGGCGCTCGGCAGCGCCATCGTCTTTGATATTGGTGCCTCGACGGGCGGCACGGACATTCTTGCCATGATCCTCAAGCGCCGCACGACGCTCGAGATTGGCCGCGCCCTGCTGCTGGTCGATATCGGCATCGTGACCATCGCGGCCTTTTTGTACGGTCCGCGTGTCGGTCTGTATTGCGTGCTCGGCCTGTTTGCCAAGACGCTTGTGGTCGACAAAGCCATCGAGAGCATTCACCTGCGTAAAGTCTGCACGGTCATTTGCTCCGAGCCCCTTAAGGTCGAGGAGTTTATCGTCAAGCATCTCAACCGCACGGCGACTATCAGCCGCGGCTACGGCGCCTTCTCGGGCAAGTGCGTGACGGTGATCATGAGCGTGCTGAGTCGTCGCGAGGCCGTGCAGCTGCGTCGCTACGCTCGCGAGATCGATCCGGGTGCCTTTATCACGATCGTCGACAGCTCCGAGATCGTCGGCAAGGGTTTCCGCGGAACGAACTAACGCGGTCGAGCTTATCAAACAATCGAATAGCGCCCTGCGCATTGCAAATGCGTCATGTTGGAGTATTTGTCCCCACATTGGGTGATAATGATGCCAAAGACATCGTTTGCGATCCAGATGATTCGCTCAAGATACGAAGGGATGATCTCGATGTTCTGTTCGCAGTGTGGTGCCCCCATGGGCGACAACGATAAGTTCTGTGGTGCGTGTGGTGCCCCCAATGCCGGTGCCGCAGCCTCTGCCCCTCAGGGTCAGCCCCAGCAGTTTGTTCCGCAACCGCCCGTGGCGAATGCGTCCAAGGGCTGTGTGGCTCAGGCGTTTGAGGACATGACCAAAACGCCGGGCGTGCTGCAGCGCGTGTGCCAGATCGCCTTTTTGCCGGCGCTGATTTGTGTTGTGTCGGTGCTCGTGCTGTTCATTCCCGTTATCGGCGGTATCGCGGCTGCCATCGGCTTTTTGGCAGCTTGCATTGCGAGCGTGTGTGGTTCCGGCTTTGGTATTGAGTGGGGTCGCGATCTGTCGCTCAAGGTTGATGACGGTATGGATCGTCCACTCATGCGTTCCACGTCGTTTGGCCTCGGAGTCTTTTCGAGCGTTATCTCGGTCGTGCTCGAGGTTATCGCTGCCATTCCCGTTATCGGTGTAGTGCTTTCGCTGGTGGAGAGCGTGGTAATTGGCGCCGCGGGCTCGTATTCGTATTACGGCTCTTATGCACTCGAGGCAGCGCTGTTCGGCTCGCTTGGCCTGCTTGTCCTGGCTATGATTGCCACGGCGGTCTTGGGGGTCTTCTTTAAGATGTTCGCCGACATTGCCGTGATGCACTTTGCGGTGACCGGTCGTGTCGAGAGCGCGTTTTCGCTCGATAAGGTCTGGGCGGCCTTTAAGCACAACAAGACCAAACTGTTCTGCGCTTCGTTCCTTCCCGAGTTTTTGACGGGCCTGGTCGCCAACGTTGTCACCTGGATCCTGACGTTCGTCTTTGGCACCATTGCCTCTGTCGGTATGTATAGCTACTACTACCGTCCTACGGCTATTGAGGCGCTTGTTACCGGCGGTGGCATCACGCTCGTATTGTTCTTGGTGCTGACGGCGTTTGTCACGGTATTCCTCACGGTCTTTGGCAAGATGCTCAAGCACCGTGCCGTTGGCTATTGGGTTGCGCGCTACGCAAGCGAGTGGGCCGACGAGGACAAGGACGACGTCCTGACTTTTGTGCTGCCGTTTGAGAAGAAGTCTGCTCCGGCTGGTTTTAGCGCCGACGCAGCGCCCGTATCCGATTCCGCTGCGGCGCCGGCGCCTGCGCCCGAGCCCGAGCCCGAGCCCGTGCCTGAGCCTGAGCCTGAGCCTGAGCCCGCGCCCGTGCCTGAGCCCGAGCCCGCGCCCATGCCGGAACCGGAGCCCGAGCCTGCACCTGAGCCCGAGCCTGCGCCAAGCTCCGACGAGGACCCGCAGGACGAGTAACCCTGCCACCTGCCATTTGGGGACGGGGTAGAAACGGTAGAAATAGCGCTTGACAAATAAGCGGGGGCGGACGTGCCGAAGCGTCCGCCCCCGCTTTGATATCGCGATGCGGCTATGACTGCGAGATGGTCGTGGATCGACTACTCGTCGTGCTTCTCCTCGCGGCGGGCGGCGGCGCGAGCGTCGTGGATGCCCTTGATTGCGGCGTGTCGGGCGGTGCGGGCATCGTGCATGGCGTCGCGGGCCTCGGCGGCCGTGGCCTTGGCAGAGCGCAGTTTGGCTGCCAGGTCGGGATTGGTCTCGGCGACCGCGGCAATCGTGGGGCCGTCGAGCTCTTCTTGTGTGGGCTCGGCCAAAAAGTCGATGGCATATTGGGCGGCCACCATGGAGCCCTTGGCCAGTACCGACTCGTCAATCTTGTAGAAGCAAGAATGTTGGGCGTACGTGGCGCCAATCTGGGGGTTGCGCGTGCCAACAAAGGCGAGCACGCCCGGTACGCGGCGCAGGTACTCCGAAAAATCCTCACCCGAGAGTGTGCCGCGATAATGGCCTTGGCTGGTGGGGCCCAGGCATTTGATTACTGCCTGGCGGCAGCGCTCGCTCGAGGCGGCATCGTTTTCGACCTTGTAATTGGCGATGGTGTAGTCGGTGAGCTCTGCCTCGGCGCCCAAGGCGGCCGCGGTATGCTCCACGATGCGGCGCATGAGCTCCGGCATTTCCTCGTGGGTCGAATCTCCGTAGGTGCGCACCGTGCCGGCGAGGTAGGCCGTGCCGGCGATAACGTTGCGCGCGGTGCCGCCGTGCAGCTCGCCGACGGTAATGACGGCCGGCTCGTAGGGACTGATCTCGCGCGAAACGATGGTCTGCAGAGCGTTGACGATCTCGGCGGCAACCATAACGGCGTCGTGACCGCGCTGGGGCATGGCGCCGTGGCACGAGGTGCCGCGGACGTCGATGCGGAACCAGTCGGTATTGGCCATGCGCGGTCCGGGCTCGCAGCTCACGGTGCCGGCGTCGACCTCACTCCAGATGTGCGCGGCGTAGGCGCCATCGACGCCGTCGAGCACGCCCGTGCCGATCATGAGCTTGGCGCCCTGGCCGTTTTCCTCGCTGGGCTGGAAGACGATGCGGACTTCGCCGTGGATGTCGTCGGTCATATGGCGCAGGATTTGCAGCGTGCCGAGCATCATGGCGATGTGGCAGTCGTGGCCGCAGGCGTGCATGCAGCCCTCGTTGACGCTGGCAAACTCCTCGCCGGTCTGCTCGGTGACGGGCAGGGCGTCGATGTCGGCGCGCAGCAGGATGCGGCGGCGTGGCGTGCCGTCCTCGCGATAGGCGTCGGGCGCGGTGCCGCGAAGGGTCGCCACCAGGCCCGTCTTGAGGGGACGCTCGTAGGGGATATTCATGGCGTCGAGCTGGTTGGCGATGTCGGAGGTCGTGCGCTCCTCGGCAAGGCTCAGCTCCGGGTGCTTATGGAAGTGCCGGCGCTGCTTGATGATATAGGGTTCAAACTCGGTAGCGATATCTTGGATGGCTGCGGTGACGTCGTCAGCCGCTCGCACTTCGGTCGCCGCCATAATCTGCTGTGCCTTGGTCTTCGTCATGGTCGATTTGCTCCTTGCTGGGTTGATCGCAAAATCGTACAGGCTCTCTCCAGTATGCCACCTGCCGCTAGGGCTGGTAAAGTTGCCGTTTGCCGCTTGGGGTTTTGTTACAAGGGCGGGGGAGTACACTCGGGGGTGTTGAATTTCCTGCCAGAGATGGGGATGCCCATGCAACATATCGATCGGATTATCCGCTCCAAGAACGTCTTTACCGCGCAAGACGGCATCGATACCGCCCGCGAGCTGGCGATTGCCATCGCAGGCGACCGTATCGTCGCAGTCGGTGCGCCCGATGACGTGATTGCCGCCGCGCCTGCCGCCACGCCGGTTATCGACTACGGCGAGCAGTTTGTCTGCCCAGGTTTCCATGACGCTCATCTGCACTTCTTCCATACCTCGGTCGGCTCCTCGCCGTACATGCTCATGGATATGGGCACGTCCGAGGCGGCGCTGGTGCAACACGCGCTCGAGTTTTCCCAGGACCTGCCCGACGACGCTTGGGTTGTGACTCAGGGCTGGCGCGACTACCGTTGGGACCCGCCCGAGCATCCTACCAAGGCGTCGCTCGATGCGGCATTCCCCGATCGCCCCTGCGTTATGTATTCGGGCGACGGGCACACGCTGTGGCTCAACAGCCGCGCACTCGAAGCCCTCGGCGTGACACGCGACAGCGAGCCTCCGGCGGGTGGTAACTACGACAAGGATGCAAACGGCGAGCTCACGGGTATCGCTCACGAGGCGGCCGCTATGCAGCTGCTTCCGCGCTGCCTTGAGTGGCTGGGGGAGGATCGCATTGCAAGCGCTTACGCCGATCAAATGAGGCGTATGGCCGAGCAGGGCATCACCTCGATCTGCGACATGTCGCTCATGCCCATGCCGGGCTGCGATTTTATCCGCGACGATGTCTACGACAAACTGCAGGCAGCCGGCAAGTTGGGCATCCGAGCCCATCTGTTCCCCACGCTGCTGGATGACCAGTTGCGCTTGGAAGAGCTGCAGACCCGCTACGCGAACAACGCGCTGCTCTCGGCGCCAGGCTTTAAGCAGTTCTTCGACGGCGTGTCGAGCGAACACACGGCATATCTCACCGAGCCCTATACCAATCCGCGCTTCCCGGGCGACCAGGGCCGTCTGACAGTTCCTGCCGAGCGCATGCGTAAGCTGGTTCTGGCGGCTGCGGAGCGCGGCCACACTGTGCGTATCCACGTCATCGGCGACGGTGCGATTCATGCCGCGCTGGATATCTTCGAGGAGGCCGCCGACCTGTACGGCCTGCCCCAGCACGGCCATAACACACTCGAGCATCTGGAGAACCTCCTGCCCGAGGACATCGACCGCCTGCGCAAGCTCAACGTGATTGCCTCGAGTCAGCCCTGTCACATTACGCTCGACCCGGGCGGCCCCGAGCGCGATTTGGGCATGGAGCGCAGCCGCATCATGTGGCCGTTTGCAACCTATAAGCAGCGCGGCATTCGCCAAGCCTTCGGTACTGACAGCCCTATCACGCCCGTTACCAGCATGAACGTGCTCTACACGGCTATCACGCGCCAAGACCCCAAAAGCCACTGGCCCGAGGGCGGCTGGTTACCGAGTGAGCGTATCGACGCGGCAACAGCCCTGCGCAACTACACCCTGGGCAGCGCCTATGCAGCGGGCGACGAGCAAAACCTCGGCAGTCTGGAGCCCGGCAAGTACGCCGACCTGGTAGTCCTGGACCAAAACCCACTCACCATCGACCCCCAAGAACTCCAAGCCACCAAAGTCCAAGCCACCTACCTAGCCGGCAACCTGGTCTACGAGCGCTAATATTCATGTCGTACCGTTAAACGCGGCTCGTGCAGCCTATTTTGGGATGGCGCTCGAGCCGCGTTTGTTTGCAAATGGGGGGTTCGTTAGGAGCGTCCCCGCCCCGCGCCCAATTTGGACAGCAGCAATGCTATCTCTAGGTGTTTTGCATACTTTCCATTACGAATTGCATAAAAAGGCTGGGATGTTCTTCCGGATCCTGATGTACCCCCGTCCGCGCCGTGCAAAAAACGGAGTATTCAGCACCGCGAGCTCTGCCTGTGCCGCTGCGGCTGAGTAACGTTGCAGAGATTGACGTCATTTTGTGCTCCGGTGCGGCGTGAGGCATGCCTTTCTGTCCTGACGGGGTTTGCCTGCCGACCAAAATCGCCGGCCGAAGGCGTCCTTGGGACCAATATGGTGTGTCCGGCACGTATGCAGCCGTCCTAGTCTGCTGAATACTCCCAAAAATGCACGGTGCTCCCCAGGGGACCCGTGCGCGCAGCGAAAACCATGCACATGTCGCTATCCGCATCGCCATTTTGCTGCACTGACTTTTCTGAATGCCGGGCCCGAATTAGTTAACCTGCCTCCCGTGTGGCTCCGGAGGGGCGGGGCATAAGGTTTATCGCGAGTTCCGCACGAGCCGAAGGCCACTTAACGTGGCCTTCGTGCGAGCAGGACTGCCCGAGCAGGAAACCTTATGCCCCGCCCCTCCGGAGCCACACGGGAGGCATCGCTAAGTTATCCCCCGGCATTCAGAAAATCTAAGTGCCAAAAAATAAGATTTTTTGACTCCGTGTTGTATAACCCGCCATTCGTGGGTACCATTCAACGCGTACGCAAACAAAAAGGGTTAATTCGCGTGGCATAACCACGCGGCCCAAAAAGGAGGAGACAAGCATGTCGTCTTTGAAGCCGCTTGCAGATCGTGTTCTGGTCAAGCCCGACGAGGCCGAGCAGAAGACCGCTTCTGGTCTGTATATCGCCAGCAACGCCCAGGAGAAGCCGCAGCGCGGCACCATCGTTGCCGTTGGCGCCGGCAAGGTCAACGACAAGGGTGAGCGCATCCCCATGGACGTCAAGGTCGGTGACGTTGTCATCTACGGTAAGTTCGGTGGCAACGAGGTCAAGGTCGACGGCGAGAAGTATCTGCTGATGCGCGCCGACGACATCTACGCTGTCGTCGAGGCCTAGTCTCGTCAGAATCTCTGATTCGTCTTTGAACGCGATCGTCGCATAGGACTCGGAAGCGGCGACGCGAGTCACATTTCTTTTGGAGGATTACCTACCATGGCAAAGAACATTACGTTCAACACCGATGCCCGCGCCAAGCTCGCCAAGGGCGTCAACACTCTGGCCGACGCCGTTACCGTCACCATGGGCCCCAAGGGCCGTTACGTCGCTCTGCAGCGCACGTTCGGTGCCCCGACCATCACCAACGACGGCGTTTCCGTCGCTAAGGAGATCGAGCTCGAGGACAACATCGAGAACATGGGCGCTCAGCTGGTGAAGGAGGTCGCCACCAAGACCAACGACACCGTGGGTGACGGCACCACCACCGCAACCCTGCTCGCTCAGGCTATCGTCAACGACGGTCTGCGCAACGTCGCCGCTGGCGCCAACCCGCTGGCCATCCGTCGCGGCATCGACAAGGCCGTCAACGCCGCCGTCGCCGAGATGAAGAAGCAGGCCAAGCCGGTCGAGACCAAGGAGCAGATCGCTTCCGTCGGCACCATCTCCGCTGGTGACCCCGAGGTCGGCGAGAAGATCGCCGAGGCCATGGAGGTCGTGGGCAAGGACGGCGTCATCACCGTCGAGGATTCCCAGACGTTCGACATCACCATCGACACCGTCGAGGGCATGCAGTTCGACAAGGGCTATGTCTCCGCTTATTTCGTCACGGACAACGACCGCATGGAGGCCGTGATGAAGGATCCGTACATCCTCATCACCGACCAGAAGATCTCCAGCGTTCAGGACATCATGCCTGTTCTCGAGGCTGTCCAGCGCGCCGGCCGTGGCCTGCTCATCATCGCTGAGGACATCGACGGCGAGGCTCTGCCGACCCTGGTCCTCAACAAGATTCGTGGCGCTCTCAACGTCTGCGCCGTCAAGGCCCCGGGCTACGGCGATCGCCGCAAGCGCATCCTCGAGGACATCGCCGTCCTCACCGGTGGCCAGGCCGCTCTGGACGAGCTGGGCGTGAAGGTCGCTGACATCACCGCCGATATGCTCGGTACCGCTAAGTCCGTCACTATCTCCAAGGACAACACCGTCGTCGTCGGCGGCGCTGGCTCCAAGGAGTCCATCGACGCCCGCATCGCTCAGATCAAGGGCGAGATGGAGAACACCACCTCTGACTTCGACCGTGAGAAGCTCCAGGAGCGCCTGGCCAAGCTCTCCGGTGGCGTTGCCGTCATCAAGGTCGGCGCTGCTACCGAGTCCGAGCTCAAGGAGATCAAGCACCGCGTCGAGGATGCCCTGCAGGCTACCCGCGCTGCTGTCGAGGAGGGCATTGTCGCCGGTGGCGGCGTCGCCTTCATGGACGCTGCTCCTGCGCTCGATGCTGTCGAGATCGACGACCCCGAGGAGAAGATCGGCGTCGATATCGTCAAGAAGGCTCTGACCGCTCCGGTCGCTACTATCGCCAAGAACGCTGGCTTTGAGGGCGCTGTCGTGGTCGACAAGGTTGCCGAGCTGCCCGCCGGCCAGGGTCTCAACTCTGCCAACGGCGAGTGGGGCGACATGATCGAGATGGGCGTCCTCGACCCCGTCAAGGTCAGCCGCGTCACCCTGCAGAACGCTGCTTCTGTCGCCAGCCTGATCCTCATCACCGAGGCTACCATCTCCGATGTGCCCAAAAACACTCAGCTTGAGGACGCTATCGCTGCTGCTACCGCTGGTCAGCAGGGCGGCGGTATGTACTAAGGCCGACAAGGTCTAGAACTCCCACCGGGAATCCGGGGGCGTGACGGGGGCTTCTCTCCGGAACGTCCTCGGACATGCAAAGAGGCTCCTATTTGGCAAGGTGTTTTTTAGAATCCATTTTGCGCTCGGCCTCGAAGGC
>OHAT01000499.1_pt1 | contig 39934 bp, 43 predicted proteins | sample 1577141 | NCBI WGS metagenome assembly OHAT01 (sample SAMEA3541578, study PRJEB24748) | human gut metagenome | biome: human gut; feature: human-associated habitat; material: faeces | place: China | collected 2012 | reverse complement strand
AGCATTTCAATCAGTTCACCATGTCACTTTTATTTTGTGTTATACTGTTTTATAGGATTTTCTTGCCCTTGTATTTGCCCTTATCAGAGTTCGTAAACACTGGTGGGACAATATAACACAAGGGAAACAATAAGGGAAAGCTCACCTGTGATAAATTCAGTGTTTTCAAGGGTTTGCGGAGAATTTAATAACAAAATATAACAGTTGTTAAATTGCTTAAAACAGGTGAAATCTCAATCGGGATTTAAAGAGGAGGAATAATGCAATGAACTTCTTTGAAAATACTCGTAAGCCACAAGGCTTCGGCGGAAAATTGATGACGAAGATGATGAACATCGGTCACGCCAAGTTATCACAATGGGGATTCTCAAATATCTCAGTGAATCCGGACGCTACGGTACTGGATGTTGGTTGCGGAGGCGGTGCAAATATTGTAGCCTGGTTGGGCAAATGCGGAAATGGACATGTGACAGGAATGGATTATTCGGAGGTCAGTGTGGCAGAATCTCAAAAACTGAACGCCGCCGCCATTAAACAAGGGAAATGTTGCGTGGTTCAAGGGGATGTAGCTGCTATCCCTTTTCCTGATGCGGTTTTTGATTATGTTTCTGCTTTTGAGACAGTTTACTTCTGGCCGGGATTGGAAAAATGTTTTTTTGAGGTAAATCGAGTTCTGAAAAACGGAGGGACATTCCTGATTTGTAACGAATCTGACGGAACGAATGCCGCAGATGAAAAATGGACAAAGTTGATTGATGGTATGAAGATTTACACCTCTGATCAACTCATTGCTGCTTTGAAAGAAGCAGGTTTTACAGAGATAAAAACGTATTCAAATACAAAAAATCATTGGATAAGTATTGTTGCAACGAAATAGCAAACGTCCTGTTTGCGGAGGTGGTTTTATGAAGAAGAAAATGGTGATTGGGATTATTGTGGCAGTGGTGCTTTGCGGCGGTTATTTTATCGGTTCGGGGTTTTTGAGAAACGGTTCTGTCTATATGGATGGATATTCCGTTTCGGGGAACGGCAGAGAAATTACGCTGGATATTGGCGTTGCGGCATCAAGGGGGTATATCAGGAAAATGGAGATATCCCAACAGATGGGCGGAAAGCTTTATATTGACTGCTACGCTGCCTTTGGGGGCATCAATGGCAGGATTGGCGCAAAAAACAGCTTTACGCTGCCGCTGGATGAGGATACGACAATGATTGGGATTTATCGGAATGAGAACTGCTATGAGGAAATTCTGCACAAGGATGCGGACGGCAGCTGGCAGCGGACGAAGGCAAACGGATAAAAATAATTTACGATAAAAACAAAAGAGAAGAGAGCGGATGCAACATGAAAATCGCACTTTGCCAGATGGCAAACGCAGGAAAGCCTGCTGCGAACCTGGAAAAAAGCATACGGGCAATCAAGGAGGCGGCAGAAAACGGGGCGGATTTGATTCTGTTTCCCGAAGTGCAGCTGACGGAATTTTTTCCGCAGTACCCCGGACAGGATGTGACGCAATATCGGATTCCGCTTGATTCGGAGGTTGTGGCGGCATTTTGCAGGGCGGCGCAGGAAAACGGGATTCTGGTTGTGCCGAATATTTTGCTTTACGAAAACGGGAAGACATACGATGCCAGTCTGCTGATTCAGAAGGACGGCACGATTGCGGGCGTGCAGAAGATGGTGCATATTGCGCAGGCAGAACAGTTTTATGAGCAGGATTACTATACACCCTCCGATGACGGGTTTCATGTATTCGATACGGAATATGGGAAAATCGGGATTGTGGTTTGCTTCGACCGGCATTACCCCGAAAGCATCCGCACGGAAAGTCTGATGGGGGCGGAGCTGATTCTGATTCCGACGGTGAATACGAAAACAGAGCCTTCCGAAATGTTTGAATGGGAGCTGCGTGTGCAGGCGTTCCATAACAGCACGGCAGTTGCGATGTGCAACCGCGTCGGCAAGGAGGGCGAGATGGACTTCTCAGGGGAATCTATGGTAGTAGATGCCAATGGCGATGTGATTGCCAAGGCGGATGACGCGGAGGGGATTCTTTATGCAGAGGTGGATTTGGCAAAATCGAGCGAAATCAGAAGCCGCAGAACGTATACGGGGCTGAGACGGACGGAATTGTATAAATGAAAACGCAAGAAGGCTATCCTTTCGGGATAGCCTTCTTGCGTTTTGCTATTTTTGTGTTAGCCGATTACAAATTCCTGAATGCCCATATATCCGGGGGCGATGGAATATTCGGGGAAGGAGATGACAACCTTGCCCTCTGCGTTCAGATAGAAGGAGGTATTTGCGTCAACGGTTTCAAACTTCCCAAGGGAATCGGTTTCATCTGTGCTGTCACCATAGCCGAAGAAGGAAGCGTTTGCATCTGCCGCCATGCGTTCTTCAATCTGAGATACGATGCTTTTATTGCAGATGGCAGCATAATCATCGCCAAGCACGTCTTGCAGGGTCAGCTCCTTATCATTCTTCAAATCAATGTTGTAGTAGGTATGCTCCTCATCCGCGGAAACCCAGCTCTTTGCAGTTGTTACGCCCAGAGAGAGAACATCATTGCTGAGATATTTTACATCGTAATCGATATACAAATCCATGGTGCGATCTGCCCATTCTTCCTTTGTGCCGCCTGTTTGGAAGAAGGATTCCTTATATTCTGCCATTTCCTTTTCTGCCTGCGCTTCATAGTCAGCGGTCAGCTGCTGGATGCGTGCATTTACCTTTGCGGGCAGCTCCTTACCATCGGGGCCCTTCACAACGGGGACGTTTACATTCAGCTCCACATCGCCCTCTGTGCCTTCAAAGGAACGGAAGGTCAGCACCTGCGCCAGCTGCCCCACAACGGGAACCTTGCTCATGTTTTCCGCAAAAACGGGGCTTGCGTTCAGCCCGATGGTGCCTGCGACCAGAACGGCTGCTGCCGCCGCAACACAGCCTCTCCAGACGGGGCGATAGGATTTCTTTGCTTCGGATGCTTTCTTATTTTCATTGCTTTCGTATTTCATTTTCAGTTCCTCCTTATTTTTGGATGCAATCGTCTGCATGACCGTTTCGTTTAAATTTTTAGGAATTTCGATGGATTCGTAGGTTTTTTTGCCATTTTCGGGATTCATTTTTCTTCCTCCTTCAAAATCAGTTTCAGCTTTTTCAGGGCACTGTAGAGTCGTGTCTTTACGGTGCTGAGTGGGGTATCGGTGATTTCTGCAATCTGCTTGAGCGTCAGATCCTCATAATAATGAAGGATAATGACGGTTTTCATAGGCTCTGACAGCTGCATCACAGCCTCATAGGCTTGCTTATCTTCATCAAATGCCGGCTCTTCGTAGGTCATGGCTTCGGTATGCTCCTCGCCGAGAGGAACCTCGCGCTTCTGCCTTCTGAGATACTGCAAAGCCTCATTGACAAGAATCCGATAAAACCATGTGCGGAGTGCCAGAGGATTTTTCAGCCCAAAGCAGCCCTCCAAGGCGCGGCAGATTGCGTTCTGTATCACATCCAGAGCTGCCTGCTCCTCCTTTACATAGCTGTATGCCAGACGATAAAATTTATTTTGATTTTCTATGATGTATTGTACGGTGCAGTCGTAAATATCCTGCATAGGTGTTACCTCCTTGTTGCTTCCCGGTCAGCGTGAAAACCATTTTTTTCGTTTTCTGTCTTATAGATGTATTGTAACGGAAAAAAGTTTGAACTGTCTGAAAAATTTTTGAAAAAAATAAAAATAATAAAAAAAAGCACCGTATCTTATTCGATACGGTGCGAGAATTTCTATAGAGATTTCGACGGAATGCCGCAGGCATTAGCCTAATTCGTTGTCACTCTTGCTCAGAGAGACTGCTTTCTGAGAAGTGGGTACGAATTTACCGATGATACCGCCTACGATGGCAGGAACTACCCAACCGCACTGGAAGGAGCCAAGAGGCAGCTTTTCTACGAAATGCAGGGGCAGACCGAAGCCGCAAAGCACTTCTGCCGCACTTGCAACCAGTGCAAAGGCTGCTGCGAAGATATAAATGTTGTTGCTTTTGATATGCTTACCAAAGAAGTTCAGCACAATCATAACCAGAACAACAGGGTACAGCAGGTTCAGAATAGGTGCTGCAATGCTGATGATTGTAGAAATACCGAAGTTGGATACGATGTAGCTGAATGCAACAGTCAGGATAACTACCTTTGTATAGGAAACCTTGTTGTTTGTCAGCTCTGCGAAATAGGATGCGCAGGAGGAGGTCAGACCGATTGCTGTGGTCAGGCAGGCAAAGAATACGATGATTGCCAGAACCAGTACGCCGTAGCTGCCGATCAGAGACTGTGTGATTGCAACAACCAGACCTGTCTGGTTATAGCCTTCAAAGCCGCCTGCGGATGTGGTTGCACCCAGGAATGCCAGACCGCCATAGATAACAAACAGTGCAACTGCTGCGAAAACGCTGGATTTGATAACAACGCTCATGGTGTCCTTTGTTTCTGTGTAGCCTTTATCCCTTGCTGCGGAGATGATGATGATGACGAATACGATAGAAGCCAGAACGTCCATGGTCTGATAGCCTGCCATAACGCCTTCTCTGACTGTTTCAAATTTTGCAACATTGCTGATATCGCCAATGGGGTGAACAATACCCAGAACAATCATTGCCATCAGACAGATTACCAGAATAGGTGTCAGGTATTTGCCGATTACGTCAACAACGCCAGAGGGGCGAACGGTAAACAGCAGAACCAGACCGAAGAAGACTGCGCCGAAAATCCAGCTGTTGATTTTGGGGAAAATCGGCATAACGCCCATTTCAAATGTTGTTGCTGCGGTACGGGGGATTGCCAGGAAGGGCCCGATACACAGAACGACTAATGTATTGATAATGACAGAGGGGACTGCACCAAGCTTTTTGGTAACGCCCTGAATGGAAACATCGCCGCCTTTAATCATGGAGAGGATGGCAACCAGAGCCAAACCAACGTCCGCGATAAAGAAGCACATAAACCCGATGAACCACTCGCTCCCTGCATTTGTACCAAGGTAGGGGGGGAAGATTAAGTTGCCGGCACCGAAGAACATTGCAAACAGTGCCAGCCCGATTACGGCAATGTCCTTTAAACTCGTTTTCTTTCTCATAATTTGTAAACGCCTCCTAAACAAAACTTTCTTTTACATCCGACACTAAGGAAATCTCTCTTAGTTGTCCTACAAACGATATTATGCACGAAAAATCCGATTTGGGCAAATGAATGAAATATAGTTTAGTGAAACGAATTTACCGATTTCTTATACTCAGAGTAGAAAAAGTGTGAAAAAAGCCTGTATTTTCATAGAAAAAACGGAAAAATCACAAAATTTCATGAATTATCTTATTTTTATGAAATTGACATAATGCGAATATATACAGGGGGGAGGCTTGGTTTAAAAACGAATACAATAGACAAAAACGATAGATTTCATCAAAAATAATAAATAGCTTTTGGATATTTCGGTGATAAAAACATAGATTTTTCTCTTTTTATCTGGTATAATGATGAACAATAAAAAATATCCCGTTTTGTATAAAATTGTAAATAATATATTCTAAAGAAACTTTTTTGGAAAAATGGCGCGAAAATCATGAAAAATCAATTGTGTTTTTTTCAGAACATCTGCGGTTTTGCGAAACCGGTTTCAGAAAAAGCGAGCGCTTGCTTTCAAAAAAGAAACGGATTCGTTAAGTTTCCATAAAAAAGCGAAAAGATTTGTGCGGAACACTTTTTTTATGGGATACTTTATACTATAATGGAACGCGTGGTTTATAATAGAGAGAGATTATTTTTTTACAGTATAGATGAGTAGGTGAAAAGAGATGAAAGAAGTTAGTATCCATGTGGGGCAGAGAATTCGCCTGTATCGAAAGACGAAAAACCTGACCATTGAAACCTTCGCAGGCATGATTCATAAAAGCAAGGCAACGGTTTCCAAATACGAAAACGGGGATATTTCCATTGATATTGAAACCCTGTTTACGATTGCGCAGGCGTTAGGGGTGCCCGTCAACCAGCTGATTGATTATGAAGAAATCGGGGAGGAAAAGGGCGAGAAGGGCGAAATCATCAAGCACAACCTCAGCAAAAGCAAATATTATATGTATTTTTACGATGGCAGACGCAGCCGCATTGCGCGCAATGTTATTGAGGTCCAGGACGGCGGAGAGGACAGCGGTGTATTCAGCGCGAATATGTACGCTTCGCTTGAGGATTTATCCAATTATTATCAGTGTAAGCTCCTTTATCACGGCACGATGCGAAAGGGGGATACCTTCATCAATTTCAATTTTGAAAACCAGAATAATAAGGTGGAGCGAATGTTTATGTACGCCATCAATTCCTTTAATAATGGCGGCAGAATGGAAGGACTTTGCTGCTGCTTATCCACGCAGCCGATTTTGCCTGCCTGCTTCAAATTTCTGATGGTATCGGATATTCTGGAGGAAACGGACGATTTGAAGGAAAAGCTCAAGGTTTCTAAGGAGGATATCCGCCTTCTGAAAAAAATGAATATGTTTGTTGTCAGCGACCACGCTTGAGTGGATGAAAAGCCCGAACCATAAGGTTTGGGCTTTTTTGCAACAAGGCGGAGTTCTGATTTCGGCTTAAAACTGCTCTGCCAGTGCCAGTGTCAGCAGCAGACCTGCCATTCTTGCGGATTGGGCGGAGGGCAAATCTTCCGGTGCGCCGCCCTCGGCACTGCGCGCCGCCAGAAGATTGCCTTCGGAGAAATCCGCTACGCCTCTCTGCACATGCTGCAGGGTATGCAGAAACATCAGACCCTTTGTCATGCGGTCCAGCTGTGCCCGTCCGCCCTCATCCATAAAGGCGGAAAGCGCGCGCAGCAGTGTGACCTCCTTCGGGGGATGCTCCTTGGCAAATGCCGTTTCGGCATTGGCGGCAGAGCGGATTTTCAGAAGATATTCTTTTTCGACCGTATCTTGCAAAGCAGAAAGCATTTGTGCAAAATCCTTTTCCAGTCCGTCCGTTTTCTGTAGGGTTTTTGCAAGGGTATAGACCGTGTTTTCGGACATAAGAGAACCACCTTTCTTTTAAATGGTACGGCAGACCTCCGCTGTCAGAAGACCGCCGAAGGGCTTGGCTTTTTGCAGCAGCAGCCGTTTGATTTCCGCAGGACGCGTGTGTGGGTTTTCTGCGAGCAGCAGGGCAGCTGCGCCACTGATGAGCGGTGTTGCCATGGATGCGCCGCTCATGGTGATATAATTTCCGTCCACGATGTTTTTACGGCTGCGGTTGGGCAGGGTGAAATCAAAATCGGGCGAAAGCACCGAAACGATATCATCTCCCGGTGCCCAAAGATCGGGCAATGTATCCCGTTCCCTTGAAAAAAGCGGAAACGCAGGCGCGAGGAAATAGCTTCTATCCTCCCATGCGCCGACGGAAATCACACCGCCGCTTACCGCAGGTGGCGGACGGTAGCCATTGCGGCCATCCGGATTTCCTGCCGCCGCCACCACCACAATTCCCATCTGCCAGAGCCGTTCGACTGCCTCTTTTAGCGGCAGGTTGACCTTTCTGTCATTCGTGCCGATGGAAAGATTTACTACTTTAATATTATATTTGCGTGCATTGTCCATTATCCATCTCAGCCCCAGTACGGCGTGGGTGGAATTTCCCTGCCCGTATCGGTCAAGAATTTTGACGGAAACAATCCCTGCCTCTGGTGCAACGCCTGCATAACGCCCGTCGGCATTGTGACCGTTGCCGCAGGCGATACCCGTGACATGGGTGACGGGTGCGTTTTATATGGACGCATGCTTTTGGATACCTTTCTTCTTTTTTATTGCATTTGCAGGATATTTGTTGTACAATAAGAACAAATCAGATGAAAAAAGGGGGTCAAAATTATGCAGGCTTTATCAGAAAAAGGCACCGCATTATTGGCAAAGTTCAAAAAGTTCCAGAAGCTCAGCTTGGTACTTTATGCTCTGGCGGCAATGGCATTTGTATTTGCCGGAAATATTCTGTTGACGATTATTATTGTGGCGCTGGATATCTTCCTGGAAATAAAGTTGTATAGATGCCCTCATTGCGGCAAGGGGCTGGACTGTCGCCGCAGAGTGAACGAGGACACGGTTTGTCCGAAGTGCGAGAAATATATTTTCCGCGGATTATAAGAAATATTATAAAAGCCTACAGTCAAAGCTGTAGGTTTTTTCTTGCCCGAAACGCCGTATAATTTTTTAAGGAAGAAAAAGGAGCGGCGGCAATGAAAAAAGAAATTGCGGCGATTTATTGCAGGCTTTCTGTGGAGGATGCGGAAAAGAGAGCGGCGGAAAGTGAGAGTATACGCAATCAGCGCGCACTTTTGCTGGGATATGCCAAAAAACAGGGGTGGGCGGTCTATGACATTTATGCGGATGAGGATTATTCGGGCTTGCGAGAGGACAGACCTGCCTTCCAACGCCTTCTTGCGGACGCGGAAGAAAGAAAATTTTCAATCATTCTATGCAAAACGCAGTCTCGCTTTACCCGAAACGCAGGCACGGCGGAAAAATATCTGCATGCGCTGTTTCCTCTCTGGGGGATTCGCTTTGTGACGGTGGTGGATGGGGTGGATACTGCTTCTCATGCCAACAAAAAAGCCCGTCAAATCAACAGTCTGGTCAATGAATGGTATTCCGAGGAGCTTTCGGAAAACATTCGTGCCGTCTTTCGCAGGAAGATGGAGGCAGGGCAGTTTCTGGGCAATTATGCGCCCTACGGCTACCGCAAGGATCCCCGTTGCAGGCATCATCTCATTCCCGATGCGGAAACGGCACCCGTTGTGGAAGAAATCTATGACTTGTACTTATCGGGTCTTTCCTGTAAAATGATTGGAGAACGGCTGACGGCACAGGGTATCCCTACTCCTTCCGAGATGAAGCGGGCGCGAGGGGAGGATCTAGGCAGGCGTTCTTCTGCGGCATGGTCGAAGGGGACAATCCGAAAAATCCTGCAAAACCCTGTTTATCTGGGGCACATGGTGCAGGGAAAAGAGGAAAAAATCAGCTTTAAGGAGAAAAAGACCAGAGAGCTGCCGCGAAATCAATGGATTGTGGTGGAGCATACCCACGAAGCAATCATAAAAGAAGAAATTTTCGGGGACGTAAAAAAACGAATGGCAGAGCGCAGGCTCGCCCGAACAAGGATAGCGAAGGAGGAAAACACATGAAAAAGAAACTTTTGGCAATGCTGCTGGCTGTTGTGATGGTATGCGGCGTGGCAGGCTGCGGGAAGGATAAGACGGACACTACGGACGGACAGCAGGTGACAGCTGAGCTGGACAGCGAAATGAAGAAGGAGGCGGACACCCTGCAAAAGGCCTTGGAGGGCTATGCGGCAGACCTGACTGCGGAGGATGCAGCGGCGGCAGGGATGTATACCATTCATAACGGCGCGGTTGTGGGCGGTCAGGAAAACTGGGATGCTTTTGCCGCAGGCAAGACGGATGAAATTATCATTTGCCAGTTCTCCAAAAATGATGGCGCAATGCTGGATTCCGTAAAGCGGCTGGCAGGCGGCGGCTATCTGGTTGTGACGGATGTGACCAGAGACGGCTACGAATATACCGAAAAAGAGGATTACACCCGCAATATTTATGAATGTATGACGATGCTGGATGATTTTTCTCTGGAGGAGGGCGGCACAGCGTATACCGTTTGTGTGCTTTCCAATGAAAAGGATATGAACGCTGATACCTTCCGCACCTACTGGAACGAAATGACAATGGATGCACATCAGGTTTATCCGTTGTTTATACTGTAAATTGTAAATAGCGGAGAAAATGGTATAAAGCGGAGAAAACCATAGAAAATTAAAAACACCATGTAAATCATTTATGAGTTTACATGGTGTTTTTTTGATTTTCGTAGGTTTGCGTAGCAAACACATGAATTAGGCGAAGCCTAATGAATGATGGTTTTCAACATGGTGTTTTTTTGGTTTTCGTAGGCTTGCGGAGCAAACACATGAATCAGGCGAAGCCTGATGAATGATGGTTCTCGTTATTTTTAATTTTCGGGGTAAATCATCTGATTTACCTTGAAGATGAGTTGCAATGCCTTTCTGGAGTTATTCAGATGCGCGGTAACGGCTGCTTTCAGCGCGTCTAAATCGGACGCAAGCGCCGCATCCAGAATTGCTTGATGCTCCTCGACACATTCGCAGTCTCTGTAATGAGGCTGGCTTACATAGGTGCCGGACGCATAGGTGAAGGGCTGCATATCCCGGAATACATTGACCGCCTTCTGATTGCCGGAGGCTGCCAGATACAGGGTATGAAATTCTAAATCCAATTCAAAAAATTCATCGGGCTTATGATTGGAATCATTTGATTCGATGAATTTTTTCTGTGCTTCCAGACAGTCAATCAGCTGCTGACGCAGGCCGTGGTTATAATTCAGCGTGGTTACGATATCCTTTACAAAAAATGTATCCATCATCAGACGCATATCGAAAATATCCTGCAATTCATGCGGTGTCAGCGCTCTGACGCTCATGCCCTTATTGGGGGTGTTGACAACCAGCTTTTCCTCCGCCAATCTTTGCAGTGCCTGCTTGACAGGGGTATCGCTGACTTGATATTCGCGAGCAAGCTCCTTGATGTTCAGCTTTTCTCCGGGCTGGAATACCTTCGTGAGAATATCATCTTTAATATCCTGATAAATCTTATCAGTCAGGGTAGTTTTTTTACCCGTTGTTTCGTGGTTCTTTTCTTCTTCTTTCACAGGTCTCTCCTTCTTTCGATTTCTCAAATTAGATTTTGCCGCAAAAAGACAGCACAAAAATGTTCTTCTGTATGCCTGTTTGCTCTATTATACAACAGGAGGCGCAAAAAGTCTATCAATTTTTCGGAATCAACTTTTTTTTAATAATATGAGATATAAAACGGATTGAAAAAGAATTTTAAGTGGCGTTTTTTAACTGGAAAAAACTAGAAATTAAATAAAAAATAGTTTTATGTGGGACGAAAAGTGTCTTATAAAAGTTTCAAAATGCAGTAAAATTAGTTTATATTGGATATTTTACACAAAAAATAGGATTTTTTTACACGGAAAGACACTTGTTTTTCGTCTTTTTTATCTCTTGACGTACAAGAAAGACAAATATATAATCATAAAAAAGATGTTTTATATCTCAAATAAAACTTTTTTCGCGAAAAAGAAGATTTGTTTTGCGATATTTGTGATACAAATGAAAAAACGAGAGAGAAACAAAGAAACAAAGAAACAAAGAAACAGAAACAAAGAAACAAAGAAACAAAAGAGGAGTCCTTCCCTTCGGTGGGGTCCAACCGAAGAAAAGGAAATCCAAATGCAACACACCGGACTGTAGAGTTCAATATGAGGAGGGAATATTATGTTCTTAAAGAGAGGCCTTGCTGCTGCTCTGGCAGCGGTCACAGTGATTGGTCTGGCGGGCTGCGGTGGTTCCGATGATGCAGCAGAGGCAGACACAGCAACAGTTAAAAAGGGTTTCGTGGAAAAGAAGGTCGAACCCGTAAATTTTGACTCCGGCGTAGAGCTGACAAGCGATTGCTATCATTTCATTTATGCGCTGGGCAACGCGCCTGCTACCATCGACGCGGCAAAATTCTTCAAAATGCGTCTGGAGCAGGAATCCAAAGGCACACTTAGCTGTGATATTTACACCGACAACGTGCTTGGTTCTGAACGTGAATTGCTGGAGGGCTGTCAGTTTGGTAACTATGACATCGTTCTGGCAACAAACGCAACGGTAGCATCCTTTGAAAATGACATTTTCTGTCTGGATATTCCTTGGCTGTTTGATAACAAGCAGCAGGTTTATGAGGTTCTGGACGGGCCTCTGGGTGACAGACTGGCAGATGGTCTGGAGGAATCTGGCTTTAAGCTGCTGCAATGGCAGGAAAACGGCTTCCGTACACTGTCCACAAACAAACCCATCAACGATATGTCTGATCTGAAGGGCGTTAAAATCCGTATCATGGAAAATGAGCTGCAGCTGCAGCAGTGGAAGGACTACGGTGCGAACCCCACACCCATGGCGTTCACAGAGCTGTTTACAGCACTGCAGCAGAAAACAGTAGACGCACAGGACAACGGTGCGGAGCTGACATGGCAGACAAAATTCTATGAAGTACAGAGCCACTATACATATACAAAACACATTTACTCTCCTTACCTGATTCTGATGAGTAAAGACAAATTCGATGGGCTGACTCCCGAGCAGCAGGAAATCGTGCTGAAGGTTTCCGATGAGGCAGTTGCTTATGAACGTCAGAGATGTGACGAATATGAACAGACTGCACTGGATAACATCAAAAACTGCGGCACAATGCAGTACAGCGACCTGACACCTGAAGTAAAGGCTGAAATGGTGAAGGCATGCAAAAACATCAAGGAACTGGCTTATAAGAAGGTAACAGATCCTTCCGTTGTTGATTTGCTGTATGATGAGGTTGCTAAGGCAAAGGAAAAATTCCCTGAAGAAGGCTAAAAAGGAAAGGGGCGTAAAATACTATGAAATGGTTTTTAGACCATGTGGAAGAATTTTTCATGATTCCACTGATTTTCGCAATGAGTATTATCATTTTCATTCAGGTTGTATGTCGTTATGTGTTCCAGAACTCTCTGACATGGTCTGAAGAAATGGCAAGATATATGTTCGTATGGCTGGTATACTTCTCCGTAAGCTATACCGCAAGAAGAGAAAAGCACATCCGTATTGATGCTGCAATCAATTTGTATCCCAAAAAGGCACGTCCTTACATCGAAATCCTCAGTGAAGTGATTGTTCTGGGCTTTGCAATCTTCATTGCTGTAACAGGCTACACTGTATTCGGCAAGATTGCATGGTCCGGTCAGATGTCTCCCGCAATGCGTATTCCTATGCAGTTCGTATATGCGGCACCTATGATCGGCATGGGGCTGACAGCAATTCGTCAGCTGCAGTGCATTTACAGAAGAATCAAGGCGTTGAAAAATCACGAGGAGGTGACTGAGGCATGACAGGTTCTATTGCTGCAGTAGTATTTCTTACATTGATTGCTTGTCTGGTGCTGACAGTTCCCATTGGTTTCTCTCTGGGTATTGCATCTCTGGGCTACATTCTTTACACAAAACAGCTGACATTCGGCTTTATTGCACAGAACATGGTAACAGGCTGTGACTCCTTCCCTACCATGGCGATTCCCTTCTTCATCTTCGCGGGTGAATTGATGGGCGGCGGCGGCATTTCCAAAAGACTGCTGAATCTGGCGAACGTATTCTTTGGCAGAATCCAGGGCGGTCTGGCAATCGTAACCGTTGTTGTATGTATGTTCTTCGCGGCAATTTCCGGCTCCGGCCCGGCAACTGTTGCGGCGGTAGGCGGTATGGTTATCCCTACCATGCTGGAAAAGGGCTATGATAAAAAATTCGTACTGGCACTGATTGCTGCTGCCGGTTCCATCGGTGTTATCATCCCTCCCAGTATCCCTATGGTTATCTACGCTGTAACAACAAACAGCTCCGTATCTACACTGTTCCTGGCAGGCTTCGTACCCGGTATCCTGATTGGTCTGGTACTGATTGCGTATTCCTACTTCTATGCAAAGAAGATGGGCTACAAGGGCGATGACGAACCCTTCTCCGTAAAGAGAGCATTGCGCGAAACAAAGGAAGGCTTCTGGGCAATCCTTTCCCCCGTTATCATTCTGGGCGGTATCTACGGCGGTATCTTTACCCCGACAGAGGCAGCTGCGGTATCTGTAATCTACAGTATCATCGTTGGCTGTGTTATCTACAGAGAGCTGGATCTGAAAAAGCTGATTCAGTGTACCAAAAATGCCTGTGAAACAACAGCATCCATCCTGATTGTTATCGGCTGTGCTGCCGGTTTCTCCAAGGTTCTGACACTGGGTCGTATCCCTACAACGGTTGCATCTGCAATGATGTCCCTGACAGACAGCAAGATTGTGATTCTGCTGCTTATCAACGTACTGCTGCTGATTGTTGGCTGCTTCATGGAAACACTGTGTGCCATCATGATTCTGGCACCCATCCTGTACCCCGTTGTAACAGCAATGGGCGTAGATGTAACACACTTCGGTATCATCATGGTAGTAAACCTTGCCATCGGCTTCATTACACCTCCACTGGGCGTAAACCTTTTCGTTGCTTCCCGTGTTGGCGAAACCACGTTGGATACGGTTATTAAGGGTATCATTCCCTTCCTGATTCTGATGATTGCTACACTGCTGTGCATCACCTATATCCCTGCAATTTCCATGTTCTTGCCTAATCTGATGGGCTAAGACAGTATTGTTAAAAGCTTCTCAAGGAGTTGGTAAATATGAGTATTTCAAAAAGAATAGTGCAAAGATTGCTGGACTGCGGCATCATTTTGATGACAGCGCTTTGTATGTTTTATTACTACGGTTAAAACTCGTTGACCTTCATCTATCCTATAGATGTGGCTCATATTGAACTCCGCGTAGCCCCTCTCCCTGTCCGGGAGAGGGGCTATTGCTATACTGCGCTTTGCTTACGGATGCCTTAAAAAAGGGTGTTTTACAAAACAGAAAAGAATGCTATAATAGAAAAGACAGCCTCATTGCGAGGCTTGCGCCAATGAAGCGGCGTACAAAAGGCAAACAGAAATGCGGCAGGCGATACTGCCGTTTTTTGCAGAATAAAAAACGAAACGGAAGGAATGGAGAAGTATGACATTTTATCAGGAGCTGCAATTAAATCAGGCCGGCTCAAAGGAGCTGCTGCGAAAGAGTGAAACGGCGCAGGAAAGGCGCTATCACGCATTGATTTATCTGGCAAAGGTTGCGATTACAATGCTGTTTTGCTTTGCATTCGTCAGTGTGTTCAGCATTTTATTTGGTAACGAAAACAGCGTTGTGGGCGTTGTTGTTTTATTGTGCTTAATGGTATTCCGCAATGCGGATTTTGGGCTGCATACAGGGCAATCTACTCTGCTGCTGGCGTTATTTTTTGTGGATATGGCGGTTTTTCCGCATTTGGCACAGCAGGCAGCACCACTGCCGGCGTTGCTTTTGAATGTGGCGGCACTTGCGTTTCTTGTCATTTTCGGGTGTCATAATCCGTTTATGTTTAATCAGTCCACTTTGGTTTTGGGATACCTGCTGCTTTATGGATATGATGTTTCGGGAGACAGCTACCGGATGCGTTTGCTTGCCATGGCTGTCGGCGCACTGCTTTCCTGTCTGGTGTTTTACAGAAACCATAAAAGCCGCACCTATGAAACAGGAATCAAAGGGGTTTTGCAGGCATTTGATCTGGCCTCCTCTCGCACAAACTGGCAGCTTTGCCAGATTATCTGCGTGCCCATGGTGCTTTTCCTTGCGGAGCTGTGCAAAATGCCCCGTGCTATGTGGGCAGGTATTGCGGCAATGTCTGCCATTGTACCGCTGATGGCGGATATGCAGGCGCGGGTGAAAAACAGAATCATCGGCAACGTGGCAGGGGTGCTTTGCTTTCTGGTGCTCTATACCCTTCTGCCTACCTCGATTTATGCCTATATCGGAATCCTTGGCGGTATCGGCGTTGGCTTTTCTGCGAAGTATGGCTGGCAGGCAGTGTTTAATACCTTTGGTGCGCTTGCCATTGCAGAGAAGCTTTACGGTCTCAAGGGTGCAGTGGGGCTTCGTGTGGCGCAAAATGTATTTGGGGTTGTGTTTGCCCTGCTGTTCTGCGCTGCGTTTTATTGGGTGATGGAACGGGTGACGGGAAGAAGGATAGCAGGAGAGCAGAATATCTAATGCGGGAATTTCGTTCTTCGGATGCCGTGACATGTGTCCCGTGACCGTTATCATCATATGGCTCTGTCCTTCCGTTGATAAAATCCCGGAAGGCAAGAATCCTGTTTTCGGGCAGAATAAAATCCGCCACAGGGGAAATTCCCGTATCCAGAAAGGCGATGGAAAGCCTTTTGCCGGTGGATTCTGTGGAAAAGATGCGCTTCATCAAAGACATGGCAAGCATCTCCTTTCCTTATCAAAATATGTGAAAAAGCATTTTTCGGCACAGCCCTGCATATCTTTATTTGAGAAAGAAAAAAGGGGGAAGTGCTGTGGCAGAACAGAAACAGATGGAAATGCTTTCGGCATTGATGGGAGAGGAAGGGCAGGATGCGGCAAAAATGCTTCTGCGGATGCAGAGACTGCAAAGGCTGCTGGGTGCGCCGCAGGATACGGCATTGCCACCTGCGCCGCAGGAGGAAGCGGATGTGTTTTCGCGCAGCCGCAGGGAAAATATGATTTCCGCCGCTATTCCCTTTTTGAATCGGGAATATCAGAAGGAGCTGTATCTGGTGGTGCGGCTGATGGAGCTGCGGCGCGTGATGGGCAGTGAACTTCTGGAAACCAGAGAGCGGCAGGAGGAGCCGCTGCGCCTGCGGCAGAAAAAGCTTTTGCAGGCAGTTGAAAAATATGTATCACAGCAGGAACGCGGACAGGTGCGGCTGCTGCTGAAAATGATGGATATGAAGGAAATTCTGGGGCAGGGGGAATGAAAATGAATGCATGGGAAATGCCACAGGTGCAGGCATTGGGCGAGGAACGGCTGCGCCTGATGCAGGAGGCGGCAGAAAAATGCAGAGGGAAAAGCGGCATGGAGCGTCTGGATATTTTTCTGGAATATGGCGAAAAATTATCTGAAGGGGGACCGCTTGCGCCGGAGGAGCAGAAGGCTTTGCTTGCGGCGGTGGCGGCAAGCCTGCCCGAACAGGAGCAGAAGCAGCTGACACAGCTGATGCAGATGATGGGAATCTGAAATTAAAAAAGAGCGGCGATTTTTCGTCACTCTTTTTTTGCGGAAAGCAGCTCCAGCAGCAGCAGTGCAAGCACAGGCGAGCCGCCGCCCTGCGGCATTGTTTTTTCCTCCGCGTGAAGAAAAATGGGTTCTTTTGAGGTTTCCTTTTGGGAAAAAGCTGTGGTGGCTTCCTTCTTTTTTTCGGCTGTTTTCTGCGTTTTGCCGAAGGGCGCAGGAATTTTTTTTCGAGAATACATGACAGCCTCCGTGGGTTTTCTTTCCTTTATAGTGTATGCTTAAAAAAGTTTTTTATGTTTTTCCTATAAATAAACAGGCTTTTGTGGTATCATATATCATAAGAGAAACGAGAAAAAAGAAAACTCCTGAAAGGAAGCTGTAAATGAAGGAGCGCAGAGAACGAAATTTCCGTATTCTGGAATTTCGAGAAAATAAATTTGATATCATTGGGGATGTGCATGGCTGCTATGATGAGCTGATGGAGCTGATAGAAAGGCTCGGCTATGAGAAAAAGGATGGCTGTTATACGCATCCGGAGGGCAGAAGGCTGATTTCCGTGGGAGATGTGGCGGATAAGGGCTGTCAGAATCTGGCGTGTCTGGATTTCTGGATTGAGCAGGTCAATAACGGCGGCGCATTCTGGGTGCATGGCAACCATTGCAATAAGCTGTACCGCTATTTTCTGGGGAATCGTGTGCATCTGTCACACGGACTGGAGCGGACGGTAGCGGAGCTGGAGGCACTCCCGAAGGAAGAACGCATGGTGTTTCGCAGCCGATATATGCGCTGCTATGAGAGCCAATGCTTTTATCTTCTGCTGGACAGAAAGCGTCTTGCGGTGGTGCATGGGGGCTTGCGTCCCGAATCCATCGGAAAATTTTCCAATAAAATACGCGCGGTTTGTTTATATGGTGAAACAACGGGTAATTTTGACGAAAACGGTAAGCCTGAGCGTTTGGACTGGGCGGCGGAATATGACGGGCAGCCCTTTGTGGTCTATGGGCATACGGTGGCGGAAAGACCCGAAATCATCAACCGTACCGTTGATATCGATCAGGGCTGTGTTTATGGCGGCTATCTGACGGCATTGCGCTATCCGGAAATTGAATTTGTGCAGGTGCGCGGCAAAAAATATGCGGAATATCACGGCGGCGGAAAGGTGCCGGAGGAATGAAAAGTCTTAGAGAATCGGAAGCTTTAAGGCTTTTTTTCGTGCAGAAAAAGGAATTTTCGGGAAAATGGCGTATTCTAAAAGTAATAGGAAAAATTTCGACTGATACGAAAGGCGGAAAAGGAGGGATTGCTATGGAATTACGGCGGTTTCAGGAGGAATTGGAGGAGAAAATCCTTGGGGAATATGCAGCAAAAAGCAGCCGGACGAGGGGCAGGGAAAGACCTGAGGAAAAATGCGACATTCGGACGGATTTTCAGCGTGACAGAGACCGTATCATCCATTGTAAATCCTTCCGCCGCATGAAGCACAAAACACAGGTATTTATTTCCCCTGAGGGCGACCATTATCGGACACGGCTGACGCACACGCTTGAGGTTTCGCAGATTGCCAGAAGCATTGCGCGCGCATTGCGGCTGAACGAGGATCTGACAGAGGCGATTGCCCTTGGGCATGATTTAGGGCATACCCCCTTTGGGCATGCAGGCGAGCGCAAGCTGGATGAGCTTTGCAGGGATACGGGCGGCTTCGCGCATAATGTGCAGAGTCTGCGTGTGGTGGAGCGTCTGGAAAAGGACGGACGCGGACTGAACCTGACCTGGGAGGTGCGGGACGGGATTCTGAACCATCGCACAAGCGGCAATCCTGCTACCTTAGAGGGGAAAATCGTGCAGCTTTCCGATAAGATTGCTTATACGAACCACGATATTGACGATGCCATCCGCGCAGGCATGCTCAAGCCGAAGGATATCCCAAGGGATATTGTTGCGCGCATCGGCACACGCTCCAGCAGCCGCATCAATGCCATGGTGCGGGATACCATTTTTCACAGCATGGGCATCAACGATATCCGCATGAGTGAGGAAATGCGGCAGACCCTAAAGGAGTTGCGCGCCTTTATGTTTCGTCATGTGTATGCCAGTGATATTGCGGTGGCGGAGCATAAAAAGGCGGAGAAAATCGTGGGGGATTTGTTTGATTATTATCTGGAATACCCGGAGGAAATGTCGGGAGAATTTCAGGCACTTCTGGATGACGGAGATCCGGTGCGGCAGGTGGTTTGCGATTATATTGCCTGCATGACGGATCGCTTTGCCGTTGCAAAGTATAAGACGCTTTTTATTCCGCAGGAATGGACGATTCTTTGAAGGGTTAAGTCGAAATCAGGATTTCGACTTGTTTGGACAGAAGAATAAACAGATGCGTTCCGGCGGTAAACCTTGAAACGCCCTGTTTTCCTCGACGGAAGTGAATTCCGTCTGCGGATTCCATTTGGGAAACTACTTACCGCTCAAGAAGGGGCGGCAGGCGAAGCCTGCTTTGCGTAGCAAAGTAATGAATAGTTTGTTTCCCAAGCCCTTCCGCTGCCCGAAATCACTTTGGCTACAGGCTGAAAAAGATACCAATTTTGGGGTAAAATATTCTTGCATTTTGCACATAGTTTGAAAAAGTCAAGGCTTTTTTGCAAAATTTTTGTTGATTTCTACAAAATGTATACAAGGAGAAGGATTTTTCTCAAATGTGTCGAATTTAGTATATAAAAGGGAGTGAAAGAACTTCCTTTTCGACTGTTATGGAAGGGGGGATGATGCCATGAGATATCCGAGGGAGGTCGTGGATGAGGTGCGGCTGCAAAATGATATCGTAGAGGTCATTTCCCAGTATGTGCCGCTGAAGCAAAAGGGCAGCTCCTATTTTGGGCTTTGTCCGTTTCATAATGAAAAAACGGCATCCTTTTCCGTCAACAGCGAAAAGCAGTTTTATTATTGCTTCGGCTGCGGCGCGGCAGGAAATGTGTTTTCCTTTTTAATGGAGATGGAAAACTGCGATTTTCCCGAAGCCATGAAGCGTCTGGCGGAGCGGGCGCATATTACCCTGCCCGAACCGGAAAAAAACGCGCAGGCAATCGCGGCGGAGCAGCTCAAGAAACGATTATTTGAAATGCACACCCTGGCAGGGAGGTTCTTTTATGAAGCCTTGCAGGAGGAGGAGGGGGCAGAGGCAAGAGCCTATCTGCAAAAACGGCAGATGGACCCCCGTATGGCAAGAAAATTCGGCATAGGCTACTCTCCGGACAGCTACGATGCGCTTTTCAGGCATTTGCAGGAGAAGGGCTTCAAGGTTTCGGAGATTTTGAAAACAGGGCTTGTGCTGGAAAATAAGGATGGCAAGGGCTACCATGACCGTTTCCGCGGCAGGCTGATGTTCCCCATTTTTGATGTGCAGGGGCGTGTGGTCGGCTTCGGCGGCAGGATACTTGCCAAGGGTGAGCCGAAATATCTGAATTCACCCGAAACGATTCTGTTCAGCAAAAGCAGAAATCTGTATGGACTGAATTTTGCGAAGCAGACGAGAAAACGAGAGCTGATTCTGGTGGAGGGCTATATGGATATGCTTTCCATCTATCAGGCAGGGTTCCATAACGTAGTGGCATCCTTGGGAACAGCCTTCAATCAGGAGCATGCAAGAACGCTGAAGCGGTTTGCGGATGATGTGATTTTGCTGTATGACAGCGATGAGGCGGGCACCAATGCCGCGCTTCGCGCCATTCCCGTACTGGTGAAAAACGGCTTTCATGTGAAGGTGACACAGGTGCCGGACGGAAAGGATCCCGATGAATTTATCAAGGCAAAGGGCGCAGCGGAATTTTCCAAGCTGTTGGTGAATGCTGTGCATTATATATCCTTTGAAATTGCCTGCATACAGCGCAAATATAATCTCAAAAATCCGGAGCACAGGGTTCGCTTTGCCACAGAGGCGGCGGAAATCCTTGCAAAGCTGGACAGTGAGATTGAGCGTAATGTTTACCTTGGAGAGGTAAGCAGGGTGACAGGCGTGGAGGAGGAGGCTATCCGCAGTGAAATTCGGAAGCTGGTGCAAAAAGAGGATGCGGCTTACCAAAGGGAGGCCGAAAAGCGGCAGCAGAATCTGAAGAATTACACGCCGGAGGGCAGAAAAAAGGATAAGGGGCTTTTGGAAGCCCAGAGAAGCTTGTTATATTATGCCGCCCAGCATCAGGGCATCTATGATACGCTCAAAGAGATTCTGGAAGAGGATGATTTTACAGAAAGAATTTATTGGCGCACCTTCGGCGATATCGGGGATTTGTGGCAGAATGCAGGCCATGTGTTCCCTGCCGATTTGGTCAGCCGCTTTGAGGATGCAAAGGAACAGAAGCAGGTGACAGAGATTTTTGCCGTACAGCTGCCGACAGAAAACGGGGCGGATATGGAAAAAGCCATCAATGAACAGGTGAAGCGGCTGAAACGGACGAAAATCGACCATTTGACGGCAAACGCCGCAACCGTTGAGGAGATACAACGGCTGGTGGAGGCCAAGAGAAAACTGGATTCCCTGTATATTACCATTTGATATGGTTAGACTATAGGAACAGAGAGAAAGGAAGGATCATGTTGAAATCCGTCGAAGAAACAACATTATTGACCAAGCTGGAGGAACTGGTGCAGCTGGCCAAAAAGAAAAAGAATGTACTGGAATATAAGGAGATCATGGATCATCTGGCGGATTTGGATCTGGACCCCGACCGCATTGACAGAATCTATGAATATCTGGAAAGTCAGAATATTGATATTCTGGGGAATATCGAAGCGGAGGAGGAGGTTGAGAAGGAGCTTGACCTGACTCTCCCGGAGGGCATCAATATTGATGACCCCGTCAGAATGTACCTCAAGGAAATCGGTAAGGTGCCCCTTCTGACGGCAGAAGAAGAAATCGAACTGGCGCAGAAGATGGAGGCGGGCGGCCCTGAGGGCGAAGCTGCCAAGAAGAAGCTGGCAGAGGCCAACCTGCGTCTGGTTGTCAGCATTGCAAAAAGATACGTTGGGCGTGGGATGCTCTTTCTTGACCTGATTCAGGAGGGCAATCTGGGGCTGATTAAGGCAGTTGAAAAATTCGACTTCCATAAGGGCTTTAAATTCTCCACCTATGCAACATGGTGGATTCGTCAGGCAATCACCCGTGCGATTGCAGATCAGGCAAGAACGATTCGTATCCCCGTACACATGGTGGAAACCATCAATAAGCTGATTCGTATTTCCAGACAGCTTTTGCAGGAGCTGGGCAGAGAACCAACCGCGGAGGAGCTGGCTGTGGAAATGCAGATGCCGGAGGAAAAGGTGCGCGAGATTATGAAAATCGCACAGGAGCCGGTTTCTCTGGAAACGCCTATCGGTGAGGAGGAGGACAGCCATCTGGGTGACTTTATCCCTGATGACGATATTCCCGCACCTGCGGAAGCCGCAGCGTTTACGCTTTTGAAGGAGCAGCTGATGGAGGTTCTGGATACGCTGACGGAAAGAGAAGAAAAGGTGCTGCGTCTGCGTTTTGGTCTGGATGACGGCAGAGCAAGAACACTGGAGGAGGTTGGTAAGGAATTTAATGTTACCAGAGAACGTATCCGCCAGATTGAAGCAAAGGCTCTGCGTAAGCTGCGCCATCCCAGCAGAAGCAAAAAGCTGAAGGATTATCTTGAATAAGAGAATTGGAACAAAAGAGGGCGAAACAAATAGAGATATTTGCTGCGCCCTTTTTTTGAAAATAAGGAGTCGAGGCTATGGAGTTATCAAAACGATTGGAGATGGTCGCAGGTCTGGTGACGCAGGAGCGGATTGCGGATATCGGCACAGACCACGGCTATGTCCCTATTTATTTATACAAAAAGGGCAGAATCAAAAAGGCATACGCCTGCGATGTACGCAAGGGGCCTTTGGAAAAATGCAAGAAAAACATTGCGCTTTACGGTGCGGAGGATGTCATTGAAACGCGCCTTGGCAGCGGCTTAACGCCCCTGAAGGCAGGCGAGGCGGAAACGGCAATCATGGCAGGGATGGGCGGCATGCTGATTGTACATATTTTGCAGGACAGCCCTGAGGTTGCGGCAAGCCTTACGGAGCTGGTGCTTTCGCCGCAGCGCGATTTCGGTGCGGTGCGAAAATATTTGCATCAAATCGGATTTGCCATCCGAGAGGAGCATACACTGAAAGAGGAGAATAAACCGTATGTGCTGATGCGGTGCGAAAGGGCAGAGGAGCATTATGACAGGGAGATTGAGTATCTATACGGCAAAAGGCTGTTGGAGAAGAAAGACCCTATTTTAAAAGAGGTGCTTCTGCACGAAGAAGGAAAATACAGCCGTTTGCTTGAAAGCCTCAAAGGGAACCCGACAGAAAACGCGCAGAAGCGTTTGCCTGAGGTGGAGAAGAAGCTGGCTTTGATGAGGGAGGCGTTGGAATGTCTGTAAAAGCTGTAAGGGTAAAGGATATCATGGGTGTGATGGAGGAAATCGCACCGAAAAAGCTGGCGGAGGACTGGGATAAGCCGGGGCTTGCCATCGGTGATCCTGAGCGAGAGGTGAAAAAAATTCTGGTTGCACTGGATGTGATTGACCCCGTTGTGGAGGAAGCAAGGCGCATTGGTGCGGATATGATTGTGACACATCACCCGATGCTGCTGTTCCGCAAAATCGAAAGCATTACGGCGGATACCCTTCTGGGGAAACGCATTTTTAATCTGATTCAGAATAACATTGCCGCTTTTTCCGCGCATACGAATTTGGACATTGCCGCAGGCGGTACGAATGATGTGCTGGCGGAGCTGGCAGGCTTGAAGAATATTGAGATTTTGGAGGAAACATGGGCGGAGAGCCTGAAAAAAATCGTGGCTTATGTTCCTGTGGGGCATGAGCAGGCGGTACGCGATGCCATGTGCGGCGCAGGGGCAGGGCATATCGGTGCCTATTCCCATTGCACCTTTGGCGCGGCAGGGAAGGGAACCTTTCTTCCCTTGGAGGGGACAAATCCCTTCTTGGGTGAGCAGGGCAGACTGGAAACGGCGGATGAAATCCGTCTGGAAACGATTGTTCCTGCCGAGAAGGTACACGCCGTTGTGCAAGCAATGCTTGCGGCGCACCCCTATGAGGAAGCGGCGTATGACATTTATCCTGTGGAGCAGACAGGGAAAAAGGAGGGCATTGGCCGCATTGGAGAGCTGCCGCAGGAAATCCCCTTCAGGGAATTTGCAAAGCAGCTGAAGGAAAGGCTTGGTCTGGATGCCATTCGTCTGGTCGGGGACGGGGAAAAGCCCATCAAGCGCGTTGGTCTTTGCACAGGCGCAGGGGTTGAATTTGTTTCCTTGGCGGCGGCGAAGGGCTGTGATGCCTACCTGACGGCGGATATCAAATATCACGAAGCGCAGAAGGCGGTCGAGATGGGCATTGCCGTTGCGGATGTGACGCATTACGCGAGCGAGGTGCTGATTGTGCCTGTTCTGCAGGAAAAATTGCAGGCGGCGGCAAAGAAAAACGGTTGGAATATCGAGGTTGTCTGCTCCGCAGTGGATGGGCAGACCTTCTGGACGATAGAGTAAGGAGGGAAAACAAGTGGAAACAAGAAAAGTAAATGTAATGGGAAAGGAAGTGCAGATTCCCAAGGGCATGACCTTCGGGGAGCTGGCAAAGGAATTTGAGGGCGAGGTTTTCGGTAAAATTCTGGTGGCAAAGCAGGGAAATTCCCTGCGCGAATTGATTTGCCCCATCCGCACCGATGAGGATATCACCTTTTTGGATTTTCGAGATAAGGAGGGCGTGCGCGTTTATGAAAGAGGGATTTCCCTGCTGCTGGTGAAGGCGGTGCGCGATGTGCTGGGGACAGCTACAGGCGTGGAAATCGAACATTCCCTGCGGGGCAATCTTTATTGCGAGCTGAGCAGCCTACAGCAGATGCCGGATGCAGACCTGCTTGCCAAGATTGAGGCGCGCATGAAGGAATATGTTGCGGCGGATACGCCTATTGTGAAGCATGTCTGCCCCAGAGAGGTTGCCATTTCCATCGTGAAGGAGCAGGGCTTGCAGGATAAGGTGGAGCTGTTCCGTTATCGCACTGCTTCCAATATCAACCTTTATGAGCTGGATGGCTTTTATGATTATTTCTTCGGGTATATGCCGGATTCCGTCGGCGCATTGGAATGGTTTGCGCTGATGCCCTTTGAAACAGGCTTTCTGGTGCGCTTCCCCGATCCTGCAAAGACAGGGGAGCTTCTGCCGGAGGAGCAGCCCAGAAAAATCAGCAAGGTATTTCTGGAGCAGATGCACTGGTGCCAGCTGATGCAGGTGCGGAACGTGGCGGAGCTGAACCGCACGATTGTTGAGGGGAAATTCGGTGACCTGATTCGCGTGAATGAGGCATTGCATGAAAAGAAAATTGCGGAAATCGCAGATCAGATTCATCAGCGGATGGATAAGGTGCGTGTGGTGCTGATTGCGGGACCTTCCTCCTCCGGCAAAACCTCCTTTGCAAACAGACTATGTATTCAGCTGCGCGCGCTGGGCGTGAAGCCGCACAAGGTTTCTCTGGACGATTATTTCCTTAATCGGGAGGACACCCCTCTGGATGAGCACGGCAAGAAGAACTTCGAGCGCATGGAGGCGTTGGATTTGAAGCAGCTCAATCAGGACTTGAAGCAGATTATCGCAGGGGAAGAAGTAGAACTGCCCTATTACAACTTCGTGACGGGCAAGCGTGAGCACAGCGGTGAATTTGTGCAGCTTGGCGAGGGCGAAATTCTGGTCATGGAGGGCATCCATGGCTTAAATGACCGCCTGACCCCCGAAATTCCTGCGGAATGTAAATTTAAAATTTTCATCAGCGCCATTACGCAGCTGAACGTAGACGACCACAACCGCATTTCTACCTCCGACAGCAGGCTTATCCGCCGCATTGTGCGCGATTTCCAGTTCCGCGGCAGAAGTGCCAGAACGACAATCGAATCCTGGGACGAAGTGCGTCAGGGCGAGGAGGATAATATTTTCCCGTTTCAGGAGAATGCGGATGCGGTGTTCAATTCCGCAACGCTGTATGAGCTTTGTGTCCTCAAGCAATACGCAGAGCCACAGCTGTTCGCGATTGAAAAAACCATGCCGGAATATCCCACGGCAAAGCGGCTGATTAAATTCCTAAGCTATTTCCTTGCTGCGCCGGGGCTTGAAATCCCGAATAATTCGCTGATTAAGGAATTTGTCGGCGGCAGCTGCTTTAAGGTTTGACAAGAAGGGGAAGTTGTTTTATAATGATTTGGATTATGTGAGTAGGTTGGACAGTCGCGCTCGTAGGAGTGAGGAAAGTCCGGGCTTCGCAGAGCAGGGTGCCGGCTAACGGCCGGTGGAGGCGACTCCAAGGATAGTGCAACAGAAATAGACCGCCGAATGCGTTTCGGTAAGGATGGAAAGGTGGGGTAAGAGCCCACCGCTGCGGCGGTAACGTCGCGGGTCCCTGTAAACCCCACCCGAAGCAAGACAAACAGAGACCATGGGGCTGCTCGTTCCGTCTCGAAAAAGTCGCACGATGCCGTTGGCAACAACGGACCAAGATAGATGGCTGTCTGAAAAACAGAACCCGGCTTACAGGCCTGCTCGCTTTTTCATTATCCGACAGAAAAAACTTTTTCTCATTAGGAAAACTACGTTTTTAATCTTCGAAAAAGCATTTTCTATCGGGCGACAATAAAAACTTTTTCTCATTAGGAAAGCCATGCTTTTAATTTTCGGGAAAGTATTTTCTATCGAGCAACTATAAAAACTTTTCTACCCCATACTTAACCACTAAAAAAAGTCCTCTTTCGAGGACTTTCTTGCTTTTTTTACACAAACTCCACAACCCAGAAGCCGACTTTCACAGTATCCACATCACAGCCGGTATGCTTAACGGTAATGGCATTGCTGCTCAGCGTATAGGAAAAATTCAAGAGGGAATCGAAATTATTATTCAATCGTTCTGTGATAACGAATGTTTTTTCGAGATTTACTGTCTGAATTGTCACCGTGCCGCCGTAGGAAGGGGTTTTCGGTGCGGCGTATACCACATACTGAATCGAGCGAATCACCGAGCCGCCGTTTTGCAGCAGGGAAGAAATGCTCTGCCCATCGGGGGGCGTGCCAAGCTTTTTATTGATAGCGGCGAGGGATTCCTCTGCTGTGGCAATGCTTGCCTGAATTGCCGCCACCTTTTGCTCCGCCTGTGCCAGCTGTGCATCAATCGCGTCCATGTTTTCATTGAAATCCTGAATGTCATAATAATCCTCGTTGTCGGGCTTAATCAAATCGTAGTTTTCCGTAAATGTACTCATGTGTTTCACCTCCTTTCTGCCCTATAGTAGCGGGTTCTTAGTCTCATGTAGTCTCATTCTGTAACATTGCTGCAATATTTCAGTTTTGTTACAAAACGCCCAAACCCCTTGCCAATTTCCGATTCTGTTGATATGATAGCTATGCAAAGTAAAACTGACGCAGGAATGGAAACCAAACCGGAACGGAAGAAACGGAAGCCGAATCCTTGAATGGGTGTGGAGGAAGCGGAAGGGCCGGAAGGGAAGGGGCGGCGGAAAGGATGGCGGCGGAATGAACTGCATTTCGTTGTATAATTATGAAACGAAGCGAACATTTAAAATTAAAAAAAGGAGGAATGAGACCAATGAAGAAACTTATCTCTATGGTCATGGCTGCAGCTATGGTAGTATCTCTGGTGCCCGCAACAGCATTTGCTGACACAGGTTCTGCTAAAGCAGTAGCTAAAGTTATCGATGCAGCTGATGTATCCAAAGATGCAACAGCAGAAACTGCAATGGATAGCGAAACAACAGAACTGCAGCTGAAGGTTGACGGCGACGGTCAGTATGCAGGCACAACTGGCAATGCAAAACATGAACTGACATTCACACTGGATGGTGCTGAATTCAAGACAGTTACAGCAGAGGCAATCGCAGCAAATGTTACAGTTAAAAAAGGTCAAACTGATGTAGCAACCATTACTAAAGATAACATCTCTGAAGTTGAAAAAGACGGCTTCAAGCTGACAATCGAAGCAAGACTGACAGATGAAACTGTTATCGCTGTAAACCTGCACAACAACATCAAGCTGAAAAGCACATCCGTTGGCAAAAAGGCTACAATCGCTGTTGACGGTGCTATGGTAACAACAGATGATCTGACATTCGCAGAAGTTAAAGATACAGGTATCAAAGCTTCCGTGAAGAAAGTAGCAGACATCACAGAAGAAGGTATCTCTGCACTGGAAAAAGACCTGAAAATCGAAGCTAACGTTGGCAAATTCAAAAAGGGTCAGGTATTCACACTGAAACTGTCCAGCGGTTTTGAATTCAACAAGCTGAACAATGGCACAGATTACGTAGTGGTTGATGCAGATGATTACACTCCCGCAACTAACACTAACGGCACATACGCTAAGGGTGAAAAAGAAGTTACTATCAAAGTAACAGCTGACGACAACACAACAGATACAATTACAATCAAAGCAGCTGATTTGGTAATCTCTGCTGAATCCGCTAAGGTTGGCGCAGAATGCAAACTGACAGTTAAGGCTGTTAAAAACGGTTCTGCTGGTTTCTCTGATACAGCAGATGCAATCGTTGTAGCTAAGGTTGTTGCAGATGCAATCACAGTATCCGTTGATGAAGACGAAGATCTGCCCGTAATCTACAGCGGCGTTAACGTTAAAAACGAAGGTATCACAGATGATTCCGATCACGAAGCTCTGGAAGTTACTCTGGAAGAACCCACAGCAGGCACACTGGATGCGAAAAAAGAACTGACAATGGAACTGCCTGATGGTGTTTACGTAACAAACGTTAAGTTTGGTGACGTAGATTTCATCGAGGGCAAAGATAAAACTGTAGCAGAAACAGTATTCAAGGCTGCTTACAAGAAGGGTGACTACGAAACATTCGATTTCGCTAGAAGAACTCTGAAAGCAACAGATGAAAACACTGATAAAGACGGCGGCAAACTGGAATTCACACTGACACTGGTTGCTGAACCCGGCTTCACAGGCGACGTTACTCTGAAAGTAGACGGCGCTGGCATGGATAAGGCTCAGGAAGTAAAGATTGCTAAGTTTGTATCCCCTTACACAGTAGAAGCTTCTCAGAATGACCTGATCATCGACTACAGAAACACAAAGGTTCCTACCAACATCGTTGTGAAGGAAGCTGAAGATGGTCTGTGGAAGAATGGCTCCGAATTCAGATTCAGCCTTGACAGAAATATCGACACTGAAGATGATGCTACTTACACAGTAGACGACAAGTCCGATATGGAAGTTAAGAAGATCAAAAACGATCTGGGCTTCAGAGTTGACAAAGAATCCGGCGATGCAGCAACAGTAACAATCTCCGACATCTCCCTGTACATGAGCAGAAGCCTGGCAGCAGGTGCTTACGATCTGCAGCTGGATACAACAGGTTCCGATGCATTCATGAAGCAGAATGTTTACAGCAACATTGCTGCACCCGCAACAGGTAAGACAGATGAAAGAACAGTTGCTTACCAGTACTACAACAACGATGACAACTTCAAGCACGTTGTTAAAGAAGGTTTCGTAAACATCATCACAGCTGGTAGAGACCAGGATGATGCTTCCTTCACAAAGAAGGTAGTAGTTCCCGTTGGCGAAAAATACATCATCGCAGGTGAAGAACAGGTTGCTCTGGATGTACCCGCTTACATCTCCGCTGCAGGCTACACAATGCTGCCCGTAAGAGCAGTTGCTACAGCACTGGGTATCAACAACAACAACGTTCTGTGGAACCAGGCTTCCAGAACAGTAACAATCCTGTATGGTCAGAGAATCATCACTATGGTTGCAGGCCAGAAGGTTGTTACAGTTAACGGTAACACAATCCCCGCATCCGCTACAGTACAGATCAAAGACGGCAGAACATTCCTGCCTATGAGAGATCTGGCTACAGCTCTGGGCGTAACAGACATCACATGGGATGCAGCTACAAAGACAGCTACAATGAACGGTAACCAGAATAAGTAATTATTCTTTCCTTCATTCTAACTGAACAAGTAGAATCTCTAAGGACACTCCGAAAGGAGTGTCCTTTTTTTGCATAAAAAAAAGACCTGTTTAAGGTGTGTCCCAATAAGAAAACATGAAGAAAATGAAATAGCTGAAAGTCTGCGGATACAAGGAAGTTTCCCGCAGGCATCCTTTGACTTAGGCTGTCAAGGGGAACTGACGTAGTAGCCGTAGCTTTCAGCATTTTAGAATTCATGGTTTTTTATTTGGGCGCACCTTTTGTAGGTCTCATTTTCTTTAGCGGAAGGTTTTCGCAAGCGCCTTTATCGCCTGCTCCGCAAGCAGCGTTTCCCCATGCTCCAGCAGGTAATATTTCGCCAGTGGCGTGGAAATGTGCTTCTGACCGTATTCCTTCAAAATGCGCTCCGCATCCTCTGCGGTTTCCTCCGTGGTGTATGTATCCCCCTGCATCACAAGGAAATACTTCCCATCGTTCTTATAAACCGCGCTTTCGCCCTTGAACGCGCCATCCAGACGCAGGCTCACGCCAATCACATCATCCAGAGAAGGGAAGGAATAAATCAGAATATCCGAATTTTTTTCCTCCTGATGCGCCAGCGTATCCATGGGCTTCTTTTTCCAGCGGCGCAAATCCTCGTCCGCGTGTTTCTCTTTATTGTTCACCTTCGTCACGATGATCATGATACCATCGCCCCCCGAAGGGATCGCTTCTACCATCAGCGGTGTGTTTTCCGAAATGAAATCCTCCTCATCCAACGCCTGCTCCATAATATCCCGAAACAGCTTCTGCGTGCGCTCCGAAGGGGAAATCAAATCCTCCAGTTTGATTTTTCTTTCCGCTAAATCTGCCTTTGTCAGGGTCAGCTTCAGCTGATTTTCGCTTATCCGTTCTATTTTCATGCTATCACTCCCTTTTTCCCGTTTTGCGGGGCATGATGCGGAAACGGTCAATTTATTACTATAGTATATGCAATCCTGCGCCGGATGTAAAGAGGGGATTGCCGCCAAAGTTTTGAATTTTTTATGAACACCCCAATTTCTTACAATTTCTTGAATTTTTGCCGCTTTGGTTGACACTGCGCCAATAAACCTGTAAAATATATTAGATAAAATGCGATTTTTGTGTGAAAATGTTTTATTTTCAAAGGATATATTTTTTTTGGAGGGAATCACATGAGCGATGATAAAATCGGCAATAAAACAGGCTCGGAGGGTCTGAGCGAAACAGATAAGGGCTATTATGAGGATTTATATAACGACCTGCCGAAGGAGGTTGTGGATATCCTCATGCAGACGCACCCCCTCATGGGCAAGAATGACGACCTTGAGGCAACCGCCTACCGCGCACGCCGCCCCCAGAGACGCGAGGACGTGGAGGAGGTCAAAGAGGCGAGGATGCAGCAGGTCGGCAACGAGATTAACGAGGTGAGCCGCGCACCCCAGCAGGAGGGCGACCCTACCCGTTACGTTTCCCGCCGCGCAAGAAATGCGGAAAGCGCGCATACTTCCGCCCCGAAGGGGAATACAATGAATCAGGATGATTATGATGATGGGATTCAGTATGTAAGCGTGCTGCCCGCGCGTAAGAAATCCAAAATCGTGGAGGAGGTTACCTTGCAGACCGCTGCCCCCGCGAAGCATCATGGCAAAAAGAAAAAGCATAAGAAGGAAAGAGAACCCTTTGACGATATGGGCATGGAGGAAAGAGATTATCGCCCCCGTTATGAGGATATGGATTTTGAGGAGCGCGCAAAGCAGGAGCACCTTGACAGCCTCTATGACGATGAATATTATGACGATTACGGCAGAGGCAGAGGAAAGCTGCCGATGATTCTCGGCGTGGTTGCCGTTGTGCTGATTATTTTCCTCATTTTCCGTACCGTTAGCCTGAGCAGTAAGCTGGAGGAGGTACAGAACCAGCTGACACAGTCTCAGGATTATAAGCAGAAATACGAGGATATGCAGCTGGAAAATATGCAGCTGCAGGAAAAACTGGACGGTAAGGACACCAAAACGACAGGCAATTCTGATACTGCGGACACCAAGGTGGACACCAAAAAGGACACCGCATCCACATCCTCCGGCACCAAGGAATATACTGTAAAAGACGGTGATACCATGTGGACAATTGCCCAGAGCCAGCTTGGCAATGGCGCGGAATATCAGAAGATTCTGGATGCCAACGGCCTGAAGGAGAGCGATACCTTAGCGCCCGGCACAGTAATTAAAATCCCACAGTAAGAACAGGAGTGTAGCATGAGCGATTTGGAGAAAAGAACTCTTGTGGAATTGAGAAAAATGGCGAAGGAGCTGGGGATTCCTGCCATTTCCGGTTTAAAGAAAAGGGAATTGATTGAGAAAATTGAGCAGTCCTCTGAGGTGCAGAAAAATGATTCTGTACCTCGGTCGGCTGCTTCCGACTTTTCTCATAGAAATTTCGACGAAAAAACCGAAGCTCCGCAGGAGCATACGGAAAGGGAAAAGCAGTTTTTTGAGGAATTGGGAGAGGGGATTCTGGAGGTACTGCCGGATGGGTATGGGTTTCTGCGTGCGGAAAATTGCCTGCCCGGCGCAAATGATGTGTATGTTTCTCCGGCGCAGATTCGCAGATTTAATCTGAAAACAGGCGACAGAGTGATGGGGAATGTACGCCCTGCCAGAGAAGGCGAAAAGGTCGGCGGTCTGGTTTATGTGCAGACGGTCAATGGAGATGCGCCATATCTTGCGATTCACCGCCCGAATTTTGAGGAGCTGACACCTATTTATCCTGAGGAGAAGCTCAAGCTGGAAACAGTGCAGAGAGAACTCTCCGGTCGCATCATTGATCTGATTGCGCCTATCGGCAAAGGGCAAAGAGGGATGATTGTTGCACCGCCGAAGGTTGGGAAAACAATCCTTTTGACGAAGATAGCAAATGCAATCACCTGCAACCATAAGGAAGTGCATCTGATTGTACTGCTGATTGATGAACGCCCTGAGGAGGTAACGGATATTCAACGCTCCATCGAAGGGGAGAATGTGCAGATTGTGTATTCTACCTTTGACGAGGAGCCGGAGCATCATAAAAAGGTAACGGAAATGGTTCTGGAACGCGCGAAGCGCATGGTGGAGCAGGGGAAGGATCTGGTTATCCTGCTGGACAGCATTACTCGTTTGGCACGTGCGTATAACCTGACGATTCCGCCAAGCGGACGTACGCTGTCCGGTGGTCTGGACCCCGCGGCACTGTATATGCCGAAGCGGTTCTTTGGCGCAGCCAGAAATATTGAAAACGGCGGCAGTCTGACGATTCTTGCAACTGCGCTTGTGGATACGGGCAGCAAAATGGATGAGGTTGTGTTTGAGGAATTCAAGGGCACCGGCAACATGGAGCTGGTGCTGGATAAGCGCATGGCAGAGCGGAGAATCTTCCCTGCGGTGGATATTATGAAATCCGGCACAAGACGAGAGGAAAAGCTGTTTACCCCTGAGGAGCTGGAGTGTAATTATGCGCTGCGGCGGATGGCGGCACAGCTGAATCATACGGATATGATTGAAGGCTTTTTTGACCTGATGCGCAAGTCCAAAAATAACAAGGAATTCATGGAGCGGCTGCACGTTTGGGAAAAAACGTTAGGTCTGCATGAAAAATAACCTCGGTTTTTGGATAAATCTCTCAAGAATACGGAAAATGCTGATTTTTCGGGGAATTGCAGTTGCCAAGCCGAAAAAAATATGCTATAATGCTCATGTTGTCTTTAAATAACGTAGATTATTGATCAACAAATACGAAAAATGAGGTGAAAGAAAATGCGCGAAGGTATCCATCCCGAATACAAACAGGTAAAAGTAAGATGTAACTGCGGCAATGAATTTGTAACAGGTTCCACAAAGGACGAAATCAGAGTCGAAGTTTGCTCCAAATGCCATCCCTTCTACACAGGCAGCCAGAAACTGCTTCTGGAAGCCGGCGGCAGAGTTGAAAAGTTCAACAAGAAATACGGCAGAAAGTAATTCTTTTCGGATTGCTGAGCTGCAAAAAATCAAGACAGAATATAAAAAGGGCGAGATCGCAGGATCTTCGCTCTTTTTTTATGCAGGAAGATTGTCGAAAAAAGGAAAGTATGATAAGCTATAAGAACGGATTATCGCTTGGCGGTTCAGTCACTCTCTGTAAAGGGGGTGATGCTATGAATTGTGTTACATATTCTGATTTAATTCAGATTGGTATACTTGTAGTAGCGCTTATCTCCCTGTATCAAAATAGGGGATAAATAAAAAACGACCGCCTAACAAGAGTTAGACGGTCTTTCTTGAGATATTAGGACTGACCGCCCGACCAAAAGCGGTAATCCTTTTATTGTAGCTATTATCGCCCTGTGTAAAAACAGGAGATAAATAAAAAATGTTGCCTAACAAGAGTTAGACGGTCTTACTTGATTAATCAGGACTGACCGCCCGACCAAAAGCGATAATCCTTTTCTTATCTTCATGATAGCAAAAGAAAGTGATTCTGTCAATAAAAGCGTTTTGCTTAAACGCGTTTGATATGCTATAATAAGTACCTGTTAAAAGGAGATGATTCTGTGTCAGATAGAAAAAGACCAACTAACATCGGCGGTCAGGCACCTATCAATTTTGGGTGTATATAAAACCACTATATATAGAAAACAACCTCCCACCTATCCCTATATATAAGAATTTTATGGATAAATGTCTTTAGGATAGTTCGTTTTTCTTCTGCAGTTTGCACATTTCTATATAAATCCCAAGCGGATTTTATTTTTTTGCGTAGAATATCCTCTTTTTCATTTGCCTGGAGAGGAGCGGGAGCATCCTCCGTTTTTGCTTCTAATATTTTTTTGTTTTTCTCCAGACCTTGACGAATTTCCCTGTACTCATCCAAATCGAAAACGCCGCTTAAATAAGCATCCTTCGCCCGTTTGAGTTCAGCATTTATTTTTTCGATTTGACCTTTAGAAGCGTCTGCCGGTTTTGCTTTTTCTGCATCCTTGCTGACAATCAAGGAAATAGACGCACCTGCAAGAATACTCTGAAGATAAGCATCCACTTCATTTTCCAGCTTTGCGGCATCAAATATCTTTGTGAAGCGGCAATCGCCCCTGTATTGGCTGGCATCCCGACAGGTGTAGGTGTCGAACTTGCGACGCTGCCAATCTTGATTTGGCTTGACACGCATAATGCTACCACACTCACCGCAGTAGAGCAGCCCCAGAAGGTGATGCTTGGTGTAGTTATTTCCTCTGTAGGTATGCGTCCGTGTCATGAGATTGGATTTTTCCTGCACACGGTGAAATAGAGCCGGCTCTAGGATAGCGGGAAAATCAGCAGGGTATACGGTGCCATTCCAGAGGTTTTCGCCGATGTATTTTGAATTTTTCAAAATCTGCTTAACCTGAAATGTCCGCCATCCTCCGATGATGCCCTTGTAGGTGGGGATTTTGCTTTCATTCAGCCATTTGGCGATTTTCATGTGCCCCCAACCATCGTCATAAAATCTGTAGATTTTGTGGATAACCTCTGCTTGTGTCTCATTTACATAGACGTTTCCGTCTTTGCAGTAATAGCCGTAGGGCATTTGTCCCATGTGCTTACCCTTCAAAGCGCGTTCATTCATTCCTTTGAATACCTCTGCGGAAAGATTGCGCACATAATATTCAGCCATCAGCTCATAAAGACCTTCCATGAAGAACCCCATGGGGCTATCCTCGATAGGTTCTGTGATGGAAACCACATTCACCTTGGCAGCCTGCAAGCTGTTTTTGACAGAGCGGGACAGTTCTACTTTACGAGCAAAGCGGTCAAATTTATGGACAAGAATCACATTGATTTTTCCGGAAAAGGCAGCGGAAAGCATCTGCTGAAATGCAGGGCGTTTGCTGATCTGCCCTGTGATACCTTCGTCTTTGTATTCCTTGAATATTTCAATATTATTCTTCTGGCAATACTCACGTAGGGCACGCAGCTGTGCAGGAATAGAGTTTTCCCGTTTTGCCTGCTCCTCGGAAGATACACGGGCGTATAATGCTGCTTTTAACATATTCAGACCTCCTTTATTTGATTTTAGGTATAGCAAATAAAGCGGTCTTGTGTTATAATCTGCTTGTCGAGGGCGGATTATACCATGGTATGACCGCTATATGAATCCTCTTTCCTGTTGGCGCAGGAAGGGGGATTTTTTATTTAGTGGGGATTACCCAACACATTTTTTACAAGGTGTCAGCCCCATTTTAATAGCGTTATCTAAAGTAGTGGGGGAGTAGCTGCCGCCATTGCAGGAGCTGTTATAGTGATATTTCTTGCCGGTCCGGGTAACGTAAACCGTAGCGGAGTTCTGGGACTGTGCCTGACTCTGCTGCTGTGCGGCGATGCGTTCCTGTTTCGCTTTCTCCGCCGCCAGACGTTCTTCCTCTGCCTTCTTTTCGGCTGCGATACGTTCTTCTTCGGCTTTCTTCTCAGCAGCAATGCGTTCCTGCTCTGCCTTTTCCTTATCAATGACTTGGAAGGTTAGTTCGTTGCTTTCCACAGAGCCTTTTTTGGCAATCAGTGTGAAGGTGCCTTCCTTTGCCTGTGTATGCAGGACAATGCCGTCCTCTGTCTGCTCCGCCTTTGCAAGCGTGCCATCGGACAGCTCAAGCGAGAGGTTGGAGGCATCCGCATCATTGGGCGTGTATGTAAAGGAAATCAACTGTTCTTCGTTGATGTCCATGGTGTCCTCATCTGCGGTTAGCTTGATGGTCTCCACATTGGGCGTGGGTATCGTCACGAGGCATCCGAGTACCGTAAACACCAGAAAGCAGCAGGTGCGAATGGTAGATTTTTTCTTCTTCTGCTCATCGGTGAGGGTGTTTCTGGCTTGGAACAGATGGAATAGCCCAACGAGGAGCATAGAAGGGTAGCATAGCTTTTCGTTGATTTGGGTTGCGATGCAGATAACCGCGATATAGATTACCCAACGCAGGATGCTTTTCGGGTTCATCTTTCCGCCGGGGGTGGGGGAAGAATTATCGGAAACAGGCGGCGTGGGGGTGGTATCTGCGGAAGGATTCTCTGCGGCAAATGCAGTGGATGCCTTGGCAGAGGTTTTCTTGGCGGTTGCCTTCTTTTTGGATGCGCCCAGTTTGCTGCTGCTTACATAAGAAATACCCGTCCCCGGGATGCCAACGGATTTTGTGACACGCCCTTTGGAATTGAGCGAGACACGCGCCCCTTTTACGCCGGCACTGACACCGATTCCTCTTTTGCTGAGGTTCAGCTTTACGCCGGGGGCGATTTTAAAACTTTTGCGGAATCTCATTCCCATAAATATGCCCTCCTTTTACATCATTTGACAATGTTTGCATATTGTGATATTTTTGATGTGGAAGGCTGCTGAATAGTGACTTTCTTTTCCCCTTGTGATATGGCGGTATCACAGGGGGAGTTTTTTTTGTTATAACGCTTCTGCCTCTCGGAGACTTTTTTCTGTGTCAAAATCTTTTCGTTCCAAATGTCTGATTTCGTGTTTGATAGCCTCCTCCTGCTCTGCGGCGGACAGGCTTGCATTGATGTAAATATTGAAAAATCCATCTGAATCTTCGATAGTCATTCCCTTTGTGACGGATGGCATATCAACGTATCTGATGTAATACTCCATCATCAATCATCCCCTTTTAATGCTTCGATGATTTTAACAGCTTTTAAAATATCTTCTTTTGTGGCTTTTCTGGAAACGCTGAATAGGGTTCGCATTTCCGGTCTTTCTTTTAATTCTTCCAAAAGTTCCAGCGCATCATCATCCAGAACGATAGGGTTGTTTTCCTTGTCGATGGCGTTTGGTTCTTCTTCTGTCCCCATTAGGTAGCCAAGAGACACACCGAAGTAATCTGCTATTTTTTGCAGTTTATCGGATTTTGGCGTACTAATTCCTCTTTTCCAATCGCTAAGCGTGGATTGCGAAACCCCAGTTTCCTTTGATACTTTGTACGGAGTTACTCCGTTTTTCTGTAGCAATTTACTAAAAATCTCATACATAATTTGTTCACCCTTTACAAAATATGATAATACTAAAGAAACCCGTAAAAATATGTTGACTTAAACGGATAACCGTAGTATAGTATGAGCATACAAAAGAAATCCGTTGCGATTTCTAATGTAATGCTACGGGAATATTATTCTTGTCTAGTAAACATAGAATATCACATTTCCGAAGTAATGTAAATATAAAACGGTACGGAAAGGCGGTGTAATTGTGTACGAAAAATTTGCGGAATTATTGGACAAAAACAACAAAACAGCATACCAAGTATCTAAGGATACAGGAATTGCTCAGTCTGTTTTGTCTGATTGGAAAACAGGCAGAAGTAAGCCAAAAGTCGACAAGCTGAAAGTCCTTGCAGACTATTTCAGTGTCAACATTGAGTATTTCTTGGAAGATTGACGGAGATAAGGACGCAAGCTAAGGGAGGTGAGGCAGGTGGAGCAGAAAAAACTTGACGAGATGGGAAAGATAGAGCTTTGCCAATACATGAACGAAAAGCCCCGCACCGCGAAGGAATACAGAGCAATCCACAGGGCTTTGAAAAAGTACGATGACGGCTTGGAATTTCGCCTTAGGTATCCGAATCTTCCGTTGGTTACGGCAACGGTGGCATTGGTGATAGATGTACTGCTTCTGGCGGCATCATTTATAGCCCATATAATCGGGTGAAAAATGCGTTGAAAAACGGAGAAAGTACAATCGCTGCAATAGCAGTAATCAGTGCTAAAACAGAGATAGTGTGAGTAATGCGGAACCGGAAATTGTCTTTGGCAAGATAGTCTAAGAAGGCTTTGCCGCCGGGATGAATGGAAATCGAAATTTTTTCCGGTTTGTGTTTTATCCCGTTGTAATTCACACCACAAGAAGTCAGTTCCCATTCTGCGTAACCAAGAGAAACCAGGTAATCAAATTCTGCAATATCTCTTTGTGGAATGTCGGAAAAAGGAATGGAAGCAGTTGTATTTAGCTGCTTTAAAAGCTCAAGTTGATGTTTTGAAATGGATTGCATGAAATCAACTCCTTTTCTATTCAGCATAAGGAAGATGGAGAAAAATGTCAAGGAAAGGTGAAGAAAGAAGGGAGGGGATGCTATGGCAGATTTACTTGCCGCTCTCGCCCTGCTGACCTTCGCAGGTGTGGTGGGGTTGGTGGCAATGATAATTGCTTTGTATGCGGCATCAGTAGCACTGGATGCAATGAGAAAGCGGAAGGGGGATAAAGAATGAAAGAGTACATGACCTCGTTTGGTGTGCCGATTACTTCTAAGGTGGTCGGCGGAACAATGGAAGAATTACAGGATTCTATCAGCGAAAAGCTGTCTGCAATGAATGAGAAGGACTTTCCTTCGCTTGAAAATGTCCTTACAGAGGATGAAAAAGCAAGCTAGGGGGTTAAAGATGAAGAATCAATGTATCATTCATCTGCCGAAGCCCGGGAGGTTGAGAAAGGGCGTTCTATTATCCTCTGAGCCGCTGTATTTGGTCGATTTTTGCAGGGGTGGAGACAGATTCCTTGCGGAGCTGACGAAGCGGCAGATTTTAGACCTTCTGGAAGGGGACGGGATTATACTGATACATCTGGAGGCATCCATGAACGAACAGGGAAATTGGAGGAAAAGAGAGGTGAGAGTATGAAAAAACGCAGACGTTTGCGGAAACCGATTCGCTGGGCGTTACGGTTTGTGTGCTATGCCGTAGCGGCAATCGTAGCGGATCTGACGGTTATCGGTGCAATTCTGTATTACTTCGGAGATATGTACATTATGACGGCTCTGGGCGTGTGTCTGGGGGTGAATATTCTGACGGAGTATTTCTTCTTTAAAGATGAATTTCGCAAAAAGCAGGTGCAGGAATGAAGGACGCAGGATGGAGCATTTACCCGAATCTGGAGAAATGGATATGGATGAACTGTAAATCTATCAGTGATTTTGCCGGAAGAATCGGGGTAGCACATAAAACGGTAACCACATTGATGAAGGGAGAGAGAGGAACGACGAAATATGTCATTGACCTGATTCTGAAGGAGACAGGCATGACATACGAAAAGTGCTTCAAGGAAAAATAAAATATCCCCTTTGGCGATGGCACGCCTCGGGGGAATGGATAA
>OHAT01000485.1_pt1 | contig 40454 bp, 29 predicted proteins | sample 1577141 | NCBI WGS metagenome assembly OHAT01 (sample SAMEA3541578, study PRJEB24748) | human gut metagenome | biome: human gut; feature: human-associated habitat; material: faeces | place: China | collected 2012 | reverse complement strand
GCGCCGGATGCTCGCCATCGAAATTTATCGGTGGCCCACTTCAGACTGTAATGGGACAGGTGACTACAGGCGGTCCTTGTTCTCGGCCTTAACGGCGTGCGCCTGCTGAACAAAGAACAGGTCGTAGACCACGATGACAAAGGCGCCATAGTTGATGGCGTCGCCGCCAAACGCGGGAAGCGTGAGCACGGCCTGCGCAATCGTGGCGAGTGCGGCAACGATGCCGAGCTTAAACGCGCCATCCACCTGCGAGGGCTTGTTGGCGCCCTTGATGCCCGCAACACCTGCGGCGAGATCGATGAGGCCCTTGGCGACAAGCACGACCGTGGCGAGCATGGCGTTCGGCCCGTAGGTGGACTCGAACTTGCCGGTCGCGATGCCGGCGATTCCAATGACGAGACTGGCGATGCCCAGAACAAAATAAATCAGGGCAAGGATTTTGAGTGTCTTGCGAGCGGCGCTCATAACTGGTCCTTTCGATGCGGGCGCGGTGAATCTGTCGCGCCCAGGTTGCGGCATATATGGTGAAGCACATTGTAGTTCAACACGGCGATGCATGCGCCTGAAAGCGACTCTTGCCTGTGCGGTCCAACCTTTCAAAAAGGAAAGCTGGACGTAAGCCAAATCGATGGCAGCGTATGCGCGGCGCTGCGATGATGAGGCCATGGTAAGAGCTGGACCGAAGGAGGAGCCGTGATGTACGGAGCCAAGCAAGTGCGTGAGCCGCGTTCGTTAGGAAGGCGTATGGGCGATTCCGTGATCGCTGCCGTGTGCACGGGATTGATGGCGGTGCTTTGCATTGGGATGCTGTGGACCATGTCGCGTGTGGGACAATAGCGGACGGTTGGGTGCCAACTGAGGTGGCGCTCACGTATTCGTTTTGTTTGCTAAGGAGTGTCCATGGGCGTCGTCGATCCCTTTTCTGTTGCTCGGGCTGCTGGGCTCGAGCTCGTGCGGACGTCCGAGGGCCTCACGCTCACCGATGGCACGATGGAGCTGCGTGCCGATTTTGGCCGCATGCTTCCGCGGCTCAAGCAGGGTCGTCTGCAGCAAGAGCTGCTGGTAAAGGTTGCGCGCACAAAGGGCGTCGAGCGCCCATGGGCGATTGACGCCACGGCAGGCTTTGGCGAGGATTCGCTGCTGCTGGCTGCCGCGGGTTTTGCGGTCGATTTGTATGAGCAGGATTGCGTGATCGCGGCGCTCCTCAAGGATGCTTTGGATCGCGCGGCAGATGATCCGGCGCTTGCGACAGCCGTGGCGCGCATGCGCTTACATGCGGGCGAGGACAGCATTGCCGGCCTTCGCCATACAGCTGAGCTGATCGGGCAGGGCGAGCTCACCGCTCCCGACGTGGTGTATCTGGACCCCATGTTTCCCGGGCGCACCAAGAGCGCGGCGGTGAAAAAGAAGTTCCAACTCTTGCACCATCTGGAACAGCCGTGCGCCGATGAGGAGTCGCTGGTCGAAGCTGCGCTTGCGGTGCGCCCGCGCAAGGTCGTTATCAAGCGGCCGGTGAAGGGGCCGCTGCTTGCCGGCGTTAAGCCGAGCTATCAACTTGCGGGCAAGGCCGTTCGCTACGATGTTTTGGTGCCGCCGCGCCCGTAGCTTGCGTGCGATGGTTGGCGCTCCGTCAACACCGTGCCGATGCGGGGTCTATTTCCAAGGGTGCGACGTCAGATGCCACCCGCCACAGTATTCGCATTTGTAGCAGGCTAAACCACGCCGCCCGCGGTTTTCGCAGTCGGCCATAACGGCCTCGGCCTCGGCGCGTGTGTCGTACCGGTTTTTGCGCTCGCACGACTTATAGCGCCAAGCCTCATCGCGCTCGGCGTCCAGGGCGTCGCGGCGCTCGTCCTCGCGCGCAAACAGGTCGCTCATATCGCCGCCGGTGGCAGCGCCCAAAAACTCGCTTTTGGCCTTTGACCAGGCGGCTCGCTTTTTGCTTCCCATCCGCTCCTTGCCCTTTCCAAACGCTGGTATCATTGCTCAATCAAAGTGATACCAATAAACGTGAGGTCGCCGCGTGATGATCAGAAAAACCCTCGAGACCGACATTCCCGCCGTCATGGCTATCTATGATGCCGCCCGCGCCTTTATGCGCGCGCATGGCAACGCCACGCAGTGGCCCGAGGGCACGCCTTCGGCCGAGCAGCTGGCTGCCGATATCGCCGCCGGTGGCAGCCATGTGTGCGAAGTCGACGGTCGCGTGGTGGCGACGTTTGCCTTTTTGCCGGGCCCGGACGAGTGCTATGACGTCATCGAGGACGGTCAGTGGCGCAGCGACACTCCGTACGCCGTGCTGCACCGCGTGGCGTCCGACGGCACCGTGCACGGTATCGCGGCCGCGATGTTTGCCTTTGCCAAGGAGCGTGCCGACCATCTGCGTATCGATACGCACGCGGACAACCTGCCCATGCAGGGTGCGAGCCTCAAGGCAGGGTTCGAGCGCGCCGGCGTCGTGTATGTGTCCGACGGCACGCCGCGCGTTGCGTTCGACTGGCTGCGCGAGGCATAAGGGCCGAGTCACATACCAGCGTTTCATCGAAATGAAAATGGCCCCGCGTGGGGCCATTTTTGGTAAAACGCGTCGTTGTGGGACTCGCATTGTTACCGCCTCAGATGAGACCGGGCAGACAAAAGGGGAGGTGCCGGCTTTCGTAAGGCGCGAACCTACGAAAATCGCCGCGCGGCAACGCAGGGCGATGAGCTTGGTCGGGGGATAGGGCCCGCTTCGCCCGCCGGCCCGTAAATTGTATCATCCAGTGTGGAACGAGGATGCCCGTTGCCGCGTGCGACGGGCTTGCAATAAGAGGAGAGCCATGTCGAAGCAAGCGGTCGTTGGAATCTTGGCGGATGTCGATGCCGGCAAGACCACGCTGGCCGAGGCCATGCTGTTCTGCGCGGGTCGCATTCGCAAGCGCGGCCGCGTGGACGATGACGACTCGCACCTGGATACCAACGCCATCGAGCGCGAGCGCGGCATCACGATTTTCTCGTCGCAGGCCGTGTTCGACCACGGTGATACCCGCGTCATGCTCGTGGACGCTCCCGGACACGTGGATTTTTCGGCCGAGGCAGAGCGCACGTTGCGTGCGCTCGACTACGCGATTTTGGTGGTAGGTGCCAACGACGGCGTGCAGGGGCACACCGAAACCCTGTGGCGCCTGCTTGCGCGCTATGACATTCCGACGTTCATCTATATCAACAAAATCGATTTGGAGAATCCCGGCCGCGATGTTTTGCTGGCACAACTTGGGCAGCGTCTTTCCGAGGGCTGCCTCGATGCGAACGAACTGCTGGCGGGCGGCGCCGCTTGGGAGGACGCTGCCGCGTTGGACGAGGCAGCCCTCGAGGAGTTTCTTGAGACGGGTGAGCTTTCCGTCGCAACGCTTTCGCGCATGGTTGCCGAGCGCAGGCTCTTTCCCTGCTTTGCCGGCTCGGCGCTCAAGGATCAGGGCGTGGGCGAGCTGCTGGATGGTATGTGCACGCTGATGCGTGAGCAGGCGTGGCCGCCGGAGTTCGCCGCGCGTGTCTATCGTGTCAGCCGCGGTGTTCGTGGCGAGCGCTTGGCTTGGGTTAAAGTGACCGGCGGCACACTGCATGCCAAACAGATGATTGACGGGCGTTCCGGCGCCGAGGCATGGGAGCAAAAGGTCGATCAGGTGCGCATCTATAACGGAGAGAAGTACGAGCTTGCCCAGGAAGTTGCCGCTGGCGGTATTTGTGCCGTGACGGGTCTTGCGCACGTTCGCCCGGGGGATGCCTTGGGTGCGGAGCCCGGGTGCGATGCGCCCGTCATTGCGCCGGTCCTCACCTATACGGTGCTCCCGGGCGAACATGATGTCCATGCGGTGTTTAAAGCGCTGGCTGAGCTGACGGACGAAGACCCCATGCTCGGCGTAAGCTGGAATACGCATCTTGAGCAGATTCACTTGCAGTTGATGGGCGCCGTGCAACTCGAGGTCGTGCAGCGGGTGTTGGCCGATCGCTTTGACCTTTCGATTGAGTTTGAGCCCGGCGGCATTCTCTATAAGGAGACTATTTCGCGGCCGGTCGAGGGCGTGGGCCACTTTGAGCCGCTGCGCCACTATGCCGAGGTGCATCTGCGCCTGGAGCCGTTGCCGGCGGGTTCGGGTGTGCAGTTTGGCACCGTGACCTCGACCGACGAGCTCGATCTTAACTGGCAGCGTTTGGCACTCACCAACGCTATGGAGCGCGACCACCTGGGCGTGCTGACGGGCTCGCCCATCACCGATGTGCGCATTACGCTCACGGGCGGCCGCGCGCATGCCAAACACACCGAGGGCGGCGATTTTCGCCAGGCCACGTATCGCGCGATTCGCCAGGGTTTGATGCAGGCGCGCGAGGTCGGCGCAGACGTGTTGCTGGAGCCGTGGTACCACTTTGAGCTCGAGGTGCCGGGGGAGTGCGTGGGCCGGGCGTTGTCAGATGCCACACGCATGGGTGCCGAGTACGAGCCGCCGACGATGGCGGGAGACCGAGCGAAGCTTGTGGGTCGCGTGCCGGCATCCGAGGTGCAGGATTACGCGCTGGAGGTGGCTGCCTACACGAGCGGGCGCGGTCATCTGTACCTGGAGTTCGCCGGTTATGCGGCTTGCCATGATGGCGAGCGCGTAATCGAGGCTGCCGCCTACGAGCCCGAGGCCGATCTGCCCAACACGCCCGACTCGGTCTTTTGCTCTCATGGCGCCGGCTACACGGTCAAATGGTATGACGTGCCCGCCGCAGCGCACGTAAAGATCGATCCCGCCACCTTCCGTCCCTGGCGAGCAGCAGACGCCGAGTTTTTCGGCCACATGTGACAAAGGGACAGCCCCTTTGTCACATGCTATTGGTATAACTCGGTATAAGTTGGTATAACTGTTACCAGGGTTTGCCAATCCGAGGAGGCCGATATGAATCCAAATCCCTTTAAGCCCACAGCTGGTAAGCGGCCTCCGATACTCATCGGTCGCGAGTCGGTCATCGAAGATTTTGAGGAAGGGCTCGACAACGGCGCCGGAGCGCCGGGCAGGCTCATGCTCATTACGGGAAACCGCGGCTGTGGCAAAACGGTTCTCCTGCGGGAGCTGCAACGTCTAGCCAGCGAGCGCGGATGGGCGGTTGTCTCCGATTCCGCTTCGCTTGGTTTGTGCGACCGCTTGGTCGACGCGCTTCGCTCGAATAAACCCGTTGTGACGTCAATGGAGTTTGGGCCGTCGTTTGGCCGGATGTCGGTCGAGGCGGCGCGGGCAAAAGGCGAGACATTGCGAGGGCTGGTCAACGAGCGTCTCAAGAAGCTCGGTCCGGGCAAGGGCGTCTTGTTTGCGATTGACGAGGCACAATCGGTGTCTATCGAGGAACTGGCGGCTCTTGCCGTCCTCTATCAGCAGGTGCTCGGAGACCAGGATGCCACGGGCTTGCCCGATAGCGACCAGCGCGGTCTTGCGCTGGCGTTCGCCGGCTTGCCCAGTATGGTTGACGATCTGCTCGAAGAGCCGAGCGTGACGTTTTTGCGACGTGCCCAGCAGCGTACGTTGGGGGCGATATCTTTGCCCAAGGTGCGCGATTCGTATATCCAGACGGTCAAAGACGCTGGGCTTTACGTTGACGCGGAGACGGCGGACCTTGCGGCGCGCAAGAGCATGGGGCATCCCTACATGGTTCAGCTGGTGGGATATTACATGTGGCGGTCTGCTGTCCGGCGTGGCTCGCAGGTCATCGAAAGGCGCGATGTCGAGGATGGCCATGCGGATGCCGTCTCCGAGTTCTACGAAGCGGTTGACGCGCCTCTGTATTACGGGCTGCGCAGTCCGCAACGCCTCTTTACCGAGGCCATGGCGGTTGACGAGGGCAAACCGACGCGCATGGCGGATATCATTGAGCGCTGCGATCGCACCCAGAGCTGGGCGAGTAAATATCGCGCAAGCCTGATTCGCGAGCGCGTCATCGAGGCTGCCGGATACGGCCTCGTCCGGTTTACCGTGCCCATGCTGGGCGAGTACATTCGCGATTGCGTTTTAATGTGACAAAGGGACTGTCCCTTTGTCACATTCGATCAACAGGAAGGGGAGCGATGGCGGTGTCGCAACAACCAAGCGCTATCGAGGTGCGTGGCGCGCGTGTCCATAACCTTAAGGACATCGATATCGATATTCCGCTGGGAAAGCTGGTGGGTATTGCCGGCGTGTCGGGCTCGGGCAAGAGCTCGCTGGCGCTGGGTGTTTTGTATGCCGAGGGCTCGCGCCGTTACCTGGAGGCGCTCAGCACCTATACCCGCCGTCGGCTGACGCAGGCAGAGCACGCTCAGGTGGACGAGGTGCTGCACGTGCCGGCGGCACTCGCATTGCATCAGCGCCCCAGTGTACCGGGCGTGCGCTCGACTTTTGGCACCATGACCGAGCTCAACAATAGCCTGCGTCTGCTCTTTAGTCGTTGCGCCCGTCACGTGTGCCCGCACTGCGGGGCGCGCGTGGAGCCGAGCCTTAACGTGGCTGCGGGCCTGTCGCTCACGTGTCCGACATGCGGCCGCGAGTTCTACGCGCCGAGTGCCGAGGATTTGGCTTTCAATAGCGGCGGTGCGTGTCCTACCTGTGGCGGCACCGGTGTCATGCGCGAGGTGGACGAAGCGTGCCTGGTGCCCGACGAGTCAAAGACTATCAATGAGGGCGCGGTGCTTCCCTGGGGTACGCTCATGTGGGATCTGATGAAGCAGGTTGCCGGCGAGATGGGCGTACGCACCGACGTGCCGTTTAACCAGCTCACGCCCGCCGAGCGCGACATTGTGTTCCACGGTCCGGCGGTTAAGAAGCACATTCTCTACGTTCCCAAAAACGGCGAGGGCGCCACGCCGCTCGACTTCACCTATTACAATGCCGTCTATACGGTCGAGAATGCGCTCGCCAAGGTTAAGGACGATAAGGGCCTCAAACGCGTGGCTCGCTTTTTGCGCGAGGGCCCGTGCCGTGACTGTGGCGGCACGCGTCTCTCCGAGGCTGCGCGCCAGCCCCAGGTGCGCGGTATCAATTTGGCGCAGGCCGCGGCCATGACGCTTGGTGATGCGATTGAGTGGGTGCGCGGGGTGCCCGCATCCTTGTCGGCCGAGATGCAGCCCATGGCGACGGATATCTGCGATTCGTTTTTGGGCGCGGCCCGTCGTCTGGTCGACCTGGGCCTCGATTACCTTTCACTCGATCGCGCAGGTGCCACGCTCTCCACGGGTGAGCGCCAGCGCGTGCAGCTCGCCCGCGTGGTGCGCAACCGATCGACGGGCGTGCTCTATGTGCTGGACGAGCCCTCGATCGGCTTGCATCCTGCCAATGTCGACGGCCTGGTGGGCGTAATGCGCGATCTGGTGGATGACGGCAACACCGTGGTCGTTGTCGACCACGACACGCGCGTATTGGCGGAAGCCGATTATCTGGTCGAGATGGGCCCCGTTGCCGGAGCGGGCGGCGGTAATGTGATCGCCGCCGGTACGGTGGATGAGGTCGAGCAATCGCAGGACAGCCGCATCGCCCCGTTTTTGCGCTCGGAGCCCAAGCGCTTGCGGCCGCAGGTGGCTGATGACGAAATGTTCGACCGGGGCCATATCCGCATGGCGACCGATGCCATCCATACCGTCAAACCGCTCGAAGTCGATATCCCGCGCGGTCGCTTGGTCGCGGTGACGGGCGTTTCGGGTTCGGGTAAGACGACGTTGGTGCTCGAGACGCTCATCCCGGCGCTCAAGGCTCAGGCAACTGGTGAGCGCCTGCCAAGCCATGTGCGCTGGATCGACGCCGAGGGCATCGCACGCGCCAACCTGATTGACGCCACGCCCATCGGCGCCAACGTGCGCTCGACGGTGGCGACTTATGCCGACATCCATGACGAGCTGCGTCGCGCCTTCGCCCGTACGCCCGAGGCCAAGGCAGCCGGCTACAAGGCGGGCGCATTTAGCTACAACACCGGCGCCTTGCGCTGCCCTACGTGCGATGGCACGGGTTCGATATCGCTCGACGTGCAGTTTTTGCCCGATGTCGAGATCGTTTGCCCGGCATGTCGTGGTTCGCGTTATGCAGACGCGGCTTCGCATATCCATCGCGAGGGCAAGGACGGCAGTCTGCTTACGTTGCCGCAGCTCATGGACATGAGTGTGGACGAGGCCCTCGACGCCACGGTGGGACTCAAGAAAGTCCAGGCGCGCCTGCAGACCTTGCACGATCTGGGCTTAGGCTACCTGACGCTTGGCGAGCCCACGCCGGCGCTTTCGGGCGGCGAGGCGCAGCGTCTTAAGCTCGCGAGCGAGATGGGCCGCGTGCAGGATGATGCCGTATTCGTGTTCGACGAACCCACAATTGGCCTGCACCCGCTCGATGTTCAGGTGCTGCTGAGTGTGTTCGACGGCCTCGTTGCCAAGGGCGCCACAGTCGTCGTGATCGAGCACGACCTCGACCTTATCCGTAACGCCGATTACGTAATCGACATGGGCCCAGGTGGTGGCGACGCAGGCGGGCAAATCGTCTGCGTCGGCACGCCGGGCGACATCGTGGCATGCTCCACAAGCATCACTGGCCGCTACCTATAACCGAATGTGACAAAGGGACCGTCTCTTTGTCACATTCCCGGAAAGCCTGTTTGGCGCAGAGCCTCGTAGAGGACGATGGCGGCGCTGTTGGAGAGGTTGAGGGCGCTGATGCGGTAGTCGTTCGGATCGACGAAGTTGCCGCAGATATCCTGCTGAAGGATGGCCTCGTGGCTGCCCTCGATATGCCCGAGCGATTCCTCGTGGGCTTCCCAGGCCTCGGCGTTGTCGAGCGAGTCGCAATCGCGCAGCATGGGAATGCGCTCGCAGCGCTCAGGCGCCGCAGCGAGCAGCTCTTCGGGAATCCCCGAGCTCTCGCTGCCAAAGACCAAAAAGTCGCCATCGCGGTAGGTGCTTTGTGCATAGGTGCGGCGCGCCTTTTTGGTCAGCAGATGCAGGCGCTCGTCGGCGGGGGAGAGATCGTTGCGCGCCAGGAAATCCTCCCAGCCGGCATACGTTGTCACGTCCAAGTTTTGCCAGTAGCCCAGGCCGGCGCGGCGCACCGTCTTGTCGTCGAGCGAAAAGCCCAACGGCTCCACCAGATGCAGGCGGGCGCCGGTGACCACGCAGGTACGGCCGATGTTGCCCGTATTGGCCGGAATCTCGGGCGCGTACAGCACGATATTGAACATGAATCTCCTTGGCATAGAACGAAAAACCACCACGAAGGGGACAGGCACCTTCGTGGTGGTTTTGGCGGTTACGTGGGCGGAAAAAATGCCCGCTTCGATAAACCTAGGCGCGGTGCCAGTCGGTCAGGCAGGCATCGAGGTCGGCGATGAGCGCATCCTTGTCCATGTGACGGCCGATGATGCACAGGCTCGTCATGCGGTCGCCCGTCTCGTCGTCCCAAATCTGCATGATCTCGGGGTTCTCGTCGATGATCTTCTGCTTCTCGCCCTCGGGCGCGGAGTCAACGAACAGACCGTTCTCCATCAGGCGCATCTGGTGGCCAGCCTGCTCGAACATGTAGCACATGTCCGGATCGCCGGTCTGCCACAGCGGACCCTTGACGCGGATGACCTCGTCAGGCCACTCCTGCTCAACAAAATCGGTGAACTTCTGCAGGTCAAACGGTTTGCGGCGCGAGTACACAAAGGTCTCGATGTCGTACTCGAGCACCTCGGGGTCGTCGTGCTCCTCGGGATGCTCCATGGCCTCGATCCAGGCGGCGGAGTTGTAGGCGCGCATAAAGTCGAAGCGGTCGGTGTCGAGCAGCTCCTCCATGGGGACCTCGCCGTTTTGGGCCTCGACAATTACGGCGTCCTTCTGCAGACTGCGCACGATGGCCTTGAGCTCGGCAATCTGCTCAGGCGTGACGGTATCGGTCTTGTTGAGGATCAGCGTGGAGCAAAACTCGATCTGCTGGATGAGCAGGCTCTCGATGTCGTCCTCGTCAATGTCCTCGGCCAGCAGGTCGCGACCGCCGTTGAACTCGTCGTACATGCGGGCGCAGTCGACCACGGCCACGATGTTGTCGAGCGCAAGCTTGGGCTCGCCGCCAACCTTGGCCTCGTCGCAGAAGCTCGAGATGGTGTAGGCGATGGGGATAGGCTCGCAAATGCCCGAGGCCTCGATGATGATGTAGTCGAACTTGCCCGAATCGGCGATGCCCTGCAGCTGGTTGGCCAGGTCGTCCGAAAGCGTGCAGCAGATGCAGCCGTTGGTGAGCGGGATGAGGTCGTCGGTCTCGGAAAGGCCGCCGTCGGCGATGAGGCTGGCGTCGACGTTGATCTCGCCGATATCGTTGACGATCACGGCGGCGCGGATGCCGCCGTCGTTAGCGAGGATGTGGTTGAGCAGTGTGGTCTTGCCGGCACCGAGGTATCCGGTAAGCATGATGATCTTCACGGGTTTGTTGGGCATGTGCCCTCCTTTGTTAGACGTGGCTTACAGTTGAATCTTATGCCAAACGCCTGCTCTTATACCCACGCGCCGGCAAATAACACAGGCTACTCCCAGGCTCCCCATGCATCGGGGCAATAACCGACGGTGGCCTTTTTGCCGTTGCGCACGATGGGCTCGGCTAGAACCTGCTGGTTCTCGAGCAACTTGTCGAAGCGCTGGCTAGGGGTGAGGTGCTGGATGAGCGCGAGCGTCTCCTCGTCCTTGGCCTTGGGATTGAGCAGCTTGTCGATGCCGCCGACCGCCTGCATCACGCTCGTGAGCTCGCCCTTGCTCATCTCCTTTTCCTTCAGGTCAATAAACTGCACCTTAATGCGGCGCTCCTTAAAATAACGCTGCGCCTTCTTGGTATCGAACGACTTCTTAGTCCCGAAGATTTGCACGTTCATAGTATGTTCCGCCGTTCTAACGAATGAAGTTGGTGCGCTCGCGATCGGCTTCGGGGGCTTCGATGCCGGCGGCCTTTCCTGCTTCGATGCAACGAAGGAGCCAGGCCATGTTTTTGCCGATGTTTCGCATGGTGGCCAGACCCTCGGCATCTCCATCGGCCTCGCCCGGCGCAGCGCCAAAGACGTTGTTCCAGTAGGTGGAGGCGACCACGGGCATCTGGTTGATGGTGAAGTACTTGTTGAGTACATCGAACGTTGTCGACGTACCGCCGCGACGGGCGACGGCGACGGCAGCGCCCGGCTTGTGTGCAAAAGCTTTGCTACCGGCATAGAATGCGCGATCGAGTGCCGAGAGAATGCGGCCGCTGGGGTGCGCGTAGTAGACAGGCGAGCCAAAGACAAAGCCGTCGGCCTGTTCGGCGGCAGCGATCAGCTCGTTGACCACGTCGTCGTCAAAGGTGCAGCGACCGCCAAGCTTGCCACACTGGCCGCAACCGATGCAATCGCGAATGGGCTTGGCGCCCAGCTGAAACACCTCGGTATCAATGCCTTCTGCATTAAGTTGCTCTGCGACCTCGGCGAGTGCGCGGGCCGTGTTGCCGTTTGCCTTGGGGCTGCCATTGACCAAAAGAACCTTCATCACAAACTCCCTCTGCTGTCGGTGACCTCTGCAGAGGATTATCGCACGAGCGGGCAGATGGCGTGGGGCACGATGCCGGCCCCGAGGGCCCACGGCAGGCACGCTCACCAGGTACGAGCGGGATATGGTCCAGAGGATGTTGGAGTGCGGGGCCTCGTGCGAGCAGATTGTAAGGGGTCTGGGCGGGTCGCCCTCGATGGCGAGCTTTGAGGCCTTGGAAGGCGGGCTGCTGCGGCGGCTATGGTTTATACTAAGGCGGTTGCTATCGAGTAATTCATACTTGGTTTGATTCGATTGTGAATGCGTAACTAGGATGGAAAGCAAAGGAAACTCTATGGAAACAGAGGATGCTGTTTGCTTGATGACTTCGATTGCCTTGATTGTCCTTTCAATCCAATACCGAAGAGGAAGATGGCTCTGCTCAATTGCTGGATATGATGTCACAAAAAGGGAGAGCGAGATTGATATACGCCCTTACGCAAAGCTGATTTCTTCTGTGACGTTATGGATGGGGCTGCTGTTTTTCTTGTGGGCGGTAGAGGGCTGGGTACGCGATTGGAATACCAGCGTTTTTGAAGTTTTGGTTCTACTTCTGTTCAGCTTGGCCTCTTTGTCGTTCGTGCGGCTCGTTAGGTTTGTGTTTATGAGGCGATAGCCAGCGGAAGTGGCTGGACGACAAAATGGACCAATGCAGCCAATTGTCAATAGAATTTGATAGGCTTGGCTTAACAGATTTACTCGAGGGCATATCCGTGGCGGGGGATAGGTTCTATCTTGTTGAGCACTTATTTGCATCAGGCAAAGTAAACCAAGAGTATCGAAACGGTGCCCCCGGGCCCCGGGAGGGACTGCGGGGACGTTCGGCTAACTGCGGGTACGACCTATTTGCCCAATGTGTTCGGTTGAGATCGGAAATTAACCATCATGCGCCCCATAACGCTAGTCCAGCTTGGTGCCCGGTACCTGCGGCGCCTCTTTAATCAGCGCATTGAGTTCGTTCAAAATGGAAACGGCCTGTCGGTCGACGGCGTCCAGATGAAGCGTGGCCACGCGAAGGGGCGGCTGATATTCAAATGAGCCCAAGAGCACGGGCGATCCCAAGAACCGCTCGATTTCGTCTGCGACCGCGTCGGTCTCTTCGGGATCGAGCTCGTCAAAGAGCGCCACGAACATCGGTCCGGTCGAGCGGAACAGACGACCCTTGCCGCGCGAGCAATCCATGAGGCAGGCGGCGCTTTCTGCCAAAACGCGGTCGCCCGCATCAAAGCCAAAGCGGGCATTGACCTTGGCGATGTCGTCGATTTTAATGGCGACCAAGCCCGCGTTTCGTGCCACGCGACGCATCTCGCCAATGGCGTTGACCAGGGCGTGGATATCGCCCAGGCCGGTCACGGAATCGGTCGTATCTGCCAAGCTTCGGTTGGTAACAATGCCCACATACATGTTGGGCTCGGTATCGGTGCCGTCCAGGCGGTAGCCCGTGCAGTCGCAAAGCGCGTATTTTCCGGCGGTATTCATGACGCGATACTGCATGCAGTGGAAGTGCCACGTGCCGTTTACCACCATATCGAGCTCGGCGCGTACGTTGTCGCGGTCCTCGGGGTGAACACGGGCAAGCCATATATCGAGCGAGTTGTAGGGATGCTGGGAGGGCAGGTCAAAATCGCGCACGGCATTAACCGACCATTGCGATTCGCCGGTGTCGAGGTTAATGATGAACGGATAGCGCGTCTCGGAGCTCATGGAGATCGCTTGGAACACTCGGTCGTTGCAGGGGGGGGGTTGTTCGGTGACCGGGCGTTGCGGCGCATCGCCTTCTTCCGGTTGTTGCACACGGTACATGAGCTTGTAGCGATACATTTTGCGGTCGGCGTCCTTTGTCATCTGGCGACGAGTATCGCCTGCAAGCGGGTCGACGCGCGAGCAGCCAAAACTAAAGCTGGCGATCATGGGCGCCTTGCCGTCCGATGTTGCCTCGATAAGATTGGCACGCGTCCGCTCCAGGCGCTGCTCGAGCTCGGCTTCGTCTGTCGTGGGGGATATAAGTACAAATTCGTCTCCACCGATACGGAACAGCAACTCATCGGGCTCCATTGTCTCGGTGAGTGCACGGCAGATGTTCAGGATGTAGCGATTACCCTCGGTGTGGCCAAACTTATCGTTGCAATGCTTAAGGCGGTCGATATCGATATAGGCGCAGGTGAAGGGGGTGCCTTTGCGCCAGAGCTGATCGACGTGGCGGTCGAGTCCGCCACGGTTGCCAAGATTGGTGAGCGAGTCGATATAGGCGCCGCGCTCAAGCAGCTCGCGTTCTTGCTGCAGGATGGCAAATGTCTTCTGTAGCTGCTCGCCGATGGCGCACAGCTCCGGGGGCAGCGCGGCAACATCGAGCTCGGTGGTTGAGGCCCCGTTCGCAAGCCGCTGAAGATGAGCGATGATTGATTGCTCGCCCAGGCGATACGACTCGTTCATGATGGATGACCTCCTTGAATGGAACAATGGTTTGTATCTTACTCCCAATTCGGTTTAGATTGGGGTATTAGTTAGCTCATGGGAACAAACGCTCCCTCGACGGTGGCGTTTGCGCACGAGCGTATTAGTTGTTGTCGCCACCATCGAGTAACGCCTCAAAATCCTTTGCCGGCATGGGGCGGTAGTAGAGAAAGCCCTGAGCGTAGCGGGCGCCCATTTGGCGCAGCACGTTCGCCTGCTCATCGGTCTCGACGCCTTCGATCACAACGGGCAGATGGAGCGACTGCGCCATCTCGAGCATTGATGAAACGATTTGCGCGCTACGGCCTTGATCGCCGTCGGCGGGTACAAACGTGCGATCGAGCTTGATGACGTCGACGTTGACGTTCTTGAGCATCGCGAGCGTGGACTGGCCGGTGCCAAAATCGTCCATATAGGTCGAGAAGCCGCGGGTGTGCAGGTCGGCCGTTAGTTTATTCACGGCCTCGGACTCTCCCGTATAAGCTGTCTCGGTAATCTCGATGCGCATGAGCTCGGGCGGCAGGTTGTATTGGGCGGCGAGCGCCCCCATATGCTCGGCAACGTCGCAGGCAAGGATATCCACGCGCGACACATTAAGCGAGATCGGAACTACGCGCAGCCCTCGATCGATGCACTCACGCAGCCACAAGGCAACGCCCTGCCAAACGTATTTGTCGAGCGTCACCACAAAACCGCTTTCCTCGAGAGTGGGGATAAAGGTGGCGGGCGAAATGAGGGAGCCATCCTTGTCGATCCAGCGCGTGAGCGCTTCGGCGCCAATGATCTCGCCGGTTTCCATGTCGACCTGGGGCTGCAGGTAGTAGGTAATACGGCCGTTGGAGAGCGCATATTGGAATTCGGTCAGCATGCGGTGGAACGCGATTTCGCGCTCGTACTCCTCGGGGCGGAAAATGGCAATACGCTCCTTAAAGTCGTTTTTTGCGCGCCGATTGGTAAACATGGCCTTGGCCTGCGCATCGATGGTGATTTTCTCGTTGGAGTCGATGGGGTAGACGCCCATGGACGGCCAGAATCCCACGCCGTCATCATACTTGGCCACGGCCTGGCGAACGCGGCTATAGGTCTGATGGACGGTGTCGTGTTCAAAGGGGATGAGTATGCAAAAGTCGTCTTGGCCCCAGTACCCTGCGACGCCCATGTCGGCATTCTCGATGTCTTTGAGGACCGTGCCCACATCGGCGAGCATGCGGTCGCCCTCGGCCTGTCCGTGCCATTCGTTGAACAGTCGCATGTGTCCCATATCGACGGTGGCGATACACCAGGCGCCGTTGCGCCTTGTCTCGAGAAATTCGTTGGCGCGGCGCATAAACTCGCTGGGTCGATAGAGACCCGTGAGCGGATCGATGCGTTCGGCGATGGCGCTTTTGCGCTCCACCTCGGGTATGGGGAGGCTGTCGTTGGGAACAAGCCCGCCGGCCGTGCGAATGCGACGGTCGAGTTCGCCTAAAACGGCGGCCGTTTGATTGGTCAGGTGCTCGTAAAAGGCCGGAACGACAAGACAGACGGGGGTAATGGTGTCGTCCGCGATTCGAACGGGAGCGAAAACGGCCTCTTTGAGATGTTGGATCAGTTGCTCGAATGCTTCGTGATCCAAATTGTTGCTAAGCACGACGAACTGGGCGTTGCGTGAGCGGAAGACGCGACTCCTGCCGCGAGTAATCGACAGCATGCGGCCTGCGTATTCGGCGAGCATGTTGTCGACGGCCTCGGCCCCGTAGAGCTCGTTGAGCTTGGCCGTGCCGCGAACGCGCACTGCTATAAGCCCCGTCTCGCAACGGTCGCGACGGCAGGCATCGATAGCGTTGATCAGCGTGCGCTGCGTTCCGAGACCCGTGGCGGCGTCGACGGTCTCGGCAAGCGAGTGGTTGACGAGCTCGCCGACATAGAGCGAGGGGACATTTCCGTCGCCGTCGATACGAAACCCGCGAGCACGGCCGAGGATGTAGTCGCCGGCGGCATTGCGCACGCGGTACTGCATGACGTGGCGATGTTTGGAGCCGTCATAGATTTGGTCGATGTCGTTGGTATAGGCCTCAAGGTCATCGGGATGGACACGCGTTTTCCAGTAATCGTGGCAGTTGTCTATATGCTCCGAAGGAAGGCCAAGATCGCGCAAGGCGCCTTGTGACCAAAGGGTTCGATGTTTGTCCAAGTTCTCGATAAAGAAATATCGGCCTTCGTTGAGTATCGAAAGGGCGTCGAAAATGCGATCGCTTATTTCGAAGTCGTCGGTGTGGGCTTGTGCGATATTGCGTCGATCAAGGTGCACGGCATGACGTAGCTTGTAGTCGTACATGCGATGGTCGGCATCGTTCGTCAAGCGATTGGGGGCTTCGCCCAGGGCGGGGTCGGCGTGTGCCACTCCGTAGCTAAACGAGTGAGGCATCTTGGAAGCGTTGTTTTCGAGCAGTACCGTTCGGCAGTGTTCCAGACGTTCGGCAAGGTCGTCCTCGGTCGCAATCGTAGATAGGATGGCGAACTCGTCGCCCCCCAGACGAAATGCCGCCTCGTCCACCTTCATATACAGTTTGAGATAGAGGCTCACCTGCAAGATATAGCGGTTACCCTCGTCATGTCCAAAGATGTCGTTGCAGTGCTTAAGGTTATCGATGTCGATAAACGCCATGGTCACGGGCAGTTCCTGCTCCCAGAGTTCCTCTAAGGAACGGGTAAAGCCGCCGCGGTTGCCAAGTCCGGTGAGCTCGTCGGTAAAGGCGGTCCTGATCAGATCGTCCTGACGCTCCAGAAGGCCACGGATGGTCTTTTCGAGCGTTTCGGTATTATTGCTGGCGTTATCCATACTGTAAGCGGCTTTCTGAGGTCGGGGCGGATTGCGTCGGGCGAGCTCGTTGTGCACATGCGTTGCTGCTCAACGCCTTGCGTGTTTCCAAGCCCCCGCCTTGCTGCGTCGTTGGGTTTATTTGTCGGTTCGTGCTCTCGGCTGATAACTACTGAGTAGTATAAACAAGTGTATGGAATTATGTAGGGGTGCCCATGTTGCGGGCGGCCATTATTCGCCAAACGGTAACGCGACGATGTTCGATGAAAATGCGACTGAGACGATATTTGTTGATGGGTATACTTGTTCCGTTTTAAAACGCAGGAACGGAGATGGTCGCATGGCACAGCCAGATACGACGCGCACGGTGGGGCTCGCGCTCGAGGGAGGCGGCTACCGCGGTATGTATACGGCGGGCGTGCTCGACGTATGGATGGAGCACGGCTTGACCTGCGACCATATGGTGGGCGTCTCGGCGGGCGCGGCGTTTGGCTACAACTTTAAATCGCGCCAAATCGGCCGTGCCATTCGCTACAACAAGGCCTATTGCGCTGACAAGCGCTATGCGAGCGTGACGAGCTGGCTGCGAACCGGTGACATGTTCAATGCCGAGTTTGCCTATCACGAGGTGCCCATCGAGCGCGATCCCATCGACCTGGAGGCTTATCGTGCCTGCCCCATGCGGTTTACGTGCGTGTGTACCGATATCGAGACGGGCAAGGCCGTCTATCACGATCTGCCGTATGGCGACGAGCGCGATATCGAGTGGATTCGGGCGTCGTCTGCTATTCCCGTGGCAACGCGTCCTGTCGCCATTGAGGGGCATAAATATCTGGATGGCGGCGTGGCCGATTCCATTCCCAGTGCTTGGCTGTTTGCGCAGGGGTATGACCGCAATATTGTGGTACTCACGCAGCCGGCGGGCTTTGTGAAGCAGCCCAACAGCGTGATGCCCATGCTGCGGCGCGTGTTCCGTCACTACCCGGAGTTTGTGGCGGCGCTTGAGCATCGGCATGAGGCCTACAATGCCACGCTTGATGACCTGGCACGTCGCGAGGCTGCCGGCGAGGTCTTTGTGGTGCGGCCGAGCGAATCGGTAAAGGTGCCGTCGCTGTGCCGCGAGCCCGATGAGCTTGAGCGTATCTATCAGATTGGCCGCCACGATGCGGAGGCGTCTTTGTCCGCGCTGGAAACGTATCTGGCGGGGTAGGACAAGCTGCCGCGGACTCGGCGGAAAGCGCGTCCCAGAATGAGCGCTCAGAACGGGCTACAGTTTCCCAAACGGTGGGGTTTCGGAAAGTTCGTCCCGGAATATGCGTTCAGACTGGGATGCGGTTTCCCGTTAAGTCTCTATATGGAAAGCGCATCCCAGAATGGGTGTCCAAACTGGGATGCGCTTTCCATTGCTGAAGATATGAAGCTGCAAATCGGCTGCTCGACTTATGCTTATGCCTGCTGCCAGGTATCGACGAGCTCCTTGGCTGCGGCGTGGGGGTCGTCGGCGCTGCAGACGGCGCTCACTACGAAAAAGCCGTCGACGCCAGTGGCCTTGAGCTGCGGTAGGTCGGCCGTCTTGACGCCGCCGCCCACCACGATGGGCACGGGGCTTGCCGCGTGGAGTGCGGCCAGGTCCTCAAAGCTCTTGGTGATGATAGAGCCGTCGGCCGCGCGTCCGCAGTCGCGCTTGGTCTCGGTCTCGTGGAGCGGGCCGATGCCCAGGTAGTCGACCAGACTCATGTCGGCGGTCTTGACGTACTCGAGCATTTCCTCGCAGCGGGCCGAAAGGCCCACGATGGCATCGGGGCCCAGCAGCTTGCGACAGACCTCGACGGGAATATCGCTCTGACCCACGTGCACGCCGTCGACAGCAATACCCTGCTCGCGCGCGGCAAGCACGCAGTCCAGACGGTCGTCGATGAGCAAGGCGACCTGACCGGTCTTGCCGGCCCGTGCGATTGCCTGCGCGGCGTCGCCGGTCAGCGCGATGATCTCGCGGGCACTTGCCACCTTGGAGCGCACCTGGATGCAGGTAAAGCCGGCGTCGAGTGCCTGGGCCACCACATCGCCCACGGGGCGCCCGAGGGTGTTTTCGGGGCCGAGTACCAGATAGGCCGAGATATCAAGGTTGTCGCGGATGCTCATCGTGCTTCCTCCTGCTTTTTGATTTGTGCTTCCATGCGCTCGAGTTTGCCGGTCATGGTGTCGGTAAATCCGGGTCGAATATCGGCTTTGAGCACGACTTCGGTGCGGATGCCCTTGCTCGCCAACACAAAGGTCGCGTCGCGCACGACCTGCATGACCTCGTCCCAGTCGCCCTCGATCTCGGTGAACATCGAGGTGGTGCGGTTGGGAAGACCGCTCTCGCGAATGACGCGCACGACCTCGGCGACCTCGGCGGACAGCTCATCGCCGGTGCCGCATGGGGCGATGGCCACGGCGACGAGCGTGTTCATGCCGGCATTGGTTGCGGGCTCGGACATGGCTTATGCCTCCTCGAGCTCGAGTTGGTTATCGGCGATGTCCTGGGCGGTTGCGCGATAGAGCTCGTCGATAAAGGCGACCTTAAAGCTTGCCGGGGCATCGGCGACAGCGGCGGCACGCGTGCCGGCAACGTTGTAGACGGCGGTGCCACAGATGGCTGCCGTAAACGGATCGGCAGCGCAGGCGTACACAGCCAGCACACCGCCCTGCGAACAACCGCAGCCGGTGATCTTGGACATGAGCGGGCTGCCGCCGTAGGACTTGGCTACCGTCGTGCCGTCGGTGATCAGGTCGACTTCGCCCGAGACCACTACGGCGCCGCCGGTGTAGCGAGCGAGCGCCACAGCGGCATCGCGGGCGGCGTCGACCGTGTCGGTGGTATCGACACCGCGCACGCGGCTCAGATCGGCTGTCTCGCCCTCAAGACCCCACAGGCCGGCGAGCGCGATGATCTCGGAGGCGTTGCCGCGCACGATGGCGGGCTTGTACTGCTTGAGTTCGTTTACCAGCTGGGTGCGCAGGCTACCGATGCCCAGACCCACCGGATCGAGCACCCAGGGCTTGCCGGCGTCGTGTGCCGCCTTGGCCGCGCGGGGAATCGTCTGTTCGTAGATGGGGAAGAGCGTGCCCATGTTGAGATAGATGGCGCCGCCGCCGGCAACGAGCGCCTCGCCCTCGTCGGGCAGATAGACCATGGCGGCCGAACCGCCCACGGCGAGCTGCGCGTTGGCGACAAAGTCGATCGTCACCGTGTTGGTGATGGAGCCGGCCATCGGATTGGTGGCGCGAATCTCCTCCACGGCCTTGACCATATGTTGCTTAAGCTGTTCCGAATCAATCACTGCACATGCCTCCTTGGCATAGAAAAGGGGCGCTGTGCATAGACAGCGCCCCTGTAAAGGCGGCATGCTCCCTACGCCAGCATTAACTGACAGGTTCAAAGGATTGGGCCCTATGCCCTCTCAGCCTTGTGGTTTGCACCGCCGGCACTCCCGCATCGAATCTGTTGTTCCCTATACTAGCGCACCTGCCAAAAAGGGACAGATTTATTTTGGCAGGTGGCAACAGGGGCGCTGCGTTTTCCCAGATAAAACCTGCCAAAATAAACCTGTCCCTTATTGGTAGGTCGTTACAATGGTTACGGTGAAAATGACTGGGGGACTCTATGATCAAACTTGTGCTGACCGATATGGACGATACGCTGATTCCAGCCGGGCATGACGGCGCCAGTGACTACGCCATTGAGGGTATTCATGCCATGCAGGCGGCGGGTCTGCACTTTGGCCCGGTTTCGGGTCGCCAGCCGTCCGCGATGGGCTGGATGTTTAAAAATCGTTCCGAGTGCTTTTCGACCGGTGCGTTCTGCAACGGCCAAGTCATGTTTGTCGACGGTCAGGCGGTCGCTTCGCGCGCGACCGACAACGATGCCCTGATGCGTCTGGCCGATTACCTCGAGCAAGAGACCGACGATACCTATCTAAAGGTCTACAGCCTGGGTGACGACTTTTGGGATAACGATGCCTATTGCGTGACGAGCGACCCCGAGCGCGTGCGTCGCGCCATGGGGTCGGGCGGCAACGCATGGCTCAAAGGCGAAGAGGCTCCGTGCCGTCCCGTTGTCGATGATGCCCCGGTATACAAGGCGAATATCTGGAGCGCCCGCTCGCGTGAGGAGCTCGCGGAGCTACGTGAGCGCGTTGCCGCTGAGGTACCGGAGCTCTCACTCGTGTTTCCCAACAATCGTGTGCGCCTGTTCGATATCCTTCCAGCAGGTTGGGACAAGGGTTGTGCCGCGCTGGAGCTGGCACGCGCTTTGGACCTGACGCTCGACGAGGTGGCCGTATTCGGTGATTCCGATAACGATCTGCCCATGATCGATGCCGTTCCCAACTCCGTTGCAGTCGCCAATGCCAACGAGGCTGTCACGGCTGCCGCGCGCTGGCATATCGGCGCTGCGGTAGACGATGCGGTCGCTGGGGCTCTGCATCAGATTGCCGCCTGCGCCGCGACGGGGGAGATGCCGCCGTTTATGCGTCAGATGGATGCGACGGGTTTCGACGTCACGAACGTCTAGGGAGGGCGCTATGAAGCTTCAGCAGCTCAGGTATGTCGTCAAAGTTGCCGAATGCGGCAGCATCACCGAGGCCTCGCGCCGGCTCTTTGTGTCGCAGCCTTCGATCACCGCATCGATTCGCGATCTCGAAAACGAGATGGGTGTGCATATCTTTGAGCGCACCAACAAGGGTGTCATTGTGTCCGAGGAGGGCGAGACCTTCTTGGGCTACGCGCGACAGGTGCTCGACCAGGCCGATCTGCTCGAAGGCAAGTACAAGGGCGCGTCCGAGCAGGTGCCGCACTTTAGCGTGAGCTGCCAGCATTATTCCTTTGCCGTCAACGCGTTTGTCGACGTGATCCGCGAGTTCGATGCCGCACGTTACGACTTTACCCTGCGCGAGGAACAGACTCACGAGATTATCGAGGACGTCGCGCATATGAAAAGCGAACTGGGCATCCTGTACTTATCCGAGCATAACCGCGAGGTTATCGAGCGCATGCTGGCGGCCAACGAGCTCGTATTCGAGGGGCTTTTCTGCGCCACGCCGCATGTCTTTGTATGCGCCGACCATCCACTGGCGGACCACGCCAGCGTGACGCTCGAAGATCTCGAGGACTATCCGTTTTTATCCTACGAGCAGGGCAGCTACAACTCGTTTTATTATTCCGAGGAACTGACCTCGACCTTTGAACGCCGCAAGAATATCCGCGTGCGCGACCGTGCGACGTTGTTCAACCTGGCCATGGGCCTCAACGGCTACACGGTATGCTCAGGCGTGATCAGTCACGAGCTCAACGGTCCCGGCATCATCTCGATTCCGCTCGATGTGGACGAGTACATGGAGATCGGTATTATCACACGCAAGAACACAACACTCACGCGCTACGGGCAGGCCTATATCGACGCGATTCGTCAGCATATCTAGGCTGCTGTGCTCCGCGCGGGTCAAATTTCTTTATGGCAGTCCAGACTGATATAGGAATCATCTATATCAAACTGTTGTAAACGTATATTTTACGATGGCCATATGAGCGCTCATACTCTGTCCCAGTAAAGCAACCAATGCAAAGGGAGATATCTATGAGTGCTTTAACCACGCTGAACGCGCCGTTTCGCGCCGATATCGTCGGCAGTTTTCTTCGTCCGCAGGCCGTAAAGGATGCCCGCGCTGCCTATGCGGCAGGCACGCTTGATGCCGAGGGGCTTAAGGCTGTCGAGGACGATGCCATTCGCGATTTGGTGGCAAAGCAGAAGGCCGCCGGCCTGCAGGTCATCACCGATGGCGAGTTTCGCCGCAGCTACTGGCACCTCGATTTTATGTGGGGGCTGAACGGCGTCGAGCGTCGCACCTCGCGTACGGGCTATATGTTCCACGATGAGGAGACCACCGCCGACACCGCCGTGGTAACCGGTCCCATTAGCGGCGAGAGCCACCCCTTCGTCGAGCACTTTAAGTTTGTCAAGGCACTTGAGGGCGAGGCCCACGTTGCACGCCAGACCATCCCGGCGCCTATCCAGACGTTCTCTGAGGTCACGCTCGATCGCTGCGATGGGCAGCAGGAGAGCCTGCGCGCTGTCTATAAGACCGATGAGGAACTTGCCGACGCCATTGCAGCCGCTTATCGCACGGTGATCGCCGACCTGTACGCAGCAGGCTGCCGCAACATCCAGTTTGATGACTGCACCTGGGGCATCTACTGCGATACCGATTTTGTCGCCAAAACCGGCATGAGCCCGGTCGACCTGCAAAAAGTAAGCGAGCTGGGCGTGGCGCTCAACAACGCCGCCATCGAGGGTAAGCCCGACGACCTGGTCATCAACACGCATGTGTGCCGTGGTAATTACCACTCCACCTATGCCTTCGAGGGCGGCTATGACCCCATCGCGCCGTACCTGTTCGCACACGAGAACGTTGATGCGTTTTACCTTGAGTTCGATACGCCGCGTGCCGGTGGCTTTGAGCCGCTCAAGTACGTTGCCCCAGGCAAGAAGGTCGTGTTGGGCCTAGTGACCACCAAGGCCGCTGAGCTTGAGGACGAGGATGCCGTCGTCGAGCGTATTCACGAGGCTGCAAAGTATGTTCCGCTCGAGAACCTGTATCTGTCGCCCCAGTGCGGCTTTGCCAGCTGTGAGATTGGCAACAAGCTGACCGAGGATGAGCAATGGGCAAAGATCGCGCTGGTCAAGCGCGTTGCCGAGCGCGTTTGGAAATAGCGGTAACGTTTGCAGGTGACGGCGCGTGCGAGACATGGTGCATCGCGTACAATGGTTCGGATCGTATCGTTCGGGCAGGTTATCCGATATGCCCGATCGCCCTTCCATTCGAAAGGACATCCATGTCCCAGTCTTCGACGCCCGCCGTCACCGATGCCATCTACGACGCATCGTCGCTCGGCCGCCCGCGCATGTTTTTGCTCGGCCTACAGCACCTGTTTGCCATGTTTGGTGCCACGGTGCTGGTGCCCGTGCTCACCGGTCTCTCGGTTTCGGTAACGCTTTTGTTTGCCGGCTTGGGCACGCTGCTGTTCCACTTCCTGTCGCGCGGTAAGGTGCCGGCATTTTTGGGCTCATCGTTTGCCTTTATTGCCGGTTATGCCGCCATCGCGCCCAACGGCGAGGCCGAGCTTTTGCCCTACGCCTGCCTGGGCGTTGCCTGCGCCGGTCTACTCTATCCGGTACTTGCGGCACTCTTCCGCGCGTTTGGCGCCAAGCGCGTCATGCGCTTCTTTCCGCCGGTAGTGACGGGCCCCATCGTCATTTCCATCGGCTTGATTCTGGCGAGCTCCGCTATTGCCAACTGCCAGACCAACTGGCTTGTGGCTGTTATTGCCGTTGCCGTTATCGTGATCTGCAACATTTGGGGTCGCGGCATGGTTAAGATCGTGCCGATCCTGCTGGGCGTCGTGGTGAGCTATGCCGTTGCCGCCGCGTTGGGTGAGGTCGATTTTTCGGGCGTTGCCGCCGCGCCGTGGGTCGGTCTTCCCATCGTGTGGGACAACACCGTGTTTGCACTCTTTGGGCCGCAGTTCGATAGCGGCCTTGCCACGACCGCCATCATCACCATCATGCCGTTGGCCTTTGCAACCATGATCGAGCATATCGGTGATATCTCCGCTATTGGCTCCACCTGCGAGCGTAACTACATTGCCGATCCCGGCCTGCATCGCACGCTGCTCGGCGATGGTCTCGCCACGATCCTGGCTTCGCTCTTTGGCGCTCCGGCCAACACCACGTATGGCGAGAACACCGGCGTGCTCGCTCTGACGCGCGTGTTCGACCCGCGCGTGATTCGCATTGCCGCGTGCTGCGCCATCGTGCTTTCCTTCTGCCCCAAGTTCGCTGCCGTGATCGCCGCCATGCCGCCATGCGTTATCGGCGGCGTGTCGCTCGTACTCTACGGCATGATCAGTGCCGTAGGCGTGCGCAACCTCATTGAGAACCAGGTCGATTTCCAGAACAACCGCAACGTGCTGGTGGCCGCTCTTGTGCTCGTGCTTTCGCTCGGCATCGCGTACAGCACCGCCGGCGCCATCGTGTTGGAGCTGGGCGGCGTGACGATTTCGCTTTCGGGTCTTGCCGTGGGTTCGCTGGTGGGTATCGTGCTCAATGCGATTCTGCCGGGTAATGACTTTGAGTTTGATGTCTCGGAACTCGAAGGGTCTGCCGAATAGCAGCTGTGTCCAACTCAGTTAAAAAAGCCGGCCATGCGTCCGATGCGCATGGCTGGCTTTTTAGTGCGCAAGAACCCAGTGGATGCCACGCGCCATGCGCAGGTCGGTTTGGGCAAAGTGGTTGCCGGGGTTGAGTTCCAGTGTTGTGAGGATGCCGCGCTCAACGAGCAACGTTTCCATTGCGCGCGTGTCGTCAAGTACGTGCCGCATCATGCGGTTGGGCGTCTTGGTTTCCTTTTTGCCGAGTGACAGATAGACGGCCTGCGGGTTGCCGGCAAAAGGGGCCGTGCTGGCGCGATCGACAAAGTCGGGAAACCACAACGACCCCGATGCGCTTGCGGCGCGGCTAAAGGCGTCGGTTTGCCAAAGTGCCCACAGTGCAAAAAGACCCGCCAAGGAGTAGCCGGCAACGCCGCGCCAGGCGGGCGGTTGCGGGAGCGATGATTCGGCCTCTGGGATTATCTGCTTCAACAACTCGTCAAGAAAACCAGCAGCCTGTCCGCCAAAGGGCTCGGCATCTCGTATAGTTCCGTCGCATTCCCAGGGGCTCAGCTCGTGATTCCAATCGAGCCCTCCAATGGCGACAAGGGTGAACGGCGGGCAGTCGAGCTCTCGGCAGCGCTCGTAGACTTCATTACCGTCGCCCATAACCACGGGGAGGTAAATGACGGGCGCTCCTTCTGTACACTCTGGATAAACGGTTATCTGCTTCTGATGCGCTTCCATGACGGGCTTCTCTCGGCGTTGTGATATCGACGGCCCCCATTGTCGCACGCCGGCTCATGCAGGTTGGGCTAGACCAAAGACAATCTCGTGCATACCCTGCGGACGCATATGGAAAACGCCACCGCCGGAGGGGAGCTCGGCGGTGGCGTTGTTAAACGGTGCTGGGACTCGGGGCCTTCGCGGGAGCTGCCATGTGCGCAGAGGCGTCTAAGAGCGCTTGCGGCTCGCCATGGTGCCTGCGGCGATAGCGGCTGTTCCCGCAAGGACGGTTGCCACGATGGCCGCACCCGAGGTGTCGCCGGTTGCCGCGAGCACGCCGGTAGTCTTGGCTTTCGTGATTGAAGCCGCAACGGCCTTGGTCGGCTTTGAGCCCTCAGGCTTGGGGTTCTGCTTGGACTCCGCGGGCTTGCTTTCTGCGGGCTTGGTCTCGTCGGGCTTGGGGTCTTCCGGCTTGGCTACCTCGGGAGGTGCGATGACCATGCTCTTGGCGACAGCTTCGTTATAGGGGGAGTCGATCACAGCGTCGCCCGTGCCGATGGCTTGGCCTGCCTCGTAGATGCCGTCACGGAGCTTGCGATAGTCAATGACCTTGCCGCCTTCGGGCGTCTGGATGGCGGCGTTCTCAATCTTGATGGTGCCGATTGTCTTGCCGTCAGCGCTCATGGCACGGGCAAAGATTGCCGCTGTATCTCCTTCGGCCGTTACCTTGCTGCGGATGATCGAGATGACTGCGGGTGTGACGCCCTCGCTGGTCTGGGCGATGATGCCGATGTTCTCGCCTTGGGGCTCGGGGCTCGTCTCACCATCTTGGTTTTCGCTGTAGGGGATGGGGCCGTCGCCGTTCTCGACATAGCGGGCTATGGCCTTGACAACGGAGTCGCTGATGTAGATGTGGCCACCCTCCTCGTTGGGTCGATCGTTTCTGGTGGAGAATGCAGCCGAAACCTCGCCTTCCGCAAACGCGTCCACGGTGGAGCCGTTCTTGACGACGATATCGTCTTGGTAGGTGAAGAGGGCAATGGCGCCACCGTATCTGCCTTTACTTGTGCGGACTGTCACGTTTGAATGATCGAGTGTGATGCCCTTGTGGGCATAGACGCCATATTCAACACCGTTTGCGTTGAGGGAGGCGTTTGTGGCTGCGAGGCTGCCCTTGGCCTCGACGGCGGCGTCTTTCTCGGAGCTCGCCTTGACCTGGCTGCCGTCCGAGATATTGATGTTGCCGCCGCTCCAAATAGCCTCACCATCGGCTGAGCTTGCCTCGACTGTGCCGCCACCCTTGATGGTGAGGTTCTTGTCGGTTCCGATACCCTTGTCCTTGGTAGCCCTGGCGGTGACGGCCCCGCTGTCGTCAATCGTGATATTGCCGTTTGCCCTGATGCCATCCGATACGCCCGTGGCGTTGACGTTGCCCGAACCTTTGATAGCGAGATCACCCCCGGCATTGATGGCATCAAGCCCAGTGCTCGTGGCGTTGACGGATCCGGCTCCGTCGATGTTGATATTACCCGTGGAGAGGATAGCGTCCTCAGTAGATGTCACGCTGAGCGTGCTGCCCGCGTCGCCTTGGATATTGAGCTCGGCGTTCTCATTCTTGCCATGAGAAGCCTTGATGCCTTCGATCCAGTCGGCAGTGACGATGTTGTTTCCCGAGTAATTCACGTTGAGCTTGCCTGCGGCCTGGATCTCGCCGCCGTTATAGTTGTTGAGCTTCAAGCCGTCGGCGCCGTCCCACGACCAGGTACCGGCTTCGTCGCTCGCCGCGGTGTTGCACTTGTTGCCGCCGACCTTGACCCATTCCGCTGCGAGCGAGACGCTCGGCATGAGCAGCGAGCTTACCGTGAGCGCGCATACGGCTCCCACGACGATGCGGCGCGTCACGCGGCGCCAGCTGCCGTGCGCGAGTCCTATGCGACGGCGGACGTCGGGTTCGGCAACATGGGTTCCGGCGGTAGCGTCATTGCGTTTGGGGGTCGTGAACAAGGCTGCCATGGTTGCTCCCGTTCTCATAGGGCCTATACGACTAGATTCAGCGTATCTGCTGGATGTTGCCGGCGGTAGTGCCGCTTGGAGGGCAAAATGGCCAAAATGGGGGGAGAAATAGGCCGCACGCCGGCGCAGGGACCGGCGCTAAAAGAAAAGCGCGGGGCCGCATGGCGACTCCGCGCTTTATTGTTCAGCTTTTGCAGCCTTGCCCTTGCGCTACGAAGAAGTAGACGAGGAAGGCAAGGGCCGCGATCAACCCGTCCCGTGCGAAAAAGTGTTTACGAGCGTTTGCGACTCGCCAGGGCGCCTGCGGCGATGGTGGCCGTTCCTGCAAGGGCGGTCGCTATGATGGCCGCGCTCGAGGTGTCGCCGGTTGCGGCGAGGATGCCGGTGGTTTTGGCTCCCGTGGCTGCAACTGCAACGGTCTTGGTCGTCTTCGTGCCCTCGGACTTGGAACCCTCGGGCTTGGTCTCGCCGGGCTTTTCCTCGGGCTTGGTCTCCTCGGGAGGCACGATGGCCGTGCTCTTGGCGACTGCTTCGTTATAGGGGGAGTCGATCACAGCGTCGCCCGTGCCGATGGTTTGACCCACCGCGTAGAAGATGCCGTCGTCGAGTTCTTCCTTGTTGCGATAGCCAATGATCTTGCCGCCTGTGGGCGTCTGGATGGGAGCTCCTTCGATCTCGATGGTGCCGATCGCCTCGCCGTCCGCGCTCATGGCAAGCGCAAAGATAGCCGCCGTGTCTCCCTCGGCCGTGACCTTACTGCGGACAATCGAGATGGTCGCGGGCGTGATGCCCTCCTTGGTCCGGGCAAAGATGCCGAAGTTCACGCCCCTGCGCTCAGGGGCGATCTCGCCATCCTGGTCTCCACTGTAGTGGTCGGGGCCGTCGCCGCCGGTCTCGGCATAGCGGGCTATGGCCTTGACAACGGAGTCGCTGATGTAGATATGGCCACCCGCTTCGCCGGAGTAGAAATTACTGGTGGAGATTGCAACCGAGAATCTGCCTTCTGCGAGCGCATCCACAGTCGAGCCGTTCTTGATGACGATGTCGTCCTCATCGGTGAAGAGTGCGCTGACTTCCCCGCCATCTGAGCTTGCGCGGACCGTCACGGTCGCGCCATCGAGCGTGATGCCCTTGTAGACATAGATGCCATACCCAACGCCACTTGCGTTGAGGGAAGCGTTCGTGACCGTGAGGCTGTTTTTACCGTCGATGGCGGCGTCTTCCTCGGAGCTTGCCTTGACCTGGCTACCACCCGAGATCTCGATGTTGCCGTCGGCCCAAATCGCATTGTCTTTGATAGAGCTTGCCTCCACCTTGCCGCCGCCCTTTATGATGAGGTTCTCGTTAGCATCGATACCCTGATCCTCGGTGGCCTTGGCAGTGACGGTTCCGCTGTTGTCGATCGTGATGTTGCCGTCGGCCCTGATGCCATCCGAATCGCCCGTGGCGTTAACGTTTCCCGAGCCCTTGATGGTGACATCGCCCCCGGCATCGATGGCATCGTGCTCGGTGCTCGTGGCGTTGACAGTGCCAGCGCCGTCGATGTTGATGTTGCCGACGGAAGTGATGGCGTCACGAGAAGATGTCACGTTGAGCGTGCTGGACGCGTCGCCCTGAATATTAAGCTCGGCGTTCTCGTTCGCGCCATCCTTAACCTTGATGCCGCGGCCGTCGTCGTTAGTGACGGTGTTGTTGCCCTCGTAGCTCACGTTGAGCTTGCCCGCTGCCTCGATCGCGCCGCCGTTATAGCCGTTGAGCTTCATGTCGGCGCCGCCGTCCCAGGCCCAGGTGCCGGCCTCGTCGCCTGCTGCAGTGTTGTACTGAGTGCCGCCGACGTTGACCCACTCGGCCGCGAGTGAGACGCTCGGCATGAGCAGCGAACTTACCGTGAGCGCGCATACGGCGCCTACAACGATGCGGCGTGTCACGCGGCGCCAACTGCCGTGTGCGAGCAGCGTGCGACGGCGTACGTCGGGCTCGATAAAATGGGCTCCAGAGGTTTTGCCATTGCGCTTGGGGGTCGTGAACAAGGCGGCCATGGTTACTCCCATCCTCATAGGGCCTATGCGATTACGCTCAGCATATCTGCAAGATGTAGCCGGCGGTAGTGCCGTTTGGAGGGCAAAATGTCCAAAACTTGGGAAGCAATACATCACGCGTCCGTGCGTTGCCTGGCTTTAAAAGAAAAGCGCGGAGCCGCTCGATGCGACTCCGCGCCTTGTTGTTTTGCTTTAGCAGACTATGCTGTTACGCCACGAAGAAGTAGACGAGGAAGGCAAGGGCTGCGATCCACATGAGCGGCTTGATCTTGGAGGCCTCGCCCTTAAAGAGCGCGACGATCACGTAGGCGATAAAGCCCAGGCCAATGCCGGCAGAGATGGAGTAGGTGAAGGGCACGCCGGCGACAATCATGAACGCCGGGAAACCCTGCGACACGTCGGACCAGTCGATCTCGGAGGCCTCGCTCATCATGAGGTAGCCAACGTAGACCAGAGCACCGCAGGTGGCGGCGCTGGAAACGATGGTGACGATGGGGGAGAAGAATGCGGCGAGAATGAACAGTACGCCGGTGGTGACGGAGGTGAGGCCCGTGCGGCCACCGTCGGCGGCGCCGGAAGTGGACTCGACGAAGGTGGTGATGGAGGAGACGCCCATGAAACCGCCCACGGCAGCGGCGGCGGAGTCGACGATCAAGATCTCCTTGATGTTCTCGACGTTGCCGTCGTCGGTGAGGAACTCGCCCTGCTTGGCCACGGCCATCGCGGTGCCCATGGTGTCGAAGAAGTCACTCATGAGCAGCGAGAACGAGATGACGAGGAGCGCGGGGTCGGTAAGGACCTTGACGATGGCGGGCACGCCGCCGGCGTCGGCGATGGGGCCGCCGATGCTCGAGAAGTCGAGCGGGGCGATGATACCGGTCGGAGCCTGGGTCACACCCAGGGGGATACCAGCGATAACGGCGACGATGATGCCGATGAGCAGCGAGCCCGGCACGTTACGAGAAGCCAGAGCGACCGTCACGATGATGGAGATGATGCCGACGATAAAGGTGGGGGAGGTGATGTCGCCCAGGCCGACAAGTGTACCGGCGCCAGCGGTGATAATGCCGGCGTCGCACAGGCCGATCATGGCGATGAACAGGCCCAGACCCACCGAGATGGCGTGACGCAGGACAACCGGGATGGCGTCCATGATGGCCTCGCGCAGGCCACAGAGCACGAGCAGCAAGATGACGACGCCCTCAAGGAAGATGACGCTCATGGCCACGTGCCAGTCACCGCCGCAGACGGTGGTGGTGATTCCAGCGATCATCGCGTTGACGCCTAAGCCCGACGCGCAGGCGAGCGGGCGGTTGGCGAAGATACCCATGCAGATGGTCATGATGCCGGCGCCCAGGCAGGTGGCGCAGGCGAGCGCTCCCGCATCGATGCCGGCGCCCGAGAGCACCGCGGGGTTGACGGCGATGATGTAGGCCATCGCCAGGAATGTTGTCAGTCCAGCGCGAAGTTCGGTCCCGATTGTGGACTTGCGCTCGCTGACGTGAAATAGTTCGTCCATGCATACCCTTTCCTTGTTCGGCCCCGAGTTTAGGCCGATTGACACGAACCCACCCACTATATCGCCTTTGTGAAGTTGGTGTTCCTCGCATGTTGATGTTCGGCGGTTTGTAACGGACGGGCGGTATCCTTCGCATGAAATTGTGTAGGTACCGTATACTTAAGCGGTTACAACGACCCCTATGGAGGAACGTATGATTAAAGAGCTCTGCCGCGACGAGGCTATCCTGTCTCAGCGTTGCGAGGTTGCGACTGTCGAGGACGAGTCGGTCGCTCAGGATCTGATTGATACCATCAAGTCGCTCGATGATGCCGGCTGCTTGGCCGCCAACCAGATTGGCGTTACCAAGAAGGTCTGCGTCTATCTGGACGACGCCGGCGAGCCCCACGTGCTCTATAACCCCCGTCTGGTGTTTGGCCTGGGAGCCAGCAAGATGGAGGAGAGCTGCCTGACGCACGAGGAGGTCACCAAGTCCACGCGCTATATCAAGTGCAAGGTCGCCTTTGATCAGATCGTCGACGGCAAGATGAAGGAGTGCCGCCGCGACTACGCAGGTTTTGAAGCGCAGATGATCCAACACATGATCGATCACTGCCAAGGTAAACTTGTCTAGGGTGACTACAGCACCGAACTTCGTCGCTTTTGTCCCGGGTATGACATTGTTGTCATGTCCGGGCTTTTGTGTTTAGCGCCTTTTTGTTTGGTGACAATAACCTTAGCAGGAACGTAAAGCTAGGAGGCGCTATGTGCACGAGCATTCGATTTACCGATAATTCTGGCCACATGTATCTAGGCCGCAACCTCGACTGGAGCTTTGACTACGGACAACAGGTTCGCGTGATGCCGCGCGGGTTCCACATCCCGTATTCGTTTATCGACGATGCGTCGGCGGCACACGCGGTAATCGGCATGTGCATCGATTACAAGAACTACCCTATGTTCTTCGACTGCGGCAACGATGCGGGCCTCGCCGTGGCGGGTCTCAATTTCCCGGGTTATGCCGAGTATGCCGAGGACCCTGTCGACGGCAAGACCAATATCGCAGCCTATGAGTTTCCCCTGTGGGTGGCAGCGACGTTTTCGACGGTCGACGAGGTCGAGGCCGCGCTGTGCGACACGGTGATTGTCGCCAAATCTGCCGGAGAGGGGCTGGGCGTGTCGCTGCTTCATTGGATTATCGGCGACAGCCAGCGTAGCATCGTGGTCGAGATGATGGCTGACGGCCTGCATGTATACGACGATCCGGTCGACACCCTTGCCAATCAGCCTACCTTCCCGTGGCACATGGAAAACCTGCGCACCTATATCACGGCCACAAGCGATTTTCCGCAGACGGCGACATGGCGTGGCGCCGAGCTCAAGCCCTATGGCGCGGGTGCCGGCATGCGCGGTATTCCGGGTGACTGCTATTCGCCGAGCCGTTTTGTAAAGGCGGCGTACCTCAATGCCAATTACCCGCAAAAGGAGAGCGAGACCGAAAACGTCGTCCGCATGTTCCGTTCACTCGAGGGCGTGGTGATGATCGAGGGAGCGTCCAGGATGGGCGATGGCAAGTTCGAGAAGACTATCTACACCGGATGCTTTAGCGCGCGCACGGGCAATTATTACTACGCGATGTATGGGGATCCGTCGATTCGCTACGTGAGCCTGATGGATGCCGAGGGCGCGAGCCCCGATAGGCTCGTGGTTCCCGAGCCGCGTCGTTCGTAGCTCACCGGTCCGTTGCGACATAAAACGGCCCCGCACCTCTTATGAGATGCGGGGCCGTTGTCGTCAATGGCTGGTGGCGTGTTAGAAGTTGGCGTCGTTGAACTGGGTGCTCTCGAGTCCGTCGAGTTGCTGTTCGGGCGTATCGGCGACGCTCTCGAGCAGCTCGGTGGGATCGACGTTCATGCTCTTGCCGGCCTCGTTGCCGTTGACCAAGTCGTCCGAGAAGATGTCGACCTCCATTTCCTCGGCCTCTTCGATCTGAACCTCGAGCGGCACCTGGGTGCGCACAAGTTTGACGGCCGGGCGCATGCGGGCAAAGAGCGGTACGTACTCAATGATGATGGCCGAGTTCTCGAGACCGTACCAGCGTGCCGGGCTTCCGCAGGCGCGGCGGACGGCGTACTTGATGGCCATCACGCGGTGGTCATTGCGGTTGATGTCCGTTTCGGGGGCGAGCATCTTGCGCAGCATACAAAAACGGAAGTCGCCCACGTTGCCGCGCGTCTCGTAGATGGAGTAGGTGTGATGCTGCGGCGGCAGCTCACCCGATGCCATCAAGTCGCCAACGATTTGGCGCAGGTAGGCATTAACGCGCTGGTTGACCTTAAAGCCCAAGTCCAGGCGCACGCGGAACAAAAAGTCCGTGCCAAAGGTCTCGACGGAATACTCGTGCGTATAGGGCTCGTCGGTAACGTGCACGTTGATGAACCAGTATGCCTTGGCGCGCTTGGGATGCTTATCCAAGATGGAATAGAGCACGTCGCGGTCGAGCGTGAGCGGGTCGGGGCTGTTGGTGAGGAACACCAGATTGTCGGCGAGCACGGGGTAGGTCTCGTCGTTGCGCAGGCGGTTGAGCTGGTCAATGTACTTGGAGACGGGCAGCAGGATCGTCTGCGTGCGCTCGATGGCGGTGCCGCGACGCCACACATACATAAGGCCAAACAGCAGTGCGGCCAAGAAGATCATCACATAGCCGCCGTCAAAGAACATGGTGAGGCACGAGGCGAAAAAGCACAGCTCAATGGCGCCGAAGAGCAGGGCGAAGACGCAGGCGCCCAGCTTGTGCTTGAGAATGCCGGCGATATAGCTCGTCAAAAGCGTGGTGGTCATAAGCATGGTCACGGTAATGGCGAGGCCGTAGGCACTCTCCATGCGCTCGGAGTTTTGGAACAGCAGCACGATGAAGATGCAGCCGACCCACATGATGTTATTGACGAGCGGAATATAGAGCTGGCCCTTGGTGTCGCTGGGGTAGTGGATGCGCAGGTGCGGCATAAGGTTGAGGCGCGTTGCCTCGGATACCAGCGAGAACGAGCCGGTGATGAGCGCCTGTGAGGCGATGATGGCCGCCACGGCCGAAAGCACGATGGCAAAGGGGCGTAGGGGCTCGGGAAGCATCATATAGAACGGGTTGACGATATCCATCGAAAGCATCTGGGGGTTGGAGTTATTGGCGAGCAGCCAAGCGCCCTGACCCAGATAGTTAAGGATGAGGGCCGCCTTAACAAACGGCCAGGATACATAGATGTTTGCCTTGCCCACGTGGCCCATGTCCGAGTAGAGTGCCTCGGCACCGGTTGTCGACAGGAAGACAAAGCCGAGCACCATAATGCCCGAATGGTTGATGGGCGAGAACAGGAACATAATGCCGCGGATGGGGTTGAGCGCGCGCAAGATGGACAGGTTGCCGAGCATGTTGAACAGACCGGCGCCTGCCAGGAACAGGAACCACAGCGTCATGAGCGGGCCGAACAGCTTGCCGATTGACGAGGTGCCGGCGCGCTGCATGGCAAATAGGCCGCAGATAATGATGATGGTAATAATGATGACGTTGGTTTGCCCGTCACCCAAAAGCGCGTGACCCCACTCGATGGTGCGCAGGCCCTCAATGGCCGTGGTGACCGTGACCGCGGGGGTGAGGATGCCGTCGGCGAGCAGCGCCGCGCCGCCGATCATGGCGGGAAGGATCAGCCACGGTGCCACCTTGCGCACGAGACTGAACAGGGCGAAGATGCCGCCTTCGTTGTGGTTATCGGCCTTCATGGCGATTACCACGTATTTGACCGTGGTCACGAGCGTCATGGTCCAGATGACGAGCGAAAGTGCGCCCAGAATCATGTCCTCGCTGACGGTGCCGATGCCGCCGTTGTTGGCGACGATCGATTTCATGGTGTACATAGGGCTCGTGCCGATGTCGCCATAGACGACGCCGAGCGTTACGAGCAGCATGCCAGCGGAGAGGGGGATGGCTCCGTGCCCGCCTTGCCCGCGCTGGTCTTGGAGGTTTGCCTCCAGTTTGTTGTGTGCCACGAGGACTCCCTTAGACATCCGGTTATCTGTCTAGGACAAAAAACTTTATGCCGTCTTTATACATACAAGAGCAGTTGGCACATCGGGTAATTTTAGACAATAATCCTCAGCTGGGGATTATTTTTCTACGCAGGTAGCATTTCAAAGCAGGGGCTTTTAAGCACGTGCTATCTGGGCGATGCCAGCCTTGGCGTTTGCGCGTTTGCCGGCGAGTTCGCAAAAGAGCGCGCCGCCGATGATAAGCGCGGCGCCCATCAGGCGGACCGGTGTTATGGCTTCACCCAAAAGGGCGGCCGAGAACACGACCGCCGAAAGCGGCTCGAGGTAGCCGACGACGGCGACGGTCTGGACGGGCAGCTTGGCGACGGCGCTAAAGTAGAGCAGGCAACCAATGCCGGTGTTGACGACGCCGAGCATAGCGACGGCGCGCCAATCAATACTGGCGGCGACGCCGGCGGACAGGAATGAGGGAGCGCCCTGCGTGATGAGTGTGAGGGCCAGCGCGGTCACAAAGGCGGCGCTCACTTGGAGCGCGGAGTTCTCGAGGCCCTCGATGTGCGGCGCACCCTTGCTGGCGATGACCATCAATGCATAGCAGAAGGCCGAGACGATGCCGCAGACAATACCCGCAATGGGCATATTGCCGCCTAGACCTTGTGCCGCAATGAGAAAAGCACCGCAGGCGACGGCGATAAAGCCGGCGATTTTGCTGCCGGTCAGCTTTTCGCCAAAAATGAGCGGGGAGAGGGCCATAACGATGATGGGGCCACAGTAATACAACAGCGAGGAGATACCAACGCCGATCGTCTGATAGGCGCGGAACAGGAAAATCCAGCTGGTGCCCAGCGCGGCGCCCGAGACGATGAGCGCTGCGGCCTCGCGGGGGCGAGACGGAGCCTGCAGGTTATGGCGCTTGGTTATGAAGAGGATGGCGGCAAGGGTGAGAGCGCCCAAAAACGTGCGCAACAGTACGATATCGGAGCTCGGCAGCGCGATGACAGCGGCGATGATGCCGTTGGAGCCAAACAATAGCAATGCTGCTAAGTATGTAAACAGTCCGTTGTTCATGCGCTGACATCCCCTCTATATCCGAGCATCTTCACTATGGGTGAACTGGCTTTAGAAGAAAAGCGAATATAATGCATGGCTGACATGACAAAATATCATGCAAGGGTGGAGGACTGCCGTGGAAACGAATATTCAAAAGATGCAGGTGCTGCTCGAGACCGTGCGGGCCGGCAGTTTTACGCGCGCCGCCGAGCGGCTGAGCTATTCGCAGTCGGGCGTGAGCCGCATGGTGGGCGATCTTGAGGCCGATTGGGGCTTTAAGGTGCTCGACCGCAGTCGCGAGGGCGTGGCTCTTTCTGCTGACGGGCGGCAGGTCATGCCGGCTGTCGAGGCGCTCTGCGAGGAATTCGTTCGCTTGCAGCGACGCGTGGATGAGATGCGTGGGCTCATGCGCGGCAAAATCTGCATCGGTACGTTTTCGAGCGTGGCGACCCACGTGCTGCCGCCGGTGATTGCTCGTTTTCGTTCCGATTATCCAGACATTGATTACGAGTTGCTGATGGGCGACTATTCAGAGATTGAACAATGGGTGGCAGAGGGCCGCTGCGATCTGGGCTTTATCCCGCATGAGCCCCGAGAAAATGGCATGACGTCGCGGTCTTTGGCGCGCGACGAGTTGATGGCGGTGGTGCCGACAGATTCGTTGCTTGCCACGGCGGAGTTCGTCTCTCTTACCGATTTGGCAAGAGAGCAGTTTATTCTGCTGGAACGGGGTACCGATGATGAGATTACGCCGCTATTCCGTCGGGCGGGGCTGTCAGTGCGCTCAAAACTGTCGACTTGGGATGACTATGCGATTATGGCTATGGTCGAGGATGGCTTGGGCGTGAGCATTCTTCCCGCGCTCATCTTGCGTCGCTGCCAGTTTGATGTTGCTGTGCGTCCGCTCGAAGGGCATCCCCATCGGCAGATCAACGCCATATATCGAACGGCCGATGTTTCGCTTGCCGCCGCTCGTTTCCTCGAATACCTCTAAATGCGTGCACGTCGTTATCGCCTTGGGATAAATCTCGAGGTCTTGCTCATTTTATTTTTGAAATTGAACTTTTCGAAATAGCACGGCGCTATACTGCTGCCTAAATTGAACTCAGGTTCAATTCGTGTTGTATAAATTGAACTTTGCCAGCAAGGAGGTTCTAGTGGCCCAAGAGACGTTTAGCGATCGTCTGCGACAGGCTATGTCCGATTGCGACGTTCGCCAGTCGGACGTGATCCGCGCATCGGAGATGCTCGGCAAAAAACTCGGCAAGAGTCAGATGAGCCAATATGTGAGCGGCAAGACGATTCCGCGGCGCGATGTGGCTGAGCTGCTCGCCCGTATTTTGGAGGTCGATGTTACCTGGCTGCTTGCCGGCGACGCCGATCAAGGCGAGGCATCATCACCCCGCAACGATTCCAAGCCCGAACCCCATCCCTCAGCTCAAATTGCAAGGAGCACCACCATGCGTACTTTTTCTAAATCCACCAAGCTCGATAACGTCCTGTATGACGTGCGCGGTCCCGTCGTCGACGAGGCCGCCCGTATGGAGGACGAGGGCGAGCGCATCCTCAAGCTCAATATCGGCAACCCGGCGCCCTTCGGTTTCCGCACGCCCGACGAGGTCATCAAGGACATGCGCCAGCAGCTGCCCGACTGCGAAGGCTATTCCAACTCGCGTGGCCTGTTCTCCGCGCGCAAGGCGATCATGCAGTATTCGCAGATCAAGGGCTTGCCCAACGTTCAGATGGAGCATATCTACACGGGCAACGGCGTGTCCGAGCTCATTCAGCTTTCGATGAACGCGCTGCTCGACAATGGCGACGAGATTCTGATCCCCAGCCCCGACTATCCGCTCTGGACGGCGTGCGCAACCCTTGCCGGCGGTCATCCTGTGCACTATCTGTGCGATGAGCAGGCGGATTGGTATCCCGACTTGGAGGATATGGAGTCCAAGATCACGAGCGCGACCAAAGCCCTCGTTATCATCAACCCCAACAACCCCACGGGCTCGGTCTACCCGCGCGAGGTGCTCGAGGGCATCGTCGAGGTTGCACGCAGGCATCAGCTGATGATCTTTGCCGATGAGATCTACGACCGCCTGTGCATGGACGGTTACGAGCACGTCTCGATTGCCTCGCTCGCTCCTGATCTGCCCTGCGTCACCTTTAGCGGCCTTTCCAAGTCGCACATGATCGCGGGCTATCGTATCGGCTGGATGGTGCTTTCGGGCAACCAGCGCTGCATGAGCGACTTCATCATGGGCATTAACATGCTCTCCAACATGCGCCTGTGCTCCAACGTGCCGGCTCAGTCGATCGTTCAGACGGCACTCGGTGGTCATCAGTCCGTTAACGACTACATCCGTCCCGGCGGCCGTGTCTACGAGCAGCGCAACTTTGTGTATGAGGCGCTCAACAAGATTGACGGCATCTCGGTGGTTAAGCCGCGCGCGGCGTTCTACATCTTCCCCAAGATGGATGTGAAGAAGTTCAACATCACCGATGACGAGCAGTTCGCCCTTGACCTGCTGCACGAGAAGAAGATTCTGATCACGCGCGGCGGCGGCTTCAACTGGGCTGAGCCCGACCACTTCCGTATCGTGTACCTGCCGCGCATGGAAGTACTCAAAGAGTCCCTCGAAGACCTCGCCGACTTCTTTGACCATTACCGCCAGGCGTAGGGGATAGAAGTTCCGCACTATGAAGAGCTCCCTGCAGTTGCTTGGCTGCAGGGAGCTTTCTTGAATTGGCGCAACTATATAACTATTCCTTGGCAGTGGTCGATTTCGTGCTGGATGATCTCGGCGGTGTAGCCCGAGAAGTTTTTGATGCGGCGGGCAAAGTTCTCGTCCAAATACTCAACCTTAATGCGGCGATATCGGGTACAGGGACGCTCGCCGACGAGCGAAAGACATCCTTCGCTCGTCTGGTAGGCGTTGACCTGCTCAAGAATCTGCGGGTTGTACATAAGCAGCGCCCTGTTGCCGTCCTTTACGCAGATGATGCGCTTGCGTACGCCGATCATGTTGGCGGCAAGCCCCACGCACTCGTGCTCGTGTTCATGCAGCGTGTCCAGAAGATCCTGCCCCGTCGCGGCGTCGTCGGGCCCCGCGTCTTCGGAAGGCAGGCGCAAAAAGAACTCGGATTTCATGATGGGCTTAATCATGGCGGGCTCCTTAAGGTGGATGCGTTTGGTTCAGGCCATGATACCGCGACATGTCGCATTAATGTGTGCACATAGATTCTGCAGCTAGATTGGATGGCGACACCATAAACTAATGGACGTTTTGCCGAGAGGCATGAATGTTTAAAGCGCAAAGAGTGCGCGACGGGCCCCGCGAATGGGGCGATGATGCCCGAGAGGGCCAAGAAGGAGTCTCATGTCTGAGAACGAAGAGATCATGAACGAGACCGAGGACGAGACCATGGCTGCCGAGGTTGAGGCAGTCGAGACCGTGGAGACCGAAGCTGCCGAGGTTGAGGCTGCTGACGAGGTTTCTGCCGAGGAGGAGGCCGAGGTTGTCGAGGCCGCCGTTGATTACGATGACGAAGAGCTGATGGACAAGATGCAGAAGGCTGCCCGCCTGCTGCGTAGCCGTCGCTTTGCTATTTCCAAGGAGGAGGAGGCCAAGGCCGAGCGCATGGCGAACATCGAGCGCGCCATCAAGCTGCTTGACCTCAAGCCCAAGATGGAGCAGAAGGAAATGTCCGACCTGCTGGGCATGCGCCTTCGTGAGCTCGATGGCCTGATGGCCGAGGCCGAGGCTGCCGATCTGGTCGGCCGCATCGACGACGCTGAGGGCGATATGCGCAAGATCGTCGTCTTCGCTGCCGAGGATGCCGCCGAGGGCCTGGTCGAGCTTGCCAACAAGAAGGAGAAGCTCCTGCCCGAGCTTTCTTACGAGGAGGCCACCGAGCTGATGGCCGCTCTCGATAAGGTTATTGCTCCGCTCGTCGCCATGGGCCTGGACGAGGACCGCGGTCCTCGCGGCGGTCGTGACGATCGCGGTGGCCGTGGCGGCGACCGTGGCGGTCGCGGCGGCTTTGGCGATCGCGGTGGTCGTGGCGGTGACCGCGGCGGTCGCGGTGGCGATCGCGGTGGCCGTGGCG
>OHAT01000481.1_pt1 | contig 40629 bp, 48 predicted proteins | sample 1577141 | NCBI WGS metagenome assembly OHAT01 (sample SAMEA3541578, study PRJEB24748) | human gut metagenome | biome: human gut; feature: human-associated habitat; material: faeces | place: China | collected 2012 | reverse complement strand
TGAAGCAGGCCATCGAGCGGGTGCTGAAGCTGAAGGTCATCGACCTGAAGACCGACCCCCAGCTGATGGGCGCTCTGGGCGCCGCCGAGTACGCCCGCCAGAAGGGCATGGCCCGCTGACCATGGACCAGCATACCCATTCCCACCAGCACCCGCATGACCACGACCACCCCCATCCGCATACCCACAGCCATACCCAGACCAAGGCCGTTCTGAATCGCCTGTCCCGGGCCCAGGGGCACCTGGAGTCTGTGCGCAAAATGGTGGAGCGGGGCGAGGACTGCACGGAGGTGCTGGTGCAGCTGGCGGCGGTGATCTCCGCCCTGAACAGCACCGGCCGGGTCATCCTCAAGGACCACATCGCCCACTGCATCGTGGACGCTGTGGAGTCCGGCGACAACGAGGCCGTGGAGTCCCTGAACCAGGCCATTGACCGATTTATGCGGTAAAATTTGTGAACATTTTTCCAAAACAATTGACATTTTTCAACATTGTGTCTATAATTTGGTATAGGATAGAGGATCAGAGGAGCCCCTGTCACCTGATGATGCAAGTGAAGTGCCGCCAGATCAAAAAGCAGTTGGAGGAGAAAGGTGCTCTGAACCCCGCCCAGCAGCTGACCTATGACATGGCCACCAAGGGGGCCAGCGCCGTCTGTCCCGAAAATCTCCAGCCGGTCATCGACTGGTCCAATTCTGTGAAGTAAGGAGCGAGCTTATGGAAAAGGTAAAAGACATCCTGCTGACCGGCGGCAAAGCCGCCCTGGACAGCGCCGTGGAGCTGGGCCGCAGCGTGGTGCAGCTGGCTGCCCGCCTGGGCAGCACCGCCGCACAGTTCGTGAGCCAGAAAACCTGCGCCGTGGTGAAGGAACACCGTCAGCCCCTGCTGCTGGCTGCCGCCGTGGTATCCGGCGTTCTGGCCGTGGGCTCTGTGGTGCTGTGGCTGGTGTGCCGGAAAAAGTAGGTTTCCTATCGTATTTTATAACAGAGCGGGGGGACGCGGTGCGTCTCCCCGCTGCTGACAGAAAAGAGGAGTCAATTTATGGAAAAAAAGGCATTCAAGGCGGAGTCCCAGCGGCTGCTGGACCTGATGATCCACTCCATTTACACCCACAAGGAGATCTTCCTGCGGGAGATCATCTCCAACGCCTCCGACGCCATCGATAAGCTGTGCTATCTGTCCCTGACGGACGAAAACGTGGGCCTGAAGCGGGAGGATTTTGCCATCACCCTGTCCATCGACAAGGAGAACCGCACTCTTACCGTCAGCGACAACGGCATCGGCATGGACGCGGATGATCTGGAGAACAACCTGGGCGTCATCGCCTCCAGCGGCACCTTCCAGTTCCGGCAGGAGCTGGACAAGGAGGCCGAGGCCGACGTCATCGGCCAGTTCGGCGTGGGCTTCTACTCGGCTTTCATGGTGGCCGACCACATCACCGTTATCTCCCGGAAATACGGCCAGGAGCAGGCCTATCGCTGGGATTCCGACGGCCTGGAGGGCTACACCATCGAGCCCTGCACCCGTGACGCCGTGGGCACCGACATCATCATGCACATCAAGCCCGACGGCGAGGAAAAGGACGAATACAGCCAGTATCTCCGGGAGTATCCCCTGTATAAGCTGGTGAAGAAGTATTCCGATTATATCCGCTTCCCCATCAAGATGCTCATGCCCCACCCCCAGGTGAAGGAGGGCAGTCCCGAGGATAAGCCCGAGTATGAGGAGGTCTTTGAGTGGGAGACCCTCAACAGCATGGTGCCCCTGTGGCAGCGGAAGAAGGCCGACGTCACCCGGGAGGAGTATGACAAGTTCTATCAGGAGCGGTTCGGCGATCCCGCCGCCCCTCTCAGCGTCATCACCGTGTCCGCCGAGGGCGCCGTCACCTACAAGGCCCTGCTGTATATCCCCTCCCAGGCCCCCAGCCAGTATTACACCGAGGACTATAAGCCCGGCCTGCAGCTGTACGCCTCCGGCGTGATGATCATGGACAGCTGCGCCGACCTGCTGCCGGACTATTTCAACTTCGTCCGCGGCGTGGTGGAGTCCCCGGACCTGAGCCTGAACATCTCCCGGGAGCTGCTGCAGCATGACCGGCAGCTGAAGATCATCTCCGCCAACCTGGAAAAGAAGATCAAGGCCGAGCTGGAGCGGATGCTGAAGGACGACCGGGAGAACTATGAGAAGTTCTACCGCAGCTTCGGCCGCCAGCTGAAGCTGTGCGCCCTGGACAACTACGGGGCCAAGAAGGAGCAGCTGCAGGACCTGCTGCTGTTTTACTCCTCCACCGAGAAGAAGCCCGTGACCCTGGCGGAGTATGTGTCCCGGATGCAGCCGGACCAGAAGTTCATCTATTTCGCCTCCGGCGACACCGTGGACGCCATCGACCATATGCCCCAGACGGAGCTGCTGAAGGACCACAACATGGAGATCCTGTACTTCACCGACAAGGCCGACGAGTTCCTGCCGGACATGCTGCAAAAGTACCAGGATAAGCCCTTCCGCTCCGCCATTGACGGGGATCTGGAGCTGGGCGATGAGCAGAAGCCCGATGAAACCGACAGCTATCAGGAGGGCTTCGCCTTCCTGAAGGAGGCACTGGGGGATAAGGTGGACCAGGTGAAGGCCTCCACCAAGCTCAGGACCCACCCGGTGTGCCTGTCCAGCGGCCAGGGCATCACCTTCGAGATGGAGAAGTATTTCACCGCCGTGCAGCCGGAGCTGGGCATGAAGGCCAAGCGCATTCTGGAGATCAACGTGGATCATCCCGCCTTCGCCGCCTTCGAGACCGCCCGGATCATCGATCCGGACAAGGCCAAAAAGTACGCGGAGATTCTCTATAACCAGGCCTGCCTCATCGCGGGCCTGCCCATCGAGAACCCCTCCGCCTACACGGACCTGGTCTGCTCCCTCTGGAAGTGACCATAAAAATAAGCCCTCCTGCCGGAGGGCTCATTTTTTATGCCGAGATGGGAAACAGCAGCTTCAGCACGCCGAAGACCACCAGGGACGCGGCAGCGGCGATCAGAAAGATGAAGCAGGTCCTCCGGTCCCGTTGGGCCAGGGCCTGGTCCTCATGCTCGTTCTGCCACCGCACATAGAACCAGGCCGCGCACAGCAGACAGACAATCGGCGCAAACAGCAGGCCGATCATGGCAACGTATTCCATAGCAGTTCCTCCCTTGCTTTTTCTCCAGTATACCCTATCTGCGTTCCCCCGTCAATTGTGGGTTTTCCCCAGAGGGCCGGGTGGTTGATTTCCCCGGGAAATGGTGTTATCCTATTACAAAAAGAGAGAACTGAGGAACTGCACTTATGATATTCAGCCATCACCACGCCCACGCCCGGCGGGACGTGGACATGACCCAGGGCAGCATCACCCGCCACCTGATCCAGTTCGCCCTGCCGCTGCTGGCCGGAAACGTGTTCCAGCAGCTTTACAACATGGTGGACACCTGGGTGGTGGGCAACTTTGTGTCCAACGAGGCCTTTTCCGCCGTGGGTACCGTGGGGCCCATCATCAACATGCTCATCGGCTTCTTTATGGGCCTGTCCAGCGGCGCGGGGGTGGTCATCAGCCAATACTACGGGGCCCACCGGCCCGAAAAGGTCCGGGACACCGTACACACGGCCATGGTGCTGACCCTGGTGCTGTGCGCGGTGTTCACGGCCCTGGGCCTGGCCCTGATCCCGGCCATGCTGGACCTGATGAACACCCCGGCGGAGGTGCTGCCGGAGTCCACGGCATATCTGTCCATCTATTTCTCCGGCATCACGGGCCTGCTGATCTATAACATGGGCTCCGGCATTCTCCGGGCCGTGGGCGACTCCCGGCGGCCCTTCTATTTCCTGGTGGTGTCGGCGGTGCTGAACACCGGGCTGGACCTGCTGTTTGTGATCCGGTTCCACATGGGCGTGGCCGGTGTGGCCTGGGCCACCATCATCGCCCAGGCGGTGTCGGCAGTGCTGGTACTGGCGGTGCTGATGCGGACGGACAGCTGCGTCCGGGTGGAGCTGCGGCGGCTGCGAGTCCACTGGGACATGCTGAAAAAAATCGTCCGGGTGGGCATCCCGGCGGCTCTGCAAATGGCCGTTACCGCCTTTTCCAACGTGTTCGTCCAGTCCTATATCAACCATTTCGGCGCGGACTGCATGTCCGGCTGGACGGCGTATACCAAGATCGACCAGCTGATGTTCCTGCCCATGCAGTCCCTGGCCCTGTCCGCCACCACCTTTGTGGGGCAGAACCTGGGCGCAGGCGACACCCCCCGGGCCCAGCAGGGCGTCCGCCGGGCGCTGGGGATCTCCCTGGCGGTGACGGCGGTGCTGATGGTCCCGGTGCTGGTGTTCGCTCCCCAGCTGACGGCCTTCTTCAACCGCAAGGCCGAGGTGGTGGCCTACGGCACCCTGCTGCTGCGGTATATCTCCCCCTTCTATCTGCTGTGCTGCATCAACCAGATCTACTCCGGCGCGCTCCGGGGCGCAGGCAACAGCCAGGTGCCCATGGTGATCATGCTGGGCTCCTTTGTGGTGTTCCGCCAGATCTATCTGTACATCATGTCCCACTACATTACCAATACCCTGCTGCCCCTGGCCATGGGCTATCCCGCCGGATGGCTGGTGTGCAGCGCCGCCACGCTGCTGTATTACCGCAGGGCCGCCCTGGGCCGGCAGCGCCTGGTGGAAGATAATTAAAGCCGGAGGAAACCCGTCTATGCGTCAGATCAACGTATCCCTGGGACAGCGGTCCTATCCCATTCTCATCGGCCCGGGTCTGCTGGGCCGGGCCGATGAGCGGCTGAGCACCCTGCCGGTAAAGCGCTGGGCCGTGGTGGCCGATGAGACTGCGGCGTCCCTTTATGCCGGGAGCTTAGGGCTGCCGGTGTATGCCTTCCCCGCCGGGGAGGGCAGCAAGTGCCTGGCGGTGTATGAGTCCCTGTGCCGCCGGATGCTGGCTGACGGCTTCACCCGGGCGGACGGCATCGTGGCCCTGGGCGGCGGCGTTGCCGGAGACCTGGCGGGCTTTCTGGCCGGGACCATCCTGCGGGGCGTCCCCCTGGTCCAGATGCCCACCACCCTGCTGGCCCAGGTGGACAGCAGCGTGGGCGGCAAAACCGGCCTGGACCTGCCGGAGGGGAAAAACCTCATCGGCTGCTTTTACCAGCCCTCCCTGGTGCTGGCGGACACCGATTGCCTGGGTACGCTGCCCCGGCGGCAGCTGTCCTCCGGCATGGCGGAGGTCATCAAGTGCGGCGTTATCGGGGACGAGGAGATCCTCCGCCATCTGGAAACGGCGGTAAAGCCGGATCTTCCCTGGCTGGTGGAGCGCTGCTGCCGGTATAAGGCGGCGGTGGTGGCCCGGGACGAGCGGGACGGCGGCCCCCGCCGCCTGCTGAACTTCGGCCATACCTTCGGCCATGCCTACGAGGCCGCCGGAGGGTACGACGCCTATACCCACGGCGAGGCCGTGGCCGCCGGGATGATGCAGATGCTCCGCTGGCAGGTGTCCCACGGGCTGGGCGGACAGGCGCTGCTGGACAGGCTCACCCCCCTGCTGGAGCGGTGGGAGCTTCCCGTCCGGCTGCCCTGGGATGGGGCGGCGGACTATCTGGCCCGGGACAAGAAACGGGCCGGAGATCAGGTCACCATCGCCGTGGCCCAGCGGGCCGGGGCGGGCCGTCTGATGGCGGTTCCCCTGGCGTCCCTGCTGGAGGTGGAGTGATGGACCTGCGCCTGTATCCCGCCCCTTTGCGGGGCGCGGTGACGCCGCCGCCCTCCAAAAGCCTGCTGCACCGGCAGCTGATCTGCCTGGCCCAGGCGGGGGAGTTCCCCTGCCCCCCGGACCCCGCCGACGACGTTCTGGCCACGGTCCGGGGCCTGTGGGCCCTGTATCACCAACCGGAGCTGGTCATCGACTGCGGGGCCAGCGGCAGCACCCTGCGGTTTCTTCTGCCCCTGGCCATGGCCCGGGGCCAGGTAGGGACCCGGTTCACCGGCACCCGGCGGTTGCTGGCCCGTCCCCTGCCCGGGGACTGGGGCCTTGCGCCCACGGAAAACGGTCTGCGGGTCACCCGCCCCCTTTCCCCGGGCCGCATCCCGGTGGACGGAAGCCGGACCTCCCAGCTGCTCTCCGGCCTGCTGATGGCCCTGCCGGGCCTGGCGGCGGACTCGGAGCTGGTTCTCACGGGGGCTCTCGCCTCCCGGCCGTATGTGGACCTGACCCTGGCGGTGCTGGAGCGGTGCGGCATTGTCATTGAGGAAAGCCCCGGCGGCTTTTTCGTCCCCGGCGGGCAAAGGTTCCGCCCGGTTCCCATGGAGCCGGAGCCGGACTGGTCCGCCGCCGCCTTCTGGCTGGCAATCGCCGCCCTGGGCTGTCCCGTGGAGGTCACGGGGCTGCGCCGGGACTCCCTGCAGGGAGACCGGGCCGCCGGGGCGCTGTGCCGGTGTCTGCCGGATGTCGTGGACCTGACGGATATCCCGGACCTGCTGCCGCCGCTGGCGTTGGCGGCGGCGCTGCAGCCGGGAAAATGCACCCGCTTCACTGGGGCCGCCCGGCTGCGGGATAAGGAGAGCGACCGCCTGGCCTCGGTGTCGGCGGCGCTGACGGCCCTGGGGGGCCGCGTCCGGCAGGAGCCGGAGGGCCTCACCGTATGGGGCACGGACCGTCTCACCGGCGGCGAGGCCCACAGCTGCGGCGACCATCGCATTGCCATGCTGTGCGCCTGCGCCGCGCCCTTCTGCACCGGCCCGGTGCTGCTGCGCGACGCCGGGTGCACCGATAAATCCTACCCCGGCTTCTGGGCGGATTACCGCCGCCTGGGGGGACAAACGGAGGAAGTATAAATGCTGGATTACACGATTTTCGGCGAATCCCACGGCCCCGCCGTGGGGGTGCTGGTCACCGGCGCGGCCCCGGGCCTGCCGGTGGACCGGGAGATCATCCGCCGGGAGCTGGAGCGCCGGGCCCCCGGCGGCCCTCTGGCCACTGCCCGGCATGAGCCGGACCGGCTCCATATTCTCAGCGGCGTTTATCAGGGCTTCACCACCGGCGACCCCATCTGCCTGGTTCTGGAAAACCGGGACGCCCGGTCCGGGGACTATGAGGCCCTGCGGAATAAGCCCCGGCCCGGCCATGCGGACTACGCCGCCTGGGTGCGCAGCGGGGGACACAACGATCCCCGGGGCGGCGGGGCCTATTCCGGCCGCCTGACGGCCCCTCTGGTGGCGGCGGGGGCCATGGTGAAGGCCTGGCTGAAGGAGCAGGATATCCAGCTGACCGCCCGGGTAGTTGACGAGCCCGCCCTCCGGCAGCAGGCGGCAGAAGCCAAGGCCGACGGGGACTCCGTAGGCGGGGAGATCGCCTGCACCGTCACGGGGCTTCCGGCGGGGCTGGGCGGCCCCGGCTGGCGGGAGGCGGTGGAGTCGGAGCTGGCCCGGCACCTGTTCGCCATTCCCGCGGTGAAGGCCCTGGGCTTCGGCGACGGCGCGGCCCTGGCCCATATGCGGGGCAGCCGGGCCAACGACCCCCTGCGCACCGACGGCGTCCACGTCCGCACCGTCACCAATCACAACGGCGGCATCAACGGCGGCGTCACCAACGGTATGCCCCTGACCTTTACCGTCACCTTCAAGCCCACCCCCTCCATCGCCCTGCCCCAGGATACGGTGGACCTGTCCCGGATGGAAAACTGCACCGTGGCCATTACCGGCCGCCACGACCCCTGCATCGCCCTGCGGGCGGCCCCCATTGTGGAGGCGGCGGCGGCCCTGGCCCTGTGGCGGGTGCTGAATCCCCGGGGCGGCGGCCTGGACACCCTGCGGCTGCATCTGGACGACGTGGACCGGCAGCTGGTGGGGCTGCTGGTCCGGCGGCAGGAGCTGTCCCGGGACATCGGGGCCTATAAGGCGGCCCACGGCCTCCCGGTGCGGGACCCGGAGCGGGAGGCCCAGGTGCTGCGCAGCCGGGGCGACCTGGCCCCGGAGCACCGGGCGGAGGTGGAGCGCCTGTATGAGACGCTGATGGCCCTGAGCCGGGAGCAGCAGTCGTGAGGAACCTGATTTTTGTGGGCCTGCCCGGCAGCGGCAAGAGTACCGTGGGGCGGCTGTGCGCCAAGGCCTTGAACCTGCCCTTTGTGGACGCGGACAAGTTCCTGGAGCAGAGGGAGGGCCGTTCCGTCGCCGATATCTTCGCATCAAGCGGCGAGGGGTATTTCCGGGACCTGGAGTCCCGGGTTCTGGCGGAGCTGTGCCGCCGGGAGGGCATCGTCCTGGCCACCGGCGGCGGCGCGGTGCTGCGGCGGGAGAACCGGAGGCTGCTGCGGGACGGGGGCCTGGTCATCCTCCTGGACCGGTCCCCCTGGGCCATCCGCCGCACCCTGCGGCGGCAGGGCCGTCCCCTGCTGACGGATGACGGGGCCATTTTCCGCCTGGCCCGGCAGCGGCGGGACCTGTACCGGGCCACCGCCCACCATTCCGTCAACAAATCCACAGCCCGCCAGGCGGCGGAGGAAGCCGTCCGCCTATGGAGAGAGGAGCAGACATGAAAATTCTCATTCTCAACGGCCCCAACCTGAACCTGCTGGGAAAGCGGGAGCCGGGCATCTACGGCACCGGCAGCTACGACGACCTGTGCATGGAGCTTGTGGCCTATGCCGCCGCCCGGGACATCCGGGTGGACATCCGCCAGAGCAACCACGAGGGGGTGCTCATTGACGAAATACAGGCCGCTGACGGGGTGTATGACGGTATCGTCATCAATCCCGGGGCCTATACCCACTACAGCTACGCCATCTATGACGCCCTGCTGGCCGTCAGCGTCCCGGCGGTGGAGGTCCACCTCAGCGATATCAACCGCCGGGAGCCCTTCCGCCGGGTCTCCGTCACCGCTCCGGCCTGCGTGGCCCAGATCGTGGGCCATGGCTTCCTGGGCTATATGGAGGCCATGGACCTGCTGGCAGGAGGTGGTCCTCTGGTATGAGGCTCTGCGTCATCGGCGACCCGGTGGGGCACAGCCTGTCCCCCCTGCTGCACCGGCGGATGCTGGACCGGGCGGGATTGACGGGCAGCTATGAGACCGTCACCGTGACCCCGGACACCCTGCCGGAGTTCCTGGCGGCGGCCCGGGCCGGGGCCTGGGACGGCTGCAACGTCACCATGCCGCTGAAGCAGGCAATCCTTCCCCTGCTGGATGAGCTGGACCCGGCGGCCGCCGCCTGCGGGGCGGTGAACACCGTGTGCTTCCACCGGGGCCGGTCCGTGGGATACAACACCGACGCACCGGGCATCCGGGCGGGGCTTCTGGCCCACGGCGCGGACCCCCGGGCGGGACAGGTGCTGATCATCGGCAACGGCGGGGCGGCCCGGGCGGCCCGTTTCGCCCTGGGGGACTGCCGCCTGCTGACGGCGGCACGGCACGGCGGGGACATCCCCCTGGACCGGTTGCCCCAGGCGGCCCGGGGCAGCCTTGTGGTCATCAACGCCACCCCCCTGGGGATGGAGGGCTTTCCGCCCTTTGCCAGCCTCTCCTTTCTGGACGCGCTGCCCCCGGGCGCGGCGGTGTTCGACCTGGTATACCACCCCCGGCAGACAGCCCTGCTGGCGGCGGCCCGGGACCGGGGCCTCACGGCCATCGGCGGCATGGAGCTGCTGGTGCAGCAGGCCATCCTGGCCTTTTCCCGCTTCACCGGCACGGCCCTGGACCGGGAGGCCGTCCGCCGGTACCTGCTGGCGATGGTGGGGGAGAAATAAAAAATACACGCCGCAATCCTCTCAGATTGCGGCGTGTTTGCGTGCGTGTAAGCACAGGCCTGCGGGGCCGTGGGGGCCGAGTTATAACCTGCACCGATTCAGCAGGTGGGTTGTCTCCAGCTTGCTTCGTAGCTTCCAACTTCCAGCCGCAGACGGCAGCCGGGAGGCCTGCTGTTCACATACTGATCCGACATCCCCTATAACAAAATGTGAGGATAAAAAAGACCCGTCACACCTCGCAGGGAGCCGTCTTCCGACGACACCCATAGTATAGCAGACCCGGCGGGAAAATAAAAGGGGAAACTTGCGGATTCCCCCTGGAATTTTCCGGAAGCGGCCCCCGCCCTTCGGCATTTTCACGAAAGGGCTTTCGGTTTGCTAAAATCGTTTCCGGCATGGAAAAGGCGCTCCATTGGAGCGCCTTTTGTGTTCCATATGCCGGATGCAGCATCCATAAACCGGAAACCGGTCAGGAATTTTCGTCATCCTCGTCCATCAGCTGCTCCATAAACAGGTCATACACCCGCTGCAGCTCCTCGTCGCTGTCCAGGGTGGTCAGCAGCTCCTCGCCGTTTTCCGTCACGGACTTCAGGATCACCAGGCCGAAATCCTCGGCGGCTGCCTCGTCGGTCTCGTCGTCCACCGTGGGGAAGAAGGCCATATAGGTCTGGCCGTTGTCCTCCAGGGCGTCCACATATTCCAGTTCGATGTCGTTGCCGTCCTCATCGGTGAGGGTGATGAAATTGGGGCCGAATTCTTCGCTCATTTCCGTTTACCTCCTGTTGCAGTTGCCTGTATCATACCCGATTCCGCCGGAAAAAGCAAGTGATTCTTATTTTTCCCGCAGCATCCGCAGCACCCGCCGGGGTGTGGGGGGATTGCCCTTATACAGGGACATCAGCCGGTATACCCGGCCCGCCAGGGCCGTCAGCACCCCGGCGCACACCACCACCAGCGCCAGGGACACCAGGCCCCCCAGCAGGGAGGTCTGCCCCAGCAGCACCCGGCTGGGCGTCACCAGAATGGCGGTGAAGGGCACATAGTCCAGCCACCGGGCCGAGGAGGTCATGCCGTCCATGCCCCCGGCGAACATGCAGCAGAAGAAGCTGGCCACCAGCACCAGGGAAAACAGCACGTTGGTGCTGGACAGGTCCTCGGCCTTTCCGGCCATGGACCCGCCGATGGCGGACAGACTGCAATACAGCAGGAAGCCCGCCAGCAGCAGTCCCGCCGCCTCCAGCATGGCCGGAACGCTGAACAGACCCGTCAGCCGTCCCACGCCCTTGAGCACCTCCAGCAGCGGCAGGGTCACCCCCGTCTGCCGGACCACGGCTCCGCCGATGGCAAAGCCACCTGCCAGACCCGCCGCCCATACGGCCAGCTGCAGAAGCCCCGCCAGGGCTGTGGCCAGCACCTTGCCCAGCACCATGGCCCCCGGCTCCACGGACACCAGGAACAGGTCCATGAGCTTGGAGGTTTTTTCCAGGATCACGCTGGCCGCCGTGCTCTGGCCGTACAGCAGCACCAGGAAATACAGCAGCATCAGCGACGCAAACGGCAGCAGCATGGACAGCAGGCCCATGGCCTCCCCTTCCCCGGTCTGCCCGCCGGTGACGGTGACCTCCACCGGTGCCGTCAGAAGGGCCCTCTGCTCCGGCGTCAGCTCCGCCCGGTCCAGGGCCTCCTGGGTATAGCCCTCCTCCATCACCGGATTCTGCTCCGGGGCGGCGTTTTTCTGGTGCTGGGCCGCCACAGTCAGGGAGAGGATGGGGATCAGCAGGCACGCCAGGGCCACCGCGATGGTGGCCGTGCGCCAGCCCCTCTGCCGCAGCTGCTGGGTCAGGGTGAAGGAAAACACCCGTCCCAGTCCCTTGTATCGTTTCATCGGACCGCACCTCCCTTGGCCATGGACATCAGCTCACGCAGCTTCACCCGGCTGCCCCGGTGGACGATGAGTCCCGCATATACCCGGGACGCCAGGGTCAGCAGACCCCAGATCACCGCCGCCTGGATCGCCCAGGACGCCAGCACCAGCCAGAAGGACACATTGCCCCCGGCAAACTGCACCGGGGCGCAGAAAATACTCACAACAGGGCACAGGGTGGAAAACACCGCCACCGGCCCGGAGGGCACGGCCCCCACCACGCAGGAGGCCAGATACCCCGTCATGGTCAGCAGCATCACAGGCCCCGTGGCCTCGCCTGCCTCCTCCATGCCGGAGCAGCAGGCCCCGGCCACGCCGCCGATCAGGGACATGGTCAGATACCCCAGCCCCAGGGACACCAGCAGCACCAGCAGCACCCCCGCCGCCTGCCACAGGTCCTCCTGCACCTGGGGCACAGCCGCCAGCAGGCCGGACAGCTGCTTCTGCAGCACGCCGGAGCCCATCAGCCCCGCCGTCAGCCCGCAGGACACCCCGAAGCCCGCCAGCATAGCCAGCAGCCACCCGAAGGTGAAGGCCATCACCGCCAGGATCTTCCCCGCCAGCAGGGCCATGGGCTTCACGCTGACCAGCAGCAGCTCCACCAGCCGGGAGTCCTTCTCCTCCACCACGGCCCGGATCACATAGGACGCGCTCATCAGGCACAGGATCATGGCCAGGATGGAATAGCCGTACTGGACCCAGAAGCCGTCCTCATGGGAGTCCTCCTCCCCGGTGGATGCCGTCAGGGCCTCCAGCTGCCGGGACGACAGGCCCGCCGCCCGAAGGCAGGCGTCCCGGACGGCCTGCCGGGCTGTCTCCGCCAGCTGGGACAGCTCCCCGGCGTCGGCGGTTTCGCTGCCGTTCACCGCCACCTGATAGCCGGTCTCATCGCCGGTGATTGTCACCACAGCATCCGGCTCCCCGGCGCCGGCGGAAAAGTCCGTGTCCGCCCAATAGGCGTCGCCGGAGAAGTCCAGTGCCAGGTCCGTGCGGTTGTCCACCCGCACCGACGCCAGACCCGCAGTGTCCGATGTCTCCGGCGTCTCGCCGCCCAGGAGGGCCGTCAGCGGCATACTCACCGCCGCCAGCAGCACCATGATGATCAGCGTCACCCGGTTTGCCCTGCTTTTCAGCAGCTGCGACAGGGTAAAGCGGTACACCTGACCCGTGCCGGACAGGTCACGCATCGGACTCACCCCCCACGGTTTCCACGAAAATCTCGTGAAGGGACGGCTCCCGCAGGTTGAACAGCACCACCGTGACCCCGGCCCGGGTCAGCCGGGCCAGCAGGTCGTTGGCCTGCTCCTGGCCGGTGACCTTCAGCTGATACTCAAACTCCTTCCGGGTCACGATCTGCGCCCCGCTTTCGGCGATGTACGGCCCGGCGTCCTCCTCGGTTTTCAGCTGTAAATGCACCCGGCCGTAGCCCTTCTTGATGTCGTTCAGGTGCCCCTGCAGAACCGTTCTGGACCGGTCCAGAATGGTCAGGTCCGTGCAGAACTCCTCCACCGTGGCCATCTGGTGGCTGGACATAATCAGGTATTTCCCGGCCTCGATCTCCTCCCGGATGATCCCCTTGAACAGGTCCGTGTTGATGGGGTCCAGGCCGGACAGCGGCTCATCCAGGATCAGCAGCTCCGGGTCCGACAGCAGGGCCGCCATCAGCTGGATTTTCTGCTGATTGCCCTTGGACAGCTGGTCCGGCCGCTTGGGCTTTTCCCGCTGGGCGGAGCCGCCCAGAAGCCCCCGCCGTCCCGTCTGCGCCGGGGCGCTGGGATAGAGATACTCCTCCACCTCCAGCCGCTGTGCCCAGTACCGGATGCGCCGTTTGGCCTCCACCCGGGGCACGTCCCGCAGGGCCGCGAAATACAGCAGCTGATCCATCAGCGCATACTTGGGGTACAGGCCCCGCTCCTCCGCCAGATATCCCACGTTGCAGCGGCTGATATCCAGCGGTTCCCCATTCCACAGCACCTCTCCCCCGTCCCGGGACAGCATATTCAGCATCATGCGGATGCTGGTGGTTTTTCCCGCGCCGTTGGTGCCCAGCAGGGCATACACCCCCGGCCCGGGCATCTCGAAGGACAGACGGTCCACCACCGTCCTGTCCCCGTATCGCTTGGTCAGGTCCTTTACCGTCAGGCTCATGTTTCTTCCTCCTCCCAGAATAACTGGTCCAATGTCTTATCCAGCGCCCGGCAGATGGCGATGCACAGGTGGATGGTGGGGTTATAGTCCCCTTTTTCGATGGCGTTGATGGTCTGCCGGGACACGGACACCATGTCCGCCAGCTGCTGCTGGCTCAGGTCCTTGGCGGCCCGGGCCGATTTCAGGCGCAGATTCTTCATGCCTCCGCGTCCTCCTGCTCCTCCCGCTTCTGGCGGCGCAGACGGACCAGCATGCACACGAACATCACCCCGAACAGCACCCCGCAGGCCGGGGACAGCGCGTTCCAGGTCAGCAGTCCGTCCTCCACCAGGTCCCCGCTGCGCAGCTGCAGGAGGAAGTTGGGGATCTGGCACAGCACCACCGCGCCGAACAGCCACAGATAGGTCCGGGGATTCTGGGCCACGGCGAAATATGCGTCCTTCCGGACACAGGCCACGATGAACACCCCGATGGACAGAAAGATCAGCATCCACGCCGACACCCCGGGCTTGGCCCAGGGGCCCCAGATGGCCTCCACCCCGGTGTTGACGGCCAGGCTGAGCATCAGCGTCAGAAACGCCCAGCGATAGGCCACCCCCCGGGCGGCCATCTGCCGCTCGTCATATTCCGGCTTGGGCCGGCCCTGCTTCTTCCGCACCGCCGTCAGTATCGCCGTGACCACCGCCACGGCCATGATCCCCGCCAGAATGCCCGCCAGATAAGGTTCCGTATCCATCGCTCCCTTCTCATTTCTGCCCCAGCATATCACCCGCCCGACAGTTTGTCAAGTATATTTTACAAAAGTTTTACTTTAGCTGTCACCCAAGCAGGCCGCCCTTTTCTCCTCGACAAAGGCGGCCCGGCCGGGTATAATGGTTCTATCCCACCAAGGAGGACCACGGATATGAAGAAAAAGCGCCTGTTTCTGATCCCCCTGTGCCTGTTGCTGCTGGCTGCGGCCTGGTTCCTGCTGCGAAGCCGCATTCCCCAGCGGTGGTACACCGCCGATGAGCTGGGCATCCCCCAGCTGCAAAGCCCCCTGGACGCCGACGGCGACGGCGTGGACGACTGGACGGACATGGTCCTGGGCGCCCGGGCCTATATCGGCACCCACCCCCACTATAAGAGCAAATACTACGCCGGCGGCTATCCCGACGACGGCCTGGGGGTGTGCACCGACGTGATCTGGCAGGCCTTCCGGGCGGCGGGCTATTCCCTGAAGGACCTGGTGGACCGGGACATCGCCGACCATCCCGCCTGCTATCCCAACATCGAGACCCCTGACGGCAACATCGACTTCCGCCGGGTCAGCAATCTGGATACCTTCTTCCGCCGCCACGCCCAGGTGCTGACCTGTGAGCTGGACGATCCCGCCCAGTGGCAGCCCGGGGACATTGTGATCTTCGGCGACCGGGACCACATCGGTATCTGCTCCGACCGCCGGAACCGGCAGGGGATCCCCTTCCTCATCCACCACGGAAACCCCATCGACGAGGCCGTGGAGCGCAATGACATGGGCAAATACGTCATTACCGGCCATTTCCGCTGGATGGGATAAGGTTTTTTATAAAAAACGCCGCCTTTCCGTCACAAACCGCAAAATTTATCTTGCAATTCCCGGCGCACTGTGGTATTATATTTCAGCATTCCGCACAGGGGCGGACTTTCGGTCGGTGCCGCAAGGTTGGCCGGGGGGAGGAAGCTCCTGGAGGCAACAAACTAAAAATCAAAGGAGAAATGAAACCATGGCTAACCAGAACGTCGTATCCATGAAGGCCCTGCTGGAGGCCGGTGTCCACTTCGGTCACCAGACCCGCCGCTGGAACCCCAAGATGGCCCCCTACATTTACACCGAGCGCAACGGCATCTATATCATCGATCTGCAGAAGACCGTGAAGAAGCTGGAGGAGGCCTATAACTTCGTGCGTCAGCTGTCCGAGAGCGGCCAGTCCCTGCTGTTCGTGGGCACCAAGAAGCAGGCTCAGGAGGCCATCAAGGAAGAGGCTCTGCGCTGCAATATGTACTATGTCAACGCCCGCTGGCTGGGCGGCATGATGACCAACTTCAAGACCATGCGCACCCGTATCGACCGCCTGAACCAGCTCAAGACCATGCAGGCCGACGGCACCTTCGATATGCTGCCCAAGAAGGAAGTCATCAAGCACCTGGGCGAGATCGAGAAGCTGGAGAAGTACCTGGGCGGCGTGAAGGAAATGAAGAAGTTGCCCGGCGCCCTGTTCATCGTGGACACCCGCAAGGAGCGCAACGCCATCGCCGAGGCCCATCGTCTGGGCATCCCCGTTGTGGCCATCGCCGATACCAACTGCGATCCCGACGAGATCGACTATCCCATCCCCGGCAACGATGACGCCATCCGCGCCATCCGCCTGATCTCCTCCATTATGGCCAACGCCATGATCGAAGGCCGCCAGGGCGAGCAGACCGAGGAAGCCGCTCAGGAGACCGCTGAGTAAGCGTATATTTTCCGGCTGTATCACCGCGTAACCACGGGGCAGGGTGTATGCCCTGCCCTTTTTACTGTATTATTATGAAATTGGAGGAACTAAGAATGTCTTTTACTGCTGCTGATGTGAAGACCCTGCGCGAGATGACCAGCGTGGGCATGATGGACTGCAAGAAGGCCCTGACCGAGTGCGACGGCGACATGGACAAGGCCGTTGAGTATCTGCGGGAGAAGGGCCTGGCCAAGGCTGCCAAGAAGGCCGGCCGCATCGCCGCCGAGGGTATGTCCTATGCCCTGGTGGAGAACGGCGTGGGCGCCCTGGTGGAAGTCAACTGCGAGACCGACTTCTGCGCCAAGAGCGACCTGTTCGTCGCCTTCGTCAAGGACATCGCCAAGGCCGTTCTGGATAACGACCCCGCCGATGTGGACGCCCTGATGAACTGCAAGTATCCCGGCACCGAGCTGACCGTGTCCGAGACCATGCCCGAGAAGGTCATGTCCATCGGCGAGAACCTGCAGATCCGCCGCTTCGTCCGCTTTGCCGAGAACACCAGCGTGGGCTATGTCCATGCCGGCGGCAAGATCGGCGTTCTGGTGAACCTGGCCGTGGAGGGCGTGGACGCCTCCGAGATCGGCAAGAACGTCGCCATGCAGATCGCCGCTCTGAATCCCCGCTTCTGGGATAAGTCCCAGGTCACCGAGGACGTCCTGGCCGAGGAGAAGAAGATCGCCCTGGCTCTGATGGACAGCGATCCCAAGATGGCCTCCAAGCCCGCCCAGGTCAAGGAGAAGATCGTCATGGGCAAGATGAACAAGTTCTATGAGGAGAACTGCCTGCTGCAGATGGAGTTCGTCCGCAGCGACCTGTTCCAGGGCACCGTGGAGAACTACATTGCCGACGCCGCCAAGAAGCTGGGCGGTTCCGTGAAGTTCGTCATCGCCGTTCGCTTCCAGACCGGCGAGGGCATCGAGAAGAAGCAGGAGGACTTCGCCGCCGAGGTCGCCGCTCAGATGAACATGGGCAAGTAAGCCCCCTCCCCTACCGTATAGAAAATCCCGCGCCGGAACCGGCGCGGGATTTTTTCAGCTCTTTATCACTTTTTCAGCCGCTTGTCGCACTTCACGGCCAGCTTGGTGCCCACCGTCTGGAACAGCTGCACCAGCAGAATCAGCAGGATCACCGCCGCAAACATCACCAGGTATTTATACCGGTAATAGCCGTAGTCGATGGCGACCTTGCCCAGGCCGCCGCCGCCGATGATGCCGCTCATGGCGGAGTAGCCCAGAATGGTAGTCAGGGAGATGGTGACGTTCTGGATCAGGGACGGCACGCTTTCGGGGATCATCACCTTGCAGATGATCTGCATGGGCGTTGCGCCCATGCTCTGGGCCGCCTCGATGATGTTGGGGTCCACCTCCCGCAGGCTGCTCTCCACCAGTCTTGCCACAAAGGGGAAGGCCGCCACCACCAGGGGAACGATGGTGGCCGTGGTACCCACGGCGGTGCCGATGATTAGCCGGGACAGGGGAAACACCATGATCATCAGAATCAGGAACGGGATGGACCGCAGCAGATTGATGATGACGTTCAATGCCGACAGCACCGGCTTCGGCAGGGGCAGGACGCCGTCCTTCTCCCCCGCCACCAGCAGCACCCCCAGAGGCAGGCCCAGCAGGATGGCCAGGGCGGTGGACAGCACCGTCACATAGAAGGTCTCCCACAGTGCCATGGGAAACTGGGTCAGAAAGGCGGTTTTCAGCTCCGCCAGGGACTCCGCCGTAAACAGATCACTGTACATCCACGCTTACCTCCTCTGCCTGCAAATTGGGGATAGTCCGGAAAAACTGCCAGGCCCGGTCAAACTGGCTGTTGGGGATGCCCAGCAGCATACTGCCGTAAACCTCCTCCGACAGCTTCTGGGTGCTGGCGGAGATGACGTTGGCATAAATGCTCTCCTCCGCCGCCAGCCGGGCCACCATGGGGATGGCCGTGGTCTGGGCGCTGCGGAAAATCAGGCGGATGCGCCGCTCCTGGCTGGGGTCGGACACTGCCGCGTCGGCCCCGCCGGGGAACACCAGGTGCCGGGCCGCCTGGGACTTGGGGGCGGAGAACACCGCCGATACCAGGCCGTCCTCCACCACCTCGCCGTCGTCCAGGATGGCCACGTGGGTGCAGATCTCCTTCACCACGCTCATCTGGTGGGTGATGACCACCACGGTGATGCCCAGCTTGCGGTTGATGTCCTGGATCAGCTCCAGGATCTGCCGGGTGGTTTTGGGGTCCAGGGCGCTGGTGGCCTCGTCGCACAGCAGCACCTTGGGATTGGTGGCCAGGGCCCGGGCGATGGCAATGCGCTGCTGCTGACCGCCGGAGAGCTGCGCGGGATAGGCCTGGGCCTTATCCGGCAGCCCCACCAGCTCCAGCAGCTGCCGGGCCTTGGCCTGGGCCTCCTTCCGGCCCACCCCGGCCAGCTCCATGGGGAAGCAGATGTTCTGCAAACAGGTGCGCTGCATCAGCAGGTTGAACCGCTGGAAGATCATGGTGATCTCCCGCCGGGCCGCCCGCAGCTGGGCCGGGGTCATGGCGTCCAGTTGCTGGCCGTTGACGATGACCCGGCCCTCCGTGGGCCGCTCCAGCATATTGATGCAGCGGACCAGAGTGCTCTTGCCTGCGCCGCTCATGCCGATGATGCCATAGATATCCCCGTCGGCGATGGTCAGGGACACGTCCCGCAGGGCGTCCACCCGCCCGCCGGCGTTTTCAAAGGTCTTGCTGACATGCTGTAATTCGATCAAGGCTGCTGCCTCCCCTTCTGTTGTTGATAAACGGTTACTTGGAAGCCTTCAGAGCGTCCAGGCTGGTCTGCAGGCCGCCATACAGGCCCATGGGCTCCACATGGATGGCGCTGACGGGCACGATGTGGGTGTTGTTCTCGGCGTTGAAGTCCTCCAGATAGGGCAGGTGCTGGAAATAGTTGGCGTCCAGGGTGCCGTCATCCACCACGGTGTTGGGCACCACATAGTCGTTATAAACCTGAATGTCCAGGGTGATGTCCTTAGCGGCCAGGATCTCCTTGGCCACCTCCAGGATCTCGGCGTGAGGCGTGGGGGAGGCGGCCACGGTGATGGTCTGGCCCTTCAGGGCGTCGTAATCCACGGAATCGTCATAGCCGTTGCCGGGGTTGGTGACGGTGCTGACCACGGAGCCGTTGTACTTGCTCTCGATGAAGCTGGCCACCTGCCGGCTCTCCAGAGCGGCCTTCAGGGCCAGGATCTTGGGGGAATTCTCGTTGCCCTCCTTCACAGCCAGGATGTTGGCATAGGCGGAGGAGGAGCCTTCGATGGCCAGGGAGTCCTTCACGGGGTTCAGCCCGGCGTTGATGGCGTAGTTGGAGTTGATGACGGCGTAGTCGGCGTCCTTCAGCATATCGGGCAGACGGGCGGCCTCGGCCTCCACGATCTCCACGTTATAGGGGTTCTCCACGATGTCGTTCTTGGTGGCGGTGATGCCTGCGCCGTCCCGCAGCTTGATGATGCCGTTCTCCTGCAGCAGCAGCAGGGCCCGGGCCTCGTTGGTGGTGTCGTTGGGAACGGCGATCTTCAGGGAGGCGCTCTTGGAGCCGCAGCCCGTCAGGGCCAGGGCCAGGATCAGCGCCAGAACCAGCGCCGTCAGCTTCACGGAAGTCTTTTTCATGATGTATTATCTCCTTGTTATCATTAATTCGGTGATTGGTTGGTTTTCAGAATGGATGGAACATCCGGCGGCCCGGGGCCACATTCGGTCATCCAGCAGGTTCAGCAGGCCCGGCATCAGGCGCATGGTTTTTCAGCTCCTTTCTTATTCTGCTATGCTTTCGCACAGCAAAAAAACAGCGGAAGGTCATTGACCCTCCGCTGCCGCAAACGCTTCATTCAGGCAGGTGATGAAAGAGAATGACCATTTTTTCCATAGCAAAGCATGCACATGCCGCACATGTGCATCATGGTCATCATCATGCTGTTGTTGCAGAGCAGCTTCGTCATGGCGCATTCCCTTTCTCGCCGCAGGTGCGGCGGTTTTTCGTTGACGGGTGCATATTAGCACCATCCGTGCCGTTTGTCAAGGCGTATTTTTCATATTTTTTCATCTTGATGCAAATATTTTCTCGCAGCCTGCCGGGAATAATCTTGCAAAAAAGACCGGTTTTTTCGATTTTCACCCGTCTGACAAGGGTTTTCTCTTGTCACAGGTTCACAATTTTTTTACAGATTCTTTCTTGCCGGAATACGGGATTTATGGTATGATAAATACTAATGGTAGAGATTGCGTATCTGCCCGTCAGCCCGGACAGGTACGCTATCGTTTTGATGAACGGAATGGATGAAGGAGGAATCGTTTGTTGTCTCGCAAGAAACCTGATCTGTTGACCCAGCAGGCCCGCCTGCGCCGGAAGCACCGAGAAAAGGGCCAGGTCCTGGCCATTTTCCGCAAGCCCATGCGGGAATCCCTGACCTCGGTGCTGCCCATCACGGCCATCGTCCTGCTGCTGTGCTTCACCGTAACCCCGGTGTCCAACAACGCCATGATGGCCTTCCTGGTGGGAAGCCTTCTGCTGATCGTGGGCATGGGGCTGTTTTCCCTGGGCTCCGAGATGTCCATGATCCCCCTGGGCGAGGCCGTGGGTAAGGAAATCACCCGCTCCAAGAAGGTGTGGATCATCGTGGCCATCAGCTTCCTGATCGGCGTGATCATCACCGTGGCGGAACCGGACCTGCAGGTTCTGGCCAGCCAGGTTCCCGCCATTGAAAACAATGTCATCATCTGGTCCGTGGCCCTGGGCGTGGGCGTGTTCCTGGTCATCGCTCTGCTGCGTATCCTGCTGGGCATTCCCCTGTCCTATCTGCTCATCGGGTTTTATGCAGTGGTGTTCACCCTGGCCATGTTCGTGTCCCCGGACTTCTGGTCCATCGCCTTCGACTCCGGCGGCGTTACCACCGGCCCCATGACCGTGCCCTTTATCATGGCCCTGGGCGTGGGCGTCAGCGCCGTCCGCAACGACAAGCACGCCGGAGGCGACAGCTTCGGTCTGGTGGCCCTGTGCTCCATCGGCCCCATCCTGACGGTGCTGCTGCTGGGCCTTTTATACAAGCCCGACGGCAGCAGCTACACCCCGGTGACCGTGCCCGACGCCCAGGACACCGTGGAGATGTTCCGCTCCTATACCCACGCTCTGCCGGAGTATTTTAAGGAAATTCTGGTGTCCCTGGCCCCCATTGCCGGGTTCTTCCTGATCTTCCAGCTGCTGACCCGCCGCCTGAACCGCCGCCAGGTCATGAGCATGATCGTGGGCTTCCTGTATACTTATCTGGGCCTGGTGCTGTTCCTGACCGGTGTCAACGTGGGCTTCATGCCTGTGGGCAACTTCCTGGGCCAGAGCATCGCCTCCCTGGAGTGCAGCTGGGTGCTGATCCCCATCGCCATGGTCATCGGCTACTTCATCGTGGCGGCGGAGCCTGCCGTCCACATCCTCAACCGCCAGGTGGAGGAGATCACCGCCGGCTCCATCCCCGCCAGCGCCATGAATCTGGCCCTGTCCATCGGCGTATCCGTGTCCCTGGCCCTGGCCATGATCCGGGTGCTGACGGGCATCTCCATCATGTGGTTCCTGCTGCCGGGCTATGCCCTGAGCCTGGCTCTGTCTTTCGTGGTGCCGAAAATATTCACCTCCATCGCCTTCGACTCCGGCGGCGTGGCCTCCGGTCCCATGACCGCCACCTTCCTGCTGCCCTTCGCCATGGGCGCCTGCGACGCCCTGGGCGGCAACGTGGTCACCGATGCCTTTGGCGTGGTGGCCATGGTGGCCATGACCCCCCTGGTGACCATCCAGCTGCTGGGCGTCAGCTATAAGCGCCGCATCAAGCGCACCGCCCCCGTGGCCGTGGCCGAAGTGGAAGAGATCATCGAGCTGGCATAGGAGGAAACCCAATGAAACGACTGTATCTTATGATCACCATCACCAACCGGGTGGTTGGCTCCGGCCGGTTTGTGGATTTTTACCGGGCCTTCGGCGCGCCGGTGGTGTTCACGGCCCTGGGCCGGGGCACCGCCAGCGACGATGTGCTGAGCTATCTGGGCCTGGAGGCCACGGAGAAGGCCGTGCTGTTCTCCGTGGTGACGCCCGCCTGCAAGGAGACCCTGGTGAAGGAGCTGGTGTCCACCATGCACCTGACCGCCCCCGGCAGCGGCATCGCCGTCTGCCTGCCCCTGAGCAGCATCGGCGGCAAGTCCGCCATGAACTACCTGACCTCCGGCGACCCCTCCAAGGCCCCGGAAATCGACATTGAGGAGGACCATACCATGAAGGAAGCAGCCTATCAGCTGATCGTTGCCATCGCCAACCAGGGCTACACCGATAAGGTCATGGAGGCGGCCCGTTCCGCCGGCGCCCGTGGCGGCACCATTGTCCACACCCGCTCCACCGGCGCCGAGGACGCCGGGAAGTTCTTCGGCATGTCCATTGCCGAGGAGCGGGAGATGATCTTCATCGTGGCCCCCACCGGCGAGAAAAACGCCATCATGCAGGCCATCATGGCCCAGGCCGGCCCCAGCACCAAGGCCCAGGCCATCACCCTGAGCCTGGCCCTGGAGGACGTGGTGGGCCTGTTCACCACCAACCCGGACCAATAACAAACGCACCGCCGCCCCCGGGAAACCGGGGGCGGTTTTTCTTGTCAAACCGCCCCCGGTCTGCTACAATGGGGAAAAACACACAGGAGGTGAGACCATGGAGGAGCATGCGGTCTATCGGGTGCTGATGGTGGAAGATGACCGGGGCATTGCCCAGGCGGTGCAGACCCAGGGAGAGCTGTGGAATTTACAGGTGCGGCAGGTCCGGGATCTGCGGCACGTCATGGAGGAATTTGCGGAATTCGATCCCCATCTGGTACTGCTGGACATCGGCCTGCCCTGCTTCGATGGGTACCACTGGTGTACGGAGATCCGGCGGGTATCCCGGGTTCCGGTGATTTTTATCTCGTCGGCGGCGGACAATATGAACATCATCATGGCCATGAACCTGGGCGCTGACGACTTTATCACCAAGCCCTTCGATCAAAGCGTGCTGATGGCCAAGATCCAGGCCCTGCTGCGCCGGACCTATGACTTCGGCGCGTCGGCCCCGGTGCTGGAGCATCGCGGCGCGCTGCTGAACACCGGGGACAACACCCTGACGTATCAGGGACAGCGGGTGTCCCTGACGAAAAACGAGTACCGCATCCTGCTGTGCCTGATGCAGAGCAAGGGCCGGGTGGTGAGCCGCGAGAAGCTCATGGAGCGCCTGTGGGAAACCGACAGCTTCGTGGACGAAAATACCCTGACGGTGAACATCGGGCGGCTGCGGAAAAAACTGGACGCCGCAGGACTGCCGGGATTCATTACCACCCGGGTGGGCCTGGGCTACATGGTGGGGTGACGGCCATGGTGCAAAGCTATCTGCGGCAGCGCCGGGGCGTGCTGCTGACTTTCCTGCTGTTCGGCGGTCTGTTCGCCGTTACGTTCGCCCTGTACAGTCTGCCTGTCCAGGCGGTGGCATACCCGTTTTTGCTGTGTGCCGTGGCCGGGAGCATCCTGCTGGCGGCGGATTACCGCCAGGCCCTTCGGCGGCACCGGCAGATGGAGCGCGTACTGCGGCTGCCGGACGAGATCGCTGCGTCCCTGCCCCCGGCAGACACCGTGGAGCGGGAGGACTACCGGCAGCTTGTGGCCCTGCTGGAGGAAAGCCGCCGGCAGATACAGTCCCAGGCCCAGCGCCGGTACGGCGACATGGTGGACTACTATACTCTCTGGGCCCACCAGATCAAAACGCCCATTGCGTCCATGCGGCTGACGCTGCAGAACGAGGACTCCGACCTGGCCAGGTCTCTGTCCGGGGATCTGATGCGGGTGGAGCAATATGTGGAGATGGTGCTGGTATTCCTGCGGCTGGACAGCAGCACCACGGACTATGTCATCCGGCGGCACAGCCTGGACGACATTGTGCGCCCGGCGGTGCGGCGCTTCGCCGGAGAATTTATCCGCCGGCGGCTGCGGCTGGAATACCAGCCACTGGACCACACCGTGGTGACTGACGGCAAATGGCTGGGCTTTGTGGTGGAGCAGGTGCTGTCCAACGCCCTGAAATACACCGCCAGCGGCTCCGTGACCATCGCCATGGACGGAGATGACCTGTGCATCCGCGACACCGGCATGGGCATCGCAGCAGAGGACCTGCCCCGGATCTTTGAACAGGGCTTCACAGGGGTCAACGGGCGGCGGGACAGGCGGGCCAGCGGCATCGGGCTGTACCTTTGCCGCCGGATCTGCGGAAACCTGGGACACACCATCCGGGCCAGCTCCGTTCCCAACCAGGGGACGGAAATTCGCATCGGTCTTGGGCAAAAGAAAACGTTGCCGGAGTAGAAATCAGATACAATTGCAAACAAAAACACGACATCCCGGCCGGGGTGTCGTGTTCTTTCATCTTAGCATTTTTCTATACACAAAACAACTAAAAATTTACACAAAATTAACACTTAAAGATTGTCCATTATGCCATCTTGCAAGATGAAAAACAGAGGTATATAGTATGAAATGTGATTTTTCGACGCACAATTTCACAGAATCCATGTTCACTCCGGAAAAAGCCAACTTTTTTCGGATTTCGTTTTTTCGTAGAAAATTGCAGAAGCGCCAAAACCGGGCGTTTAGAACCTGTTAAAGGCAGATCAGAGGAAAAGGGGGCGGGTTCATGACACGAGACGATGCGGTTTCCCGGCTGTGCGACGTGTACGGCGGCAGCTTTGACATCACCCGATGCGGGGAAGAGGAGCTTCCTCTGACGGCGAAGATGGACTTTTATGTCCATAACTCCAAATATGTGCTGTCCAAGAAAGCCAAGCTGTGGGAGGCCAACAGCTTTGAATATGTGTATCTGTTCAGCGTTCCGCACCTGACGAAGGAGATTTATCAGCAGTGCGAGCTTCTGGCATACGAACAGGGCATGGCCCGCATCCAGCCCGGCCCCAACCACATGTATACCTATATCTCCGCCATCTTCCTGTGCGACTCCTGCGACCCGGAGGCCCGGAAGGCCCTGAAGCGGTGCCACCGGTATCAGAGCTTCCGGCTGTCGTATTGGGGATGGATGGATTTTCACACCGCTCTGGTGGTGCTGCCGGAGGAAGCGGTCAGCACCAACGCCAGCGGACACAGTGCAGCGCAGGTGCTCAAAAGAGCCCTGTTTCATAAGCAAAAGAGAAAATTATTTCGAAAGGAGAGAAGTTTATGAATGCTGCTTTGTTCCTGATCATTGGCGTTGTCGTGCTGATCGTAGGATATATTTTCTACGGCGGCTGGCTGGCCAAGAAGTGGGGCGTGGATAACTCCCGCGTCACCCCTGCCCATGAGCTGGAGGACGGTAAGGACTACTGTCCCGCCAAGGCTCCCGTTCTGATGGGCCATCACTTTTCCTCTATCGCCGGCGCAGGCCCCATCAACGGCCCCATCCAGGCCGCTGTGTTCGGCTGGGTTCCCGTTATGCTGTGGGTCCTGATCGGCGGCATCTTCTTCGGCGGCGTCCATGATTTCGGCGCCCTGTTCGCCTCCATTCGCCATAAGGGCGAATCCATCGGCGAGGTCATCGGCGACGCCATCGGCGCCCGGGCCAAGAAGCTGTTCATCATCTTCGCGTATCTGACCCTGATCCTGGTGGTGGCTGCCTTTGCCTCCATCGTGGCCAACACCTTCAAGGCCACCTATGTGGACGGCGTGCTGGATAAGGCCGCTTCCGCCGCCAACGCCTCCACCGCCATCATCTCCATCATGTTCATCCTGATGGCCATCATCTTCGGCTTCTTTGTCTATCGCCGGAATGCTCCTCTGGGCATCTCCACCGTCATCGGCGTCATCGGCATTGCCGTGTGTATGTACATCGGCCTGAACTGGCACCCCATCTATCTCAGCGGCAACGTCTGGATGATCATCGTTGGCCTGTATATCGCCATCGCATCCGTCACCCCCGTGTGGATCCTGCTGCAGCCCCGTGACTATCTGAGCTCCTTCCTGCTGTATGCCATGATGATCCTGGCGGTCGTGGGCATCATCGGCTGCCACCCCGACGTGGATATGCCTGCCTTCACCGGCTTCTATGATACCCTGGCTCCCTCCGGCACCTCCCTGGGCTACATGTTCCCCGCTCTGTTCGTGACCATCGCCTGCGGCGCCGTGTCCGGCTTCCACTCCTTGGTGGGCTCCGGCACCACCGCCAAGCAGCTGGATCAGGAAAAGGACGCCAAGCCCATCGCTTACGGCGGTATGCTGATCGAGTGCGCTCTGGCCCTGATCTCCGTCTGCGCCGTTGGTTACATCTGGGCGCAGTACGCCGACGGCACCACCGTGACCCCCACCGTGGTGTTCGCCACCGGCCTTGCCTCCATGTTCTCCAAGGTGTTCGGCGCCGGCTGCTACAACGTGGTGTATTCCATGCTGATCCTGGCCGTGTCCGCTTTCTGCCTGACCTCCGTGGATACCGCTACCCGTCTGGCCCGCTACATGTTCCAGGAGTTCTTCACCAACCCCGGCGAGACCCGCGAGACCATGCCCGGCTGGAAAAAGGTCCTGACCAACCCCTATGTGGCCACCGCCATCACCGTGGTGGCCGGCGTGGCCCTGGGCATGACCGGTTATGCCAAGATCTGGGCTCTGTTCGGCGCTGCCAACCAGCTGCTGGCCGCCCTGGGTCTGCTGGCTGTGTGCTGCTGGCTGGGCAAGGTCGGCCGCAACAACAAGATGTTCTACTTCCCCATGTTCTTCATGCTGATTGTGACCCTGACCTCTCTGGTGTTCACCATCAAGGCTCAGTTCGTTGGCATCGCTGCCGGCGGCGAGGGTGTTGCCTGGTTCTATGTCCGTGCGATCATCGCCATCCTGCTGGTGGTTCTGGCTATCGTGCTGGTGGTGGAGGGTATCCAGGCCCTGTCCCGCAACAGCAAGAAGGCTGCCGCTGCCAAATAACGGCTGCGTGATCCCTTCCGCTGCATAAAGCAATATAACAAATCCCGCCCCCGGCAATCGCCGGGGGCGGGATGCTTTTGCGTTCCGCCGATCTCCTTGCCGTGTCATTGCCAGGAGCAAAGCGACGCGGCAATCCGTTCCTCGCGCAGCGGCCCGCTGAGGGCAGCGGGCCCTACGGACGGCTTCCGGGAATCCTCCCATTTCCGGCAATCTCCCGGTACACCTGGCGCCCCACGCCCCCCTGAACGCCGAAACAGCCGTCTGACCGACGGCTGCTTCAACACGATTCACTTTCATATCCGCTTCCGATACACCAGGCTGTCCTCTTTTCCGAAGGCCCGGGCGGCATGCGCCACGGTGATGGCCGCCTCCCGGGAATAGGGGAAGAACAGCAGCACCGGGGTCTTGAAGGTCAGCACGATGACCTTGGGGGTCACCACGCACACGTCCCAGTCCGCCCAGTCGAAATGGGTGGGCTTTCCCTTTTCGTTCTCCTCCCGGATGCCGTCGGCGTCGAAGTTTACGGTGCCGTCGGGGCCGTTCTGCTGCCGGAACTGCTGCCAGCTGTGCCGGTAATTCCGCCGCAGCATACCCCGCAGCACCAGCTCCATCACGCCGCAGCCCGCGCACACCCCGGTCATGGCCCAGGACATGCCGCCCAGCTCCAACAGGGCCGTCATGGCCCCCAGCACCGCCGCCAGGATCAGAAAGGCGATCCCCCGCCGCAGCAGTCCCCGGGCATACCAGGTGAAGCTGCGGCACCGGGCGTCATGCTTTTTCAGCCAGCGCCGCCGGGCCGCGATGCCCTGGGCCAGGTCAAACAGCCGCTCCGTGTCCGTCAGGTGATAGTGCAGCTGGAAGAAGGTCTCCCCTGTCATGCCCGCTCAGCCGCCAGGGCCTCCTCCAGGGCGTGGGCCATCTGGTCGGGGCAGGAGGTGGGCTTGGGGCCGCAGTGGATGCCCTTCATCCGCTCAATGGCGTCCTGGGCGTTCATGCCCACCACCAGGCGGCTGATGCCCTGCAAATTGCCGTTGCAGCCGCCCTCCACGCTGACGCTCTTGATCACGCCGTTCTCCAGCTCCACGGTCATCTTCCGGGAACAGACGCCCCGGGGGGTATAAGTATAGGTCATATCGCTCAAACTCCTTTTGTGTAATCAGGAGTCCATTATACCCCAGACCGGCGGATTTGGCAAGACCTACGCCCGCTGCTGCTTCCGCTGCAATTGCAATCGGTCGGCGATCATGGCGATAAACTCGGAGTTGGTGGGCTTGCCCTTGGCGGAATTCACCGTATACCCGAAGTATTTTTGCAGCGTCTCGATGTCCCCCCGGTCCCAGGCCACCTCGATGGCGTGGCGGATGGCCCGCTCCACCCGGGACGGCGTGGTGCAGAAGCGCTTGGCTACCTCGGGATACAGTACCTTTGTCACGGCGTTGATCACATCCATGTCATTCACCGCGATCATGATGGCCTCCCGTAGGTACTGGTATCCCTTGATGTGTGCCGGGACGCCGATCTCGTGAATGATGGCGGTCACCATCCCCTCCAGAGCTGGGGCAAAGGGAGCCTCCTCCTGCTCCGGTGCGGCGGCCTGCCGCATCAGCTCCAACAGGGACTCCTCGTTCACCGGCTTGGGCAGGAAGAAATACACACCCATTTCCATGGCCTGGGCCACGGTCCGGCGGCTGCAGAAGGAGGACACCACGATGGTCCGGGGCGCGCCCTGGCCCAGCTGGTTCAGCTGCCGCAGCAGCCCGAACCCGTCCAGGCCCGGCAGCACCACGTCCGTCACCAGCAGCTGCGGCCGCAGCCGCCGCACCAGGTCCAGGGCCTGGTCCCCATTTTCCGTGCTGCCTGCCACATAGAACTCGCCGGTGCCCTCCATCCGTTGTCGCAGCATGGTCCGAAACTCCTCATTGGCGTCTGCCAATACCACTGTTACCTTGTTTTCCATTTTGTTCCAACCCTTTTCCACACAATTTACACAGCCAAGGCTGTCGGTTTCACGGCAAACCAACATTTGTCGCTTGACCTGCATATAATTTACCAGGATTGGACAGGTTTTTCAAGGGGTAATTGTCGAATACTCATAATTTCTTTTCGACAAAACCATGTTAATTTGTTGTAAGTGACATATATTGTGGTTCTTAACAGGTCTTTAGCCAGCATCTTGTTATCCGCCGCGAACGAAATTTGCCCGATAGGACTCGTTGATTTCCCGCAGCTCCCGCTTTCCCTCGATATACGGGCGGTACATCTCCTCCACCCGGCCGCCGCCGAGATTTCCGCACCCGCTGCACCCATCGCAGCCGCCGTCGCACAGAGCCCGCCGGACGATCTCCTCCCGCTGGGCCCGGGTGGTGTCCTTGATGAGCACCGATTTCATATGCCGCACCTCCCTTCCTGGTCAGTATACCCCCGCCCCGGCGCTATATGCCCAAATTTTTTGTTCCGGACGCCAAATTTCGCCTTGACATTTTGGCTAAAATCCTGTATGATACTCCATGTTGTAAAGCATCATAACTTTACATAGGAGGGACCATCGTGAAGAACCAGACCTATCGCATGACGATGTTGTTCGATTTTTACGGCGAGGTCCTGACCCCGCGGCAGAAGGAATTTTTCGACCTGTACTATAACGAGGACCTGTCCCTGGCCGAGATCGCGGAGAATTACGGCATCTCCCGCCAGGGCGTCCGGGACGTGATCGTCCGGGCCGAGGCCATCATGACCGACCTGGAAGACAAAACCGGCCTCATGAAGCGCTTTATGCTGATGCAGCAGCAGGTGCAGGCCATTCTCGACGCCGCCGAGAAGATCCAGACCGTCAACTACCGGCAGTATGACAACCCGGAGCTGGCCCGTCTGGCCAACGAGATCACGCGCAGCGCCCAGGCGCTGAAGGAGTAACACCTATGGCATTTGAAGGACTTTCCGAAAAATTAAGCGCCACATTCAAACGCCTGCGGGGCAAGGGCCGCCTGACGGAGGCCGATGTCCGGGAGGGCATGCGGGAGGTCCGCCTGGCCCTGCTGGAGGCCGACGTCAGCTATAAGGTGGTCAAGGACTTTGTGGCCCAGGTCACCGAGCGCTGCGTCGGCGCCGACGTGCTGGACAGCCTCACCCCCGCCCAGCAGATCGTGAAGATCGTCAACGAGGAGCTGGTGCAGCTGATGGGCGGCACCAACGCCAAGCTGACCTTCGCCTCCAAGGGCCCCACCGTTGTGATGATGGTGGGCCTTCAGGGCGCCGGTAAAACCACCAACGGCGCCAAGCTGGCGGGCCTGATGCGCCGACAGTTCGGCAAGCGCCCCCTGCTGGTGGCCTGCGACGTATACCGTCCCGCCGCCATCACCCAGCTGCAGGTGGTGGGCAAGCAGCTGGATATTCCCGTTTTCGAGATGGGACAGGCCAATCCCGTGCGCATCGCCGAGGAGGCCATCAAATACGCCCGGGACCACGGCCACGACATGGTGTTTCTGGACACCGCCGGTCGTCTGCACGTGGACGAGGCCCTGATGAACGAGCTGAAGAACATCAAGGCCAAGGTTCATCCCAACGAAATTCTCCTGGTGGTGGACGCCATGACCGGCCAGGATGCCGTCAACGCCGCCACCGCCTTTGACCAGGCCCTGGGCATCGACGGCGTCATGCTCACCAAGCTGGACGGCGACGCCCGAGGCGGCGCGGCCCTGTCCATCCGGGCCGCCACCGGCAAGCCCATCAAGTTCGTGGGCACCGGCGAAAAGCTGGACATGATCGAGCTGTTCCACCCGGACCGCATGGCCTCCCGCATTCTGGGCATGGGCGACATGCTCACCTTCATCGAAAAGGCCGAGCAGCAGTATGACGAGGAGCAGGCCCGCAAGTTAGAGGAAAAGCTCAAGAAAAACCGTCTGACCCTGACGGACTACATGGAGCAGATGGACCAGCTGCAAAAGATGGGCAACCTGGGCCAGCTGGCCGGGATGCTGCCCGGCGACATGGGCAAGCAGCTGGACGCCGCCAATCTGGACGAAAAGCAGCTGGGCCGCACCCGGGCCATCATCCAGTCCATGACCCCTCTGGAGCGGGAAAATCCCTCCATCCTCAACGCCAGCCGCAAAAAGCGCATTGCCGCCGGCTGCGGCTTGCAGGTGTCGGATGTGAACCGGCTGCTGAAGTCCTTCGAGATGCTCCAGCAGCTCACCAAGTCCATTTCCAAGGGCCGCTTCGGCGGCTTCGGGGGACCCGGCGGCATGCCTACCCTGGGCAAGGCCAAAAAGGGCAAGCTCCAGGGCTTCGGTCGGAAAAAACGTTTGAAATAAGTGCACAGGCATTTATATAATCTGAAATTACATTACAATTTGGAGGAAAAACATCATGGTTAAGATTCGTCTGAGAAGAATGGGCGCCAAGAAGGCTCCTTACTATCGCGTGGTCGTGGCGGATTCCCGCTATCCCCGCGACGGCCGCTTCATCGAGGAGATCGGCACTTATAACCCCTGCGTCTCCCCTGCCGAGATCAAGATCGACGCTGACCGCGCCCGTGAGTGGATCAAGACCGGCGCTCAGCCCACCGACACCGTTCGCGCCCTGCTGAAGAAGGTCGACGTTCTGTAAGGCAGGGGCACCATGAAGGAACTGCTGCTCTACATCGCCAGGAGCCTTGTGGACCACCCGGACCAGGTCACGGTGACGGAGGTGGAAAACGGCGACGAGCTGACGCTGGAGCTGCGCGTGGCCCCCGAGGATATGGGTAAGGTCATCGGCCGCCAGGGCCGCATCGCCAAGGAGATCCGCACGGTCGTGCGCTCCTATGCCCAGCGCACAGGCGTCAAGGCATCCGTGGATATCGTGGACTGATCGTCCGATATCCCTGCAATGGCTGAAAAAAGAGACAGACACTTTCGTGTCTGTCTCTTTTTTACGCATTTTCGTCCAGGTTGCGGAATACCGGCCGCAGCAGCAGGGCCGTCACATAGCTGAGGCTGCTGTATCCGATCAGCACCCACACGATGCTCAGGTAGAACCCCACCTCCGGGATAAACACGCTTACGCCCACCGGCACCGCCCAAACGGCCCAGATCAGCAGCATCCGGGGCAGGTGCCCCACCGCCACCAGCATGGCGTTTTTCAGGTGGTTGCGCCAGGTGTTTTCATACCGGGCCATCAGCGGGAAGGCGAAGGTCATCACCATGGCCGCCAGCTGCAAGGCGAACACCGCCAGCAGCTCCCAGAAAAACGAGTCGTTCAGCCGGGCCATATACAGGTCGAAGCCGCACAGGGCCGCCACCGCCAGCAAAATCAGCCACACCGGCGTGGCTTTTTTCCAGTTTTCGCCCCAGGCCCGGAAGAATTGCCGGGCAACGTGGCCGTCCTCCCCGGCGATGAGCTTTCCCAGCACCTGGTACAGGGCGGCGCAGGAGGTCCCCATGGTCACCACCGGCAGCGAGCACACCAGCCACAGCACATTCAGAACGATCAGGCTCCAAACCCGCTCCATGCCCCGGGCAAAGGCCCCGTTGGGGTCAAAAAACGACTTCAGCAACGCTTATTCCCCCTTCAGCAGGTCCCGGAACCGGTGGGGCGTCTCCTGTCCCGCCAGCACCCGGGAGGCTCCGGCGGCCAGGGCCTCCATCTCGAACTCACCGGCCATAACCTCCACCGGCGCGATAAATCCTACCTTTTGGGTCAGGTAATCCGTCACGTACCGGGAGTGGGCAATGCCGCCGGTGAGGATGATGCGGTCAATGCGGCCGTCTGCGGCGGCGGCCAGGGCCCCAATGGACTTGGCCGCGGTATACAGCATGGCGTCGTACACCATCCGGGCCTTCTCGTCCCCGGCGGCGATACGGCGCTCCACCTCCATGGCATCGCTGGTGCCCAGGTGGGCCAGCAGGCCGCTTTTGCCCCGCACCAGCTTCATCATCTGCCCCCGGTCATACTTGCCGGAGTAGCAAAGCTTCACCAGCTGTTCGGCGGCAATGCCGCCGCTTCGCTCCGGGGCAAACAGCAGCTCGTCGTCCCGGACGTTGTCCACCATTTTCCCGCCGATGAACAGCCGCACCGACGCACCGCCGCCCAGGTGCAGCACGATCAGGCGGCACCGGTCAAAGGGCTTGTGCAGCACCGTCTCCGCGCAGCGGATGGCCATGGCCCGGGTATTCAGGGCGTGGCCCATCATCCGCCGGGGCAGCTCGGGAATGCCGGTGATCCGGGCCATAGGCGGCATCTCGTCCACCGCCACGGGGTCGTATACATAGGCCGGGATGTGCAGCGGCTCCGCCAGGTCCCGGGCCATGACGCAGCCCAGGTTGGAGGCGTGTGCCCCCTGGGTGATGGCGGAGAGATAGCCGATCATGTCCTGGTCCACGGCGAAGGCCCCGCTGGGGCAGGCCGGCAGCATGCCGCCCCGGGCGCACACCGCGTCCAGCCGGGTCAGGTCGAACCCGGCCAGGGCCTGCTCCACGCACCGCAGGCGGAAGGGGGCCTGGTCCATGATGGCGGCGTAGGGGGCCAGCTCCTCTACGCTGTGGCGGATGGTTTTCTGCAAAAGGGCCTTCTCCCCCTGGAACACGGCGATTTTGGTGGAGGTAGACCCTGGGTTGACCACAAGGATGCAATATTCCATACCCTTATGCCTCCTTCCGGTCCGGAAATGTTACCCCATTGCACCGCAGCAGCATCCGGAAGGGGTAGTCCCGGTCCAGATAGTTCCGGCAGTACCATTCATAGGTGGCCTGGGGCAGGTGCACCAGCTCCGGCGCTTCGCAGCGGAAGGTCTCAAAGGTATGTTGGTCTCCGGACAGCAGCGCCGCCAGCAGCTCCAGCCGCCCCTCCTGCCGCAGGCGCTCCAGGCAGGCGTCCATCACCGCGGCGCAGACCCGCTCCTCGTCGTCGGCCCAAAGCTCCTTGTTGCCCAGCCAGAACAGAAATTCCTCCGGGTCCAGGTCCATTTTCGTGGTGATCTGGGACAGCTTGTAAAACCCCGCCCAGTCCCGGTCCCGCAGCACCTGGGTCAGATACTGCACCAGGCCGTCGTCCAGGGCCACGCAGTCCAGCAGCACCTGAAAGGCGTGCTTTCCGGCGTCCGGATCCGGCTCCTGCGGCTGTTCCGGTTCCTCCGGGGCTGCATCTCCTTCCCCGGCCGGCTGGGTCAGGGACTCCGGGTCGAAGCTGTCGAACACCTCCTGGGGGATCTCCGTGCCGTCCTGGGCGGCGCACATCCGCACCAGGGTGGGGATGTCGCCGGCCTTCTGCATCAGCTCCAGGCTGCGGCGCATGGGGTCCGTCTCCGTCAGGGTCACCCCTTCCGGGGCGGCGCGTTTCCCGTCCATGATCTCGTCGATATATTGCATGCAATAGTCCATCAAGGTCATAAAAAAGCTCCTCACTTTGCAGATATCTACCCCAGACTATACCATATCCGGGGCGCTTTTGCAAGGCACAGGATCGCCCCGGCTTGTCCCGGCCCTGTCCCGGGATAAATCACCCCTGTCCCGGGACAGAAACTGTCCAAAAAGGGCAGCGCCCTTTTTGGACAAAAGGCTTGCAGTCTGCCGCGCGCATAATTTGTTCGCTGAAAGCGAACAAATTCCACACTTGCAGACTGAGAAGTATTTTCGCCCAGGTACACGCCCCGGGCGAAAATGATCTCACTTGATTTGCCGCCTGCGGGCGGCAAACTCTGCGAGGCTTCTATAGCCTGTCAGTCTTTCTTGGGGTGATAGGTGGGCACCATGTCCGCCACGCAGCGGCGGATGTCCGGGCTGTTGTGCCGGCAGGCCCGCTCCAGAGCCTCCAGCTGGCGGCAGAAGGCCTCGTCGTCCATGTCGATGGGGCGTCCCACATGGATGAGCCGGTTGGCGGTATCCTGCAGGCCCTCCTCGTCCATCAGCAGCTCCTCATACAGCTTCTCCCCCGGCCGCAGACCGGTGTAGATAATGGGGATGTCCACGTCCGGCTCGAAGCCGGACAGGCGGATCAGCTGCCGGGCCATGTCGTCGATCTTCACCGGCTGGCCCATATCCAGCACGAAAATCTCCCCGCCCTTGGCATAGTATCCCGCCTGCAGCACCAGGGACACCGCCTCGGGGATGGTCATGAAGAACCGGGTGATCTCCGGATGGGTCACGGTCACCGGCCCGCCGCAGGCGATCTGCCGCTCAAACAGCGGCACCACGCTGCCGTTGCTGCCCAGGACGTTGCCGAACCGCACCGCCACGAACTCCGTGTCGCTGCGCCGGTCCATCATCTGCACCACCATCTCACACAGGCGCTTGGAGGCCCCCATGATGTTGGTGGGGTTCACGGCCTTGTCCGTGGAGATCAGCACGAAGCGCTTCACCCCGTGGGCCGCGGCGGACTGGGCCATGTTGTATGTACCGAATACGTTGTTCTTGATGGCCTCGTTGGGGCTGTCCTCCATCAGCGGCACATGCTTGTGGGCCGCCGCGTGGAAGATCAGGTCCGGCTGATAGGTGTCCAGCAGATCGTCCACCCGTCCCCGGTCCCGGACGGAACCGATGCACACGTCCAGCGTCAGCTCCGGGTGCTCTCGGCGCAGTTCCATCTGGATGTCGTAGGCGTTGTTTTCGTAGATGTCGAAGATCACCAGCCGCCGGGGCTTGTGCCGGGCGATCTGGCGGCACAGCTCGCTGCCGATGGACCCGCCGCCGCCGGTGATCAGCACCGTTTTGTCGTTGATATAGCCGCAGATCTCCCCCAGGTTCACCCGGATGGGATCCCGGCCCAGCAGGTCCTGCAGCTCCACCCGGCGGAGCTTGCTGATGGTGACCTCGCCCTTGACCAGCTGATAGATGCCCGGCACCACCTGGATCTGGCACCCGGTTTTGCTGCATATGTTCAGAATTTCCTGCCGCCCGGCCCCCTGCAGGGACGGGATGGCGAAGATGATCTTGCGGATGTCGTACCGTTTCACGGCCTGGGGAATGTCCCGGCGGCCGCCCACAATGCGCACGCCCTCCAGAATCCGGCCGCGCTTGGCGGGGTTGTCGTCGATGAGACAGGCCACCCGGCTGTTGAGATGACTGCTGACGGCGTATTCCCGGATCAGCTGCCGCCCGGCCTGGCCCGCGCCGATGATCATCACGTTTTCGGTGCCCTTCTGGCTGCCGGGCACCCGGTTGCGCAGATACCGCACGCCCCGATAGAAAAACCGGATACCGGCGGTGATAAAGAAGCTGCACAGCAGGCCCCACACATAGTACGACCGGGGCATCACAATGTGGAACAGCTTCACGCACCCGAAGCTCAGCCCGCCCAGGATGACATAGGCCAGGATGATCCGCATCAGCGCGTCCACGCTGACAAACCGCCAGATGCTGTTATAGAGGTTGCATAACCAGAACACCGCCAGGCAGATCAGTACCCACCACCAGATGGTGCTCAGATATCCCTGCAGAAACTCCGGCGGAATATCCATGAAGTGGAGGTCGAACCGGGCCCACAGGGCCAGCAGATACGACCCCAGAATCCCCAGAATATCCGCCAGCATGATGATAAGCACCCGCGACAGCCATTTGCGGTCCATTTTTCCGATGTACAAGCCCACGCCGGCGCCCCCTCCCAAAGGCGGAATCCGTTCTTCTCCGCCCTTACTTTCTTACGTGCTAATATAGCATAAAAACCCGAAAAAATCAAGTCGAAAAAACGCTGTTTCGATAACGATAATCATTGGTAACGTTTTCGGTATTTCGTTCGGCTTATGGCTGGCAGTTTTCGATTTTATGTCATGACAGATGCCTTGTTGCCGTAAAAATGCCAAAAAACGGGCGGACATGTCGTCCGCCCTGGCGAAGCAGTAATTCTCTTGTCACCCAACCGCTGGGGCGGACGACTCTTGTCCGCCCCAGCGGAGCGTCCCCTACAGCAGACTCCCAACCTCCAGCACCACCACGGCCACGGCCTCCCGGGCCCAATAGCCCGGACCCAGGGGCCACCAGCTGGCGCAGCCCAGGGACTCCGCCTCCAGGCCGCAGCGCCTGGCCCATACCGATGCCCGCAGCTGGTGAAAATTATCCGATGCGATGGCCACCCGGGGGTTAAGCCCCTGCTGCCGGATGATCTCCGCCGTGAAGCGCAGATTCTCCTCCGTGGACCGGGACCGGTCCTCCAGCAGGATGCGGTCCGGGTCAATGCCCCGGGCCGCCAGGGTGTTGCGGATGCAGGCCGCCTCGGAGATGGGCTCGTTGTCGTTCTGCCCGCCGGAGGCCACGCACCGGCTTTCCGGATGGGCGGTCAGATAGTCATACGCTGCGTCGATGCGGTCCCGGAGCATCACCGTGGGCTCGCCGTTGGCGGACACCTGGCACCCCAGCACCACCACGGTGCAGTCCTCCGGCCCGGGCCGGTTCCCGGCCTGGACGGCCATCATCACCAGCACCGCCGCCAGCAGGGCCAGTCCCGCCCCCAGCAAGGCCCCGCCGGTGCGCCGCAGCCACCGGGGAAGCCGCCGGAACCACCGGGGCCGCAGGAGCATAGCCGCCGCCAGGGCCAGCAGCGCCGCCGGATACACCATGCCGATGTGCAGGATGCCCATGACCAGCGGGGCCATGAAATACGCCGCCAGAGCCAGGCACACAGCCGCCCCGGCGTAACGGATCGCCTTCATGTCAGTTCTCCGCGATGTGGTTGGCGATGCGCTGCATGATCAGGTCCAGGGCCACCAGGTTGTGGCCCCCCTCCAGCACCACGATGTCGGCATACTTCCGGGTAGGCTCCACGAACTGCTCGTGCATGGGCTTCACCGTGGTCAGATACTGGGTCACCACCGACTGCATGGAGCGCCCCCGCTCCTCCACGTCCCGCAGGGCCCGGCGGAGAATGCGCACATCGGCGTCGGTCTCCACGAAGATCTTGATATCCAGCAGGTCCCGCAGCTCTTTATTCTGGAAGATCAGGATGCCCTCCACGATGATCACCTTGGCGGGCCTGATCTCCACGGTCTGGTCGGTGCGGTTGTGCAGCGCGTAGTCATACACGGGGCAGTAGATGGTCTGGCCCGCCTTCAGCTTTTTCAGGTCCTGGATCATCAGGTCCGTGTCGAAGGCGTCCGGGTGGTCGTAATTCTGCTTGCAGCGCTCCTCGAAGGAGCAGTCCTGCCGCTTATAGTAGTTGTCGTGGTGCACCACGGCGATATCGTCGCCGAACCGGGACACCAGGTGCTCCGTGAGGGTGGTTTTGCCGCTGCCGATGCCCCCGGCGATGCCGATGAAGATGGTGTTCATATCTCTGCCTCCCGCATAAGCGTATATTCTGCATACATTATAAAAAAACTTCCCGGCATATTGCAAGGGAACTTGTAAAAAAAGCATGAACTTCCAAGGATTTCAGTTGACGCGGCCCGGGAAAATGAGTATGATAATAGGGTATAATTTTCGCCCACTTTCGGTGTTTTCCAATGGAGGATATAGATCATGAAGCTCATCAAGTGTCCCAAATGCGGAGAAATGTACTCCGACAGCTATAGAACCTGCCCCTTCTGCCAGGAGGACGAGGCCCTGAAGGGCCGGAGCGCCGCGCCCCGCCGCAAGGTCACCCGCCGCCGCCGTGCCCCCAGCATCCTGGGCCCGGCCATGGTGCTGGTGGTGGTGCTGGCCGCGGTGCTGGTGGGCGTGCTGCTGTTCGGCGGCAAGGGCAATGCCGAAAAGCCCGATGATCCCGCCGTGGTGGAGCCGGATCCCGCGCCCACAACGCCCCTGACCCTGGACCAGACCACCCTGAACCTGAACCAGGCGGAAACCGCCACCCTCACCGTCACCGGCGCAGAGGACGTCCTCTGGACCAGCAGCGACACCAACGTGGCCACCGTGGACGACACCGGCCTGGTCACCGCCGGAATCCCCGGCACCGCCACCATCACCGTCACTACCGCCGACGGCTCCCAGTCCGCCGCCTGCACCGTCAACGTGGCCACTCCCCTGCCGGAGCCGCCCAAGGAGAATCCGGTGCTCCAGTCCATCTTCGGCACAAGAGGGGATGTTTCCCTGACTGTAGGCGGCACCGCCCCCATGGAGGTCACTGGCACGGAGCAGGCCATCACCTGGACCATTGAGGACACCAAGATCGCCACTGTGAACAGTGAGGGCGTGGTCACCGGTGTTTCCAAAGGCAAGACCGTTCTGAAGGCCACCGTAGGCGACCAGACGCTCACCTGTATTGTCCGCGTCAACTGAATCACCGCCTCTTCCCCGCCCCGCAGGCTTCTGCGGGGCGGTTTTCTTGTCCCCCAAAGCCCCATAGATCTTGCCGCCAGCGGGCGGCAAATACCCTTTTGGAACAAGCTGAAGCGCCCCATGCGGCAAAGCCGCATGGGGCGCTTATGACAGCTACGGGGATAATTACTCAGCCTTCTCGGCGGCAGCCTTTTCAGCAGCAGCCTTGGCGGCAGCGGCCTTCTTCTCGGCGGCAGCCTTCTGAGCGGCCTTGAACTTCTCCTTCTCCTCGGGGGTGGGGATGGGCTCAATGGCGTTGCGGGGGCAGGCCTTGGCGCACATGGTGCAGCCCTTGCACTTGGTATAGTCGATGACGGCCACGTTGTTGACCACATGGATGGCATCGAACTTACAGGTGCGCTGGCACAGGCCGCAGCCGATGCAGGAGTTGGCGCAGACCTTGGTGACGGCGGGGCCCTTGTCCTTGTTGGAGCAGTTGACGAACACCTTCTTGGAGTAGGGGACCTCCACGATCAGCTTCCGGGGGCAGGCCTCGCGGCAGGCGCCGCAGTTGGTGCACTTTTCCTTGTCCACCACGGCCGCGCCGTTTTCACCCACATGGATGGCGTCGAACTTACAGGCGGCCACGCAGGAGCCGAAGCCCAGGCAGCCGTACTTGCAGGCCAGAGCGTCGCCGGCCAGGACCTTAGTGGCGGCCAGACAGTCGTTGACGCCGCGATACTCGAAGTTCTTCACCGCATTGACGCCGCCGTTGCACAGCACGTGAGCCACCATCTTTTCGCCGGTGGGAGCCTCCATGCCCATGATGGCAGCGATCTTGGCAGCGCCCTCGGCCCCGGCAGGGGCGCAGGCGTTGATGGGAGCCTTACCGGCCAGGATGGCCTCAGCGCAGCCGCCGCAGCCGGGATAACCGCAGCCGCCGCAGTTGGCGCCGGCCAGACAGGCCTGAATCTCGGGCAGGCGGGGATCCACCTCCACCTCAAAGACCTTGGCGGCCACCGCCAGGATCAGGCCGAACACAATGGCAAGGGCGCCAAGGACCACAACGGCCCAAATGACAGTAGTAAAATCCATAATTTTTCCTCCTTACCAGACCTTCAGGCCGCTGAAGCCCATGAAGGCCAGAGCCATCAGGC
>OHAT01000478.1_pt1 | contig 40841 bp, 32 predicted proteins | sample 1577141 | NCBI WGS metagenome assembly OHAT01 (sample SAMEA3541578, study PRJEB24748) | human gut metagenome | biome: human gut; feature: human-associated habitat; material: faeces | place: China | collected 2012 | reverse complement strand
ACGCAGCCCCCTTCGAGACACTCGAAGGGGGCTGCGTTTTTTGTTGCTTTACCGGCCGGTGCTGCCGAAGCCGCCCGCTCCGCGGTCAGTCTCGTCGAGCGCATCCGCGTCCGAAAACTCCGCCGCGAGAAACGGCAGGATCACGAGCTGGGCGATGCGGTCGCCGGGCGCGACGGTGCGCACTTCGTCCGTGTCATTGTGCAGCGCGACGGTGCACTCGCCGCGGTAATCAGCGTCGATCACGCCGACGCAGTTGGCCGGGCGCAGCCCCTGCTTAGAGGCCAGCCCGCTGCGCGCGAACACGCCGCCGAAATACCCCGCCGGAATGGCGAGGGCGAGCCCCGTGCCGATCATGGCCGTCGTGTGCGGCGCGATCGTGACACACTGCCCGTCCGCCGGGCAGGCATAGAGATCATAGCCGGCAGCATCCGCGCTGCCGCGGCGCGGCGTCACGGCGCCGGGCCGGAGTTTTTGGATCTTCACTTCCATCCGTTCATGCCCTCCCAGAGTACGATGCGGCCCGCCGCGCGGGTCCGGTCCATGTCGATGATGCGCTGGTTTTCCGAGCCGCGGAAACGCAGGCTGATGTTGCGCTGCGCGTCCACGTAGCGCCCGTCGACGAGGATGTCGATGAGCGAGAGCATCTCGTCCGTGACCTCGCAGCGCGGGTGCGTGCCGTCGACCGTGAGCTCCTTGTCGAGCGTGAAGCCCGAATACGCCCAGATGTCCTTGTCCGGATACTGCGCGCGCACCCGGCGCAGAAACGGCACGAGCGCGCGCTGGTTTTCCGGCTCGAACGGGTCGCCGCCGAGCAGCGTCAGGCCGCGGATAAAGGGCTTTTCCAGCTCGGCAAAAATCACCTGCTCGGCCGCCGCGTCAAACGGCTTTCCGTAGTGAAAATCCCACGTCTGCGGCTGAAAGCAGTTGTAGCAGTGGTTCGTGCAGCCGGAAACGAACAGCGTCACGCGCACGCCGACGCCGTTGGCGATGTCGCAGGTTTTGATCTCTCCATAATACATAGCAGTTTCCTCACAAACGGCGGACGTATCGCATGGACACGCCCGCCGGTTTTCGTTTTTGCACGTTACAGATGCAGCACGCGCTCCTTGATCTCCTGCGTGCGGCCCTGATTCCAGAACTGGGTGCCGATGTAGCCGCAGGTGCGGCGGGCCACGTTCATCTTGTCCTGATCCGTATTGCCGCAGTTCGGGCAGCGCCAGATGAGCTTGCCGTCGTGCTCGACGATCTCGATCTCGCCGTCGTAGCCGCAGACCTGGCAGTAGTCGCTCTTGGTGTTGAGCTCGGCGTACATGATGTTGTCATAGATGAACTTCATGACCTCGAGCACGGCCGGGATGTTGTTTTGCATATTCGGCACCTCGACGTAGCTGATCGCGCCGCCGGGCGAGAGCGCCTGGAACTTCGACTCGAAGGCCAGCTTGCTGAACGCGTCGATATGCTCGGTCACATGGATGTGGTAGCTGTTGGTGATGTAGCCCTTGTCCGTGACGCCGGGGATGATGCCGAAGCGCTTTTGCAGGCACTTGGCGAACTTGTACGTCGTGGATTCCAGCGGCGTGCCGTAGAGGCTGAAGTCGATGTTGTGCATCTGCTTCCACTTGGCACAGGCGTCGTTCATGTGCTGCATGATCTCGAGCGCGAACGGCGTGGCCGAGGGGTCGGTGTGAGACTTGCCGGTCATGTACTTGACGCACTCATACAGTCCCGCGTAGCCGAGGGAGATGGTCGAGTAGCCGCCGTAGAGGAGCTTGTCGATCGGCTCGCCCTTCTTCAGGCGGGCCAGCGCGCCGTACTGCCACAGGATGGGCGCGGCGTCCGAGAGCGTGCCCTTGAGCCGCTCGTGGCGGCACATGAGCGCGCGGTGGCAGAGCTCGAGCCGCTCGTCAAAGATCTTCCAGAACTTCTCCATGTTGCCGCCGGAGGACAGCGCCACATCCGGCAGGTTGATGGTCACGACGCCCTGATTGAAGCGGCCGTAGTACTTCGGCTTTCCGTTTTCGTCGACATACGGCGTCAGGAAGCTGCGGCAGCCCATGCAGGTGTAGCAGTGGCCCTCGCCGTTTTTGTCGACCTTGAGCTCGAGCATCTTCTTCTCGGAGATGTAGTCCGGCACCATGCGCTTGGCAGTGCAGCGGGCGGCCAGCTCCGTGAGGTACCAGTAGGGGGAATCCTCGTGGATATTGTCCTCCTCGAGCACGTAAATGAGCTTCGGGAACGCCGGCGTGACCCACACGCCCTTCTCGTTTTTCACGCCCTGATAGCGCTGGCGCAGCGTCTCCTCGATGATCATGGCAAGGTCATGGCGCTCCTGCTCGTTTTTCGCCTCGCCGAGATACATGAACACCGTCACGAACGGGGCCTGGCCGTTCGTGGTCAGCAGCGTGACGACCTGATACTGGATCGTCTGCACGCCGCGGCGGATCTCCTCGCGCACGCGGTTTTCGACGAGCTCGGCCAGCTTTTCCTCACCCGGATGCGCGTCGATGGCCTGCATTTCGGCCTCGACCTCGCGGCGGATGCGCTCGCGGCTGACCTGCACGAACGGGGCCAGATGCGTCAGCGAGATCGACTGCCCGCCGTACTGGTTGGAGGCGACCTGCGCGATGATCTGGGTCGCAATGTTGCACGCGGTCGAGAAGCTGTGCGGCCGCTCGATGAGCGTGCCGGTGATGACCGTGCCGTTTTCGAGCATATCTTCCAGGTTCACGAGGTCGCAGTTGTGCATGTGCTGCGCGTAATAGTCCGCGTCGTGGAAGTGGATGATGCCCTCCTCGTGCGCCTCGACGATGTCCTTCGGCAGCAGGAGACGGCTCGTGATGTCGCGGCTGACCTCGCCGGCCATGTAGTCGCGCTGTGTGCTGTTGACGATCGGATTCTTGTTGGAGTTTTCCTGCTTGGCCTCCTCGTTGTTGCACTCGATGAGGCTCAGGATGCGGTCGTCGGTCGTGTTGGCGCGGCGCACCAGGCTGCGGGTGTAGCGGTAAGTAATGTAGGCCTTGGCGACCTCGAACGCACCGTGGGCCATGATCTGCTTTTCGACCATGTCCTGAATTTCCTCCACGGCGGCGCTGCGGCCCAGCTCCTGGCAGGCGAGCTCCACGCTCTCGGCGATGCGCTGGATCTGCCGCGGCGTCATGCGGTCGCACTCTTCGACGGCGGCGTTGGCCTTCGTGATGGCCATGATGATCTTGGAGATATCGAACGTCGCCTCGGCGCCGTTGCGCTTAATGATCTTCATTTCTCTCTTCCTCCCCCTCATAATCGAAAAACACAACATCTTGTGTGAAAAAACCGCTTTATTTTGTATTGAGAGCGGGTATATCGTACAACATCTAGTGCCTTATGTCAACAGTCACTTTTCATTTGCTTGTGCAAAACGCACACCACCGGCGCCTCTTCAGGCCGCAAAAAAGCACCGCCCGCAGGCGGCGCGGCGCTGCCCGGGCCGGAGAAAACTCCGGCCCGGGCACGGTCAGTCCGTCAGGCAGTTTCGTAGCCGTTGGGGTTTTGCGTCTGCCAGCGCCAGCTGTCGCGGCACATATCCTCGAGCGAATACTCGGCGCGCCAGCCAAGGATGCGCGCGCTCTTGTCCGGGCAGGCATACAAGGTCGGCAGGTCGCCCGCGCGGCGCGGCGCGATCCGATACGGCACGCGCACGTGGTTGGCCGTCTCGAAGGCGTGCACCATCTCGAGCACGCTGTAGCCCTTGCCAGTGCCGAGGTTGAAGACGCTCTCGCCCGGATGCTCCGCCATGTAGGCGATCGCCGCGACGTGGCCGCGCGCGAGATCCATGACGTGGATATAATCGCGCACGCCCGTGCCGTCCGGCGTGTCGTAGTCGTCGCCAAAGACGCTCAGGCACTCGCGGCGGCCGATGGCCGTCTGCGAGATATAGGGCATGAGGTTGTTCGGCACGCCGCGCGGATCCTCGCCGATGAGGCCGCTTGGGTGCGCGCCGATGGGGTTGAAGTAGCGCAGCAGCACGACCGACCAGCTCGGGTCGGCCACGACATAGTCGCGCAGGATCTGCTCGCAGACGTACTTCGTCCAGCCATAGGGATTCGTGCAGTTGCCGGTGCGGGACGTCTCGTAGAGCGGCATCTCGTTGTCGCCGGAGTAAACCGTTGCCGACGAGGAGAAAATGATCTGCCGGACGCCGTGGTCACGCATCGCCTCGCAGAGCGTGATCGTCGAGCCGAGGTTGTTGTCGTAGTATTCCAGCGGCATCTGCACCGACTCGCCCACGGCCTTGAGCCCGGCAAAATGAATGACGCAGTCGATCTTCTGCTCGGTGAAAATGCGGTCGAGTCCGGCGCGGTCGCGCACATCCATCTGATAAAATTTCAGCGGCCGGCCCGTGATCTGTTCGACCCGTCTGCCCGCCTCTGCGCTGCTGTTGACGAGATTGTCCACGACGACGACATTCATGCCCTGCTCGAGCAGCTCCACGCACGTGTGGCTGCCGATGTAGCCCATGCCGCCGGTCACCAATACGGTCATGCACCGTACCCCCTTTGGCCTGCTGATGTTCTGTTTTTATTGTACATCACATTCCGACGGAGTTCAACGGTTTTTCCCATTGCCAGAAATTTACCGGGCGCGTGAATTTCCTGACAATCCCTGAATTTTCAAAAATTCGGTGATTTTGCTTGACTTTCGGGTACTGCTGGGCTAAACTGTTTGTATCATTGGTGATGTCGGGATGTCTGCGTACGCACGGTTTTTTACCCATTTCGCACCCCACCCCATCTCTTTTATCCATTCTTTTCTCTTTTTATCTGATCTCTCTTTACGGATTATCTACCCTTTTTGTTCTCCGCCGCATGGCATATCTCATCCCGTCACAGTGATCGCGACGCGGGCCTGCAGCGTACGGGGCACGTGTCCATATCGGCTGCGCGTGCAGCGAAAGGCCTCCGGGGGCGCCCGGGGGCCTTTTTCATTCCATATCAAAATCAAAAAAGCGTCAGGGCGCGCATACGCTCTGACGCTTTTTTCTGCTCCGCGCGCTCAGCTCTCCATCTGCTTGCCGAGGAAGCCCGACACAGCCTGCGCGAGCTTGCGCTCCGTCTCGCCGGCGGGGCCGTCGCCGTGCGCGGCCACGAACAGCACGCAGCCGAGGACGTCGCCCTCGGAGAGGATGGGCGCGGCGACGGCGACGGCGTAGCGCTCGTCGGTGTCGACGACCGGCAGCGTGCAGCTGTCGGCCGCATACTGCCCGCGCGTGCTCATGAGCTCTTCAAGCTCGCGGCTGATGCGCCGGTCGAGCAGCTCGCGCTTGCCGCCGGTGGTCTTGTGCAGCGCGTCGCAGATCTGCGCGGCGAACTCGGACAGCTCGCCCATGGGGGAATACTTTTTGAAAATGACCTGCCCGTCGGTGTCGGTGTAGATCTCCAGCGGGTCGCCGTTGCTGATAACACTGACACGGAAAACCTTGTCCTCATGATTCTTTGAGGATTGAACCAGTGTGTTTTCGATATTTTCCGTGCCTTGCTTAAAATTTACGGCATCCTCTGTTTCCGCGGGGAGGGTCCCGCAGCGCAGCAGGGTGTCGATGTCGGATTGGAGCTTGATTTCCAAGTGATCTTCATAGACGAGAATCTTGTCAATCAGCAGCTCCAGATCATTTCGTTCCAGCTTATCCTTTTCCAGAATGTCGCGGAACACGTCGATGGCGGTCTTCGCCACGCGATTCACCTGAATGATGGTGTTGCGCTTGTCGGACAGCAGGTCGATCTGGTGGTTGATGCCGTCGATCTTCTTCTGGAGGTCAGCTTCCATCTCATCATACAGTGCCTCGATGGAAGCCTCCTGCTCCGGCTTTTTCATAATCTCCCGGATGCGCTGGCGCTTGGTGACCTTCAGCTCCTCGGTGAGATCAGCCAGCACCGCCGCCAGATTGTCGGCAGACTGCTCCGTTTCCGCCACCTGCTCGGTCTCCCGCTTCAGTTCCTCGTTGAGTTGCGCCAGCATGGCGGAGGAGCTGTCCGCCAGCTTGCGCACATAGCTCTTCAGCAGCTCGTCCAGCCGGTCAACGCGGATATGGTGGCTAGTGCAGCCCTTGAGGCCGCGCCGGTGGTACGTGCCGCAGGTGTAGGCGGGGGCCAAATCGCTGCGGCTCATGGCGAACAGCGGGCTGCCGCAGTCGCCGCACTGCAAAAAGCCGGAATACACGTTGTCATTGATCTTGACGCCGCGATAGTTATTACGGCTGCGCTTTTCTCGCAAAGCGATGGTGATGGCGAAGGTGCGGTAGTCGATGATGGCCTGATGGTGGTTTTCAATGACGATATGCTCATCGTCGTTGCGCTTGATCTCCTTGCCGTTGATCTTGGCGCGAGTATACTTGCCCTGCCGGAGCGTGCCGATATAAAAATCGTTGTCCAGAATGCCCTGCACCGTGGCGATGGCCCAGGCGTTTTTGGCTTCCCGTTTCGTTTTCTTGCCCGCCGCCTCCTTGCGCATCCGCTCGGACATGCGCGGCGTGGGAACGCCCTGATCGGTGAGGTAGTTGGCGATTTTCTTGTAGCCCCAACCAGCGTTGTTGTAGAGGTCAAAAATCTTGCGGACGGTCTCGGCCTCGGTGGGGATGATCTCAAACTGCTTGTCCTCGGTCACGAGATAGCCGTAGGGTGCGGCGCAGATCCACTCGCCGTCGTTCTGCCGCCGCTTGATGACATTGCGCACCTTGCGGGAAGTGTCCGTGACGGGCATCTCGTTCACGAGAAACTGGAACTGGATTTTCAGCCAATCGTCGTCATTGGGGAAGTCCACGCCGTCCCCGATGGAGACGATGCGCACGCCCGCGTCGCGCAGGTCTTCCAGCTCCACAAGCCCGCGGCTGTTGCGGCGGGAGAAGCGGGAAAAGTCCTTGATGATGAGAATATCGTACTTGTGGGACATGAGTCCCCGGCGCATCTCCTGATAGCCCTCGCGCTGCTCAAACGTGTAGCCGGAGCGGTCGCGGTCTTCAAAAAACGTCAGCGTGCTGCCGGGGAAGTGGGTTCTTACATAGTCCTCGATGATGGCCTTCTGGTTCTCAATCGAGATGTTCTTTTGATCCTGCTCATCATCCACAGAAATACGGGCATAGCCCGCGATGTCAAATGTTTCAATCATGGTCATTCACCCTTGAGATACTTTTCCGTTTGGCGGTCAAACTCGGAGATGTATTCAGCGTCTTGCTTCTTGCGGAATTCATCGTAAATTGCGCCGACCTTTTTCGCTGCCGCTTCCCGCGAGATGTGGCCCTTGCCGTCCAGCACCTTGCGGCGGTTGTTGGTCAGAAATCGGTCGGTTTCGTTCAGCCAATCCTGCATACTCATCAGCTGCTCGTCCTCTGCCATCAGCTCGGCGTAGTCGATGAACATGGTCACAAGACGATTCAAACGGCTCAATTCTTTTTCGTTCAGGTAGTTCTTCGCTACCAGTGTGTCGCTTTTGAGAATCTTTCCATCCGGCGCGCCCTTCCATGTGGTAAGCCCCATCGTGGGACTGTCCAGTGTTGCCCGCTCGGAAATCAGTTCCGCAGCAGTCTTGCCGGTAACGGCGTAGTGCAGTTTGTTCTGGACAAATGCATAGAACGCTTTCGTCGTGTCGCTGTTTTTGTCGTAATCATAGCTGCACTGCTCGAAGACATCCGCGATTTTCTGATAGGCCCGGCGCTCGCTGGCACGGATCTCCCGGATGCGCTCGAGCAGTTCGTCGAAGTAATCCTTGCCGAACGGACGGCCGTTCTTCATCAACTCGTCATTCAGCACAAAGCCCTTCTGAATGTACTCCTTCAGCGTCTTTGTCGCCCACTGGCGGAATCGGGTGGCCTTTTTGGAATTCACACGGTAGCCGACGGCGATGATGGCATCGAGGTTGTAGTGCTGGGTCAGATAGTTTTTTCCGTCGGCGGCAGTTGCCGAGAATTTCTCGGTAACTGCTTCTCGATTCAATTCGCTTTCCGCGAAGATGTTCTTCAAGTGCAGGGAGATGTTATCCGGCGTGCAGCCGAACAGCTCAGCCATCGCCTTCTGCGTCAGCCAGAATGTCTCGTCCTTGAATACGACGCTGACAAACTCTTTTCCGTTTTCATCGCTGTACAGGAGAATTTCACTGTGCTCCATCATTTCATGTTCCATTTGCGTTTCCCTCCGTTTCTCTGGCGGCAAGCATGAACCACACATATCTTTTGATAAACACGTTGTTTTAGATAATATTGTACATGATATTTTCGTTCTTTGCAAGGGCAAAAAAGAAAAGGGCGGAAGGGATTGTTCCCTTCCGCCCGCGGCTTACCGCTCCATGCCCACAGCGCGCTGCTTTTTCGCCTGCTGCACGGCCTTTTCGGCGCTGCGGCGGCGGTTGAAGAGCAGCAGATCCCGCGTGTTCTCGTAAAGGTCGCCCTTGCCGGACTCGAACACGGCGACCATGTATTTCTTCGTCTTATACTTGGCGTAAATCTCTTTTAGTCCCTCCCGCAGGACGGGGTCAATTTTTTCTGCATTCGTCAGCCAGATTTCAACAAGCTTCTGATCGTCTCTGACGTTCATCTCCAAATAGAACCGACCTCCTTCATTACCCTTAGTTTCCTCATCTTTCCTGTTGCTTATGCGCGGCCACCTGCTTCGCCGCCTGCAAAATCTCTGGCGGGATGCCGTCCACCATGCGGTGCAGCGCGTCCAGCTCCCGGAGCTTTTCGTTGATTTCCAGCTTTTTGCGGACGCTCTCCTTGGAGACCGTGCCCAGCTGCTTTTCGAGCGCCGCATTCTCGGCGGTCAGCACCTTGTAGGCCGCGTCATACTTTTTGAGCTTCGTCCGCAGAGCCTCCGCGCCGGGAACGTACTTTCCCAGCAGCGCTTCCAGCTCGTCCAGCTTGGCCTTTTTGTTGAACGGATTGGTATCGTTCAGAATGACCATGATCTGTTCCTTCATCCGGTTCAGGTGGACAGCCGCCTTGAACAGCCTCGGCGGGATGTGGCCGCGTCCGGTCTTGCTGGCACTCTCGCCGCGCTCCAGATCGGGGTATTTTTTGACCATGTGCTCCCAAAACCTGTCCTGCCACTGCGTCAGCTTTTTCTTGTTGCCGACGATCTCCTTGGCGGAGAGCCGCCCGTCCTCCGTCAGCGGGACAAAGCAAAGGTGCATATGAGGCGTTTTCTCGTCCATATGCACCACGGCGGATATGATCGTTTTCGGGTCTTGGTGTTCCCGGATGAAGTCCAGCGCCTCCTGAAAATAGGCTTTGATTTCGCCCTTTTTCTTCCCCTTGAAGAACTCCGGGCTGGCCGTCACCAGCGCCTCCACCACGCGCACACTGTCCGACCGTGTGCGGCAGCCCGCTTCCGCGATCTGCTTTTCGGACTCCGCGCGGTACTTGCGCTGCGGCGTTACCAGATGGAAATTGAGGTGGCTGCGCGCCGTGTCCACGTCGGGGTTGCTGGCGTATTTCTCCTTGGTGCGCTCGTTGTGGGACTCGATGTGCCCGATTTCCGGCCCCTTGTACTTGGCAAAGCGGAGAATGGCGTACTGTGCTTTCATCGGTGCGCCCCTCGCTTCACCCACACGATGTCGCAGTCCAGCACGTCGGCCAGCTCCACGACCTCCTTATAGCGGATGCTCTCCCGCTGCAATTTTGCGGACAGATTGGAAACGCTGTCGCTCCAATCGTATTCGTCAGCAGATATTGCAACAACCTCCTGCATGGTAAAACCGGCGCGAATGATCTGCGCCTTGATCTCATTTCTGATGCTCATAAAATCCTCCCAAATTCTTGTGATGAAAACAGCGAAGCGGGTTCTCGTTCTCGAAAACCTGCTTCGCTGTCTGGCGTAATATTCTGTTTTCCCAAAATCCGCTGGAAACGCGGCGGTCGATGCCCTCTTCATAGGTGAGGGGTATCGACTTTACGAAACCGTGTGGCATTTCACAAAACCGTGCATATGCACACTTTTTCGTAATGCCGGTACGCTGTTCCGAGCAGCGCGTTTTCGTGAAATGGTTTCGTTTCCGCGCAAATTTCTTTCCGGTTCTTATCGCTCTTGAAAATACCCTCTCCTTTTCAGCTCCTTCAAATCAAAAATCACATCTTCGACACGGAGCTTGGCGAGCGCGCTGAGTTCGTAAATGTCGTAGGCGTTATCGATGAAAAGCAGCGTCATCAGCAGCTTTTGACTTCCAGTCAGGCTGCTGCCATAGATGTGAAACAGCAGCAGTTCCTTAAAATGCGGTTTCTTCACTAAATTCCTCCTTCACAGCTGAACTGAAAATCATCCATCCCATCCGCCCATCTATCCGGGATGCTTGGGATGGATGGGATGGAGCTTTTTGCGTTTGATCTCATAAAACCGGCGGCGTAACCAGTGCCTCGATGCCCCAGAAGCCGTTGACCCGCTTGCCAAGGGCGTTCTGGATATGGTTGTCGTGCTCCAGGCCGAACTCGTCGGCGTGCTTTTTCAGCGTCATGCTCACCGTCCGCGCCGCCAGCGGCTTGTAGGCGTTGTCGCTGCACCACATGGTATAAATGGCGTACAGATTGGCCGACGTAATGTTGCTGTCGGCCTTCAGCTGGATGTACCCCTCCGAGCGCAGGAACAGCAGCACGTTGTCTGCTTCCCGCTGGGCGTCCTCGCGGTTGGCCTTCGTCTGCGTGCTCTCGGTGAAGCGGAAGCTGTTTGCTTGCAGGCGGCGCAGCCCCGCCAGGCACCAGAGGAAGATCCCCTCGATCTCCCCGCAGAGCTTATCCGCAAGAAATGGGTCGTCCGCCCGATTGGGCGGCTTTTTCTTCACCGACAGGATGAGCTGCCGCCGATAAAAGCCGTCCGAATGGTCATAGAGGGATTCCAGATCGCCATTGGAAAACGCCAGAAAGCGGACGTACATCTGCCCCTGATAGCTCTGCTCGCCCTTGCGCTCCAAGTCCATGGGCATTTCGGCGGTGATGAGAGATTTGAGATAGTGCGTGGATTCCAGCGCCTCCATCTTCATGTCGTCATCCACCATCAGAAGCTCGTGCTCCAGATCGGCCCGGGCGAAGGGACTGCGCTCCACCTTGGCGATGCTGCCGTTTTTCAGATTACTGCCCAAAAGCTTCTGCATCACCACGCCGATGCGGCTCTTGCCCTCGCCGCCGTTGCCCTTCAGCAGCATCATAACTTGCCCGCGATTTGTTGGAATCAAGCAGTAGCCCAGGTATTCCTGCAGGGTCAGGATGTCCGTCTCCTCCAACAGCTCCGATAAAAAACGCAGCCATGTTACAGGCTGCGGCGCGTTGGGATTGAACCTGACCGGCAGGCGGTTGCGGCAGAACTCTTTTTCAGGGCAGAACTCTCCGCTGAGAAACAGCGTGCCGTTGGCCACGTGAATCCGATCCTCGTGTAGGGGCAGATCTGGCGCATAGGCCTCCAGTTTCAGCATTTCCACAAGGCCAGTGGCCCGTTTTGCAAGGCCGCAGCTGAAATGCGGGCGGAGCATTTCGTAAATTTGCTTGCGGATACTCTCCTCATCAGTGATGCGGCCATCCGCAGTGAAAAAGCTGCCGCTGACGCATACCATCGGGTGCACCGCCAGAAAATCCTCACAGAACAGCACCTCGTTGAAGTGCTTGTCCTGCATCCAGCGCGGCGTTTCAACTTTGTTCATATGCGACCTCCCTGATTTGGCGGTTCCTCTCTTCCATGAGCCCAAGGCGGTCGTCCTTCTGCAAGTCGGCCACTACCTCAGCACGGTCATTCGGTGTGCCGGAGATCAGAATATCCAGCATATTCCCGATGCGATCCAGCATGTGGCACGCTTCCACATAGCGCGGGTCAATGGGGCCTTCCGGTGACTGCGGCGCACAGTGATCCTTCCAGTCCTGTAAGATACCGAAGTAATCCCTCAGCACTCGGAAACAGTGGCGTTCGGATTCCACTTGCGTCTTTCCACGCTTCAGCTTCACCAGAACGGACGGCTTCTGCTCGGCAATTCCAAAATCCGCTGCCAGCTTCCTGGTGGCGTCTGCTGGCGACAAGCGAAAAAGCTGCGCGGTCAAATCGATCACATCGCCGCATGCCCCGCAGCCGAAGCAGTAAAAGTAATCCTCGTTCAGCTTCATGCTGGGCGTGCGGTCGGCGTGGAAGGGGCAGCAGATCATGCTGCCACGATTTACTTCCAATCCGTAGTATTCGGCAGCCTCTTTCACGGAAACTGCCATCTTGATTTGTGTAAATAAATCCATACCTGTTTCCTCCTGTAAAATAATTGAACTTCGCCGTTCTACCCGATGCCGTTCCTGCCCGAGTCCTTACCCCGGCGTTGCCTCTTCCTTGGTACGCTGAATGCGATACTTCTCTGGAAAGCATATCCTCATCGGACGATCATGAAATTTTCAAGGTTCTGCGTGGTTTATGTCTAAATTTTAGTAAGAAAACAGGCCCTTTCCCGTATATCCAAGAGGTAGGAAAAGTGGGGTAGAAGTTGAAATTTTCCACGCTTTGAGACACAAAATGAAAAAGCATGATATAATACAGAAAAATGGAAACGGAGGCTGCTGTATGCAAGTCAAGCTGACAATCGGAGAGCGTTTGAAGGATTTGCGAGTAGAGCGCAAACTGACCTTGGAGCAGCTTGCCGCTGAGGTGGGCATCTCAAAATCCGCGCTTGGCAAATATGAATCGGATAACGGCAAGGATATCAGCCCGTACAGCATTCTGTTGCTGGCGGACTATTACGGTGTTTCCTGCGACTATCTGATGGGGAGGACGGAAACAAAAAATCACCCAAACACAGCCCTTCATGAACTGCATTTGAGTGATGATGCGATTGATGTATTGAGTGCAGGCAAGTTCAACCACCGGCTGCTGTCGGAGTTGATCTGCCACAGGGATTTTCAGCGTTTCATGCTGGATGCAGAAATTTACGTTGATCGGATCGCGGATATGCGCATCAAGGATATGAACACCGTGCTGGAAGCTACCCGCCAGATGGTTCTGATGAAGCATGGCGAGGAGGCTGACGATCTGTACCTCCATACTCTGAAAGCAGCACAGATACAGGAGGAAGAATATTTCGGGCATCTTGTGGCGGACGATCTGTCCGATATCCTGCGAGACGTCCGGGAGGATCACAGGACGGATGCTTTGACCGCGGACGATGAGCTGTCTGCCGCCGCCGTGCAAAAGCAGTTGTTGGAAGCCGTACATTTTGAGGGAAGCTCCGAGGAAAAGAAAATCCGCGCGTACCTTGCAACACTTGGAATTGACTACGACGCGCTCACGAAAGATGAGTTTATTTCGTTGGTTGGAATCCTCAAGAAGTCCAAGCACATGAAAAGTCCCATCAGCCAGCGTGGGAAAACGACCATGACCCACGGCAAGGGAAAACGAAAGAAACGCTGAAACGGGGAGCGTCGCTGCGGCGGGACGAGGGTTGTATATACCTTCACTTCCTTTTCCGGCCAGTCGGATTTTGCTTCTCAAAAATCCTGCATTTGCGCCGTAACCCACGTCACAAAATCCGCCTGTCCTACTGCCGCGAAAAAGCGTTTGTTGCCACACTCTGCTGCCCCGCAGAGTATGGCGCCACCCCCTTTTCCGCGTCAGCCGGAAGCAAAGGTATAACACACTAGACTTTGCAAAGCAAAATCGTGTGCCAACAGGGATGCTGCGCGCCCCTATTGGAAACCCAGCGGCAAAGAGATGTTCCCTTTGCAATCCCTCATTTCCCTCGCAGGTGCATATACAAACTGCAAAAGGCAGCTTGTCATCCCTGCTCCGAAAATGCAAAAGGCGGTCCGTGCCGATGAGGGACGGACTGCCTTTTTTGCGACAACCTCAATTTTATCATCGCGCAAGAAATGGCAAAATTAAGATTGACGGTGATGCAATTCGCGGGTATACTGTAATTGCATCATTCGATGAGATTTGATGAAATTAAAACCCGAATGAGGAATTTGAATGAGAGATTTCAACTTCAAAGCAGAATATCAAAAGCTCCTGACGCCGGAGGTCGTGGCCTACCTGACGCAGATCCACGAGTACAAGGGGCAGCAGAATCTTTTTATCGAGGCCAAAGCGGACGCGCTGTCCAACCTTTTGGAGGTTGCGAAGATCCAGAGCACCGAGGCGTCCAACCGCATCGAGGGCATCATCACCACGGACGACCGCCTGAAAAAGATCGTCCGCGAAAAGACCATGCCCCAGACCCGCAACGAAAAGGAGATCGCCGGTTATCGTGACGTGCTGGCAACGATCCACGAAAGCCACGATTATATCCAGCCCAAGCCGTCGGTTATTTTGCAGCTTCACCGGGATCTGTACAAATTCAGCGGCAAGTCCATCGGCGGCAGCTTCAAAAACTCGGATAATGTGATTGCCGAAGAACGGCCGGACGGCCGGAAGATCGTCCGGTTTGAGCCTATCTCTGCGTGGGAAACGCCGGGGGCGATGGCAGCACTTTGCGACGCCTTCCAGACGGCCGCACAGGACGCCGAGCTTGACCCGCTGCTGCTGATCCCGATTTTCATTCTGGACTTTCTCTGCATCCATCCCTTCAACGATGGCAACGGCCGCATGAGCAGGCTCCTGACGCTGCTGCTTTTGTACCGCTCCGGCTATCTTGCCGGCAAATATATCAGCATCGAAAAGCTGATCTCCGATACCAAGGAGACCTATTACGAGGCACTGCAAGCCAGCTCCTACAACTGGCACGAGGGGACGAACGATTATGCGCCCTTCGTGACCTATATGCTGGGCGTTCTGGCGGCGGCTTATCGGGATTTTGAGAGCCGGGTTGAGCTGCTGACCACCAAGGGGCTATCTAAGCCCGACCGGGTGCGCGAGATCATCAAGAGCCACCTCGGCAAGATCACCAAGAGCGAAATCATGGCCAAATGCCCGGATATCAGTCAGATCACCGTCCAGCGCGCGCTGGCAGAGCTGCTGAAATCCGGCGAGATCATCAAGCTCAGCGGTGGACGATATACGGCGTATGTCTGGAATGGGACAAAATAGGGCGGTGTCAGTATGGAACATTTTAAGCAGGGATTGAGTTTGAACGAGGAAGTTACTAATTTAATACGTTTGCGGCAAGAGGGCAGTTTCTGGGATTTCAAAAAGCAGTGGTATACAAATAAATCTGACATGCTTCATGATATTATTTGTATGTCCAATAATCTAAGCAATCGTACTGCCTATATCATCATCGGCATCGACGAGCAACAGGACTATTCCATTGTTGATGTAAGCTGTGATCCCAATAGGAAAAATACGCAAAAGCTCGTCGATTTCCTAAAAGATAAAAAATTTGCGGGTGGAATACGTCCCGTTGTACATGTTGAAAGTCTTCACTACAGCAATGGAGTAATTGACACAATTGTTATTGAGAATAGTAGCAATACCCCCTTTTATCTCACTGCTCAATATGAGGGAGTTCGCGCAAGCAGCATTTATACACGAGTTATGGATACCAACACGCCCATTGATAAATCAGCAGATATAAATCATATTGAGCAACTATGGCGCAAACGCTTTCATCTAGATGACACGCCAATTGAAAAATTTCGTTACTATCTAAGAAGCCCAGATGATTGGAACATGATACAAGATAACAATATAGGGCATTTTTACAAATATTCGCCCGAATACACCATTACATGCGAAAAAGATGAGTCTGCTGATGGCTATGAATATTACATATTCGGGCAAGTAAATACAAATCCAAGTTGGTGGTTAATAACGCTAAGATACCACCAAACCGCTATTGAACAATTTCAGGGGATCGCGCTTGATGGGGGAAGGAGCTTTGTTATTGCCCCACGCAGAGCTTACGACCTGTTGAACACGGATGTCTCCAGTTTTGGCTTCTACATTCAAAACGATCTGCGCTGCCGCCTTTTAGAGTTTTATCACCGCAAAGAAACTTCCGAAGAATACTCATATCGTGGCTACATGAGAGCAATTGTTGTTTTTCGGTCAGAGCATGAGTACAAATCTTTTTTGAACTATGTGCAAACCCATATGGAGGAATACCATGAGATATACAAACGGAGAGGGGATACTGGCTTACCGCATTTTCCCAACCTTTCTGGCTATGACATGGAGCATTTAAAAAAAGACTATAAAGATGCACTTGTAATGTGTGACATGTTAAACAAATTTAGAGCTACGGGACAAACAATGATCACGGAGGAAAGCACCCATGCCAACACTTGAATGGATCGGAAAAGATAAAGTCGTGAATCATCATCTGGACGTGCCGTTTCGGGTGTTGGAGCGCAAGTACAGCTTTGACGAAAATGGACAGCACAACGAAGATAATGGCAGCGAAAACATGATCATCCGGGGCGATAATCTGGAAGCCCTGAAAGCGCTGCTGCCCCGGTATGAGGGGCGCGTCAAGTGCATCTATATTGATCCGCCCTACAACACCGGCAACGAGGGCTGGGTCTACAACGATAACGTCAATGACCCGAAAATCAAAAAGTGGCTGGGCGAGGTCGTCGGCAAAGAGGGCGAGGACTTGACCCGCCACGACAAGTGGCTGTGCATGATGTACCCGCGCTTGAAGCTGCTGCAAAAGCTGCTGGCGGACGATGGCGTTATTTTCATCAGCATTGATGATAACGAACTATATAACCTAAAAGCAATTTGCGATGAAATTTTCGGTTCAAATAATTTCGTAGCGAATGTAATTTGGCAGAAAACATACTCACCAAGGAATGATGCGCTGGGCATTCCTTATGAAACCGATAATATTCTCGTTTACAGTAAAACCGGTAGATGGTTTCCGAACAAGCTAGAGCGCACCGCGGCAATGGACGAGAGACATGACAGCCCAGATAACGATCCCATTCCTTGGCAGTCGGGTGATGTATCGGCTGCCGGTGCAGCCGACCATCAAGGGATGGTTTATGCGATTCAGCAGCCCATTACAGGGAAATTATTGTACCCTGCCTCCGGACGACATTGGAAGGATGAGCAAACGGTTGTTTTGCAACGAATGAATAAGTGGGCTAAATATGAGTTGCGAAATATTGATGATGCTTCTGTAAGAGCTGCCCTCTGCGGGATTTCAATTGAATCTGTTCGGCAGGACGTTATGGCTGTCATGCTGGCACAGCCGCTAGAAGAAGCCGCTGTTCAAGCAACTGCTAGGTACGAAGAAGGAACCTGGCCCGAATATTATTTTACTAGTAAGGGCAAAGGTGGAATCCGTTTCAAGAATCACATAAAGCAAGATGTCGGAAAGTCCGCAACAAACTTGTGGTTTTATGGCGATGTGGGTCATACAGATGAAGCGAAAAAAGAATTGAAAGGAATCTTTTCTGGCGTTGCTCCCATTGAAACGCCAAAACCTCGACGTTTAATTGAACGTATTCTCCATATTGCCGCAGATTCAAATGCAATCATCCTCGATTCCTTCGCCGGTTCCGGTACTACCGCCCATGCTGTCCTCAACATGAACAAGGCTGACGGCGGACACCGCAAGTTCATCCTCGTTGAGATGATGGACTACGCCGACAGCATCACCGCCGAGCGCGTGAAGCGCGTGATCCGCGGCTATGGCGAAGGCAAGAACGCCGTGGAAGGTACTGGCGGAAATTTCAGCTTCTATGACTTGGGCGAGCCGCTGCTGCACGGTGATATGCTCAACGAAAATGTGGGCGTGGAAAAGATACGGGAGTATGTGTACTTTACAGATACGAAAGCCTCTCTGCCGGAGCCGCGCCCGGACGAACCGTATTTTATGGGTGTCCACATTGGCAGCGCTTATTATTTCTATTATGAAAAGCAAGCTGTTACTACGCTGAACCGGGAGTTCCTGCATACGGTCAAAACCAAGGCCGATGCCTATGTAATCTATGCCGACCTTTGCACCCTCAGTGAGGCAGAACTGGAGAAATACCACATTACATTCAAGAAAATCCCCCGGGATATTACGAAACTGTGAGGAGGGCATGGAATGGAACTCAACAACTATCAAAAGCAAGTCATGCGTGACCTTTCCGCCTATCTGAACTGCGTCAACCGTGGAACCAATCTGTTTTCCGCGTGGCGGGAATACTGGTTTTCCAAGGATGTGGCCGTTGGCCTCGGCGGAGTACCGTCCTATAATAACTCTATTGAACGTGCGCCCCATGTTTGCATGAAGGTGCCCACCGGCGGCGGTAAGACGTTTATGGCCTGCGCTTCCGTTCGGCGGATTTTTGATGCCTTGCCCACCGGAAAGCCGCAGGTGGTGGTGTGGCTGGTCCCCAGCGATTCGATCCTGACACAGACCATCCGCACGCTGTCCGATGCGAATCACCCTTACCGGCAGAGACTGGATCAGGATTTTGCCGGGCGTGTCGGCGTGTACACCAAGGAAATGCTGCTGAACGGGCAAAATTTTTCGCCGGACACTGTGCGGGAAATGCTGACGGTCTGTGTGATGAGCTATGGCTCACTGCGCATTGACAGCCGGAAGAAGGATGTTCGCAAGGTCTATCAGGAAAACGGCAATCTGTTCCGCTTTGCAGAGTATTTCAAGGACACGCAGGCGCTGCTGGCCGATACACCGGATACGGCGCTGATTCAGGTGCTGCGCCATCTGGAGCCTATCGTTGTTGTGGACGAAAGCCACAATGCAGAATCGAAGCTCAGCACGGAGATGCTGAATAATCTGAATCCGTCCTTCGTACTCGATCTGACGGCAACGCCGCGAAAAAACAGCAACATTATCTCCTATGTGGATGCCCGAGAACTGAAGAAGGAGCACATGGTGAAGCTCCCCGTAGTGGTATATAACCGCACCACCCGGCAGAGTGTCATTCAGGATGCCATCCAACTCCGTGGCAGCATTGAACAGGAAGCCATTGCCGCAGAAGCAGCAGGCGGGAAGTATATTCGGCCCATTGTACTGTTTCAGGCACAGCCGCGCACTGGGGACAACAGTGATACGTTTGATAAAATCAAGGCGATGCTGGTAGGCATGGGCATTCCGGAAAACCAGATTGCGGTGAAAACGTCCGATGTGGACGACCTCAAGGGGCAGAACTTGATGAGCAGGGATTGTGAAATCCGATACATCATCACCGTCAACGCGCTGAAAGAGGGCTGGGACTGCCCCTTTGCCTACATATTGGCATCACTGGCCAACCGCACCTCCACCGTGGACGTGGAGCAGATTTTGGGACGCATTCTGCGTCAGCCCTACGCGATGCAGCACAGCTCGCCGCTTCTGAACACCTCCTATGTGTTGACGAACTCCGTGGATTTCCACACTACATTGGAGAAAATCGTGGTCGGTTTGAATAAAGCAGGCTTCAGCCGTAAGGATTATCGTATCGGTGAAGCGATGGAAGAACCGCAGGCTGTGACTCAACTGGAAGCAGAGCAGACGAAAATTCCATTTGCGCCGCAAGCCACTGAGGCCGATGCCTTTGACGATGTAAATGTACAGGAAGTGAAAACGGCGCTGGAAAGCACGGCGCAGGGAAGCGCTGCGATTTCTGCAATGGTTCGGGAAGCAACGGTGCAGGCGGAAACCTACACGGCGGCGGCCAACGAAGCGGATGACGGATTTATGGGAGGTGAGCTGGGAGATATGCTGATACAAAATAGGGTACAGCCCTATCTTGCTGAAGAGGTATCCGCATTGCGGATTCCGCAGTTTTTCCTTCGTTCCGTTCCGGATTTATTTGGCGATGAATTTGAACTGCTGGAGAAGGAGAACCTTTCGGAAGGATTTTCTCTGGCTGGGCAGGATGCACAGGTTAGCTTTGAGTTGGCTACCGGAGAAATGTACCGCGTTGATGTGGCGGATCACGGCGAGGCCGTGCCTAAGTACAAGCGTGCGGACAGTGAGCTGAGTGAATACATCCGCAATCGCATGGCACAGCTTCCGCCAGAACAGAAAATTCAAAGCTGCACCAACACGCTGTGCGCCCAGATCAATCGGAACAATCGATATGCAGCATCGGAGATCAACGACTATGTGCGCAGAATTGTTGGCGGCATGACGCAGGATGAGCTGGCAGCTATGGAAACGGCCATCCCGACATACGCAGCCAAGATTTCTAAGAAGATTGAAGGGCTGGAAGACGCATATCGGGAAGAGCAGTTCCTTCGCTGGCTGGATGCAGGCAAGATTGTGTGCCGTGAAAGCTATACACTGCCGCCTGTGATTACACCTGCCGTCACAACGGATGCTATTCCAAAGTCTCTGTACGAGGCTGAGAAAGATGATATGAATCCGGAAGAGCACGAGCTGATCGACGCCGTAGTGGCCCTCGACAATGTCAAATGGTGGCACCGAATCATTGAGAAGAAGGGCTTCCGGCTGAATGGCTTTATCAACCATTATCCTGACTTCATGGTAATGACCAAGTCCGGAAAGCTGGTGCTGATTGAGTATAAAGGTGATGACCGGGATAACAGCAACAGCGCCCGCAAGCTGAAGCTTGGCCGTAAATGGCAGGCGCAGTGTGGGCCGGAGTACCGGTATTTTATGGTGTTCAAAAACCGCGATTTCGGCATTGATGGCGCATATACGCTGGATCGGTTTGTTGAGATTATGCGGGAGCTATAACATCTTTAATCGCTGTGGCCACGACGCTGGGAAGTTTTGCTGCTTTATTATAATGCCAATTTTACTGGTGGGAGGTTGCAATGGGAATCAGATTTACAGGAATCAGTACGCCAATAGGTGGACTCGAATGGGAATATACCGATAAAAAAGAGCATCCATCTGAGTTGCTAATATATCCCGGGCAGAAAATACAAGTTTTTATCAGTTCAATTTGTGGGAAAGAAAAATATGACCGTGTTCGTTCTGAACTAAAGCGACATATTGAAGCCACCGGTTTGGCAGTAGTGTATCTTTTTGAAGGTACAGGGGCCTCAACTGTAGCAGCGGGGGCGCACTACTTATATGCACTCGAAGATAGCGATGTTTGCATTTTTTTGATTGACAATGCTGATGGTATTTCACCGGGGGTGCAAGAAGAAATTGACATGGTCAAAAGGAACAACATCAAGGCGCTCTACTATTTTTGTGATGAAACGCAAAAGGAGAAAACGCCTTTAGAAAAAAGCCTTCGGGGTTCCCAGTTTGCTAAAAGTAAAACCATTCACCAATTTAGTGAGCTTATGCAGAATGGAGCACAAGATTTACTTGACGATATCATTTCTGTATACCACCACTATTGCAAAAATAGGTTTAATTTAAGAAATGCAACCGAAGCAGAAGATATTCAGCAGGTTGAATTTATTAGAGGCAGGGATATTCAAACACTGACAATGCCAAAAACGGTGTTAAAAAACATTGATAAATCTACTGACTATTACCTGAAATATGCCTTGGGTTATTCTGGAATTCGTATTCCTGGAGAAGAAGAGAAAACCGGAGAAATGGATGAGTGGTGCATACAGTTTTTGCCGGTTTTATTTGAGGGCAAAACTATTAAGCAGTTTAATGTTGCTTTATTCCTTGAGGCCTTGAAGAAAAATCAAACAGATTGTTATTCCTCCCTCGTAGCTGTTCGGTGGGAAGCTATACAAGCGTATTTTATGGGTGATGTTGACTCTTGCATCAAGCATCTGGAAAAAGCTTTAGCTTTAGCCAGAGAGTTAAAACAACCATCATGGGTGATAAATGATATTCTAATTGATTTAAGAAACCAGCAGATAGTGTTAGATGCCATCAATAATCGCTTCTCGATGCCCACGGCACAACAAGAACTTTCTAATAGTGAAGAAGAAATTTATTATCCGCTGATTGATCGTGTCCATGAATCTCTATATCAAAAAATTGCCGAAAATGCATACAAGCAGAAATTAACTTCGCCATACTCTGTCACGTTAGGCGCCGATTATACTCAATACGGCAATTGGATTGCGAGTTCTCTCATAATCGCTATGCATAATGGATCGCTGACGCATATATTACTTACTTATGATAAGGTGCGAGATTTTGTTTTTAACCTTAGCTGCAAATATAATGATTGGCGTTTACGCCGGAATCTACTTCAACTTGCGGTGTTTGATGGAAAACGCAAAGAAGTCGAAGGGCTGCAACGGACATATCCCGCATTGCTGGCCCGCATGACAGCAGAAGATGCAGACGCGATCATGGAATTCTGCAATAACCAACCTCTTGCATATAGGAGGTTTGAAAGCCAGCTTTTGGGATTTGGGGCCGTTTCCTACTTCTTGAGTGATAAAGCCTATTCTGAATATGAAACGATTATAGTCAAAGGAATTAATTTCTTTATCAATAGTGAAAAACCTGTTTTATCAATCGGTGCAGATATTTTTAAATGCCTTGATGATGCAGCTTACAGGATGAAACAAGAAAGCCTCGTTGACATTTGCTGCCTGTTTATGGAGCATAACTTTAGGCGTTGGTATGGGGAAATGTTCACATTGATTGCCAACAGAATTGACCTAGGAAAGCTGGAGGATGATTCCGCTAAAAAATTACTTTCGCATATCATTGATTTGATACAAGAAGAGAAAGACAGAGATCAGATAAAAAACTTCCCAAGGTTCCTATATGTGCTGCGGAAACAAAATCGACAGTTAACAAATAAACTCGATTCGCTTGTCGCGGAATACTTTCCAACATTTTATTCCGGTGAATATAGGCTAGAAACAATGGAACTTGAGGATTGCCATATGGCGGATTTTGTTCGCCAGTATACAGAACAGATAAAGCAAAATAATGACCGTCAAGGGAAGAATGGAACTTACTACGGACATGCATTTCGTAATGCGGCAACTATCCGTTCCATCTTTGTTTGTCGTGAAGATAGATGGAATTCTCAACTTATGGATGATGTTATCGACGCGGCTTCAGAGACATTACTGCATTCAAAAGAAAGTATTCGTACCAAACTGGATTCTATTTCACTACTAATCTGCATTATTATAAAGTTTCCAGAAGATTATAAACGTAATGCTGGAATTTACAATACCATTTATGAGCAACGAGAATCTATAACCGCATCCGGGAATTCGTTTGTGGAAGCTAATATCGATAGTGTGGCGCTTCAAGTATGCCTTAACCTATTGTTTACAGCGATGGGAATTGACACCTATACGTCTATTCTTGAACTTCTACCTCTTGCCCAAAATGATGCAGCAACATCAATTTCGATAGCCACAACTATTGATGAATACCTTGAACTTACAAACGCTATCACACTTCCCAGCAGGGTGGAGACCGTGGTTCTGCAAAATGTGCTTGGGTGGCTACATTCGGAGCATTTGGATTTGCGCTGTATTGCCTCAAGAATACTATTGGCGTTAGCAAGGAATCCAGAGAACGGGAGCATAGTTGACCGGCAACTAATAAACTTGATTGACGAAGACTGCGTTTATATCAAAAACCTTGTTTTGAGAAGAATAAACAAATCAAAAGGCGTTAGTGATTCAGTTAAAGAATATATCATGAACAAGTGTAAATCTGATCCTAATTACGTTGTTCGCATGGTATGCTCAGAAGAAATGCGAGCGTATCCGCAATAAAACTGAATAATGAACTGCCGCCCGATGGTCAGCTGACCACCGGGCGGTGCTTTTCTCCTCCCTTCTCTTCCCGGTCGAGACTAGCTTCTCCTTCATCACTATGTACTACTTCCACCCATTCCGTTTGGCCAAATCATCCATCGCTGCGCAGAACCTCTCCCACGGTGCCAATGTTATCTGTGACGGGTCGCCCTCGCGGATACGCATGGTGCGGCGGATCTCCTTGGGGATGACCACGCGGCCGAGGTCGTCGATCCGGCGCACGATTCCGGTTGCCTTCATATTCGGAAAACTCCTTTGCTCTGTTTTGCGTTTCGGCAACCCTATTTTCTGCAAAATCCGGTAGTCTATGCAGTCCGTGCCGCTCACGGGCGTTCCAGTTTTTTCTTCAAAAAATGTCTGCCGCGGCGCAAAACGTCCCCGGAGCAGAGCGCATCTGCACCAGGGACGTTTTCGGATCGCTCGGGCCGCCTCAGACGATCTCGAGATCGTCGCGGTCGCGGAGCATATACTTTTTCAGCGGGGTCAGGCTGGCGAGCCAGTAGAGCAGGCCGCCGCAGATGGCATCGAAGCCGCTGCCCGTGAAGATGAGAAACAGCGGGCTCTGAATGCTGCCGGTCAGCGGATTGTACACGAACAGGATCGTGATCAGGCACGAGAGAATGACGCAGCCGATGCCGACCAGGTTGAACCCGCCGGTGAACCGGTACGCATCGTGCCCCTCGATAAAGTAGGCCGCCTTGAGCGACAGCTTCCGCTTTTTCACGACGAGATAGTCCACGACGATCATGCCGATGATCGGTGCCTGAATGAACGCGGCAATGGAGATGAACGCGCCGAAGTGCTCTTCCACACCGCCCCAGACGGTCAGCGCGCTGACATACACCATGGCGATGAGCACCAGCACCTTATAGCTGACCTTGGGCATGCCGCTCTTGACGATCATGCAGTTGACATAGGAGCCGGTACCCTGCGTGCCGACATTCGCAAACGCGACCAGCAGCAGGCTCAGCAGCGCGAAGCCGGAGCCGCAGAGGTAGGAGAGCATATTGGTAGGATCGCTCTCGTACACGCCGGTGCGCACGAACATCGCCAGCGCCATCACGCCGCCGGCGGCGACGAAAAACGGCGCGACCACGCCGTAGGCCAGCGTTGTGCCCCAGTAGCCGCCGCGCTCGGTCTTGGCCAGGCGCGGCAGGACCAGCGCCTGCGTTGACCACGAGAACGCGAACGCCACGTTGCCCTCGGCCGAGATCATGAACGCCTGCAGCGGCGTCATGTCCGCGTCCAGCACCGGCTTGACCGCCACGATCTCACGCAGCGGCACGGCCGTGAAGCACAGCACGACGACGACCACGCCGACCGCCAGCAGCGCCGTGACCAGAAAGCGGTTGGTCCACTTGATGACATTCGGCCCGCCGAGCGCGATGAGCGTGCCGAGCACGACGCACAGGCAGCCCAGCACCGGACTCCAGACGGCCGCGTTGAGCACGAGGCCGAACTTCGCCGCAAGGTTGATCATCGACGAGGAAAACAGGCTCGCCGCGACCGCGTACCAGCCGAAGTTTGCCACGCTGATAATCGTGGACAGCACAGCCACGCCGCGCCGCCCCAGCACCGAGCGCAGCCAGATCCACAGATCAATGCCGTAGCGCGTGGCAAAGATGACGGGCAGGCACTCGATGAACACCCAGACGATGTTGAAGCAGAAAATGTTGATGAGCATTCTGCTGAAGGAGAGGTACTGCGCGACATAGGCGCCCTGCGTATAGCACCACGTGGCGATTGCAAAGCCGCTCGTGGACAAAAACAGATCCAGGAAGGAATACTGCCGGTCGCCCTTGAGCATGGGCACAACGCCCGTAACGGTCTCCTGCCGGATATAGCTTTCTCTGTCTGTCATGGTTCAGCCTCCCAGCATGCAGGTCACGATCAGCACCAGACTGGCCGCCACGCTGGCGATGATGATGCCGTAATCGACCCGGGTCATTTTCTTGGGGAACTCGTAGGTGTCGGACTGCATGATCTCCAGCCGCCGCTCGGTCTCCTCGTAGATGAGCTGTTCAATTGAGCCCTGCTGGGCCTCTGTCTTCTGTTTCAAGCAAACTCCTCCTCATGGTCATATCGCTCCAGCGTCAGCCGGGCGTATTGCTTTGCGTATTTATACCAGATGTAGAGATACTCGCCGACGTGCTTGGCGCACGCCTCCTGATACAGCCCCCACAAAAACCAGAAGTAGGAGGCCATGGCCACATAGCCGATGTAGTGGCGCAGCTCCGCCCCCGTGGGCGCGTGGCCGAGATAGCGTGCGATCACCTGCTCCGCCTCCTCGGGCGTGTAGTCCGAGCAGGCGATAAATGTGCCGATGTCGCAGCCAGGGTCGGCCATGCCGGCATATTCCCAGTCGATCAGGTACATCTTCCCCTGCTTGTCGATCAGGAAGTTTGGGTTATAGCTGTCGCAGTGGCAGGCGCACAGGGAGACCGCGTCGCCCTTCAGGCGCGCGTGCAGCGCGCACATCGTCTCGTGCAGCTCCTGCATGCCGGTAAAGTCGGAGACGTCCGTCCCCTGCAGCAGGTCGAGGAAGCCGTTGATCTTCTCCCAGATATCAAACCGGCCATCGAGCTGCACGCCGCTCGTGTGCAGGCGGCGCAGCATGCGCAGCGCCGTGTCGACCTGCTCGGTGTTGTGATAGTCCAGAATGGCCGCGTCCTCGATATAGTGCGAGATCTTCCAGCCCTTGGCCGCGTCGATGTAGAGAAATGTGTCGTCGAGCCCCAGCGCCTTGGCCGCCTCCATCGCCCGCGCCTCGGCCGGGCGGTCGATGTAAGCCTCCGTGCCCGCACCGGGGTGGCGGTACACGTAGTCCCGGCCGTTGCACGTGAACTTGAATGACAGGTTCGTCAGCCCCGTCTTGATCGGGATGATGCCGTGGATGCTGTCCGGCGCGCAGTGGAGCACGGCGCAGATGTTATCGAAAATGTACGAGTCGGCATTGGTGACATAGGCGCTGTCAAACGTCCGCAGCTCGTCGAGCGAGTCAAACTCATGAATGCCGCCGGGATATTTGCGGATGTACATCTCCAGCTCGCGGATGTGCCGGGCGTACAGATCCTCCCAGAGGCCCGCCCGTGTGACCGGGCTGTCATACTCCCGCTCGAGGATCTGCGTGAACTTCTCGCTGAAGCTGCGGTCGAAATAGGCGTGTCCGATCATGTACCACGCGTCGCTCCCGCCGACCTGCACGCCCGTGATGCGGCCCTTGCGGTTCGTGACCATGCAGTACTCGTCCGTTTTGCCCGCACTGTAGAGCGCCGCGTAATACGCCTGATACACATAGGGCTCAAACGGGTTTTGCTCAAAGTAGTTGTCCGAGGAGCAGATGAAGGTGTTTTTCAGCCGGTCGCGGACGAGCATGAGCGTGGAGGGGTTGTTGTAGCGGTGGTAATCCTCGTTGATGACGATCTTCACATGGAAGCGGTCCTCGAGGTAAAACAGCTTTTCCTTCATATAGCCGACCACGACCGTGATGTCGTCGATGCCCGCCGCCTGCAGCTGGCGGATCTCACGCTCGATGAGCACCTCGCCCTTCACCTTCAGCAGGGCCTTCGGCTTTTCATACGACAGGGGGGCAAAGCGCGAGCTCATGCCCGCCGCCATAATGACGGCGTTGTCCACCCGGTACGGCGCGAGCGCCGCAAGCCCCGCATCCGTGATGCGGTTTGCCCCGTCGAGACAGCCCATGGCGCTCAACTCCTTGACCAGCCCGTTCACGGTGCCGAGCGCTTTGCCGGTGCCCTGCGCGATGGCGCGCTGCGAAAGCGCCGGCTCGCCCGCGGGACGGGCGGCAATGTAGCTGAGCAGCGCAAACTGATTTTTTGTCAACAAGATCGTCAGACTCCCTTGCGTTCATTTCTTTGATATGCAATGCGCATTATGAACTTATTCCCCGGATTTGTCAAGCGCATGTAAAAACCATGTCGGAAATATGTGCAGATTCCCTTGTGTTTCGAATTTCGACATTATATAATGAAAAAATGTTGTAAAGGATGCGTTTGCTTTCTATGGTCTACCTGGTGCTGATATATGCCCTGATCTACACACTGGGCGAGTTCGTTTCCCGCAGGATCGGCCTGCCGCACAGCGTCACCTTCGCGGGGCTGGCGGTCTTTCTCGCGGCGGCGCTGATCCTTTACCGACGCAGATACGGTCTCGGCGCCTGCCGCCGGGGGCGGAAGCGGTGGCCGGGGCTGCTGTTGCTGCTGCTCTGGCCGGCCGGCGATCTGGTGCTGGCCGCCTGCGGCCACAGCGCCGCCGCGGACGGGTTTTTCGCCTGCGGGATGTACGTCGTGTGCGGCATGGCGGAGGAGCTGGCTTTCCGCGGGTATCTGTGGGAACATACGCAGCGGCTGCGGCCGCTGACGGCGGCCGTGCTCAACGCGGCCGTGTTCGGCGTGTTCCACGCCGTCAATCTCATCGGGGGCGCGCCGGGCGCCGTCGGCATACAGGCGGTGTGCGCCGCCTGCACGGGCTTCGCCCTGTGCGGGACGGTCGCCTATTACCGCTCCATCGTGCCGGCGCTGGGCATCCATGCGCTCATCAATCTCTTCGGCGGACTTTTCCCCGCCGATGACCTTCGCGGCGCCGGGCTGCTCGTGTCCGGGTTCTGTGCCGCCTGCAGCGTGCTCGCCGGGCTGTGGATGCTACGGGCAGAGGAGAACGGAAAACATGAAACTGTACATTGATCCCGGCACGGGCAGCATGCTCTTTGCCATTCTGATCGGCATCATCGGCGCACTGAACTTTGCGCTGCGGGGCTGGATCATCAAGCTGCGCTTTCTCCTGAGCGGCGGGGAAAAGACCGCCGTCGACCAGGAAAAGCACCCGCTGGCCGTCTTCGTGGACGACAAGCGCTACTGGAACGTGATGGAGCCCGTGTGCCGCGAGCTAGACCGGCGCGGGCTGGACGTTGCGTATCTGACGGCGTCGCCCGACGATCCGGCGCTGCAAAACCCCTACGCGCACGTGCACGCGGAGTTTCTCGGCGAGGGCAACAAGGCCTTTGCCAAGCTCAACTTCCTGCGCGCGAACGTGCTGCTGTCCACCACGCCGGGGCTGGATGTCTACCAGTGGAAGCGCTCGCCGGGCGTGGACTGCTATGTCCACATCCTGCACGCGGCCAACGAGGTCGCCGGCTACCGGATGTTCGGCATCGACTATTACGACACGGTCTTCGTCTCCGGCGACTATCAGATCCGCGACCTGCGCGCGCTCGAGGCGCTGCGCGGCCTGCCCGCCAAGGAGGTCGTGAAGATCGGCATCCCCTACATGGACGAGATGAAGCGGCGGCTGGACGCCGCCGGCCCCATCGCGCCGCACAGGACGACGGTGCTCATCGCGCCGTCCTGGGGGCCGAGCGCAATCTTCAGCAAATACGGCGGCAAGATCATCGACAAGCTGCTCGCCGGCGGCTACCATGTCATCATCCGCCCGCACCCCCAGTCGTACAAGTCGGAAAAGGACATGATCGACAAGCTCATGGCCGCCTACCCGGACTCGGAGGATCTGGAGTGGAACCGCGACAACGATAACTTCGACGTGCTCCGGCGCGCCGATCTGCTCGTCTCCGATTTCTCCGGCGTCATCTTCGATTTCACGCTGGTCTTTGACAAGCCCGTCATCTACGCGGACACGAAGTTTGACAAGAGCCCCTACGACTGCTGGTGGCTCGACACGCCGTACTGGACGTTCGAGATCCTGCCGCAGATCGGCCAGCAGCTCACCGAGGACAACTTCGACACGCTCGGCGACATGGTGCAGCAGTGCCTGACCGACCCGAAATACGCCCAGGGCCGCGACACGGCAAGAGCGCAGACCTGGGTCTATCCGGGCGAGGGCGCCATCCGCGCCGCGGACTATCTCGAGCAGAAGATGAAGGAACTTACCGCAACGCATGAGGAGAAAGAACCGTGACATTTTTTCAGATACTGGATTCCCTGCTGCTGCAGCCGCTGCAGCTTTTGTTTGAGGTCGTCTATGTCAACGCCAACCGTGTGATCGGCAACCCCGGCCTGTCCATCATCGTGCTGAGCCTGGTCATGAACTTTCTGGTGCTGCCGCTCTACATGCGGGCCGACGCGCTGCAGGAAGAGGAGCGCGACATGGAGGCCCGCCTGCACCGCGGCGTGACGCACATCAAAAAGACGTTCCGCGGCGACGAGAAGATGATGATCCTGCAGACCTACTACCGCCAGAACCACTATAAGCCCACGTATGTTCTGCGCAGTGCGGTGTCGCTGTTTCTGGAGATCCCGTTTTTCATCGCCGCCTACCGCTTCCTGTCCGGGCTGGAGCTCATCAAGGGCGTGTCCTTCGGGCCGATCGCCGACCTCGGCGCCGCCGACGGGCTGATTGCCATCGCCGGCGTGCACATCAACCTCCTGCCCATCATCATGACGGCGGTCAACCTCGTCTCGTGCATCATCTTCACGAAGGGCGCAACGCCCAAGACGAAGATCCAGCTGTACGCGATGGCGGTGTTCTTCCTGTTTTTCCTGTACACCTCCCCCGCCGGTCTGGTGTTTTACTGGACGCTCAACAACATCTTCTCCCTCATCAAGACCATCTTCTACAAGCTCAAGAATCCGGGGCGGGTGCTCAAGATCCTGGCCGCCGTCGCCGGTGCGGCGCTGCTGGCGCTCGGTCTCGTGCGCTATTCCTTCTCCGAGCGGCCGGTCGTCAAGGCCGCGCTGCTGCTTCTGGGCGCGGCGCTGATGCTGCCCCTGATCGTGGGGCTGATCCGCACGAAGAAGCCCGCCGCCGACAAGCCCGCCGCCAAGCCGAACGCAAAGATCTTCTTTGGCTGCGCCGCGTTCCTGGCGCTGTTCATCGGCGGGTATATCCCGGCATCCGTCATCTCGTCGTCCGCGCAGGAATTCGTGAACGTGCAGATGTACTACAGCCCGATCTGGTTCGTCATCAACGGCCTGTGCCTCGCCATCGGCACCTTTGTCATCTGGTTCGGCATCTTCTACTGGCTGGCCAGCCCGAAGGGCAAGGTCGCCTTTGAGAAGGTTTTGTGGATACTCGTCGGCGTGGCGATCGTGGACTTCATGTTCTTCGGCAAGCACCTCGGCGTGCTCTCGTCCGCGCTCCGCTTTGAAAACGGCATGCATTTTGCCTCCAAAGAGCTCTGGGGCAACCTGCTCGCAGTCGCGGCCACCGCCGGCGTCATGTACCTGCTCTTCCGGTACCTGAACAAGCACGTGTTCAAGGCAGCGCTCGCGTTCGTTCTGGCCATCGCCATCATGCTGCCGATCAACATCGGCAACATCCACTCGCAGATCACAGACATCCGCCAGTCCACGGAGGCGAGCGACAGCGTGCCGGAATACACCATGAGCAAGACCGGCAAAAACGTCATCGTGCTCATGCTCGACCGCGCCGTGGGCGCATTCCTGCCGTATATCTTCAACGAAAAGCCGGAGCTGCAGGCGCAGTTTGACGGCTTCACCGCCTATACGAACGTTATCTCCACCGGCACCCACACCAACTTCGGCACACCGGCGCTTATGGGCGGATACGAATACACGGTCGAACAGATCAACCTGCGCAAGGACGAGAAGCTGGTCGACAAGCACAACGAAGCGCTCAAAGTGATGCCTGTTCTCTTCGATCAGAACGGCTTTGACGTCACGGTCTTTGACCCCATCTACGCCAACTATCAGTGGGTGCCCGACCTGTCCGTCTTTTCCGATTATCCGGACATTCATCGCTACATCACCTTCGGCGCTTTTGAATCGGGCACGAGCCCAAAGAGCTGGATCAGCGCGAATATGCGAAATTTCTTCGGCTACAGCCTCATGAAGGCGTGCCCAGTCCCCATGCAGTCTATCCTCTACGACAACGGCAATTATAACCGCAGCACCGCACAGACGGAGGAGGAGCATTACGTCGAGCAGACGATCACCAGCCCCCATACCGCCACCGGTATGAGCACAGGGTTTCTCATGGGCTATCATGTGCTGACCAACCTCCCGACGATCACGCAGACCACCAAGGACGGGGACAACACGTTCCTGTTCATGACCAACGACACCACGCACTCCCCCGTGCTGCTGCAGGAGCCGGACTATTCCGTCTCCGGCACCGTGGACAACACGGAGTATGACAAAACGCACGCGGACCGCTTCACCGTTGACGGCAAGTCGATCACCATGGAGGAGGATGTCCAGTTTGCGCACTATGACTCCAACGTGGCCTCGCTGATGCAGCTCGGCAAGTGGTTTGACTATATGCGCAAAAACGGCGTGTACGACAACACGCGCATCATCCTCGTCGCGGATCACGGGCGCGACCTCCACAACAGCGATGATTACATCCTCGACGACGGCACCGACACGGAGTACTTCTTCCCTCTGCTGATGGTCAAGGACTTCAACGCCGAAGGGTTCTCGTTCTCGGACGAATTTATGACCACGGCCGACGTGCCGACACTGGCAACGAGCGGCGTGATTACAAACCCGACAAACCCCTTCACCGGCAACGCCATCAACGCGAACGCCAAGTATGACCGGCCGTTCTATGCGTTCTATTCCTCTCAATGGGATGCGTGGGATACGTCCAAGAACAACGGCAACCAGTTCTTCCCCGGCGCATGGTACCGGATCGACAATCAAAACGCGCGCGATAAGCACAACTGGGTCCAGGTCGGAGAAAACGCCGTCCTGCCGGACGCCCTGCGCTGACCCCGCCGCGCCCATGCGGCGCGTGGATCGAAACACATGGACTGTCACCGTGTCCTCCTGCAATCTGGCAGTCGCGCCCCCACCTGGCGCGTGGATTGAAATAGTTGCTCCACAGTCTCAAGCAGCGCCTCCATGTCGGACGTCACGCCGCGCTCCTGCAAAGCGCGGCCGCCAAACCCAAACAGCCAAAATGCCCCCGGGCGGGAACCCGTCCGGGGGCATTTTCACAGCCCAAATCTCAAACAACGACCGCCCCGAGGGCCAGCAGCCCTCGGGGCGGTGTTTGTCTGCTCCATTCCAGCTGACAACATTTCAATCCCCGTTTTCCTTCGTGCGAACGAAAACGACGGCTATACAATACCACACCGACCGCATCCTGTCTATCAAAATTTGTGGAAAGTGTCCATTACATCTTACAACGAAATATTTTTTGTTGACAGACTGGTAATTTCATGCTATCATTTCGTCAGATAATGTAATCGGCGGGATCTTTTTGAAAAACCGCGCGCAATTTCCAGGGTTTTCGACCGTTCCCGACCGGCTGCGCGTAATTGTCCTGTTTATCGGACACACCGCTTGCTATTCTGAAGTCATTAGGAGGGGATGTATGAAATATCTTGCACATATCGCGGACGACGGACGCGAGCAGACGATCGCCGAACACTTGCGGGGAACAGCGGAACTGGCTGCCGGATTTGCCGCGGCCTTTGGTGCGAAAGCGGATGGCTACTTCGCCGGGCTGCTGCATGACATTGGAAAGTACACTGTCGGCTTTCAAAGACGCCTGCACAATGGTCCACCGGTGGATCATGCAACTGCCGGTGCGCGAGAAGCCTTTTCCCGGTACGGGAACGTGCCTGCCGCGCTGGCCATTGCCGGACACCACGGCGGCATTCCGGACGCCGGGAATCCGCACGACCCGCCCGATGAACCAACTCTGCTCGGGCGTGTAAAGCGTCTATGCACACCGGACCCTGTCTGGATGCGGGAAATCTCTGTGGCTCCCCCGGAGCCGCCCGCGTGGCTGGCAGCGAATGACCTGCTGCAAAACGCATTTTACACGCGAATGCTCTACTCCTGCCTGGTGGACGCGGACTTTCAAGACACACAAACTTTTATGGACGGGACAAAGGCGCCGCGCGGCGGTGGAGCATCGCCGGCGGAGCTGCTCAAATGCGTGCGAGCTCAGGCGCAGCGCTTTCTCTGTGTGCAGCAGCCGTCCCTCGTTACCCAACAGCGCAATGCGGCTCTGCGCGCCTGTATGGAGCGCGGGCAGGCGTGGAAGCAGGGGCTCTATACACTGACCATTCCCACCGGCGGCGGCAAAACATTTGCATCCCTGGCCTTTGCACTCGAACACGCCGTCGCGCGGCACATGGATCGCGTGATCTACGTTATTCCCTATACCTCGATCATCGACCAGACCGTTGAGACGTTTTCCGACCTGCTGGGCGAAGAAAATGTGCTGGCGCATTATGCCGGTGTTGACTATCAGACAGTCGAACCGGACGAGATGACACCTGAACAGTACCGAAAGCTGCTGGCCAGTGAAAACTGGGATGCGCCGGTCGTTGTCACGACCGCGGTGCAGTTTTTCGAATCACTTTACGCCAATCGCAGCAGCCGCTGCCGCAAACTGCACAATATTTCCAATAGCGTTGTCATCTTTGACGAAGCGCAAACGATCCCGCCGGACTATCTGCTGCCGTGCCTGGCGGCCATCGCGCAGCTTGTGCAGGATTACCACACGACCGCCATCCTCTGTACGGCGACACAGCCGGCGCTCGGCCCGCTGTTTTCCCGGCTCGCGCCGCGGCTTTCCATACAAGAGATCTGCCCGCACACGGACACTTTGTATGAAGCACTTCGGCGCACAATGCTTGCCGACCTCGGCACGATCTCGCGCGAGGCACTGTGCGGCCGCCTGTGCGCACACGAGCAGGTGCTCTGCGTGGTCAACCGCCGCAGCACGGCGCAGGAGCTGTTTGCAGCCCTGCCGCCTGAGGGAAGTTATTGCCTGACAACACTTTTGTGCGCAGCCGACCGCAGGCAGCAGATCCAGGAGATCCGGTCGCGGCTGCACAACAAGCTGCCCTGCCGTGTCGTATCCACATCTCTGATCGAGGCCGGTGTCGACGTGGATTTTCCCGCCGCCTATCGGGAACAGTGCGGGCTGGACTCCCTGCTGCAAACCGCCGGCCGCTGCAACCGGGAGGGGAAGCGCAGCGCCGCGGAGAGCATCGTCTATCGGTTCCGCCTCGAGGATGTGCCCGCCCCGGTGATGCTGGCAAAAAACATCAGTGCGCTGACCTTTGCCGCGCGCCACAGTCCAGATCTCGCATCACCGCAGGCGATCGAGGCATATTTCAGCGAGTTGTACCAAATCCGCGGGGAGCGCGCGCTGGACAAAAAGGGCATCCTGCCGGCGCTGCAGTCCGGCATTTCCGGCTGCATGCTGCCGTTTGCGCAAGTCGCAGAAGCGTTTCACCTGATCGAGACACCAACGCGAACGGTCTATTTGCCGGTCGGGGACGGCGCAGCGCTGTGCGCGCGCCTGCAGCGCGGCGAGTGCAGCCGGGCGCTGCTGCGGAAGCTCGGCATTTACAGCATCGCGTGCTATACAGCCCAGTTTGACGCGCTGGACGCCGCCGGGGCGCTGGAGCTGCTTCCGGATGGTTCAGCCATTTTGACGGATCTGTCCAAATATAATGCCAAAACCGGTCTCGCCCTAAATGTTGAGACTGGATATGGCCTGTTTGTCTGATAAAAAAGGAGGGATTGCCGTGACGTACAAAACAGCAATAAAAAGGAGGTGGCATCCATGTCGATTCGGATCGAAGTCTGGGGCAACTATGCCTGCTTTTCCCGGCCGGAAATGAAGACAGAGCGCGTCAGCTATGATGTCATGACGCCGTCGGCGGCGCGCGGGCTGGTGGAAGCGATCTACTGGCATCCGGGCCTGCGCTATCACATTGACAAGATCTATCTGCTCGCCCCGATCCGCTTTACCAACATCCGCAGAAACGAGGTCAAGTCCACGCTGCTTGCCTCCGCGGCGCTCTCGGCCGCAAAAGGTGGCAGGCCGCCGGCGCTGTACACTTCGCAGGACATTCAGCAGCGCGCGGCGCTGGTATTGCAGGACGTGCACTATGTGATCGAGTGTCACTTTGACCTGACAGAGCGGGCCGCCCACGGCGACAACGCCGGGAAGTTTCAGGACATTCTCCGCCGCCGGTTGACAAGGGGGCAGTGCTACCACACGCCGTATTTCGGCTGCCGGGAGTTTCCGGCCAGCTTCCGCGAATGGCCCGGCGGCACAGTCCCGACCGTGCCGCTCACGCAGGATCTCGGCTGGATGCTCTACGATCTGGAATACAAAGATCCGCAAAACATTCAGCCGCAGTTTTTCCGGGCACGGCTCGTAAACGGCGTGCTCGACTGCCGCAACGCGGAGGTGGTCACATGATCCTGCAGGCATTGACCGCTTATTATGAAGCACTGCTTGCACAAGGCAGGCTCTCCGCGCCCGGCTGGGCCGATGCTTTCCCCGTAAGTTACGAGCTGGAGGTGGACGACCGCGGCGCGTTGATCGACGTGATCGACTGCCGGGAAAACATGCTGCGCGGCAAGAAAACTGTGCTTGCTCCACGGCAGATGCGCGTGCCGGCGCATGTAAAACGTGCTTCCGGCGTTGCGGCAAACTTTCTCTGCGACAACGCCACTTATCTGCTCGGCGCCGATGAAAAGGGCAAGCCGGAGCGTGCCCGGCAGTGCTTTGCCGCGTGCGCCGCGCTGCATCATGCGCTGCTGGATACGGTAGATGACCCCGCAGCACGCGCCGTGCTGGCCTTCTTCGACACCTGGCAGCCGGAGCAGGCGGCCACGCACCCCTTGCTGGCGCAGCGGTGGAAGGACATCGCCGGCAGTGCGAACCTGGTCTTCACCTATGACGACGGCGGCAGCCGCCGCCCTGTGACCGAACGCCCGGCATTCCAGAACGCATGGCAGCAGCACTATCAGCAGGACGACCCGGATGCCGCACACGCGCAATGTCTTGTCACCGGCCTGGATGCCCCAGTCGCGCGCACGCACCCGGCGATCAAGGGCGTGCGCGGGGCGCAGAACTCCGGAGCCGCTCTTGTATCTTTCAATGCGCCGGCCTTTTGCTCCTACGGTCATGAGCAGAATGCAAACGCCCCCGTTGGCACCTACGCCGCCTTCGCTTATACGACCGCGCTCAACACCCTGCTCGCCGACCCGAATCATCGGCAAATGCTTGGCGACACCACCGTCGTCTGCTGGGCTGAAAACGCCAGCTCCGCCTGCGCCGATCTCGGCATGGCCGCCCTGTTCGGCGCGCCGAAGGATTCCGGTATTCAGGAAGAGGATATCAGCCGCGCGCTCGCGCAGCTCGCCGCCGGGCAGGACTGCACCTGGCTGGACGAGCAGCTTCAGCCAGAGCAGCACGTCTATTTCCTCGGCCTGGCGCCGAACGCCGCGCGGCTGTCCGTGCGCTTTTTCCTGCGCGACAGTGTGCAGGCATTTGCCCGGCACATCCGCGCACACGAGCAGGCGCTGGAGATCGTACGCCCAAACTATGACGAGCGCACACGGCTTTCCGTCTGGATGCTGGCACGGGAGACCGTTAACCTGAAAGAGCGCAGTCCCGCACCTGCGCCGCAGCTGACCGGCGATCTGCTGCGCGCCGTTTTGACCGGCGGCCGCTACCCCGCAACGCTGCTCAATGGCGTCACGCTGCGCATCCGCGCGGAGCAGGACATCACCCGCGGCCGCGCCGCAATTTTGAAAGCATACTATACCCGAAACAAATCCGCTCTTTGCCCGGAGGAGGTACTGACCGTGGAACTGAATGAACAAAGCAACTATACACCCTACGTGCTCGGCCGCCTGTTCGCCGTCCTGGAGGACGTGCAGAGCATGGCAAATCCCGGCCTGAATGCAACCATCAAAGACCGGTACTTCAATTCCGCCTGCGCAACACCGGCGGTCGTATTCCCCACGCTGCTGAAACTGGCGCAAAAGCACCTGCAAAAGCTCAGCACCGGCAGCAGCATCTATTTTAATCAGCAGATCACCGGTCTCATGAGCCGGATGAACGCGCCGTTTCCCGCACGCATGACGCTGCCGGAGCAGGGCGCATTCGAGATCGGCTACTATCATCAGACGCAGAAACGTTACGAGAAGAAACAGTAAGGAGGAAATGCACATGTCCGAACCCATCAGAAACCGCTATGATTTTGTCATCCTGTTCGACGTCGAAAACGGCAACCCCAATGGCGACCCCGACGCCGGCAATATGCCCCGCGTCGACCCCGAGACCGGCTACGGCCTCGTGACAGACGTCTGCCTCAAGCGGAAGATCCGCAATTATGTCGAAACGCTCAAGGAGGATGCCCCCGGCTACCGCATTTACATCAAAGACGGCGTGCCGCTCAACCGCAGCGACAACGAAGCCATTGCTGCGCTCGGGATCGACGGCGATCTGAAGGCCGCCAAAAAAAGCACGCCCGACATCGACCGCAAGCTTCGTGACTGGATGTGCCATAACTTCTTCGACATCCGCACGTTCGGCGCAGTCATGACCACGTTTGTTAAGGGCGCGCTCAACTGCGGGCAGGTGCGCGGGCCGGTGCAGCTGGGCTTTGCCCGCTCCGTGGATCCGATCGTCCCGCAGGAGGTCACGATCACGCGCGTCGCCATCACGACCGAGGCCGACGCCGAAAAGAAGGGGACAGAGATGGGCCGCAAGCACATCGTGCCTTACGGGCTCTATCGCGCCGAGGGGTTTGTCTCGGCAAATCTGGCGCGGAAAACGACCGGCTTCTCGGATGAGGACCTGCAGCTGCTGTGGCAGGCGATCCTGAATATGTTTGAAAATGACCACTCCGCCGCCCGCGGCAAGATGGCCGTGCGCGAACTCATCATCTTCATGCACGACTCCGAACTGGGCAACGCGCCTTCGTATAAGCTGTTCGATGCCGTAACCGTCGCACGTAAGGATGGCATCGCCGTGCCGCGCAGCTATCAGGACTATACCGTCACCGTCGCCGATACGCTGCCGGAGGGCGTGCACTGCGAGCGAAAATCGTAATGTATGATCCCGACGACTGCCTGATGATCTCCGGCCTGCAGCACTTCCGGTTCTGCCGGCGGCAGTGGGCACTGATCCATATCGAGCAGCAGTGGGCGGAGAATCTGCGCACCACGGAGGGCGCGCTTTTGCACGAGCGCGCCCACGATGAGCAGCTGCGCGAGCGCCGCGGCAACACGATCATCACGCGCAGCCTGCGCGTTTACTCGCTGACGCTCGGCCTCACCGGCCAGTGCGACGTCGTGGAGTTTCACCGGGACGAGCGCGGCGTGCCGCTGCACGGATATGAGGGCACATGGCTGCCGTTCCCGGTCGAATACAAGCGCGGCCGCGCCAAACAGGACGGCTGCGACGAGCTGCAGCTATGCGCCCAGGCCATGTGTCTGGAGGAAATGCTCTGCTGCGAGATCCCGGACGGCGCACTCTTTTATGGGGAAACGCGCCGGCGCGTGCGCGTGCCCTTCCCGCCGGAGCTTCGGGAAGAGGTGCGCACCGACGCCGCGCAGATGCACGATCTCTACCGCCGCGGCCGCACGCCGCAGGTAAAGCCCACGAAAGGCTGCAGCGCCTGCTCGCTCAGGGAGCTGTGTCTGCCGCGCCTGTCAAGGACCGGCTCGGTGCAGGCTTACCTGCGCGCCAACATGGAGGATGCACCATGAAAAAGCTGCTCAACACGCTGTTTGTCACCTCGGAGGACGCCTACTTGAGTCTCGACGGGGAAAATATCGTCGTCAGCCGCGACCGGCACGAGATCGGCCGCTTCCCGCTGCACACGCTCGCCGGGATCGTCAGCTTCAGCTATGCCGGAGCCTCCCCGGCGCTCATGGGCGGGTGCGCAAAGCGCGGCGTCGGGCTGACGTTCTGCACGCCCGGCGGCCGCTTTCTCGCCCGGGCCGTCGGCGAAGAAAACGGGAACGTGCTCCTGCGCCGAATGCAGTACCGCGTGGCTGACGACCCGGCGCAGAGCTGCCGCATCGCGCGCAATATGATCTTCGGCAAGCTGCACAACGCCCGCTGGAGCATCGAGCGCACAAAGCGCGACCACGCCCTGCGCGTGGACACGCAGCGTCTCCAGACCGCCATCGACCAGATTAAGGGGCTCTATCCGCTCGTCGCGGAGGAGACGTCGCTCGACACCCTGCGCGGCGAGGAAGGCGCCGGCGCCAAGGTGTACTTTGATGTTTTCGACGACATGATCCTGCAGAACAAGGCCGACTTCTTCTTTCACGAACGCAGCCGCCGGCCGCCGCTGGATAACGTCAACGCGCTGCTGTCGTTTGCGTACAGTCTGCTCGGCAGCGACTGTGCCGCCGCGCTCGAGAGCGTCGGGCTCGATGCCTATGTCGGCTTCCTGCACCGGGACCGCCCGGGGCGGACCTCTCTGGCGCTGGATCTCGTGGAGGAGCTGCGGCCGTGCTTTGCCGACCGGTTCGTGCTGTCGCTGATCAACAACCGCGTCATCGCTGCGACCGACTTTGTGCGCACGGACAGCGGCGCCGTACTGCTCACGGATGCAGGGCGAAAGAAGTTCCTGCGCGCCTGGCAGGAGCGCAAGCGGGACACGATCACGCATCCGTATCTCAAAGAGAAGATCTCCTGGGGTCTGGTACCGTATGTGCAGGCACTGCTGCTCGCGCGGTATCTGCGGGACGATCTGGACGCCTATCCGCCGTTTCTATGGAAGTGAGGTGCTTGATATGATGGTGCTCATTACTTATGATGTCAACACCGAGGACGCGGCCGGCCGCCGCCGCCTGCGCCAGATCGCCAGGCAGTGCGTGAACTATGGGCAGCGCGTGCAAAACTCCGTTTTCGAGTGCCTGCTGGATGCCGCGCAGTGTAAACAGCTGCAGCACAAGCTGTGCTCGATCATGGATGAATCCGTGGACAGTCTGCGCTTTTACTACCTTGGGGATAAGTATCACACCCGCATCGAGCATTTCGGCGCCAAAGCGGGCTATGATGCCGAAGGCGCGCTGATGATTTAGTGCTGTCCGGTGCGAAGTGTCAGCGCGCAGGAAACTCCGGGACCTTCGCACCGGAAATCCAGCCGAAAATATGTGAATGCGAGCATAGCATTTCTTTTATTTTCTTTTTTGCGCGTTTTTTCGGCTGAACAGAGACTTTTTTGTACCTCTTGCGCAAATTTGGTCGGGTAAAACCGTCAAATTTGCCGTCGCACCCCGCACGGGGTGCGTGGATTGAAATGTCTCGCCGTTTTTGTCGGAGTAGTCGCCAACAAGTCGCACCCCGCACGGGGTGCGTGGATTGAAATAAACTTTGCTTTGATAAATTCCCCGCCGTTAAAGTCGCACCCCGCACGGGGTGCGTGGATTGAAATTGCCATTAAGGGTACTTATATCTGTCACGGTAAGTCGCACCCCGCACGGGGTGCGTGGATTGAAATACTGTGTCCTGCCCGCTGTTGTGCGTTGCGAAGTAGTCGCACCCCGCACGGGGTGCGTGGATTGAAATTGCGAAGCATAA
>OHAT01000472.1_pt1 | contig 41152 bp, 43 predicted proteins | sample 1577141 | NCBI WGS metagenome assembly OHAT01 (sample SAMEA3541578, study PRJEB24748) | human gut metagenome | biome: human gut; feature: human-associated habitat; material: faeces | place: China | collected 2012 | reverse complement strand
GTCATGGATTTCCTCGTATTGCTGTACCGCCATAGCCTGCTCCTGCTCCAGTTGCATAATTAAGGCATCTAACTTCGCCATATAACCAGACAAATCGCTGTGTGCATTTCCCTGCGGCATCCCGTCATGGTTCACACTCGGAAACATCTGCTGACTGCGTAACGCGTCAATCTGCTCCTGCAACTGCCGTTCTCGCCGTGTGCAATCCCGATACCCGTTTAGGTATCGCTTCTTCTCCTCATTCTCCCTCACAATCGCCAAACTATCACCCCTCCAATCTATTCAGCCATCTTGCTTTCTTCCGCCGAATGATGCTGTATATCTCGGCGTTGTCCGCAGCGTCCAACAGCAGCCCCTCAGTATCCGCTTTCACCATTCGCAGAATGTTTTTATAAAACACCTTCTGTTCCGGACAGAAGTCCATGCTTGCCAGTTTCTTCGCCATTTCCAGCATCCGTTCTTTTGAAATCTCGATATTCATTTATACCTCTCCTATCTTCATCTGCTCCGCCACAGGCGTTTCCCATTCCACACCGATATAGTCCAGCACATGTCCCCAGCCGATATCGTACATCCAGAATTTCCATTCCTTCTCGTTCCGCTCCCGCAGGAGGTCGAATCTATGCGGACGCTTTTCCATGTGTATCCCGAACCCGCACATGCTGCAGCCTGTCCGCTGTGCCTTGGTGGTATAAAGCGTCCCATCCTCTTTTCGCTCAATCGTGCCGTAAATCGCAGGCACAGGCACATCCAGCTCCAACGCCAGCTGTAAAATATCCTGTCTGTTGAAAATCGCAAACGGCGCAGAACGAATCGTGCTCTTGCCAAAATAATTGCATCCGTTGATTTTCAGGCTCTTTGCCCTTCTTCCGCCCTCGGATGCCATCAGCCCCAGATAGGGCACACTGTTGTGTTGCTTCGCCCAATCGTCACAGGGCTTTTCCTTGAGATAATAACAGCACTTTGCCGATACCTTGAAATCCGGTACACCATAATTCACGCCCTCTGTTTCGTTCTCATAGCCACCGAATTTCTCCAGCCATTTCTGCGACAGCTTCATGCGTGAATTTTTCTGATACCCGCCGTATGCGCCCGTCTCTCCGGTGATAATCGCATGACGCACGGTTTTGTTCTTCTCCGAAGGGTTCTGCAGCAGCTCAATCTTCGATGCAATCTCCTTCGATAACACCGGAAAGCCGAACTCCTGAATGATTTTCGCCTTATTCCAGACTGTACCGTCCGCCCGCTTCAACGGCTGAACCCGCTCAATTCCGAGCTGCTTATGTACTTCCTGTATGCTCCTGTCCTCCAGATGGGACACGCTGATGCCGGGTACATAAATCCCGATGTTCCGCAGGAACAGGAACAATGTAATGCTGTCCAGCCCGCCTACCGATACATGGCAGTTCAGCCCTCTGGCGCAGCACTCGTTGTAAAATTCCCACGCCCTGATGTAGGCGTAGTTCTTTTTAAACTCGTAGTCCATTTTCATTTTTACGTTGAAGTCCGCCATCTTCCGCTCCGCACCAATGGCTTCCATCCGCTCTAATACATTTTGCATTTTCCTCACTCCTCAAATCACCCCATGCAGTTCCTTCATGGTTTCAAACTGTCTCCCGCACATTTCCGGCAGATTTGCCCTTACCAGAGCTTCTGCGAACGGCGGCGGCACCGCATTTCCGCAGCGTGCGACCTGTTTCGTTTTGCCGTATGCCTTTCCTGTATAGTCATGGTCGATGATGTAATCGGGCGGAAAACCATTTGCTGCATACAGTTCCCTTGGTGTCAGCATCCGCAGTCCGATATCACTGATGAAGTACATCGTCCCATTGACATCCAGCAACAGGATTTCATCCGCTGCGATTGCATACCCGCAGTACGCATTCAATAGCTCTCTGACTTCATTCCAGTGATGCAAATTCATTTCCGACTGGCTCATTTTCACTGTGACAATGCCGAAATGCCCTGCGGATGTTGTAACCGTATGCAAGGGCTCGTCCGGCTTCTGTCCGATGCCCGTTTTGTAAAATTTGGAAATAAAGGTTTCAACCAGACCATTGTGGTCTACAGCCGTAACCGTTCCAAGCGGCGTATTTGCATCACTGCCGTTCCCTGTATAGCCGCCGCTGAAAAACTTTTCCATGTGAGCCATGCAAAGGCACTCCCTGTCCTTCGTAGTTGAGGTATGTAAGGGACTATTCACATCCAGCGGTCTGCCATTCTGGAAGTATTCCGCCAGATATGCCACAGAAAGTCCGTATCGGTTCGCCGCATCCAGCGTCATTATCGGTTCATCCATCCCCTGACCTCTCACCCTTTCCGATTGCTCTGTGTGATACTGAATCAGAGAAGGCATCGCAAGGCATTGTTCAGCCTTGGATACTGCTATAGCAGTCATTACAGGTGTTGCCAGACCATATCCATGCTTTCCTGTAATTGTCGGAATGGGTTCTTTCAGTTCCTGACCCCTAAATTGTTCTCCTTTATGGTTCACTTGTACAATAAACGGACTAAGTTCCGGTTGACACAGGTACTGTTTTCCGCTGCTTACAACAGTACTTACAGGTTCTTTAATATCATGCACCCTCGGTGCCTGCCCTTTTCTTTCCCCGTAACCAATAGGAACAATAAAAGGCTCTTTATTCTGCAATACAAATTTCTCGATGCCTCTTGCAATGCGTTTCTGTGTATTTACCGCCAAAGGGCGCACAGCACGGATACCGTATTTTTCTTTGATTTCATCCGTTGTGTCAAAAATAGACGGGCATGGAATCGTCCAGTCGATAATCTCCGCCGCTCCTCTCCATGGCTTACATTTTCCGTTTTTTACTTCTTCGCTGTCCTTCGGCGCATGGGTGCGTTCCGGCCAGATAATCTTCTTTCCGTCACATCTGGCAATCAGGAAAAATCTCTTTCGGATGGTCGGCGCACCATAGTCCGCCGCTACAAGCTCCCGATGTTCTATCTCATAGCCAAGCACCTGTAGCTGCTCCTTCCACTTGCGGAAGGTTTCGCCGCGCCTGCTTTTCACAGGCTTTCCTTTTCGCGCCGGACCCCATGTCTGAAATTCTTCCACGTTCTCCAAGATGATAACTCTCGGCTTAACCGTCCCCGCCCATTTCAGCACAATCCATGCCAGACCGCGAATATTTCTGTCTACGGGCTTACTGCCCTTCGCTTTGGAAAAATGCTTGCAGTCCGGAGAGAACCACGCCAGCCCGACAGGTCTGCCCCTCGTGACCTCCCATGGGTCTACGTCCCATACGCTTTCGCAATAATGCCTCGTTTGCGGATGATTCGTCTGGTGCATCAGAATTGCATCCGGGTCGTGGTTGATGGCTGCATCCACCGCTCTGCCTGTGGCAAGCTCTATCCCTGTCGAGGCACCGCCTCCGCCTGCAAAATTGTCTATTATCATTTCCTCAAAAAAATCTATCTGCCTCATTCCCTCACTCCTCAAAACGGCAAATCATCAGTTTCATTTCTCCACCTCACTATACAGCCAATACTGTCCGACTTCTGGACCCTCGACAACCACAATCGTTCCCAGCGGTTCAACGATCTTTCGTTTGTATGTATCCAAAATTTCTCTATCGGCAAATTTCTTGTAATTTTCCAAGATCTCTCCGAATTTTGCCGATGATTCAATGGCGGTTTTGTATTTACATTCCGCATTGGAAATGCCGTGTTCGCATTTTGCGATTTCCTTTGCATCTCCGTTTTCCTTCGCCGCCGCAAGCAGTGCCTGTTTCTTTTCCATAATCTGCGGATGGTTTTTGATTCGCGCATCCGCATCTTGCTTGTATTTTGTATAGGCGTTGAAATAATACTTCTCCGCCTCTCTCAATTTCTTTTTCGCTTCGTGTTTCTGCCCGATGAACACAAAACCGCTTGCCGCACCGATATACAGCCAATCATCATCGGGGATGGTTTTTAATAATTCCTTCAGCTTCACTTTATCACTCCTCGCTTTTTCCCGACCATCGTCATATACCGCAGATGTGCCAACCAACAGAACCAATCAAAATTCAGTGCATCTCCCTTGTTCAGCACTTCTCTTGCATCTGCAATCAGCCCATCTTTCTCCGCTTCCACAAACGCATGAAACACCGCTACATCTGCGTATGCTCTGCGGCGTACAATTTTGGAAACCATGAACCGCCTGTAATTGCCATTCAGATAATCGGAAATTTTGTCATATTCCGTTTTCCATTTTTCCAGTTCAGCCTTGGGCAAATTCAACGCCTTGCCTCTGCGTTCCACCTGTTTGATATAGTGCTGCATTTCATCATCTGTCATTCTCTGCATGAAAACCACCTCTTAAAACGGACATTCGGTGTCCCCCGGCAGAACATAAAACCCGGAATCACACGCCGATTTCTGCATTTTTTCCCAGCCATAAGACCTGTCGGAATCCCTGCTGCACGTTGCAATCCGTTTACTGGATTTGCTATACTGCGTTTCAATCGCATTTTTCCCAACAGCCAATCTGCCTGTCAGTCTGTTTTTGGTTACGTTGATATGCCCTGCACCCTCTGTGCCTGCGTTTCTGCCATAGAACACAACCGTATCCACCTTGTTGGAAATATCTCCGCTGCCCGAAATATCATCGTTTGTCATTTCGCCCTCCTTCGTCTTGCGGGGGTGGGCTACCAACATGATATGCACGTTGTATTTCATGGCAATGCTTTTCAAATCCCAAACAAAATTGCTCTGTGCGGTATACAAATCTCCCTTGCCGTCAACACGCTCCATGGCGGTCATTAGGTTGTCCAAGCAAATCAGCTTCGCGTCATACTGCTTGATGACCTTCTCGACCGTTGCCACCAGCGTTTCCATTTCCGCTGTCGATTCGGGGATATAGGCGTTATCGTAAATATAAATTTTATCGCTGTACCAATCATTGATTTTGTCCTGCACATCCGCACCGACGGAATAATATTCCTCGCCGAACGCATCCGTTCCCTTCGTCAGATAATTGGGGCCTGCAAGCTGCATATCCAGCCAACGCTTGAAATGGAAATCGGGCAGTTCCCCGGAATACGCAAACACGTTCCAGGATTGTTCGATAGCCTCCGCTATAATCTGGCTAACAAGGGTGCTTTTCCCTTCGCCACGCCTGCCCGACCACAAGGAAACCTGTCCCAGATACAGACCACCGATAACCCGATCCAGCTCATACAGCCCTGTTCTGATTTTCGGCATATCGTTTAAATCAACCGATTTCACATCAGACAGCTTCTTGACGTTTTTCAGCTTTGGCACCTCTGCGTTTTCGACCGCCTGCACGATTGCGCTTTTGCCATACTTCCGCAGGATATCGTTTGCATCCTTTTCCCCCAGATAGTCCTTGATGCGAACCACACGCACCCTTTGGCTTACTCGTGCCTGCAATTCATTTACCAGTGTAACCTGTCCGTTTTCGTTATCCCCGAACACGATGATTTCCCGAAATTCGTCAATCCAGTCCGCACAGTGCTGATACCATGTGAACCCTCTCGCCCCCGTTGGAACGGAAACAGCATTTTTGATTCCTGCCTCAGCCAAGCTCAAGCTGTCAATCTGCCCTTCTGTGATAACCAGTGTCTCCCTGTCCTCACACTGCTGCATACCAAACAGAATCGGCTTTGCCCCTGTTTCGCTCCACTCTTTGTTTTTGTCCTTCGTTTTGTCAAAATTCGTTTTCCGATATTTCACAAACTGCATGATGTTGTTTTCGTCATAGAACGGAAAAACCAACACGTTCGGGCTATCCCTTGCGGTTGTGATGCGATACCTTCTGCACACCGCCTCGCCAATCCCTCTGGATTCCAGATATGTAACCGCCGCCGGTCTGGTTTCAATTTTCTTCTGCGGTAGCTGCTTATATTTTTTGGTTTCCCCAAAATCCAGTTCAAAACCGAAATCTCTTGCCAGTTCCACAAAATGACCATGTTTCCCACAGCCGGAACGAAAACAGTTGAATGTCCCGTTTTCCAGATTGATTGAAAACGTATCCTTGTCCCCGTGGTTGCCGCCGTGGCAGTAGGGGCATTGGCTGAAAAACAATTCGTTTCCCTTTTCGTGTTTTTCCGTCTGTATGACTGCGGCAAAATCATACACATCCTGCTTGTTATATTCATAGCTCATCTGCCTGCCTTCTCTCTCCAATCCTCCTCGGAAGGTTCGGGGGGAACCCCTATATTTACTTCTTTACATTCTTTATTATTCTTAACATTCTTAAGATGTTGCCCTTTGTTTGCCCCTTGCTTGCCCTCTGCTTGCCCTTTGTTTGCCCCTTCGCTTGCCATTTCGCTTGCCTCGTCAAATTCCAAAACTTGATATTTTTCCCAATTTACAACGGTTATAATGGTATATCTGTTTGTCGATTCGCTTGCCACTTCGCCTGTCGATTTTAGCTTGTTTAGTGCAGTTCTTATCTGCTTAACGCTAAAACCCAGTTCTTCCGCCAAATGTGCATAGCTTGTAATGACCTGCCCCTTTTCGATGGTTCGTCCCATCCATTGACTTTCCCGAAAACTGGCGGTTAACAGCAGATGTAGAAATAAATCTTTCACAACATAGTCTTGGTACCATCCCCATTGGACTAATTTTCTGTGTACCTTCACAAATCCGTTTAACCTCTGCATTTAACCACCTTCTTCCATTTCTTCCTGTAACCGATTCCGCAAATGATACCGAAATAGCATATATATAAATTCGCCCGTCAGAGCCGTTGTATTGAACCAAATATGCAAGCCGTACCGAAACCCCCAACTAAGCAAATTGCCCGTCAGAGCGGCAGGATGAAGGCGAGAGAGGTATAAATGATTCTTTATCTTGCTCCAGTTGGTATCCTCAACCAACAAATGCACCTCTGCGCCCTTCTCCCTTGCCCGCTGAAATTCCCTTGCAAATCGTTCCCGACCATATGTAAAATTGCCGCATATCTCGTCCAGATTGGCTTTCCGCTCAACCGCAATCGTCCCGCTGCAATCCGTTTCCGTTCCGTCCGGTCTGACGTATTTATACGAATAGTCCCCGAAATCCAGTTTTTTAGATTCATACGGACAGCCCAAGCTATCCAGTGTCGCCCGTATGTGCTCCCACTTTTTCTCTCTGGTATCCACCAGAATCACGATGGATTTCAACGCTTTCTCAATCTCGGCATCGTTCCATTTCCGTCCCATGATTAAAACGGCAAATCGCTGTCATCTGCGGTATCATCCACAGGGAAAAAACCATTGTCACCAGTGCTTTTTTTCAACATCAGTTTGTCTGGCACCTTGAATTTTCCGGAACGAATGGCATCAACCGTTCTGAAACCTCGACAGGTTACAAAAAATCCATGATTGCCGTTAAATTCATATTCTTTCTCGCCAAATACCGCCCCGACGATCTTCCCTTTCAGCTTTTTTTCATCGAAATCAAATTCATACCCTGCGTTGCTCGCTTCGATACATGCAATCTGATTTGCGAAATAGTCTTTGTTTCTGTCCTCGTCTGCATCGTTGGGAATTGTCAACTGTCTGGTGCCTTTCCACTTCTTTGGCTCCTGCTGGTTGCGGTAATCGTTTGCATAAAATTCCTTGTGCTCGCCCTCCAAGATATCAAAACTGATTTTCAGAACACTGCCCCAAGTATATGTGACTTCCTCCGCATCCATAATTTTGATAACGTAGCCGCCGATCGGCAGCTTTTCCCTTTCCTGCGTAGGTGTTCCTTTTCTGTATCCGTTGTACGCTCTCATGCTTGTCCTCCTTAATTTTTATAAATTCCAATATTCTCTGATGGCTTTATCCACAGCCTTCAAATCGTTGTCAATTTCCAATGGAAACATTTCCATCGGGCTTTTCGCCGTTGTGTATCCGTCTGACTGCGTGATGAATTTATGCGTTGTACCATCCGTCACAGCCAACAGCACAATGGAAAACAGCCCTTCCACAGTCAACTGGTTGTCCAACATTTTCCCGATTGTTTTGGCTTTGATTTTTCCCGTATCGGATGTTTCTACATGGTGCAGAAAATAGACAATCACATCATTCGGCATTTGTTTGATGACAAAATCCAGCATATTACGGAAACGCAGTGCAATATCCGTAAATTTGCCGTACCCCGTTTCCTTCGCCCTGTCGAACATTTCAAACGCCAATAAATACTGTGAATCGTCCACAACATAGGTTTTGTATCCCTTTTTCTGCATTTCTTTCCCGATGGTTGCGTATGTTGCATTTGGTACTGTGTCCAGCTGTTTCCGAAATGGAAGGGGTTTGTTTGCGACATTGAAAATTAGCACTTCCCCCTGCTCAAAATTCCGCAGGCTTGTGCTTTTTCCGCTGCCGCTTTCGCCCAAAATCAGCACAGGAATCCCCATAGTCCATCACTCTCCCTCAAATTTTCCGTTTCTGGCATCCTCAACCATCTGCTCTTGGATGGCATCCATTTCCTCTAAAATCTGCTTTTTGCGGTTATACAGCCCCGCAATCTGCCGCTCTGTTTCTCGCAGATCCATACTCAGCTCAAAATTTTTCTGCAAATAGTCCTGTCTGTTCACCAGACTTCCTCCCTTCTGATGCAGTCATCGCACCCAATCGGCTCTCCGTGCCCGTCGAAATAGAAATATTCACAGGTGCGACTGCCGCAAATGATACATTCCGGCTCGATTTTCTCATATTCCGGCTCCGTTCTGATATCCTCGGTGTAGTCCATCAGGAATCATCCCTTTCCGGCACATCACCCAGCATGACTAAAATTTCTTCCGGTTTGATGTATGTATCTGTTTTCAGATACGCCACAACCGCCTTAACCCTGCCGTTCAGCTCCCACAGCTCCTGCATATCGTTTTCGGGTGTTAAATTTGTATCTCTCATTGATTTTTTCCTCACTTTCTGGTATTTTGGTTGTATGTATTATTTCTTTGTCCCCGAAACGGTGCGCCAACACCTCTGGGGACGTTTTTATTTCTTTGGCAATTCCCTGCCGTAAAACACATTTCCGATTGCAAAGGCAATCATCGTGCCCGAAATCAGATAAAACATCATCCTACTGTCGGGATTCTCCAGAATCCATACTAAGCCGCACTGCGCCAACAGCGTCCCGAAGAATACCACCGCCCAACGAATCAAGCCCCTGCGGATGTAGAATAACGTGCGTTTCCATTTACTTTTCATAACTTAACCACCTCGCTCCCTTCCTCGAAAAATTGTCCGTATCTGAATGATTCTGTGTATTTTCCAAAATCCACCGTAAACACAAACGGATACATTCCTGTGACCGTTCCTGTTTTCTTATCTTTTTGCATTGGTCCTGTGCTGCTCTCTCGGAAACACACGATTTTCTTAATCTTTTTCCCGATATACAGCTTTCCTTCCAACGCCTGCTTCATTTCCTCCAGAGTTGCGCCGCTGCCCTTCATTCCTCCACCCCTGTCTCCAGAGGCACGATATTGTTCGGATCGGATACGTCATATCCTTCATATTTCCGCAGGAATTCCTCCACCGCTTCTCTGCGGCATTTCAGCTGCCCCAGCTTCAGAAACGGCAGCAGCCCCGCATCCTTCAACCCATACACTCTGGTGGGGTTGCATTTCAAAATCTGCGCAACCTCTTTTACTGTGTAAAGCATCGGCTCCATAAGCGCACCTCCCTCAGTTTGCATCTTTATCCAAGTTGCGTTGTGCTACCAAAAACAGGTTGATAAAATAAATCTGCCCCTTCCCTGTTACCTTCGGCGTTTTACTGATACTGGTATGTCCGTCACCGTGCGAAATCGTGGTTTCCTTAATTTCAAACAGTTTCATTTCCATGCTCCGCTGTGTCGGCATATTGTAATCAGTGCCTTTTCGGCTGATAAGATAGCCGTTTTCACGCATCCACGCAAACAGCCTGTTCTGTCCCATATCCACGCCGTTCTGTTTCAGCAGCTTCGCCAACTCGCCCACCAGAATGGAAGTCTTTGCCACAGAAACGGAATTTGCAAATGCCACAAGCGGCTTATCCTGCTCAACCTTCGATTCTAAAGCTACTCTTTTCTCCTGTTCCGCTTTCAGCTCCGTTGCCAATTTGATGATGGTATCGGGGTTCAGCAGCACTTCTTCGATTTTCTGCGGTGTCATGTATGCCCCATGCTTGCGGATGGAGGGAATAATCTCATCCGCTACCAAGGCTTGAAACCTTTCCGCCGTTTCGTTTTTGGCTTTCATTGCAAGGCGATAGAAGATATTTTCGGGGATGAAATCATCGTGCCCACTTGTGGGCATGAATCCAATTTCTCCCAAATATTTATGTACTCTTTCCCATCTGACAACCTCATTTCCACTATCTGCGGTTCTGGTAAACCCAAGCCCTCTTGCCACCGTTTCCAGTTTCAAATATGCCGTTCCGTCTTTTTCGTAGCAGTCCACGCCGCCGATTGTAATAACTTCGTTCATTTACATTCCTCCTTTATTTCAGCCATTCAGTAATAGGAATTTTTGTCTCTTTTGCAATTTTTTCAAGAGTAGTAACAGATGGCTTTGAAACATCATCTTTCCATTTGCTTACAGTCCCATTGCCAATGCCGCACTTCTTTTCAAAAGAGCTAATTGAAAGACCTTCTTTCTTGCAATAATCCATAACTTTTTCAAATATCAAAAAAACACCTCCTATCTTCTTCCCTTGACATTTTTCTCCCCCTGTCCTATTCTGAAAATACAGGCTGTTGCAGCGGCCAAGTACATAGGAAAGGAGATGATTTTATGAATATTGAGTTGTTGGTTGCACTTGCTGCAATCGTTATATCTGCCATTGTGCCTGCTATCACAAACCAGCAAAATAATGAACACCAAATTCGACTGAAAAAATTAGACACATTTTTTCTCGAAAAACAAAAGGTATACTTTGAGTTTGCTGATTCATATGCGCTCGCTTTAACAAATCCCAGCCCAGAGAATATTTCAAAGTTTCGCTCTGCAACACATAAATGCTTTATGTTAAATGCCAATAAAGATTTTTACAAAGATGCCTTAGAGTGCATTACTTGTCTCGAAAATAATGAATCTAAAGAAAAAATTGAAACTCTCTATATGTTCTGTGTTCGCTCTCTTTCTTTGAACTTGGAATTTGCCATTGAGGATTTTGAATACCCTATTTAATGGCAAGTACTAACGCCATAACCGCAAATGCCATGCCGAGATTGTAAAATTTAGACCGGCATTCGCGGTTCTTTATTCTATATCCGCTGTATACACAGACTATAGATGCTATTGAAATCAGTATGCTCATGAGAAGCACATTCACCTCCCTCAACTTGCGTCCTTATCTTTTTGCTGTTTAAAAGCAACTTTTAAAGTTACCCCTCTGCAAAAAAAATTTCAATCGGATTATCAATGTGCAATTCATCAATCATAATCTGAATTTCATCACTTCCGAATACCCCAATTTTCATCTTTTCATAAAATGTTTTTGGCGTAATTCCAATTTTTCTTGCAATATCAGACTGAGAATACCCCTTTTCCGCAATAACTCCGCGAAGTTTATCTGTTCTAATCAACAAATCACCTCCATTCTTTATATATCTGCTACCATTATAATTTATAATTGTAACTTCTTAAGTTACCATTATAATACCTACATTTTGGTAACTTGTCAAGATGTTTTTTCTTGCATTTATAACTTTTTTGTGCTATCATTAAGTTACTTCGAAAGGATGTGTTTGTATGGATACAATCGGAAAAAGAATCAAAAACCTACGTTGCAACAAAATGCACATGAGTCAGGTTGCTTTTGCTGACGAAATAAATGTTTCAAAACAAACACTATATAAATATGAAAATGATATTGTAACAAATATCCCTTCGGACAAAATTGAGGACATTGCAAAATTCTGTGGTGTTTCCCCCTCTTATCTCATGGGATGGGAAGACACACCCCCTCTCCCCGAAGGTGCCATCCCCTACGTTCCCGAACCAATGGTAAACGTCCCTCTGGTCGGCTCTGTGAACTGTGGCACGCCGCTATTCGCCGAGGACAACATCGAAGGCTACATCCCCACCCCCGAATCTGACCTCCAGACGGGCGAAACCTACTTCTGGCTCAGGGCCAAGGGGGACAGCATGATAAACGCAGGCATCCATCATGGCGATTTGCTCCTTATCCGCCAACAGGCTGATGTGGATAATGGAGATATTGCCGTTGTCGCCGTCAATGGTGACGAGGCTACCCTGAAAAGAGTGAAAAAACAGGAAAATGCGCTGATTCTCCAACCCGAAAACCCCGCCTGTGAACCAAAAATCTTTGTTGGCAAGGATATGGAAAATATACATATCCGAGGTAGGCTGATGCAGCTTAGGAAGGAATTCTAGATTTTTTTAAAAAAATCCCCCTGTGATACCGCCATATCACAAGGGGAAAAGAAAGTCGTTGCCTAACAACCCTCTAAACAGAAAATATCACAATTCGTGAACTTTGTCAAATTTAGGAGGGTAAATCATGAAGAAAGAAAAGCCAACAACAAAAACTTGTAAGCACTGCAAAACGGAAATGCCTATTGATGAAAAGGTATGCCCGAACTGCGGTAAAAAACAACCAAACGGTTGTCTCATTGCAATCATTGCTCTGGTAGTGGTTATTGTGATTCTCGCATTGCCTTTTGGCGGCAGTGATGACACAAAAGAACCTGATACCGAACCAACCAAGACTTCTAAAACAGATACAAAAACACCCAGCGAAGACGATATCCAAAAAGCTATTGAAGAAGATAGCACTATCTTTGATTTAGTTGAAACATCCGAAAACTTGACAAATACATTGCTGATTGCTGTTTCTAATACTGAATCGGGAACTACAACCACTCTCGATGTATATGACCTCTCCGGTCAAACAGAGCGTTCTCAGTACCATCTTTCGTCCCAACTCCCGAAGAAAGATGGTACAAATGATGAATATGTAGAGGCAGCAAAAAATTATATCCTAAACGGCATGATGATTGCAAGTGATATGCACTCTTACCTTGATAAAAACAAATTAGATGATTTGTCTGATTACAAAAAAAGAGTTGAAGCACAGCAAAACTACACCTTGTCCGTCGTTTCGGCAAGAATGGTATATCTTTCTGATGCAGGAGTGCCAGAAGATAAAATTAACGAAATTCTCGGAACAAATTCTGATACAGAATAAATAAATAAAAAAATCCCCCTTCCCGCGCCAACAGGAAAGAGGATTCTCATATGGCGGTATTTGTATAACCACCTACTCTCAATAGGATTATACCACGATACCGCCTTATTTTCTATACCTATTTTTCAATTAAGGAGGAATGCTTATGAAAGGCGGAACACGAAAACGTGGTAAAACATGGTCATATTATTTTGATACCGCTCAGGTCGGCGGCAAAAGAAAGAAAATCGAAAAGGGCGGATTCCGTACCAAAAAGGAAGCGGAAACGGCTCTGGCGAAGGCTATCGCGGAATATGAAAGCTCCGGACAGGTCTTTCAGCCCTCCACCATCAGCGTCAGTGATTATCTGGATTTCTGGTATGAGCAGTATTGCAAAATGAATCTCACAGAAAATACGCAGCAGACCTACGCAACGCTGATCCACAGGCACCTGAAACCGCAGTTCGGTGCGTATTATTTAAAAAGCCTACAGACGGCAGCCATTCAGGAATACATAAACCAGCTAAAGGCGCAGGGCTATTCCAAAGCGACCATACGCTCTATCTTTGTTGTCCTCTCTACTGCGATAGATTATGCTGTTCAACCTTTGCAGTATATCCGAGAGAATCCCTGTCGGTTTGTAAAGATAGGTACTGTCGCAAAGCCGGTCAGAGAGCGCATCGTGCTGACGGATGCAGAATTTGACCGCATCCGGAAACGCTTTCCCGTTGGTTCTCGCTACTATATTCCGCTTATGATTGGCTGGAACTGTGGGCTGCGTATCAATGAGTGCTTTGCCCTCACATGGGACGATGTTGATTTTGAAAACTGCACGTTGTCTGTAGAGCGTCAGCTTATCCGCAGGAACATCAACGGCAATCTGGGGTTCTCCCTCAAAGAACCAAAGTACAACTCCAAGCGGAAAATAAAATTCGGGGAATCCCTTTACCGAATCCTCAAGGCAGAGAAAAACCGACAGCTTAAAAACGAACTGAAATATGGCGAATTCTACACAGTATATCAGCTTGTCGATTTTACGGACGAAAAAGGAGCGCCTCGACAGCGAATTGTCGGCACACAAAAAATCCTTTCCACAGGCGCGCGGCGAATCAATTTTATCTGCGTTGATGAAAACGGAGAGCTGACAACCAAAAACAGCTTTGCCTATTGCCAGAGAGTCATCCGGCAGGAGCTTGGAATCAATTTTGATTATCACAGCCTGCGCCATACCCATGCCACAAAGCTGATTGAGGCAGGTGCCAACGTGAAGGCAGTTCAACAGCGGCTCGGGCACAAAAACATTGTAACCACAATGAATACCTACGTTCACCACACAGACGAAATGGCACAGACCGCAGCGGATTTATTTGAAAGCGTTGTAAATGGCTTGCCACCCAAATGAAATTTACGGTGGCAAATGGGTGGCAAATCTCCAAAAACATCAACCCAACACCGCAGAAACGCTGATAACACAATAAAGAAAACATTCGCATATTTTAACAAAGCCTTAAGTTTCTATTCACACTTTGTCCATATTTTTACAGTATACTACAAAAGAAGTCGAAAGGACGCCCCCTTTTACTTCCGCCTGCAGTCCCCTTCCCCGAAAGGCTGCAGGCACCCCTTCCCCTATTGGAAGAAAAATATTGAAAGAAAAAAACAGACAACTACCTATATTTGGTTTATCATAGTAATATACCCTCCCCTTTACAGAAAAAGCAGCCCAAACAGGCTGCTTTTTCTGTAAAATCGAAATCAGGGCACCCACATGCAACAACGCAGAGCCCATCTCAAAAATACTTCGTATTTTTTCGTTGTGGCGCTCGCCAAATATCTGCAATAAAAAGAACAGCCTATCATGCAAGCATGTAAGCTGTTCTTTTTTTGCAGATGCTTGGCTCTGCGTTGTTACATGTAGCTCTTTCTCCAGATGGATGGAGCGAAAAGCATAATAATCGGGAAAATTTCCAGTCTCCCCAGCAGCATATCCAAGCAAAGCACAATCTTTGCGAAGCCGGAGAAGAAGGAAAGGTTTTCAACAGGCCCTGCCATAGCAAGTCCCGGTCCGACATTACTCAGGCATGTTGTAACCGCAGTCACATTCGTAATAAAGTCGAAATTATCCAGCGAAACCAGCATGAACGACCCCAGCAAAATGAGCACATACAGAATAATAAACCCTGTCACGCTGCGAATAGAATCCTCATCCACCTTATAGCCGTCCAGTTTAATCAGGTTAACAGAGCGCGGGTGCACAATATGGCTGATCTCCCGCCTAATCATTTTCAGAAGGATTACAAAACGCGAAACCTTAATACCGCCCGCAGTTGAACCGCCGCATGCCCCAAGAATTAGCAGGCAATACAGAAGTGTCTTAGAAAACTCAGGCCAGAGGTCGAAGTTTGCCGTTACAAAGCCCGTTGTACTCATAATTGCCGCCACTTGGAAGAAAGCATGGCGGAAGGCACCCTCCACTGTCGAATAATACCGAGAAATATCTATGGTAATCAACGCTGTCGCCATGCAGACAATGGCGATATAACAGCGCAGCTCCTCATTTTTCCATACATTCTTAAAATCCTTCATCAGCATCAAATAGAACAGGTTGAAGTTCACCCCGAACAGCAGCATAAATGCCGTAATGACATATTCAAAATACGCACTATTGTATTCCGCAATGCTGCTATTTTTTACAGAAAAGCCGCCTGTCCCCGCTGTCGAAAGGGCATGCACCACGCTGTCAAAAAAGGGCATTCCACCTGCAAACAGCAAAATCATCTCCACCAGTGTCAGTACAATATAAATCGTATACAGGATTTTTGCTGTCGATTTTACCTTTGGCACCAGCTTGGAAACCAGAGGTCCGGGTGCCTCCGCCTTCATCAGATACATCGTGCGCTCGTCCCCAAGGGGCATAATTGCAAGCATAAATACCAGAATCCCCATACCGCCAATCCAATGCGTAAAGCAACGCCAGAACTGAATACTTTTCGGCAGAGTTTCAATCTCCTGCAAAATGCTTGCGCCCGTTGTGGTAAAGCCGGATACCGTTTCAAAAAAGCAATTTACATAGCCCGAAATAGAGCCGCTCAGATAAAACGGCAGTGCCCCCAGAACGGACATCACAATCCACGAAAGTGCAACCACAACGAAGCCCTCTCGCCCATAAATCCGCTTATTTTCCGGCTCACGGCTGACCAGAACCGTCCCTACCATCAGGCAGGCGATAATGGTTGCGACAAATGCCGATGCCGCCTTTGCCTCTTGATACCATATAGAAACAAAGGCAGGCACTGCAAGCAGGGCAGCCTCTATTCGTATGATATTGCCCAGAATATAGGCAATCATATTAAAATTCATAACCCTTCACCAAATTTCAATCTATTATTTTAAAATATCCTTCAAGTCCGTCAAATGCTTATTTCTGGTAATAATAATCACGCTGTCATCCACCTCAATCATGTCATTACCGCCCGGAATAATAACTCTGCCGTTGCGGATAATCGTTGCCACCAGAACCTCGCTTTTCGTCTTCAAATCCTTGAGCGGCACACCCACTACGCTGGATTTTTCTCTTACCTTGAACTCCAATGCTTCAATTTGCTCATTTACCAGCTTATGCAGCGTTTCTACGTTACTGCTCCCTGCGGAATTCTGCATCGCGCGCACATAACGGACAATATTATTTGCCGCAATCATCTTCGGCGAAATAAAGCCATCAATATCCAGCGCATCCAGAATTTCATCAAAGGAAATACGGTTGATTTTCGCAATCACCTTGGAAACCTTTTTCGCCTTGGCATAAAGCGCAACTACGATATTTTCCTCATCCATCCCCGTCAGGCAGACCAGAGCATCCGTCTTTTCCAGACCCTCCTCCTGCAGAGTTTCCTTATCCGTCCCATCTCCGTGAATCACAACCGCTTCCGGCAGCGCCTCACATAGATATTCACAACGCTTATAATCCAGTTCGATAATCTTTACGCGCACATGAGAAAGAATCAGTGCCTTTGCCAGATAATACGCCATTCTGCCGCCGCCCAGAATCATGACCGATTTTACCCCCGTACGGAACAGACCGATGGTACGGAAGAATTTTTCAATCTCACTATGTGATGCGGTCAGGTTGATTTTATCCCCTGCCTGCAATACAAAGTTACCGTTGGGGATATGCACCTCTCCTGCTCTCTGCACCGCGCAGATCAGAACCTTTACCTGAAACTCCTTATAAATCGCCCATAGAGGCATCCCATCCAGCACACTGTGGGGCGGAATCTTGACCTCTACCAGTTCCACACGCCCTCTCGCAAACACCTCAATTTTCAAAGCAGAGGGGAAACGCAAAAGACGCAGGATTTCCGTTGCCGCCGCAAATTCGGGGTTTACCGTCATGCTCAGTCCAAGTTCTTCCTTCAATTCGTTAATCTGCTCATAATATTCGGGGTTACGCACACGGGCAATCGTATGCGGCACGCCCAGCTTTTTCCCTAGCAGGCAGGCAAGCATATTTACCTCATCCGCGGAGGTTGCCGCAATCAGCAAATCTGCCTCAGGCACACCTGCTCTTTTCTGGACAAGCATGCTTGCACCGTTCCCCTCCACACTCATAATATCCATCGTATTGGAAGCATTATTCAGAACACTTGTATTATTATCAATTACAATGATGTCATGTCCTTCACCGGAGAGCTGTCTGGCGATAGTGCCGCCGACCTTGCCATCCCCTACGATTACAACCTTCATGCTGTATCCTCCTTATCCTTTAAGGAAATTTTCTGACATTCTTCAATCCATCAAGTTATCATATCACTTTCATCCCAAAAATACAAGACTTTTCCAAGCTGCATGGCAATGAAAATCTCTGCCGCCCCGCAAGCAAAAAGGAAGCCTTGAAAGAAGGTTCTTCCAAGGCTCTGTATTCATTCTGTTTTTGTTTTATTTTCCGCATTTTTCCTTGAGGATTGCAGGCAAATCTGCCAGAGCAACCTCGCTCTTTTCGCTGTTTGCCATATCCTTCAGCTCTACTCTGCCGCTTTCCAGTTCAGAATCACCAAGGATAACGGAATATTTTGCACCAATCTTATTGGCATATTTCATCTGTGCCTTTACGCTGCGTTCCACGGTATCGCAGTCCGCCTGAATGCCTGCCTTTCTCAGCTCATAGGTCAGAGACTGTGCTTTCAAAAGTCCCTTTTCGCCCATAGAGCCGATATAAACATCTCTCTCAGGTGTTTCGGTAATGGCACCATGCTGCTTTTCCAGAATCATAATCAGTCTTTCAATCCCCAGACCAAAACCGACTGCGCCTGTAGGCTTTCCACCGATTTCCTCAACCAAATTATCATATCTTCCGCCGCCGCATACAGTCAGCCCATCGGATACAAACTCAAAAACCGTTCTGGTGTAATAATCCAAGCCACGCACAATCTTGGGATCAATGGTAAAGGCAATGCCGTTTGCAGTCAAAATATCCTGCACCTTCTGAAAATGTGCCGTACATTCCTCATCCAGACAATCCAGCACAGAGGGCGCATTTGCCACAATCTGCTGACAGCTTTCTTCTTTGCAGTCCAGCACACGCAGAGGATTCTTTTCAAAACGCTCCTTGCAGGTCGGGCAAAGCTTGTCCAGGTTCCGTCCGATAAATTCCTTCAGTGTTTTGTTGTATCTTGCACGACATTCGGGGCAGCCAAGGCTGTTCATGCGCAGCTCTACGCCCTCCACGCCCATTTCCTCCAGTAAAGCAGTTGCCACAGAAATAACCTCTGCATCCTGCGCCGCACTGTAGGAGCCAAGCATTTCAATGCCGAACTGGTGGAACTGTCTTTGTCTGCCTGCCTGTGTATTTTCACAACGGAAGGTCGGGGAAATATAATACAGCTTTGTGGGCTGTGCGTGGTTGTGCATTCCATGCTCGATATATGCACGCACCGCACCTGACGTTCCCTCCGGACGAAGTGTCAGACTTCTGTCCCCATCATCCGTAAAGGTATACATTTCCTTCTGCACAATATCTGTGGTTTCGCCAACCCCTCTGGCAAACAGCTCTGTAAATTCAAACGCGGGCGTGCGGATTTCACCAATGCCGAAGGTTTCGCAAATGCGTCTCATTTTTCCTTCGATTTCCTGCCAAGCCTTCACCTCTGCGCCGTAAATATCCTTTGTCCCTTTTACCAACTGAATCATATATTACCTCCTTGGGGCAAGCCCGTTCTCTTTCTTTCTATCATTTCCTCTATGCGACCGATATAATCCTCGATGCTTTTTACGTTGAACACCCGTTCAATGCGGTCTGTTTCGGGGTCAACCGTTTTTGTGCTCGCGCCTGCGCCCGCCGCAAGGATAGTCTGCTTTTCCTCCATAATCTGTACATTATAGATGCCTTCCTTGCCGGGATGACAATAGCCGACATTTTCAAAATTGCCAACCATATTTTTCTGGCGATACATATAATATGGCTCCATGCCCATTCTTTCGGCGTATTCCGCGGAAATATCAAGCATTTCCTCCAAGGCTTCCGCCGTTGTCATGTCATGCTGTGCCAGTTCCTCTCTGAGTCGGGATGCACGCTTGACTGCAAGCGTATGCATCGTTACGTTATCGGGTGCCAGCTTCATGATTTCTTCCATGGTATTGCGGACATCTGCGGCATCCTCTCCCGGCAGACCCAGAATCAAATCCATATTGATATTCTGATGTCCTTCCTCTCTTGCCTCGCGGAACACCCGACGGATATCCTCCACCGTATGCTTTCTGCCAACCGCACGCAAGGTCTTATCGTTCATCGTCTGCGGATTGATGGAAATGCGGTTCACGCCGTACTCCTTTAAAAGCCGCAGCTTTTCTCTTGTAATCGTATCGGGGCGACCTGCCTCAACGGTATATTCCATGCTTTCATCGGGATGGAACAGCTCCTCCACCTTTTGCAGCAGGCGTTCCAGCTGTGCCTCATTCAAGGAGGTCGGTGTGCCGCCGCCGATATAAATATTCTTCATCACGAAGCTTCTGCTGTATGCCGCAAGCCAATCCAATTCTCTGAACATGGCATCCAGATATTCATCCACCCGATTTTTATACTGATGGAGCGGATACGCCGTAAAGGAGCAGTACAAACATCTGGTTGGACAGAAGGGAATCCCGATATACAGGCTGATTTCCTCAGGGCGGTTATCCTCCAGAATTTTTCGTTCCGCCTTTGCCACCTTGAGCGCCAGTGCCGCCTTATGCGGCATCACAAGATAATCCTCCGTCAGAAAAGCAAGACATTCCTTGTCCGTTTTGCCCTCCTCCAACAGGCTGCTGATGAGCTTTGCAGGGCGCACGCCTGTCAGCAGTCCCCATTGGGGGCGAATTCCCGTTTCCGCCTTCAGCAGCTCATAAATCGTCCGCTTGATGATGCGCTTCTGTTCCTTTTCCGTCAGCATTTTTTCGTCATATTCCATCGACCATGCGGAAGCCTTCTCCCCACGGCGATAAAGCATTGCCGAAGCAATGCCCTCTTTCATCTCGCTTTTTACGGTAATCTCCGCATCTGTCACTGTGTCCGTGCGGATATAATGGCGGTTTGCCAGAAATACCTGTATCATTGTCTGCACATCGTTCTGCAGCTCATGTCCCTCCAGAACATAGCTGATGGTTTCCGTATCCATACGCATCAGAACAGCTTTTCACTGTCAAGCAGCAGTGTCACAGGGCCATCATTGACAAGGGCAACCTTCATATCTGTCTGGAAAATGCCATGCTGCACCTTCTTGATGCCCAGTGCTTCTGCCTTTGCACACAGCTTATCGAACAATTCGCTTGCAATTTCGGGTGCTGCCCCGCCGCTGTAGCCGGGTCGTCTGCCCTTTCTTGCATCCCCGTACAGGGTGAAGTTAGGCACAATCAGCAGCTCTCCTTCAATATCCAACAGAGAAAGATTCATCTTGCCGTTTTCATCCTCAAAAATACGCAGATTGATGACCTTATCCAGCATGTAATCAATGGTTTTATCCGTATCTGTTCCCAGCATACCAAACAGCACCATAATCCCCTTGCCGATTTCTCCAACCTTCTGTCCGTCAATGGTGACACTTGCCTCTGTCACTCTCTGTAATACTGCTCTCATTTCTTCCTCCTAAGCCCTATATCAGCCCAAGCCGGAAACACGCTCTACCTCTGTCACATCACGCAGATTTTTCAGACGTGTGACCACGCGCTCCAGCTGTTCCTTTGTTTTAATTTCAATCGTAACATTCAAAATTGCCTGCATATCCTTTGTGGTTCTCACATTAAAGCCCTTTACGGAAATATCATCATCCGCCAGCTGACGGCTGATTTCCACAATCAAGCCAACCCTGTCATTCGCTACAACCTTCAGCTCCGCCAAATAAGAGGTATTGCTTTCTCCCTTGGCAAACTGCGTATCCCATTCGGCATTGATCAAGCGTCCGCGTTCCTCGTTGCTCAGATTGATCACGTTGATGCAGTCGGTACGGTGAATCGTAACCCCTCTGCCGCGTGTCACGAAGCCGATGATTTCATCCCCAGGCACCGGACTACAGCATTTGGAAAAACGCACCGCAACATCCCCGATGCCTTCCACCACAACGCCGCTCTTGCTTTTATGCTTTTTCACAGGCTTCTGGTCGATGGTCTTTTCAAAATCCTTCAGCGCATCCTCTGCCGTCTGCGTCTTTCTCTTTTCCTTTAAATATTCATCCTTCAAGCGGTTAACAACCTGCCCCTCCTTCATGCCGCCGTAGCCGACAGCAGCCAGAAGCGCATCCCATGTCTTGAAATCGTATTTCACCAGAACGATTTCTTCCCATTCGGGGCGCAGCAAATCCTGCGGCTGATACCCCTTTTTCTTGATATCTGCCAGAATCATTTCGCGTCCACGGATGATATTTTCTTCCTTTTCTTCCTTCTTGAACCACTGCTTGATTTTTGTTCTTGCCTGTGCTGTTTTAACAATGGCAAGCCAATCTCGGTTCGGTCCCTTGGAATTCTGAGAAGTGATAATCTCTACAATGTCCCCGTTCTGGATTTTATGATCCAGCGGAACGATTTTATTATTTACCCTCGCGCCGACCATCTTATTGCCGACTGCCGAGTGAATCATATAGGCAAAGTCAATCGGGGTAGAATCCTTCGTCAGCTGGATAACATCCCCCTGCGGTGTAAAGGCATACACCTGTGTGCTGTAGATATTCAAATCCAGCTTAATGGTATCCAGATATTCCTTATTATCGGACATATCCTTCTGCCATTCCATAATCTGCCGCAGCCATGCCAGCTTTGCTTCCTCACTTTTCTGCGCCTTGCTCGATTTTTCGTTCGCTCTGCCCTCTTTATATTTCCAGTGGGCAGCGATACCGTATTCGCTTGTGCGGTGCATTTCCCAGGTACGAATCTGCACCTCAAACACCTGCCCATGCGGGCCAATCAGCGTATTGTGCAGCGACTGATACATATTCGGCTTTGGCATGGCAATATAATCCTTAAACCGTCCGGGCATGGGGGTATACGCCGTATGCACAATCCCCAGAACGGCATAGCAATCCTTCACGCTGTCCACCAGCGCACGGATAGCGAACAAATCATAAATCTGGTCAAGGGTTTTATTCTGGTTCACCATCTTCTTATAAATGCTGAAAAAGTGCTTTGTTCTGCCGTAAACCTTCCCCTTGATGCCGGCCTCGTTCATCTTCGTCTGTAATTCCTGCACCATGCTCTGCACGAACTGGTCACGTTCTTCCTTTTTCTTCTGGATTTTTGCCGCCAAATCGAAATACGCATCCGGATTCAGATATTTAAAGCACAAATCCTCCATTTCGGAACGGATTTTGGAAATACCCAGACGATGTGCCAGAGGAGCGTAAATATCCAGCGTTTCCTGCGCCTTCTCCCTCTGCTTTTCGGGTGTCATATAGTTTAACGTCCGCATATTGTGCAGTCTGTCCGCCAGCTTGATTAAAATAACACGAATATCCTTTGCCATGGCAAGGAACATCTTGCGGTAGTTTTCTGCCTGCGCCTCTTCCTTTGTGGTATAGGAAAGCTTGCCCAGTTTCGTCACACCATCCACCAATGCAGCAATTTCCTCGCCGAACAGGTGTGTAATATCCTCATAGGTATAAGGTGTATCCTCAATAATATCGTGCAGAATCCCTGCCGTGATGGTCTCCATATCCAGCTCCAGCTCCGCCAGAATATATGCCACCTTCAAAGGATGGATGATATATGGTTCGCCTGATTTTCTCTTTTGTTCCTTATGCGCTTCCACCGCCAGCTTATATGCCTTTTCCACCATGGAAAAATCATCGGACGGATGGTAGGTTTTGATTTTATCAATCAATTCCTTATATAATTGTTCATCAATCTCTGCCATACTCATCACCCCCTCTTATTGATAAAAATTTCTAATAATTTTGTCGAAAAAAGATTATAAAAATTATTATACAGTTTTATATGTATATTTTCAAGAATATTTCCACAAAAGTATGCCCTTGGGCGCAAGATTCTTTTGTCCTTTACAGTCTTTCCGCTTTTTCCGAAAAAAACTCCGCGACTCTTTTATTTTTTCCTTCCTTCCGCTATAATCTATATAAGATAAGTATAGATTATACCGCATGATAGATGCAGGAAACAAAGGAGTATTCACATGAAATTACAGAAATTATTAAGCTATGTGCGCCGCGCAGTAGATGATTATAGTATGATAGAGGAAGGCGATAAAATCGCGGTCGGCATTTCCGGCGGCAAAGACAGCATCTGTCTTCTGGTCGCCCTCAAGCATTTACAGCGCTTCTATCCCAAGCGGTTTGAGCTGGAGGCAATTACCGTCTCCCTCGGTCTGCCCGGTGCAAGCTATGACGGCATACAGGCACTCTGCAATGAGCTGGGTGTGCATTATACCGTTGTGGAAACCGATATCGGCAAAATCATTTTTGATGAGCGAAAAGAAAAAAATCCCTGCTCTCTCTGTGCAAAAATGCGGAAGGGCGCATTGAATGATATGGCGGAACAGCTTGGCTGCAATAAGATCGCTTTGGGGCATAATAAGGATGATGTTGTGGAAACCTTCTTTATGTCTCTGCTTTATGAGGGTCGCCTGAACTGCTTTGCTCCCGTTAGCTTCTTGGACAGAAAAAAACTCTATTCCATCCGTCCGCTGATGTATGTGCCGGAATGGGAATGTCGCAGCTTTGTCAATAAAAGCGATATCCATATCGTAAAAAACCCCTGTCTTGCCGACGGAAATACCAAACGGCAGGAAACCAAGGAGCTTCTGGCAGAGCTTTCCCTACGGTATGATAATTTGCAGGAAAAGGTATTCGGTGCCATCAAGCGTTCCTCCCTAAAGGGTTGGAATCATGAGGAATAAGGAAGGTGAGCCTGATGTCTGATTACCGTGAGGAACTGAAAAATAAGGAAACCCTGCGTCTTCGGGAAATCCAGAGGGAGCTGCCCTCCTTTGTGCAAGCCTTCTTTCGCGGCATCGCACAGACCACCTCTACTAAAACCCGTCTGGCGTATGCCTACGATCTGCGAATTTTCTTCCGCTATCTTTATGAGGAGCATCGCACCCTCGGCGGCATCGAACCGAAGGATTTGACCGCAGCGCATTTGAGCGAGGTCACCTCTGAGGATATTGACTGCTTCATGGAATATCTTTCCTATTATATTCGCCCCGATTATGAAAACCCCGCCTATGGCAAGGAAATGCACAACGAGGAAAAAGGGAAATCCCGTAAGCTTGCCGCAGTGCGGATGCTGTTTAAATATCTGTATAAGAAAAAAATTATATCGGCGGACCCTGCCTCTCTGGTCGATACCCCGAAAATCCACGAAAAAGCTATTGTGCGTCTGGATGTGAACGAAATGGCAAACTTTCTGGATGCAGTGGAAAGCGGCGAAAAGCTGACCGACCGCCAGAAGGTCTTCCATAAAAAAACAAAAAAGCGCGACCTTGCCATGATGACGCTCCTGCTTGGGACGGGGATGCGTGTTTCCGAATGTGTCGGTATCAATATTAAGGATCTGGATTTTCAGAATAACGCCGTCAAGGTTACCCGTAAGGGCGGCAACGAGGTTTTCCTCTATTTCGGCGAAGAAGTACGGGAAACCCTTGCGGATTACTTAGAGGAACGGCAGAACGCCCCAACCAAGGACGAAAATGAAGATGCCCTCTTTCTTTCGAGTCAGGGCAAACGCATCGGCGTACGGACGGTGCAGAATATGGTCAAAAAATACGCACAGGGCGTTACAATCAAAAAAATCACCCCCCATAAGCTGCGCAGTACCTTCGGTACAAATCTCTATCAGGAAACGGGGGATATCTACTTAGTGGCGGATGTGCTGGGGCATGCCGATGTCAATACCACCCGCAAGCATTACGCCGATATCGAGGACAGCCGTCGCCGCATGGCAGCAACCCGCATCAGATTAAGAAAGGACTGAGCCCCATGGAACATAAAAACTGTCTGAAAAAAGTCACCGCTGTTTTTTCCGCACATGAAGCAGCCCCCATTTGGAAGCTGCGCCATTTCGCCGTTCTTGCTCTGCTGACAGAGATAGGCGGAGAACTGCATTTCATTCTGACAAAACGCGCCGCAGGGGTAAATCAACCGGGGGATGTCTGCTTTCCCGGCGGACATCGGGAACAGGGCGAAACCCTCGTGGAAACCGCTCTCAGAGAAACCGAGGAGGAAATCGGCATCTCTCAAAAGGATATTCGCCTTCTGGGGAAAAGTGACTTCATGCTGACGATTTATCGTGGCATGATTCAGCCCTATATCGCCTATATCCCCTATGAGATTTACAAAACCGCAGTCCCAAATCCCAAGGAGGTTGCGGAAATTTTCACCGTCCCCCTGCGTTTCTTTCTGAAAACCGAGCCGGAGCGGCATGATACCGTCTGGAAGGTCATAGAATCCCCCGATTTCCCCTACGAAAAAATCGAAGGCGGCAAAAACTACCCCTTTAGCAAGAGCAAAACCACACAGCTTTTCTATGAATATAACGGGCATATCATCTGGGGCTTCACCGCGCAGGTGCTTCGCAATATCATCGAGATTCTAAACGAGTCTAAGCTGAAATTTTAAAAGCAGCTAAAAAAGAAAACCATAGAATCTGGTATCCGCCAGTCCTATGGTTTTTGTGTTATTTCTTCTTTTTATTATTGTAGGCCTTTTTCCGTTCCTTATCCAAAACCGCTTTTTCCGCCGCCCTTGCCTTCTTCTGCTCCAGCATCACATCAATATCCTCCGGCAGCTCCAATGTCAGCCTGCCAAGCTTGCCGCCACGGTATTCATCCATCAGAATTTTGCCTGCGCGCTCCAAATCAGGTTCGCCGCCCTTTTTCTTAAAACCGCGCGCCATCGCGATTTTTTCCAGAATTACATGCGGCTCCTCAATCGTATCGAATGTAATCTGATACCGATTCCGCAGACAGTCGGGATTTCTGGAAATCATGTGATTGATAAAGGCAATCGCCATATTTTCGGGGTCAAGAATATCATCATTGATGGCACCCGTAAACGCCAGCTTCAGCCCCACCTGCTGGTCCTCAAATTTCGGCCAGAGGATGCCCGGCGTATCGAGCAGCTCAAAGTCCTTTTTTAATTTTATCCACTGCTTGCCGCGGGTCACGCCGGGTTTATCCCCGGTTTTCGCCGTTACCTTCCCAACATATTTATTGATAAATGTGGATTTCCCCACATTCGGAATCCCCACAATCATGCTGCGGATGGGTACATTGATACGCCCTCTTGCTTTCAGCTTCTCAATTTTTTCCTTCATTAAGCTGCGTGCCGTTTCCGTCACCTCGCCCAAGCCGTTGCCCTTCAGCGCATTGATGCGAATCACGCGGAAGCCCTGCTTTTCAAAATATTCCTGCCAGATATCGGTTGCCCTTTCGTCCGCAAGGTCGCATTTATTCAGAAGCAGAATGCGGTGCTTATTCTTCGCAAGCGTATCCAAATCCGGATTTTTGCTGCTGTATGGAATTCTTGCATCTACCAGTTCGATGACAATATCCACCAGAGAAATATTTTCCTCCATCATTCTGCGGGTTTTTGTCATGTGCCCGGGATACCATTGAATATTGTTCATAGCTACCTCTTTCTATTTTCACTCAGATTTTTTATTTGATAAAGCCAATGGAGCTAAAGGGATACAGTCGGAATACAACCTTCCCCATCAGGTTCTCCTTCGGAATCGCGCCGACCGATTTTCTACGGCTGTCGGAGCTTGCGTTTCTGTTGTCCCCCATCACAAAATAGCTGTTTTCGGGAACTGTATAAGGGTACTCAATATTCCCCTTTGTATCCATCGGCGCTTTGATATAGTCCTCCTTCACCAACTCCCCATTGATATACAGAGAGTATATCGTATCTTCGTCGTCCCCATTATCTCTAAGGTCAATTTCGTCCCCGGGCAGACCAATCACACGCTTGATGATATTTTTCTTTTCGTCATTCAGGCGGCAGATAACAATATCACCCTTTTTCAGCGTACCGAAAGAGGTGCTGAGCTTATTGATAAACACAAAATCGCCATGGTAAAAATTCGGCTCCATGGAAGACCCCTTTACCAGAACCGTCCCCATTACATTACGCAAAACCACAATTACAACAACCAGCAGCACCAGCTGCAGCAGCATGGGCATTCCCTTCTTTTCCTTTTTTCTTCTTGTAGGCTTCTGTTCTTCCTGCTTTTCGATTGTCTGCTCCATTCCAAAGACCTCCTTTATCCAAACGCATTTTTTCGTCAAAGGCAAAAGCCCTTCTGCCTCTCACGAAAAAAGTCTCGATGAAACTTGTTCATCGAGACTGCTTTTTCTCGTTCCGGTACAAAATGTACAGCTTATTTCAGAACTTCTTTAACCTTAGCTGCTTTACCAACTCTGTCTCTCAGGTAGAACAGTTTAGCACGTCTTACAACACCACGTCTTACAACCTCGATACGGTCGATTCTGGGAGAGTGTACGGGCCATGTTCTTTCAACGCCAACGCCGGAAGCGATACGTCTTACTGTGAAAGTTTCTCTGATGCCGCCGCCCTGTCTTTTGATAACAACGCCTTCGAACATCTGCAGTCTTTCTCTTGTACCCTCTACTACTTTAGCATAAACACGGATTGTGTCGCCAACGTTAAAAGGAGTTACTTCGCTTTTCAGCTGTTCATTTTCCAGTTCTCTGATGATATCCATTGTATTTCCTCCTTATGCACCTTAGACGTTCTTACCCCGTCCCTTTGACAGCGGCATTGGACCGTCCGTAATCAACATGAAAAATTATACCACGCCCGAAAGGGCATTGCAAGCACTTTTTTCCGAAAAACAAAGGTTTTTCAGGCTTTTCAGACTGCTCCGTAAAGCTTTGCGGCAAGCAGCACGCTTAACGGCAGCGTTGCCATGGAAAGAACCGTTGTCCAAAGCACAATATCCGAGGACATCTTATCCCCATAGCCGTATCTGCCGACCATCATCGGCACGACCGCCGCCGAGGGCATGCAAACGGAAAGCAGGAACACCGACTTTGCAAGACCATCCGCAGGAATAAAAAGCATTGCAAGAATTGCCATTGCAGGCATCCCTATCATCTTCACCACGCTGATTTCCAGTGCCATTTTTTCTTTAAAGAGCTGCACGATGCCGCTGCCGCCTGCCAATGCGCCAATATAAATCAGAGAAAGCGGTGTGGATAAATCCCCGACCTTTGTCAAAAAGCCAAACACCACCGTCGGCACAAATCGCGCCGTATGCGTCACCGCAAGCAGAAGCCCCAGCAGGATGGAAATGCAGTTCGGATTGATTGCTCCCTGTAAAAAGCTTTTCCCGATTGCCGCCGCACCTGTTGCTTTTTTATCGGAAATGACATACACGCCATACGTCCAGATATACAGATTCAGTGCCAGTACCCCTGCGGACATATAGATAATCCCCGCCTGCCCGAAGAAAATCATCGTGACGGGCAAGCCGATAAAGCCCGTATTCAGAGAGCCTGTTGTCAGGTCAATCATCGGCAGAAGGCGGCTGTCCAAGCCTCTTTTCCGTCCATACTGCCGCATCAGAAAGCCGAACAGAATCATCATGGCTGCCTGCCCTGCGGCAGAAAAGAGAAAAGCCTTCAGTACCCTGTCTGTAATCTCAATCCCTGCAATCGTAGTAATCAGCATCGCAGGAATCGTCACGCGCATGACCATATTGCCTACGTTTTTATTTGTTTCCATCGGCAGGTATCCCTTTTTATTGCAGTAATACCCCACCAGAATCAACCCAAAAAGTATGAAAAATTGTCCGTACATACCTTATCCCTCATCTATTCTTTTGTAAAAAAGAGCGGCATTAGGTGTGTCCCAATAAGAAAACATGAAGAAAATGAAATAGCTGAAAGCCTGCGGATACAAGGAAGTTTCCCGCAGGCATCCTTTGACTTAGGCTGTCAAGGGGAACTGACACAGTAGCCACAGTTTTCAGCATTTCAGAATTCAAGGTTTCTTATCTGGGCGCACCTTTACCACCCTTCCTTTTTTCTTATTCGTAATGAATCACGGCCTCGACTCTGCAATCGGGCAAGGCCTTTCTGCCGTTCAGGAAATCCAGTTCTATCAAAAATGCGGAGGCAACGACCTCTGCGCCCATTTCCTCTACCATCTCCATAATCGCCTTTGCTGTGCCGCCTGTTGCCATCAGGTCATCTACAATGACAACCTTCTGTCCGGGCTTGATGGCATCCTTATGAATTTCGATTGTTGCCTTGCCGTATTCCAGCTCATATTCCTTGCTGATGGTTTCCGCAGGCAGCTTTCCCGCCTTTCTGACAGGAACAAAGCCCTTCCCCATATTATACGCCACAGGCATCCCGAAGATAAACCCTCTGGATTCGGGGCTCAGCACCAAATCAAAGGAAACATCCGCAAGGCTAGCCGTTATGGCATCCACAGCGTCCTTCAGCCCCTCTGCATCCTTCAGCAGTGTTGTAATATCACGGAAGATCACACCCTTCTGAGGGTAATCCTCAATTGATCTGATCTTGTCCTTTAAATCCATCCCATATCCTCCTCATTTTGCAAATCGAAAATCCTTTAGTATCAACTGTACATTGCTTCTGCCGCGATAGCTGTTAATTTCAATGCTATACACAATATCCAGCAGCTGCGGCAAAAGCCCACTGTTTATTATTTTATCACAATCCTCTGCCGGATACAATGCTTTCAGCATTTCTCTGAGCGGTTCATAGCCATCAAAGGAGATTGCCGAAAGGCGAATCCCGTTTTCCGGCTCGGAAAGCGTCAGCCGCAAGATATCTTTATTCTTCCCTATCAAATCCACACGGTCAGCATGAATCCCCTTGGATGCAAATAACGGCGCAGGGTTGCCCTTGCCGAAGGGCGCAAGTGTCTGCAATTCCATTGCAAGCCCTAAGTCAATCTCCGCAAAGGAAAGTGCATCCTCCAGCCGCAGAATCGGAATCATCTGCTCCTCCGTCAGGGTACAGCCTTCATTGAGCCGTCTGCGCAGAACGGGGATGTTTTCTACAGGCAGAGAAAGCCCTGCCGCCATGGCATGTCCGCCAAAGCGCGTAAATAAATCCCGATTGGCAAACAATGCCTCAAACAGATGATAGCCCTCAATGCTCCTGCCTGAGCCCTTTGCTCCGTCCTCGCTGCCCGTAATCAGGATGGTCGGGCGGTAATATTTATCCTTGATTCTGCCTGCAACAATCCCTGCAATGCTTTCATGAATCTCCGCATCATACAGCACAAGCACCCTATCCTGCAAAGCGTCGCCTTCCTGCAGGGCGATATCCGCACGCTCCGCCGCTTCCTCTGTCAGATGCTTGCGTTCCGCATTGAGCATCACCAGATGCCTTGCCTTCTCTCTCGCTTCCTTCTCATTCTGCGTACAGAAAAGCTCCACCGCAAGCCTGCCGCTTTCCAACCGTCCTGTCGCATTGATACAGGGCCCAATGATAAAGCCGATATGATATTCCGAAATGGCCTTATCCGAAAGCCCTGCCTCCTCAATCAGCACGCGCAGCCCAATATTTTCCGTTTTGCCAATTTCCGCAAGCCCCATCTGCACGAGCGCACGATTCTCCCCCAGTAAATCCACAATATCGCAGACGGTCGCAATGCCTGCAAAGGTCAAAAGCTGTCGTTCCAGCCCCTCATCCGTAATTTCAAATATCTGCAAAAGGTGATGCGCAAAGTAATAGGAAAGTCCTCCGGCGCACATCTGCTTAAAGGGATAGGGGCAGGCTCGCTGCTTCGGGTCAATGATGGCATCCGCCGCAGGCAGAATATCCCTGCGCTCCTCTCCCTCGCCCCGAAAGCCGGGCTCATGGTGGTCAAGCACTACAACCGTCATGCCCTTTTCCTTCGCAAGCGCAATTTCCTGCAACGCCGCAATGCCGTTATCACAGGTAAAAAGCACTTCTATGCCTTCTGCCGCAAGCTGCTCCACCGCCCTCAGGTTCAGCCCATAGCCCTCCTTCTGCCGATGCGGCAGATAAAAAACAGCATTGCCGCCACATCGCAGAATCGTCTGATATAAAATAGAGGTGCTCATCACCCCGTCCACATCATAATCTCCATACACGGCAATTCTCTTTCCTGCGCGAATCGCTTCCGCAAGCAGAGAGACTGCCTGCGAAAAATCCTTCATTTCCAGCGGATTTCCTAATGCCGCCGTACCACCGTAGAGAAAGCTCCTTGCCGCCTGTCTGGAAGATAGCTCCCGATTGGCAAGCACTGCCGCTGTTGCCCGACGGATGCCCAAATCCCGTGCCATTGCCGCCGTATCTATTTTCGTTCGTTTTAAAAGCCAGCGTTTCATGCCGCCACTCCTTTCATACCCCTCCATCATACCATAGCAGGGCAAAAGAAAAAAGCGTTGTTTCGGATGAACCAAAGAACAACGCTTTCTTTTCCTCTTGCAAGTCAAAATCCTGATTTCGACTGATTGTTATACGTCTTTTTCCGCCTTGGGCAGCAATGTGTACCAGATGGAGCCGGAAATGCAAATGGAAGAATATGCACCGGCAATGATACCAACCATCATAGGCAGTGCGAATTCCTGAATGGAAGGCACACCAAGGAAATAAATGGCACCAATGGTAAACAATGTTGTCAGGGATGTATTGATGGAACGCGCCAATGTCTGGCTGATGCTCTTATTGATGCGTTCTGCTGTCTGGTTTCTCTTGAATGCCCCTTTATTTTCACGAATACGGTCGAAAATAACAATGGTCGAGTTTACGGAATACCCCAGAATCGTCAAGAGTACCGCAATAAAAGCATTATTTACGGGAATACGGAAAATCGCATACGCCGCCAGAACCACCAGTACGTCATGAATCAGCGCCAGAATGGCACTGCCGCCTGCGCGCACATCCTTAAACCGAATAGAAATATAAATCAGCATTGCTACTGCCGCAATCAGCGTTGCCTTGATGGCTGCACGCTGCATTTCACCGCTGACCGTACCGCTGATATCATTCGCTTCCGTCAGTGTCGCTTTGGAATATTCCTTCTGGATTGCTTCCACCAGAGCCGTACGCGTGGGGCTGTCGATGGACTGCAATTTGATTTCTACGTTATTTGTACCCAGAACCTCCTGAATCTGCGGACTGGATTGATCGGTTACGTCCTTGATAATGGAAATCAGCTTGTCATTATCATATTTACCGTTCATATTCAGTTCCATGGAGGTACCGCCTGTAAATTCAACGTCCCAGTTGAGTGCGCCCTTACCTGCCTGTGCATTGGCAATCATAAAGCCAAAACCAATAATAATGACCAGCAGGGAAAGGATAAAGAATTTTTTTCTGTTTTGAATAATCTGCATTTTCCCCACCTCCTTATTTCATTCTCAAGCCGTAATATTTGGGATTCTGCACACCGGCATACATCAGACCGTTCACAATCACACGAGTAATAAAAAGCGCAGTGAACATGGAAATCACAATACCGATCATCAGTGTAGTTGCAAAGCCCTTCACTGTACCACTGCCTAAGAAGAACAGAACCGCCGCCGCAATCAACGTGGTTACATTACCATCCAGAATGGCAGGAGTTGCTCTCTTGAAGCCTGCCTTCAGCGCATTGCGCAGGCTCTTACCCAGAACCAGTTCTTCCTTCACACGTTCAAAAATAACGATATTCGCATCTACCGCCATACCTACCGAAAGCACAATACCTGCGATACCGGGCAATGTCAGCGTCACATGGAACAGACTCAGCGCCACCAGCTCCAGGCCAATATAAATCACCAGTGCCCAGTCTGCCGCAAAGCCCAGCAGCTTATAGGCAAACAGCATATAAATCAGTACCAAAGCGATACCGATAATACCTGCCTTAATTCCTGTGGAAAGCGCATCCGCACCAAGGCGCGCACCTACGTTCTTCATCTGAATTACATTCAGGTTAAACGGCAGAGAGCCTGCACGAATGAGGGACGCAAGCTGTTCTGCCCCCTCCGCGGTAAAGCTGCCCGTAATCATTGCCTGTCCGTTTGTGATTGCTGTCTGTACGGTTGGCGCACTGATTACCTCATTATCCATAATGATATAAATCTGCTTACCAATATTGTTCGAGGTTGCCTCAGCAAATCTTTCCGTCCCCTCTTTGTTGAACTCCAGTGCAACATAGGGCTGAGAAGCACCGTTTTTGCTTGTGGAACCAACCTGCTTGGTTGCATCCTTTACCATATCACCTGTCAGCAGCACATTGCCGTCCTCATCTGCAAAGGAAAGCTGCGCGGTCTGTCCGATTTCCTGAATGGCTTCCTCCGCATCCTCCACACCGGGAATCTGCACGCGGATACGCTTGTCCCCCTCACGGGCAACCTCAGCCTCTGTCCAGCCCTTCCAGTCCAATCTGCCCTGCAAAAGGGAAATTGCTGCCTTCATTTCATCGTCTGTTACAGATTTCTGGTCTGCTTCGTAAACGATATCTACACCGCCACTCAAATCAAGACCCTGCTCAATGCGATGAACACTCAATGCCTTTTTGGAACCAATCCCCTTATAGGAGATTGCACTCAGCGCAACCGCCACAATGAGTGTCAGCAAAAGCATCATTCTGCCTTTCATCTTCATCTTTTTTCTCCATCCTTTCATGCTGTTTTCTTACGCAAAAAAGGGATGAATCTTTCCTTGTTCTCTGTCAGCGGAAGGATCCATGCCCCTTTATTCCGTTTATCACAAAATTTATTTTAGCATAAAATGATGGATTTGCAAGTTTATTTTCTAATTCTGTTGCACTACCTGCGGTTTACCCCCAGAATTCCGCCGATGACTCCTGCCGCAAGTGCCACTGCAAGCGTCATCAGCCCCGAAGCATGCAAAACGAAGGAATCCGCCGCAAGGCTTGTAATAACGTAAAGCAGAGCGGTGTAAACAAGCCCTGCCAGAGCCCCCCATAGCAGCCCCCGTTTCCTTTTGCACGCCGCCCAGTCATAGCCTGCCGCCGCCACAGAAAGCGCCGTACAGATTAGCGAAACCAAAGGCAGACTTTCCTCCGAAGCAGCGGTATAGGTCAGTATCATCCCAAAGCCGATAAATATAATACAGGTGATGGCAAAGGCAATGCCCATGCCGCGCAGAAGGCAAAGCGCCGTGCCGCCCGTCTGCCTTTCGCGGGTTCGGCGGCTATGGTTCTCCTTTTTTTCTCTTTTTTCCTTCTTTCCTTTTTCCTTCCCCAAAAAATCACATCCTATCCAAACAGACCTCTCTGGTTTTATTTTATGGGTCTTTTGGAAAAAGTATGCTATACTGATAGATATACCGATAAAATAGAAAGGAGGCATTGCTATGCATGATTCCTCTATTATAGATTTACACTGCCATTCCACCGCATCGGATGGCACCTATGCCCCCAAAGAGGTTGCAGCGCTGGCGCAGAAAATCGGGCTTTCCGCCATCGCCCTGACCGACCATGATACCATTGACGGTCTGGCGGAATTTCAAGCCGCAGGAAACGCCCTCGGCATCGAAGCCATCGCAGGCATTGAATTTGCCGCACTCTGGGAGCATTTCCACCGTCCCGAAATCCATATTGTCGGCTTAGGCTTTGACCCGGCGCATCCCCTTCTCAAGGGCCGCATGGAAACCATCCGAAGCAGCCGCGATATCCGCAACCGCAGGATGTGCGAAAGGCTTTCCTCCATCGGTCTGCATCTGACTTTGGACGAGGTGGCGGCAAACGCAGGCGGTGAAATCATCACACGGGCGCATTTTGCGAATATTCTGCTCGAAAAGGGCTATATCAAAAAGAAGGCGGACGCTTTTACCCGTTATATCTCCCCCGGTCTGCCGGGCTATGTGGAGCGGGAATTTCTCTCTCCTGCCCTTTGCATCGAAACCATCAAGGCGGCAGGCGGCGCGGCGGTTCTGGCGCATCCTACGCTTTATGAGCTGAATGTAGCGCAGCTGGAAATCCTTTGCAGGGAGCTGATTCCCTATGGTCTGGACGGCATCGAGTGCCAATATTCCACCTATACCCCCGAACAGGCAAAGGAGATCACCGCCCTTGCCAAGCGACTGGGTCTGCTCCCCTCCGGCGGCAGTGATTTTCACGGAAAAAATAAACCCGATATCTATCTTGGCAGCGGGAAAAATAACCTCGCCATTCCCTATGCCTTCTGGGAAAATCTGAAAAAAAGAACACGCCGATAACGCAAAAAGAGGACGATTTTCATCGTCCTCCCAGACTGTAGACAAAGTAATTTTGAGGCAGCGGAAGGGCTTGGGAAACAAATCCGTTTCCCAAATGGAATCCGCAGTCGGAATTCACTTTCGGCGAGGAAAACAGCGAGTTTCGAGGCTTTTAAGGTGATGGAACTCGTCTGTTTATTCCTCTGTCTTAGCAAGTCGAAATCCCGATTTCGACTTAGGGTGTCGGCTTATTTCATAATTTCAACCATCTTTTCGTCCTCCAGAGGAGTGTAGGTTACGGTATAGCCAAGCTGTTCAAAGGCTCTTACGCCAACGAATGATTTGCCGTCCTGCAAAAGCACATTCATATTCACGCGTTTGCCGTTCTGCATCACATAAGAGGTCTTTGTGGTCTTTTCCCAGCCGACATCCTCACCCAGCATATCGCAGATATCACGCAAGGGCAGGTAAGCTCTGCTGTTTTTCACAACCAGATCGGTATAATCATAATTGCCGCCGAATACCGCACTGCCTTCTTTTCTGTTTGCCTCCAGGCTCGCTTCGTTATCGCCGCCCCAGCCCCATGTCACGGTTACGCCGACAACAGGGTTATATTTATTTTCCAGACGCGCCATCTGATTCTGCAGCTCCTCCAATGTCATGCCGCCCTTCGGAATCGTTACGGTTTCGTTGGAGCTCATCATAGTGGAATCTGTGGTAATCTTCGCAACCCTTTTGCCGTTATGGGTTACATCATACACCTCTGTAGAACGGAAGCCTTCTGCCAGCTGTTTTACCTCCGCATTATATTTGAAGCTGTTCAGAACCATGGAAATGCTGGGTTCTTTCACAATTTCCTTTAACATTGCACTCAGGTCGCTCGCGCCGTCTACGAAGTCCTGCTCCGATGCCTTCAGCTCTGCAAAGCCTTCCTTTATCTGTGCCTTATCCTCTGCACTTGCATTCATGCTGTCCATTACAGTCATCATGTAGGCTTCGGTTGCATTCAGCACCTGCTCAGGGTTCTTGCCGATGAAATCAAGCATATTGATCATCAGCTGTGCCACCTGCTGTCCGTCTGCCTGAATTGCATAGCCGCCGCTGATTTTCTTTACCATGCCTGTTTCAAAGCCCTTGAATACATCCTCATAGAAGGTAAATACGGCATCCTGTAAGCCGCTCATGCTTACCCCTTCCATGTCAACCCCTGTCATATCCTCGGCAGAGATAAGTGTAATATATTTCTGCTGTCCCAGTGCTGCCTTGAAATCTCTTGCAAAGGCCTCTGTGAAAAGATAGCTGTCATTCTTTTCTTCCACAGCCCCCGCAAGCTGATATGCACCCAGAAGGGTATCTGTTGTCACAACAATGCCATCCGCCAGACTGTAATACACCGTACCCAAATCGTACTTTTTGCCTTCGTAATTCACATCAAAGGACATATCGTATTTCATTGTATCCATATCCAGATTCATGTCATAATCCATCTGCATGGTCTTTCTGCCGTCAGGGAATTCCCCAACTGTCGCAACCATATCCGCACCTGTTGCTTTTGCAACATCTGTCATAAACGTCTCCAATGCATCAAAGTTGATATCCGCCTGCATCGTTCCCTTTACCTCACAGGTCTTCATGGTATCCATTGCATTTGCTGCCATCTTCAGATAGCCCAGCTCATCCGTCGAACAGCCCGAAAATGCTCCCACACACATAACACCGCAAAGCAGTGCCGCCAGCTTCTTTTTCATAAGTAAACGCCTCCTTTTTCAACCTTTTTTTGGTTATCTTACAGATTTAACCTATGAATATTATAGCAAAGACTTCCCTTCCAAACAATAGAACAAAGAAAAATTAAGCTTTTTTTATGAATTTCATGCAAAAAAGAAGCGTCCTTCTGTTTCGAGACACCTCTTTTTGCCTTCTTTCCTTTTGTTTTGCTTCTTTATTATTTTGATTTTGCTTTCTTTTCTGCGGAAAACAGCCGGAATTTATCGGTGAAAATCGTTCCTTCCCCTACCTTGCTTTCCACCAGAACCTCTCCATCATGGCAATCGATGATCCAGCGCGCAATAGCAAGCCCTAAGCCTGTACCGGAAACCTCCTTATTTCTGGATTTATCCGCACGATAAAAACGGTCGAAAATCTTACGCAGGTCCTCCTCCGCAATGCCTGCGCCGTGGTCTTCCACGGAAACATAGCCGAAGCTTGCATCCTTCCAGACCCGCACCGCAATCTCACTGCCGTTCGGGGAATATTTTAAGGCATTCTCGCCATGAATCCACAGCAGCTGCTTGATTAAATCATATTCCGCAAAAATTTCCACCTCATCCTCCGCTGTAAAGGTGATGCTTCTGCCCTCCTGCAGCAAATCCATTTCACGCACCAGCTCTGCCGCAATCTCGTTCAGAGAAACCCTCGCTTTCTGCGCATGCAGCTTATTTTGGTCACCCTTCGCCAGAAAAAGCAGCTGACGGATGAGCGCACTCATGTGGTCGGTTTCTGTCAGGATAGAATCGATGGATTCCTGCAAAACCTCAGGATCGCTCTTGCCCCAGCGGTTAATCAGATTCGCATAACCCTGAATGACGGCAATGGGTGTCCGCAGCTCATGGGACGCATCGGAAATAAACTGACTCTGCCGCTGAAACGCCCCATCCAATCGGTCAATCATGGAGTTAAACGTAATCGTCAGCTCCTTCATCTCATCCTCAGGGCCTTCCGTGGAAATCCGCTGACTCAAGTCCTCGATGGAAATCCGTTCTGCCGCCGAGCGAATCGCTTCAACGGGGCGCAGAATGCGGTCACTGATATATTTCCCAATCAGAAATGCACAGCAAATCCCAAGAATATCCACAATCAGCATTTTTACAAGAAAATTCCGCATCATATAGGCGTTATTCCCCATCATTTTGAACACCTGAATTCGATACGCATCTGTATCCGTTTCAAAATGGTTCGTTAGCAGCATAAACTGCTGGTCTGTGCTGTTTTCCAGAATATATTCCACATTGCCGCTTTTGTTTTCTCTCCGCCCGTTAATCTGGTATCCCTCTCTGTATAGCTCATTCTCTCCAATCACAGGCGGCTTGTCCGCGCCGTTCTGCGGCTTTTGCCTGCTCGGAGGCTCCCCTTCGGGACGAAACAGAAACGGCGGCATCTCTCCCACAAAATTGTTGTAGGTTTCATTTGCTTCGCTGCTGTAAATGCTGACCTCAACATATTTATCCCCCAGCAGCTCTCTCAGGCTTTCATCACTCAGCTCCGTATTTGTCTGCAAAAATTCCTGCACCTGCGTCATGGTCTCCTGCAATTCTCTACGCATTTCGCTCTGCTGCAAGCCGGAGATATTCAGCATCATAAAGCCACTGATAAACAGCAGGGACAGCGAAAAAATCCCCCCGTAAAGCAGCGTGATTCGCTTGGCAATCGCCATGTGCTGAATTCCCTTCAGCCACTCCTTATTCTTCCTTGACATAATATCCTACCCCTCGAATGGTCAGAATGTATTTTTTTCCAAAGGCTTCATCAATCTTCGCGCGCAGATAGCGGATATACACATCCACCACATTTGTTTCGCCAATGTAGCTATAGCCCCAGACCTCATTCAAAATCTGTTCTCTCGTTAAAACGATATTCTTATTCTGTACCAGATAGGTCAGAAGCTCATATTCCTTCTTTGTTAAATCAACCACCTTGCCATCGACCGTTACCATTCGCTTTTCCGTATCAATCTCCAAATTCTGCACCTGTAAAATCGTCTTTTTTGCAATATTACTTCCCTCGCTGTGCTTGAATGCCACGCGCATTCTTGCAAGCAGCTCCTCAATCGCGAAGGGCTTTGTCAGGTAGTCGTCCGCACCGCTGTCCAGTCCGGCAACCTTATCCATTACCTCATCCTTTGCCGTCAGCATAATGATTGGTACCTGCGAAAATTTCCGTACCCGGCGGCAGATTTCAATACCGGTCAGCCCCGGCAGCATCAGGTCAAGCAAAATCATGTCGAATTCCTGATTCGTGATCATCTCCATCCCCACTCTGCCGTCATGGCAGGTCGTTACATCGTAGCCCTCATATTTCAATTCCAGCTCCACAAAACGAGCCAGCTTTACCTCATCTTCAATCAGAAGGATTTTTTTTCGTTCCATTTTCCCACTTCCTTCAATCATATTTTTATCAGTATAACAATTCTTTTTTTGTTTGTCTTGTTTTTATTCCTTTTAGTATGCTTTTTTTCTCTTAAAGGCAGTTTCAAAATAGATTAAAATGTCATTAAAATATAAAAATCACAGGTGAATCTTCGGAATCTTTCCTCTCTGCGGTTGCAGAGAAAAAGCTTTTTCGCTATAATATTATCCGAACCATAAAAAAGAATCTAGGAGGTATTTAAAATATGAAAAAGAAGCTAGCTCTGCTTTTGGCAGCCCTTTTGCTCTTTGGCTCCGCCGCCTGCGGCAAAACCGATACTGCCGACGATACCCAACAAGAAATTCAGACAGAATTTAACCTGCCGAAATGCGGCCTTTCCTACACTATCCCCGATGAATGGGTAGAAATGGAAAATACAAACCTCATCCCCGCGTCCTATGTCAAGGTGAACGGCGATATCTATGCAAAAATTCAGTATAACTATGCGCCTGATGAAAATATGGAGCCGCTGAATGATGCCGAATCCACCATTGCTGTGGAAGAACTGATGACCCCTATCGTGGAAATGCTCGTTGTGCGAACAGAAAATCTGGAAACAGATGAAGTAAAAGAGGAAATGGACTTTTTCAAGAGTGTGGAAAAAATCGGTGTAAAGGGTGATTTCCAATTCTTCTTCCTGACCGATTATGCCGACGGCATCGACCACTTCTCCGCAGAAGCACAGGCAACCTTCCGCGAATTGGAAAGCTATCTGCCGGAATTGCGCGAAAGTATTGAAATTTCCCTGCCGGATGAGGAAGCGGTGCTGGATGAAGCAGAGGAAAACAGCAAATATCTCAACTTCATTTCCAATACCCTTGATGGCGACCCTGTCACCTCCGCTGTTTTCTATGATTACGATATGACGGTGGTAAACTTCTGGGCAAGCTACTGCGAGGAGGACAACATCAATGAACTGGATACCCTGCAAAGCTTCTACAAGGATTTGCAGAAAAAGCATCCAAACGTAAACTTCGTGCAGGTTGTCATTGACACTCCCGGGCAGAAGGCAGAAAAAATCGCAACCGATGCGTATAAAAAAGCAGACGTTACCTTCACAGGCATCATGCCGGACCAAAGCCTTGCCACTTGGATTACGGATAATCTGGATGGTCTGCCGACCACCATCTTTGTAGACCAGGAAGGAAATATGGTGGGAAAGGCATATGCGGGAGCGAGAAATAAAGAAGAATGGGCGCAGATCATTGAG
>OHAT01000464.1_pt1 | contig 41540 bp, 28 predicted proteins | sample 1577141 | NCBI WGS metagenome assembly OHAT01 (sample SAMEA3541578, study PRJEB24748) | human gut metagenome | biome: human gut; feature: human-associated habitat; material: faeces | place: China | collected 2012 | reverse complement strand
GCAAGGCGGGGCCGAGGCCGCCTCGATCAATTTGCGAAAGAATCTTGACGGTACCGAAACAGATATCTTATAGTGAATAAACGAAGGCAAAACTGAACAATTGTCAAGAGAATTGAGAGCTCGCTACAAAACTGTCGGTTTTTGTTGCTTAGATGTTTAAACAATCATTAGAATAATATTACTGAGCGTGCGCAATTACAGGTTGCGCAGATACGTTTGATAGTGAAAGAGCAAGATCGCGGTCTCTTGGGGAGGAGACATCGATGAAAGCAAATTCAGACAAATCTAAGCAAAGTAATAAAGCGACGCGTCATGTAGTGGCAGGCGTTTTGTGCGGAGCCTCCGTTTTGAGCCTGGTACTGTCGCTCGTCATGCCTCCGATCTCGCAGGCCATTGCCAACGATGCCCAGACGGTTTCTGCCGAGGAAACTGTGACGGAGGATTCCTCAAGTGAGTCTGCTGGTGTAGACAACGCTGCCGATGAGGATACCGAAAACCAGATTAGCGACGACGGTGAGGGTGGCGAGACTGGCTCTTCAAATGGCGATGAGCAGGCTCAGCCTGAAGGTAAGCTGCAGGCCGAAGATGGCGAGTTGTCGGATGGCAATGCCGTAATGCCGGAAGGCGGGCAGACTGAAACGACATCCACTGAAATACGAACAGCTGACGAGTTGAAAAACCTGGCGAATGTAAGTGGTGCGGCTAGCTTCAAGCTTATGAATGATATTGAGACCAGCGGGACAATTCAGCTCAATAATAGCGTCAGTAATATCACACTGGACCTAAACGGCTGCAAGATTAAGCATAAGAGTCCAAATCAGCCTCTGTTCAATATCACCGGCGGTGCGACGCTGACCGTCAAGGACGGCCAGCAAGCTGCCGCAACAGAGATCACGGCTAATCAAGAAAACAAATGCGGCAATCTCGCTTCAATGGAATACGGCGATTCTAACATCCCGACCAAGCTTACCTATTACGTAACAGAATCGGTCGCAAGCGGAACCGTTACAAACGAAACTCTTAAAGCGTATGAGGCTGGTATCAAGGGTGCCATTGTGGCTTGCAGCGATACCAAAGCTACTGGGTTAAAGCTCGTCAACCTTTTCAATGGCGGCCACTTTAATCTTGAAAGCGGCGTGCTCACGCAAAAGAAAGATGGCCAAATCGGCAACCTCATCTATGCCGAGGGCGGCTCTACCGTCAACATGAGCGGCGGATACGTTTGCGGCGCTTCTGGCTCGGGTGCCGGCGCGGGCATTATGGTATCCAACGAGAGCGGCGGCGCCTCGACCCTTAATCTGACTGGCGGCGTAATTGCCGGCAACAGCGCTTATAGTGGCGGTGGTGTGTATGCCAAAGCTTCCACGGTCACCATAACTAATGGCGTAATCTCCGGTAACAGCACGCTTGAGTCTGTTGGTTTTGGCGGGGGCATCATGGCCGAATATGGCGGCAAGGTTACTGTTTCTGGCGGCTACATCACTAACAATAAATATGCCAAGTTCTGCGGCAAGAATGGAGATGGCTGCCACGGTGGAGCTGGACTTGCTGCCAGAAATGGTACTCATGTCACCATTTCTGGTGGCCAGATTACTGGCAATTATTCTGAGGAAGCTGGCGGTGGCGTTTATGTTACCGATGTTGATCGACAAGGGTGGTCTCGCAAGGATACGGCATGGCTCAGAATTACGGGGGGAACTATTGCCTCTAACGTGAGCTTCCGCTCTGAGGGTGCTGGCATTCGCGTGGGCCAGATGGTTGACGCAATGATAAATGGAACGTCAAATACTAATCCAGTCTACATTACTAATAACCACTGCATGTCTCGCTTTGACTGGGGCGGAGGCGGCATCTTCGTCCAGGGCGATTCGAACACTGCATCTAATGCGGGTAGGCTATTTGTCTATAACTCCTATATAAGCAGTAATGAGGCCGGTGGCTATGGTGGTGGCGTTGCAGTTTGCCCGACGGGTAAGACCTTGGTGACGAATACCGATGGCACGGCGATTTTCGGTAATACTTCTGCCGGAAGCGAAGAAAACTATAAAAGTTATGACGATGGCAACGACGGCATCCCCCACCTATCTGGTGGCGGACACGGTAAAAACCAAGATTTTAAGGCGTATAGCAGCGCTGCATTTCGCGATAACGGTCATACGGACTTCTTCCTTGCGGCAGAAGGGCACAGCAAGCCAATTGCGGCGGTGATTGGCAAGATGCTTGGCGGCGGTGACGCCCAATACAAGGGAAGCAAAGAACTTAAGGATGCCATTACTATCCCCGCCAACGGTGGCGTGCAGGTTTATAACAGCATCGGTTTGAGCTCGGGAGTTCAAGCTGGAGACCCCGCTGCAACTACTGCGCAGAGTAAAGCGACAACGTTCATCACCGGCAATTACTCTTGGAACCATGGTGGCGGCATCATGTCGAATGGTGACCTGTACTTGGGTCAGCCAGCGGATATGTATGTCTATCCGAGCCTTAAGCTGAAGGCAACCAAGGCACTAATTAAACTAATTAATTCACAGACCAAAGAGCAGATGGACCTCGCCGAGAATCAGTTTACGTTTAAGGTCTACCGCAAGAATTCATCCGATCCTTTGACTAGTACGACATTCAACCGTGACGTTTGCACCGAGGTTGGAACTGCAAAAAATGATGCAAACGGCAACATCACGTTTGACCTAGGTGAACAGTTCGCAACGGGTGGTGCCGGTGACCAAATTACGTACTACTTGGTCGAAGATCCTGGCAATGATTCCGGTATTACGTACGACTCCAACGTGTATGAGATTGTGGTAACGGCCAAAGATAACTCGACCGTGCTCATGACTGTTCCGAAAAAGGACAACCCGAACGAACAGATACAACTCAACATTCATAACTACACGATTGATAACGTCAGTGTGACAAAGCGCGAATTCGATAAGTTGTCTGGAAAATGGAACAACGTAAAGGCGTGGAACAACGTGCGGCAGGACGAAGGCTATTATCCAATTGCCTGTGACGATGGCTTAGCGACTTTTACCAACAAGTACACTCCGTACACCTCCAGCGGCTCCTGGACCCCTAAGGCGACTAAGGTCGTTGAGGGTGGCGAGATGAAGAAGTTCACGCTCGAGTTTGCGGATAACGATAAGTTCGATAATGCCAAGACGGTTACGACCGACCCCGACGGCGAGATTGTCACCACTGCCGACGGAGACAAGTCCCAACCCCTGAGCTTCGTCGATAAGATTACGTACACACTTGCCGATCTCGCCAAGGGTACGGATCCCACGGGCCGCGGTGCAAGCAAGACCTTCACGTACTATGTGCGCGAGAAAGACAACAGTTCGTTGTTCTCGCACTACAAGTTCGACAAGTCGGTCTACAAGATCACGGTTAAGGCAACTGATCAGTCTGATAAGACGATTAAGTGCGAAGTGACCTACGCCAAGATCGTGGATGCCGATGGCATTGAAATCCCCGCAAATAAGCAGATTCCGTATGAATATGGCGAGGACAGCAACGTTGGCCAAAGCCTTCCCACCTTCACCAACACCTACTCAACCTCTTTGCCCCTTTCTGGTATGTCGGGCGTCACTCTGACGTACCTTGCCGGCGCGGCGGTGCTTTGCGCTGCTGCGGTCTGGATGCACATTCGTCGCAAGGCGAATGCGAAGGGAGGTGAGCGTCGTGAATAAGAAAGTTTGCTCCTTCCCGATCTTGTTTGCGCTGCTTGCCCTCCTGATCGGCATCTGCGCGGTTGTGTTCCCCGCATCCGCGCAGGCCGCGCCGACCTCGACCGGTTCCATCACGGTGAGCGGCACCGTGGCGAGCAGCTACGACGCCTACCAGATCTTTGACGCCAACGTCGTCGACGGCGACAGCGACGCCAAGACCTTCACCGACCTTGCCTGGGCAAGCGACGCCGTGCGCGACGCCGTCCTGCCCGTGCTGCACAGTGCCGGCATGCCCAATTCCCAGACCACCGCGCAGGAAGCTGCCGAGTGGCTCAACACCGATTCCCACCTTACGAGCGCGCTGAGCGCACGGCTCGCTCGTTCTCTCCAGAGCTCTGGCGCCGTGCCCGTGGCCCTTAACGCGGGCACGGCAGCCGAGCTGCCCTGCGGCTACTGGCTCATCGTTGCCGACGACGACGCCATCGCCCAGGGCGAGGCCGGCACCGCGCCGATCATGGCCCTGGTCGGCGGCAGCGCCGTCACCGTCAAGCCCAAGGCCGCGACGCCCAAGGTCGCCAAGCATGTGCTGGAGGACAGCACCGCCGCCTGGCAGAAGGCCGCCGACGCCACGGTCGCCGACGACCTGTACTGGCGCCTCTCTGTCACGGTCCCGGCGGGGCTCGCGGCCTACGACACCTATACGGTGCAGTTCGTCGACACCATGAGCGCGGGACTTAACCCCTCCAAGGTCACCGCGAGCATGCGCGTGTACGTGGCGGCGGGCGCGGACGGCGGCTTCGACGCCGTCTCAACCGGTAAGGACGGCCGCGTCGGCGCCGAGCCCGCGAAGGGCTGGACCGACATCACGGCCCAGTGCGCCACCAAGGTAGCGGCCGACGGCAAGACCTTCACCGTGCGCACCGGCGACCTCATCGCCGCGCTCGGCGGGGTCGACGCCTTTGCCGCGGGCGCCCGTGTGGTCGCCGTGTACAATGCGCCGCTCAACAGCGCGTGCAACCACGGCATCGCGAAGGGCAACCCCAACGAGGTCTACCTGCGCTACCCGCGCTCTCCCTTTGCCGACCAGTCCGGCGATGCCGGCTTCACCCGCTCGCCGAGCGACGACGCGTGCGCCTACACTTGGGATCTCGCGCTCACCAAGCGCGGCAGCGACGGCGACAAGCCGCTTGCTGGGGCGGTCCTGAGCATCGCCGACGACCGCGGCCGCACACTGGCGGCCGACGGCACGTGGGATGCGGAGGGCAAAGCCACCGTGACCACGGGCGAGGACGGCCGCGTAACCGTCTCGGGCGTGGACTCGGGCAAGCTGGAGATCCGCGAGCTCAAGGCGCCCAAGGGCTACATCGCCTTCGAGGGCACGCGATCCGTGACGGTCAAGGCCGAGGGCCTGGACGTCGACCAGGTGGCCGCCGCCAAGCCCAAGCTCGCCATCACGGCCGAGTCGCCCCTGCGCGCCGACAGCGCGGATGGGTCGACGGGCAGCCTGGAGGCGTCGCTCATCAACTCGCCCGCCGGCACGCCCCCTAGCATCTTCACCGGAGGCTTTATGCCCTCGACTGGCGATATGGCAATGTTCACCGCGGCCGCCGTTGCGGTCGTCGGAGCCGCGCTCATCGTGGTCGCGCTCCTGGTCAAGCGGGGAGGTGGCAGCCATAAAGAGTAGCTGGCAGCCCCACAGAGAGCGGGGCGAGACGTAGCGAAGCAGATGCTAAGACACAGACAGACAGATTTAGATCAAATGGACTTCAAGCAGAAAGCAGAGGAAAAGAAGATGAGCATGAGCAAGAACATCGCACGCCTGGCAGTAACCGCAGGCCTCACAGCGGCGTTGAGCTTCGGCGGCGTCATGGCCCCGGTCACGATGGCGTTTGCTGATGGTACGCCTGTGGCTACGACGATTGGCAATGTGACGATCAAAGATGACGACTACACGGGTACGACCTTTAAGGGCATCAAGATTTTCTCCGCTACGGTTACGCAGGATCAGACAAGCCCCAATGTTTGGGATTCTACCGATGAGAAGACGCTGTCCGATATTAAGTGGGCATCGGATGAAGTGAGGGATGCCGTGACCGGGGAATTTAACTCGGACACGACGGACCCTTCTAAACCGAACAACATCAATGATGCTGCCGCCTGGGCGAAGTGGATTAAGACTAAGACCGAGGCTGAGTATGAGGCTGGCACCAACCAGACTACCAATCTGAACGTGGGAACGACGCTCGACAGGATCGCCAAAGCCCTGGAGAAAGTGACTGCAACTAACGCGACCACTGGCTGGAAAACCTCTACCGATGGTAAATTCAACGATCTGCCCGCTGGTTACTGGCTCTTTGTGACCGATCAGCCCGGTTCGACTAAGAGTACCAATAAGACCAATGGTAATGACGACGCGTTCACCTCACCGATTTTCACCATCGTCGGCGGCGCCGATGTAAATGCGGAGCCCAAGAAGAGCGTCCCTAAAGTGACCAAGGCCGTCATGGATGACAAGGGCGATAAATTTGTTACGGACGTTAATAAAACCGTTTTCACTGCTGCCAACAAAGCTGCCGACTCTGCCTCCGAGCAGCTGATTAAATATCAGCTTGCCGGTACTGTTGCAAGCAACATTAATACGTACAAGAAGTACAGCTACACTTTCACCGACGAGCTTCCCTGCACGATGGTGCCGAATCTTAATGGAAATAACCCGGTCGTTGAGGTCAAGATTGACAATTCAGTCGTAGATCCCGCCTGCTACAGTGCGACCTATGCCCCGGGGAAAAGCACGAATACGCTCACTGTTTCCTTCGAAAACCTCAAAGAAGCAAAGGATACGCATGGCACTTCCATCAACGTTGACGGTAGTTCGACAGTCTATGTGAACTATGAGGCAAAACTGGATGCTGGCAAGATTAACGCGGATATGCTCGGCAAGGCCCAGGTGAACAATGTCATGTTGACCTATTCCAACAACCCGCACACCGACGGTACTGGCACCACGGTCGAGCACCCCGCCTACGATTACACCTACGGTATCGATGTCACCAAGGTCGGTTCTAATGATGAAACAAAGGGACTCAAAGGTGTTGAGTTTACGCTGCAAGAGCAGGGTGATACTAACAAGTTTATCATGGCAAATGGTGTCAAGACGACCGATGGAGCAAAGGCTAAGCTGACAACTGATGACTCCGGCAAGATTAATGTTGTCGGTCTCGACGAGGGCACCTACGTCCTCACGGAGGTTACGCCCGCCCCTGGTTACAACAACTCCGCAGCAAACGGTGTGACCTTTACCATCAAGCGCGATCTTAACCAGAATGGCGGTGACGTTATCCCTAGTGCGGATTCTGCAATCAATGCAGCGAGTGGTGTCGTGAAGAACAATTCGGCTACCGCGTCTACCGGTAAGCTCAGCTTCACTATTGTCGACCAGAAGGGCACCGGCCTCCCGCTGACCGGTCTTAACGGCGTGACCTTCACTTGGATCGCTGGTGGCGCGGTGCTGTGCATCGGCGTGGCGCACCTCATCCGCAGCCGTAAGCAGGCTGAGGAGTCCGAGCAGGAGTAACGCTCGCTCACCCATCCCTTTGGCAGGTGGGATGTGATGGCCATGAGACTTGCGGACACTTTTCTCGTCCATCCACGTTCTTGCTTTGCCATTCTCTTTTCGGGGCAGACTCCGCACTGGAGTCTGCCCCGTTTTTTTGGGACAACGCAGCCAGCCTCCATCGTCCGATGTGGGACGTTCGTCATCGCGTTTCTTGACTCGTATGAGGTTCGGTTTAAGGTCCGTAGGCGCACGCGCGATGCGGACGGTGGAAGGCATTTGCGCCGCAACAAGCGCAAATAAGAATGCCCGGGGGTAGGATCCCGGGCATTTAACAAAACCAGAAAACTAGGCCGCCCGCGCTCCCAAACATTTACGCGGGGTGCGTCGTTTTCTATTGATATTGTATCCCGAATCGCCCCGCCGATCCGGGACATTTTGAAAACTCAAATGCTGGCTTATCCTCGACTGGACGGTGCAGTCTAGCTGCGTTGTCCGGCGCGGAAGCTCGCTAATCGGCTATTATTTGTTTAGACAACTTGAGTTGTAGAGGAGTGACTGGCGATGGTGCAGGGCGCCAAACATATGAAGAGCAATAACGCCGCGGCCAACGGTGGCTCAAGCCCTCAGCCCAAACCTCAACAAAAGCCCAAGCGCCGCCGCAAGCGACTGCCGCGTTGGGCCGATCGACTCATCACCATCGTCATCATCCTTATTGGCGTGGGCCTTATGACCTGGCCGTGGATCTTGGACCGGCTCGAGGCCTCGGGCGTGTTCAACCAGATCAGCACCGTGTCCAGCACCGTGGACGCGCTGTCTGCCGAGGAGCGCGAGCGCATCCTGCTCCAGGCGCGCTCCTTTAACGAGCAGCTGGCGGGCGAGGCCACCGAGCTCCCCGCCGACCGGATCGAGCCCTACGCTCAGCAGCTCATCTTTGACCGCGACCCCATGATGAGCTGGGTCGAGATCCCCTCCATCGACGTGAGCATGCCCATCTACCACGGCACGAGCGAAGAAGTCCTTATGGCGGGCGTCGGCCACCTGGAGGGCACGAGCCTGCCGGTGGGCGGCACCTCGACGCATTGCGTGCTCACCGCGCACTCGGGCATGCGCAACCTGAGCATGTTCGACGACATCCATTCGCTGGAACCCGGCGACCTGGTGCTGCTGCACACCATGAACAAGACGCTCGCCTATAAGATGGTGGACTCCGAGGTGGTGCTGCCCGAGGAGATGGAGTCGCTGACCATCGAGCCCGGCGCCGACAAGGTGACGCTCGTCACCTGCACGCCCTACGGCGTGAACGACCATCGCCTGCTGGTGCATTGCGTGCGCACCAAGTACAACAAGAAGGACGTTGACAAGCAAAAGTCGCTGGCCGGCCGCCACTGGGGCAAGCGCGAGTTCGCCGTGCTCATCGTGGTCGTGGCCATTGTACTGTTGCTGCTGGACATCGTGATCCACACGATCCGTAAGCGCCGCAAGGCCAAAGCCTCGGCATAAGGCATCGTTCAGAACCACCACAATGGGGACAGGCACCTTTGTGGTGGTCGGGACTTCCAAACCATCACAACATTCGATGAAAATCGCGATTTTGGCGAAAAACGTCGAATGTTGTGATGCTTTTCGTTGCGGGCGGGACGGTTTTCGTTGTGAGCAGTACGGTTTTCGCTATGGACGGTGCGGTTTCGCTGCAGAACCGCCAGCCCGCCGCCTGTCAATCGCCGCTCTCGTTACGTTTTCGCTGCATTTGGGTAAAGCGCCTGCTCCAAGCGGCGTTGCCTTGTATACTAGAGCGGTTTATCTGTTATGCGGAAGGGAGCGCCTATGGCACTCAGCGAGAAAGACGTGCGCGGCATCGCCGAGTACGCAAAGATCGCACTGACCGATGACGAGCTCACCCAGATGACGTCCTACATGAACGACGCCGTCCAGATGCTCGAGCCCGTCTTGCAATATGACTTGCCCGACGTGGAGCCCACGTTCCATCCCATCGGAAGCCTGTCCAACGTGATGGGCGACGACCTGCGCGAGCCCGAGCGCGACCTGCCGCTCGACGTCGCGCTCGAAAACGCCGGCAGCGCGCGCGACCGCTACTTCCGCGTGCCGTCCATTTTGGGAGAGGGGGAGAGCGAGTAATGGCGCAGAGCTTCGATTCCCTTACCGCCGCCCAGATCGCCGCGGGCGTTTCTGCCGGCGACTTTACCGCTACCGAGGTGGCCCAGGCCTCCCTTGCCGCCATCGAGGCGCGCGAGGGCGGGGTCCAGGCATTCCTGCAGGTGGCGCCCGAGCTTGCACTCGAGGCCGCTGCGCGCGTGGATGCCGACCGTGCCGCAGGCAAGCCGCTGCCCCCGCTTGCGGGCGTGCCGCTAGCCATCAAGGACAACATGAACCTCGTGGGCACGCGCACCACCTGCGCTTCCCGCATGCTTGGGGACTACCAGAGCGTCTACACCGCCACCTGTGTCCAGCGCATGCTCGACGCCGGCTGCCTGCCCATGGGCAAGGCCAACATGGATGAGTTTGCCTTTGGCAGCTCCACCGAGAGCTCGGCGTTCCACCGCACCAACAACCCCTGGGATACCGAACGCGTGCCCGGCGGCTCCTCGGGCGGCTCCGCTGCCGCCGTCGCCGCGGGCGAGGTCGCGCTCTCGCTGGGCTCGGACACCGGCGGCTCCATTCGCCAGCCGGCGTCGCTGTGCGGCGTGGTGGGCTTTAAGCCCACGTATGGCGCCGTGAGCCGTTACGGCGTGGTTGCCTTTGGCTCGTCGCTCGACCAGGTGGGGCCCTTTGGCCGCACGGTCGAGGATGTCGCGCTGGCCATGAACGCGCTTACCGGCGCGGGCCACGATCCGTACGACTGCACGAGCCAGGATTGCGCCGTCGACTTTACCGAGTATCTCAACGACAGCATCGAGGGCAAGCGCGTGGGCATCATCCCCGCGTTTATGGAGGCCGAGGGTCTGACGCCCGAGGTCAAGGCCGCTGTTCAGCGCGCCGCCCAGGAGCTGCAGAACCAGGGCGCCGAGCTGGTCGAGGTCGACCTGCCGCACCTAGATGCCGCCATCGCTGCCTACTACGTCATCGGTCCGGCCGAGGCGTTCTCCAACCTGGCTCGCTTTGACGGCATTCGCTACGGCTATCAGGAGGAGGGCTGCGCCAACCTGTCCGACCAGAGCTCGCTTTCGCGCGCCCACGGCTTTGGCGCCGAGGCCAAGCGCCGTCAGATGCTCGGCGCCTACCTGCTGAGCTCGGGCGTGTACGACAAGTACTACTACGCTGCGCAAAAGGCCCGCACGCTCATCACGCGGGACTACGATGCCGCGTATGCCAAGGTGGACACCATCCTCATGCCCGCCTCGCCGCGCACGGCCTTTAAGTTTGGCGAGATCAGCGACCCCACGCAGATGTACCTCTCCGACCTGTACACCATTTCGCTCAACATTTGCGGCAACGGCGGTATCTCGGTGCCGCTGGGACTGGGCGAGGACACTCAGCTGCCCGTTTCTGCCCAGCTGGTGGGACCTGCCTTTAAGGACCGTCAGCTGCTCACGTTTGCCCGCGCCCTGGAGCGCGGCTTTGCCGATGCCGCCACGGGTGCGCCCGTGCTTTCCGTCGCGCCCGATTTTGCCGGGAAGGGAGGCGAGCTGTAATGAAGGAGCTTTCCGAGGTCCTGCAGGATTGGGAGGCCGTGATTGGCCTGGAGATCCATACCGAGCTCACCGCACTCGATACCAAGATGTTCTGCAACTGCAAACTCAGCCACGATGACGAGCCCAACGCCAACGTGTGCCCGGTGTGCCTGGGCCTGCCCGGCGCCCTGCCGGTGCCCAACAAGCGCGCCATCGAGAGTATCGTCAAGGCGGGTCTGGCCACCAACTGCGAGATCCAGCGCCACTCGATGTTCTACCGCAAGCACTACTTCTATCCCGATATGGCCAAGAACTTCCAGACCACGCAGGGTCCGGTCGCCTTTGCCATGTACGGTCACCTTGATCTGGATGTGACCGGTCGCGGTGCCGCCGAGCGCCCCGAATGCGCGTTTGGCGAGGCCGAGGCCCAGAGCCTGGCGAGCGCCTCGGCCAACGCCAAGGGCTTGTCCACGTCCATGACGTCGACCATGCGCGAGGGCAACCAGCGCGCCGGCCACCTGGCCAGCTATGACGCGTCCAACTTGCAGATGCCCGAGCGTCGCGAGGACGGTTCCTACACGGTGCCCATCCGCATCCTGCGCATCCACATGGAGGAGGACGCCGCCAAGATGGTTCACGTGGGCGGCGCCGAGGGCCGCATTACCGCCGCGGCCGAGTCGCTCGTCGACTACAACCGCTGCGGCACGCCGCTGATCGAGCTCGTCACCGAGCCCGACCTGCGCACGCCCGAGGAGGCTCGCCTGTTTATGGAGAAGCTCCGCCGCATCTTTGTGACGCTGGGCATTTCGGACTGCTCCATGGAGAAGGGTTCCATGCGCTGCGATGGCAACGTGTCGCTGCGCCGCCGCGGCGAGACCAAGCTGGGTACCAAGACCGAGCTCAAGAACCTCAACTCGTTTAAGAGCCTGCATGACGGCCTTGCCTACGAGATCTGCCGTCAGGCCGAGGTGCTCGAGGAGGGCGGCATCATCTATCAGGAGACCCGCCACTGGGAGCCCAGCCGCAAGCGCACCGTGGTCATGCGTGTGAAGGAAACGGCCGACGACTATCGTCTGTTCCCCGATCCCGACTTGGCGCCGTTCGACCTGGACGACGAGTTTATCGATCGTTGCCGTGGCGAGATCCCCGAGCTGCCCGATGCCAAGCGCGCTCGTTTTGAGGCCGACTTTGGCATTAAGACGGCCGACGCCGAGCAGATTGCCGGCGACCCGGAGTTTGCCGAGTTCTTTGAGGCCGCCGCTGCCGGTATGGCTGGCAAGGAGGCCCAGACGGTCGCAAACCTGCTGGTCAACGAGATGATCGCCTACCTTAAGGGAGCGGGTGTGTCGCTCGCCGAGTCCGGCATCGCGCCGGCTCAGGTGGCAGCGCTGGCTAAGCTGCTGGCGACCGACGCCATCAGCTCCAACCAGGCGCACGAGGTCTTTGAGGCCATGGCCCAGACCGGCGACGACCCCAATAAGATCGTCGACGAGCGCGGTATGCGTCAGGTGAGCGATGCCGGCGCGCTGCAGCCGATCGTGGACGAGGTGCTGGCAAACTGTGCCGATCAGGCACAGCAGTATCGTGACGGCAACCAGAAGGTCATCGGCTTTTTGGTGGGCCAGTGCATGAAGGCGAGCCGCGGCAAGGGCAACCCGAAGCTCTTCAACGAGTTGCTGAGAACGTCGCTCTCGTAAGCGGGAACCCGGGAGCCCCGGCAGGGCGGGTGCTTCCTCAAAATTTCAAACAGTCCTGCGCAAGACGAAGGCCACATTAAGTGGCCTTCTTTGCGTGCGGAACTCATTTTGAGCAAGCACCCCGCCGCTCCGGGGGCCTTCCCCGCCCTGACGACTCGGCCTTCCGGGTCAGGTGGGCTGAATGGAATTTGGTGAATGGGCGTGCCGTTGGCGCGCCCATTTTTGTGAATGTGACAAAGGGACAGTCCCTTTGTCACATTGCAGGTGACCTTCTCTGCATGTGGAGCTCATTGGTCTGTCCCTTTGCTGGCTCCTTACTGGTGTTGGGAGCGCCAGGCGGTGGGGGTGGTGCCGGTGTGTTGCTTGAAGGCTTGGGCGAAGGCGGCCTGCTGAGGGTAGCCTAGACGCTCTGCGACCTGCGCTATCGTGAGCGAGCTATCGGCCAAAAGGTCCTGTGCTCGCTCCATACGGCGTCTGCGAATGTAGGCACCCAGGGACTCGCCGGTTTGGGCCTTAAAGGTGGCGCATAGCTTGGAGCGGCTTGTGTAGAGCCTCTCGGCTACCTCGTTGATACCCACACGTCTGCCTTTGTCGAGCGCGCGCTCAATCATTGCCGTTGCTTCTTCGGCAATGGTTATGCTGGCGCGTGTGTCTGCCGCCCGCCGCGCCTGCTTGTGGGCCGCGCGCGAACAGGCGAGCTCCGCGACCATGGTCTCCACGATGCCTTGCATATAGACGTGTCCGCCTACGGTGCGGGCGCGGTCCTCGTTAATCCGGCGCAGCGTGTGGCAGATGGCAGACGTCGCCTCCTCGTGCCATGACTCGGCAAACGCTTCAAAGACTCCTACGAACTCAGTGGGATACCGATGCTCCAGCTCGTCAAAATACCCGGGCAAAAAGAGCACCGAGCGCGAGTGATAAAGCTGCCCTGCAAACAGCGGACTTAGCTCCTCGCCGCAGCTATCTTGGATAAAGCTGCACACCGCGCTGTTCGGCCACGGTCCATGCAGGGGTTTAAGGTTCGCAGGCGTTATGCCGGCTTCGGGCATGCACATGAGCGTGGGCGCGCTGACCTCGCTCACGCACGCGTACGGTTCGGGTGTGTATTCGGCCAGGTACATATCGTGCGTCGGGGTAATGTAATGCTCCATGACGATGCAGGCAGGGGAGAGGGGCATGATCCATGCGCGTCCGTGCGCCCGATCGTTTGCCACCTCGCCGGTAAAGACGGCGCCCTTGCCGGTAAGCTCCAGGCCAAACTGCTCAAACTGCGGTGCATAGAGCTCGGTTATGTCGGTCGCTGCCCGCCGTATTTGCAAAAGCGTCCCTTTCCTTTGCAGAAACGTCCACGCCTGGCTCGATTGTGAGCCATGGCTAACACATCAATGATAAGTTCATTACGGTTAACTCTCAAGCCGTTAGAAAGGAATCTCATGGCAAAGGGATCAAAAAAGGAAGGCGGCGGTATCGGCGAGCTGCTTGCATATGCCGGCGACCGTAAATTCCTAACATATTTGGGCATGGCCCTCTCGGCGCTCTCGCAGCTGCTGAGCTTTGGCCCGTACGTGTGCATTTGGCTTGTCGCGCGCGATCTGATCGCCGTGGCACCTAACTGGAGCGAAGCCTGCGGCATCGCGACGTATGGCTGGTGGGCCGTGGGGTTTGCGCTGGCAAGCATCGTGGTCTATTTCGTGGGGCTCATGTGCACGCACCTGTCTGCGTTTCGCTGCGCGTCCAATATTCGCAAGACTACGAGCGAGCACCTGCTTAAGCTGCCGCTTGGCTACTTTAACACACACGCCACCGGTGAGCTGCGCCGTATCGTAGACGGATGCGCCGCTTCCACAGAGACTTTGCTCGCACACATGCTGCCCGATATCGCAGGCGCCGCCGCCATGGTCGTGGGCTTGCTCGTGCTGCTTTTCGCCCTCGATTGGCGCTTGGGCGCGGCATGCTTAATCTCGGTCGTCGTTTCGTTTTGCGCCATGGCCACCATGATGAGCGGCAAGGGCGCCGAGTTTATGAAGGCCTACATGGGCGCGCTGGTCAAGATGAACAAGACCGGCACCGAATACGTGCGCGGCATCCCCGTGGTCAAGGTGTTCCAGCAGACGGTCTACTCCTTTAAGGCGTTCCACGACGCGATCGCCGAATACGCCGACATGGCGCAAAACTATGCGGGCACGTTCTGCCGAGGCCCGCAGGTGCTCAACCTTACCGCGCTCAATGGTCTTGTGACATTCCTGTTGCCCGTGGCGTTGCTGTTGGCGCCGGGCGAGACGGACTTCGCGCATTTTATGGCCAACTTCACGTTTTACGCGATATTTTCGGCCGTGGTACCAACGGCCATGACCAAGCTCATGTTTGTGGGCGAGGCCTCTCAGATGAGTGCCGATTCGCTGGCTCGCATTCGAAGCGTCATGGATTCCAAGCAGCTCTCCGTGCCTGCCCAGCCCAAGCACCCCGCCGGCGGCGACGTGCGATTTGAGGACGTGAGCTTTACCTACGAGGGTGCCGAGGCACCTGCCGTCAACCATGTGAGCTTTAGCGTTTCTGCAGGTAGCACCCTCGCGTTGGTGGGTCCCTCTGGCGGCGGTAAGTCAACCTGTGCCAGTCTGATCCCGCGTTTTTGGGATGTTTCCGCAGGTCGTGTGCTCGTAGGCGGTGTAGACGTTCGCGACATGGATCCGCACGAGCTTATGGACCAGGTCGCCTTTGTGTTTCAGACCAACCAGCTGTTCCGGCAAACACTTGCCGATAACGTGCGTGCCTCCAAGCCTACAGCTACTGACGACGAAGTGCGCGCGGCCCTCTCCGCGGCCCAGTGCGACGATATCGTGGCCAAGCTCCCGCAGGGCATCGACACCATGCTCGGCGCCGGCGGGGCGTACCTTTCGGGCGGCGAGGTCCAGCGCGTGGCACTCGCCCGCGCAATCCTTAAGGACGCGCCCATCGTGGTGCTCGATGAGGCCACAGCGTTTGCCGACCCCGAGAACGAGGCGCTCATCCAGCGTGCCTTTAGCAAACTGGCGGCGGGTCGCACAGTCATTATGATCGCGCACCGGCTTTCGACCGTGGTGGGGGCCGACAAGATCGTGGTGCTCAACCAAGGTAGCGTGCAGGAGACTGGCACCCATGCCGAGTTGCTGTCCCAAGAGGGTCTGTATGCCAAGATGTGGGCCGAATACGAACAGGCCGCGAGCTGGAAGATCACTGCTGCCGCGGATGCCGCCGTCACGAAGGGAGGCGAGGCCTAAATGTTCGCCTCATTCCAAAAGAAGTATTTCCTATCCGATAAAGGCGTCGCCGGCGTAAAACGCGGCATTTTCTGGACCGCGCTCACCAATCTCATTACCATGGCCGGCATGGGCTTATTGTTCCTGGTCATGGCCGGTTTTGTCGAACATCTCGCCACCGGTGCCGACCTGCCGGATGCCCTGCCGATTGTGGGCGGCCTCCTGGTCTTTTTCGTGTTGCTCTTTGCCTCTAACTGGCAGCAGTATTACTACACCTACTGCATCTTTTACGAGGAGTGCGGCAAGCAGCGTATGGAGATCGCCGAGCGCTTGCGCAAGCTGCCGCTGTCGTTTTTTGGCCGTCGTGATCTGGCCGATTTAACCGAGACCATTATGGGCGACGTCCAGGCCATGGAGCACGCCTACAGCCACGTGCTGGGAGAGCTTTGGGGTGCCATCATCGCAAGCGTCATTGTGTTCGTGGCGTCGCTGTTCTTTTGCTGGCAGCTGGCGATTGCGGCGTTTTGGAGCGTTCCCGTGGCCTTTGCCGTGCTGTATCTGACGCGCGGCCCCATGATCCCGGTGTTCGACCATGTGCGTGCCGAGAAGGTCAAGGTTACCGAGGCGATCCAGGAGACGCTCGACTGCGTGCGCGAGATCCGCGCCACCAACCAGGAGGCTCATTATCTTGAGGGGCTCAACGCCGTGATCGATGCCGAGGAGCGCGAGACCACCAAGGGCGAGCTCGCCAATGGGCTTTTGGTCAACTCCGCCTTTGCCATCCTGCGCCTGGGGATTGCCACCACGTTGGTCACGGGCGCTGCGATGGTCGCCTCCGGCCAGGTCGACTTTTTGATGATGTTTGCCTTCCTGCTTATGGTGAGCCGCATCTATGCGCCCTTTGATCAGGCACTGATGCTGATGTCCGAGCTGTTTGCCGCCGAGTCGTCGGCCAAGCGCATGCGTTCCATCATGGAAGAGCCCGTGGCGCGGGGCAGCGAGCAGTTTGAGCCCGTAGGCCACGATGTGGTGTTCAATCACGTGGCATTTGGCTATGGTGCGGGCGAGGACGGCCGCGCCGGCGAGAAAGTTCTTACCGATGTGAGCTTTACCGCCAAGGAAGGCGAGGTCACGGCACTGGTCGGTCCTTCGGGCTCCGGTAAGTCTACGGTGAGCCGCCTGGCCGCGCGCTTTTGGGATGCCACCGCGGGCACGGTCACCGTGGGCGGCGTGGATGTTGCGAGCGTGGATCCCGAGGTGCTGCTGCGCGACTACGCCATTGTGTTCCAAGACGTGCTACTCTTTGACGACACGGTGATGGGAAACATCCGCCTCGGGCGTCGTGGCGCCACCGATGAGCAAGTGCTTGCGGCTGCGCGTGCCGCCAACTGCGACGAGTTTGTGAGCCGCATGCCGCAGGGCTACAACACCATGATCGGCGAGAACGGCTCCAAGCTGTCCGGCGGCGAGCGCCAGCGCATCTCCATCGCCCGTGCGCTGCTCAAAGATGCGCCGATCGTGCTGTTGGACGAGGCGACGGCGAGCTTGGATGTGGAGAACGAGACCGTGGTTCAGCAGGCGCTCTCCCGTCTGCTTGCAGGTAAGACGGTTATCGTTATTGCCCACCGTATGCGTACGGTGGAAAATGCCGACAAAATCGTTGTACTCATGGATGGTGTGGTTGCCGAGCAGGGCACTCCGGCGCAGCTCAAGGCGGCAGGTGGAGAATTCGCCCGCATGGTGGCGCTGCAAAAGGAAGCAGCTACCTGGCAGTTGTAAGAAGGGGCAAAGGGACAGTCCCTTTGTCACATTGACAATCGGTTACTCCGCATCGTTAATTTTCAAAAGGTTAGCCATGGCTGACCTAGATAGTTAGATAAAATTGAGATATTTCAAAAGCGTGCTCGAGCAAACTTGTTTACTCGGGTGCTGAGGCACCATGCCGCGTCCAATGCGGCAAAAGGGAGAGACATCATGAAGAAGTCCACGTTCAACACCCTGCTTGTTGGTGGCGGTTTTCTGCTTGGTACGGCTGGCATCAAGCTGCTCACCAGCGCTCCGGTAAAGAACGCCTGCGTGCAGGGTATCGCGTGCGGCATGCGCATCAAGAACGGCTACCAGGACATGGTCGAGCAGGCCAAGGCTAATGTCGACGACATGGTTGCCGAGGCGGCCTACATCACCCAGAGCGAGGCCGCTGCTGACGAGGCAGCAGAGTAACGCTCCCAGGCACAAACTATGAGATTCTCGATTATCAGCGAGATCCCCGGCAGGACCCGTCTTCAATTGGCGGGTCCTGTGCCAGAGAGCGATCTCGATGCACTTCTTAAGCTCAGCGGCGATATCGACGGCGTGCACAAGGTGCGCGTATATGGCCGTATTGGCCAGATGGCGCTCGAATACGACGAGCCACGTCGCGCGAGCGTGCTCGACGCCTTGGGCGCACTCGATGCTCAAGCTATCGCCGATGCCAAGTCGGGCTATGTGATGCAGCTTGAGCCGCGCAAGCACAAACTCGTTATGGACCTGGCGACACTCGTCGGCGCCCACTACGCGCGCCGCTGGTTCTTGCCCACGCCCCTGCGTGCGGTGTTTGTCGTGGCCGGTTACATGGCCTTTTTGCGTGCCGCCCTCCGTGAGCTCGCGCAGCCGCGCCTGACCGTTCCCGTGCTCGACGCTTCGGCCATCGGCATTTCGTTCGTCAAGCGTGATGTCGACACCGCGGGCCAGACAATGTTCCTGCTCAACGTGGGCGAGCTGCTCGAGGACTACACCCGCGCCATGAGCGAAAACGAGCTCATCAACTCGCTGCTCGATGTACCCGACAAGGCGCAAAAGGTTGTCGGCGACACCGAGGTAAGCGTTGCTGCGACCGAGCTCGAGCCCGGCGATCTGGTCGCCGTGCGCACTGGCATGTCCATTTGCATCGACGGTGTCGTCGAGCGGGGGAGCGCTATGGTCAACCAGGCGACCCTGACCGGCGAGCCGCTGGCCGTTGAGCGCAGCGTGGGCGACGACGTGTTCGCCGGCACCGTCGTGGAGGACGGCAGCGTCTTGGTGCGTGTGCGCGCCAATACGGCGCAAACCAAACTGCGCTCAATTGTCTCGCTCGTGCAGACGGCCGACTCGCTCAAGTCCGAGGGCCAGTCGCATATGGAGGACCTTGCCAACAAGATCGTCCCGTGGAACTTCCTGCTCGCGGGCCTGGTTGCGCTTACCACCCGCAGCCTCATCAAGACCTCGGCGGCGCTGATGGTCGACTACTCGTGTGCACTCAAGCTCACGGGTTCCGTTGCCGTCATGACCGCTATGAGCGATGCTGCCAAGATGGGCGTCATGGTCAAGGGCGCGAAGTACTTTGAGTCGTTTGCCAAGGCCGACACCATTGTGTTTGATAAGACTGGCACGCTTACCGAGGCGCAGCCGCGCCTGGCTTGCGTGCTCACCACCGATGGCTGGAGCGAGGACGAGGTCCTGCGTCTTTCCGCTTGCTTGGAGGAGCATTTCCCGCATCCGGTGGCGCGTGCCGTGGTCAACGCCGCCCGCGAACGCGGGCTTGAGCACCGCGAGCGCCATGCCGCGGTCGAGTACATCGTGGCGCACGGCATCGCTTCGTCCATCGAGGGGCGTCGCGCCATTATCGGTTCGGCGCACTTTGTATTTGAGGACGAGGGTGCGCAGCTCGAGTCCGACATCAAGGAGCAAATCGAGCTCCAGATGCAAGGCCTGTCGCCGCTGTATCTGGCGGTCGACGGCAAGGTCGTCGGCGTGCTCGGCATCGAGGATCCGCTCAAGCCCGGCGTCCGTGAGGCCATCGCCGACCTACATGCGCTGGGCGTCAAGCATGTCGTTATGCTCACGGGCGATTCCGAGCGCACGGCCGAGCGCATTGCGCGCGAGGCGGGTGTCGACGAGTTTAAGGCCGAGCTGCTGCCCGAGGACAAGTACGCCTATGTGGAGCGCATTAAGGGTGAGGGGCGCCACGTTGCCATGGTGGGCGACGGCGTCAACGATTCGCCGGCACTCGGTTTGGCCGACGTGGGGCTGGCAATGGGTGGCGGAAGCGACATCGCCAAGGAGGTCGCCGATATCATCCTGACCGACACGGATCTGGCCGCGATCGTGCGTTTGCGCCGCATGAGCCAGGGCCTCATTGATCGTCTGACGAGCTCCTACTCTAAGGTGATGCTCACCAACTCGGCGCTGTTGGCATTGGGTATTACCGGCGCGATTACCCCGCAGACGTCGTCACTGCTGCACAACGGCTCGACGATTGCCTACAGCCTGAGCAACGCGAAGGCTTACCTGCGTTAGCAGACGTGTTCGCCCACGTTATCTGGCCTGCGCCCAGACGGCATCGGTGTCGTCCGGGCGCAGGTCTTTTGCATTTGGATGCCAACGTATGGGTTGATTCGTTTTGCGTCGACCATGCCGAGTCGCTTGCCGCGCGTGCGTTTATTGGGCAGGCGACGGAGGCGGGGGCATTGCTGTTCTTTCCGGTGCACATCGCCAAGGACGTACTGTATGTTGTACAGCACGAACTGAAGCGCAGCGTTCTTGCCAGCGGGGGAGCGCTCGGCGAGGCTTCTGCCCGCGCGATTGGCGATGCGGCGCTGGCGTTTGTTCGGAACATGACCGAAAACGCCACGGCCGTGGGTGCAGATGCGTCGGACCTTTGGCTGGCCGACAAATACTTAGCGCTCCATCGCGATTACGAGGACAACTTGGTACTCGCCGCATGCAAACGCGCCCAGGTCGATTACTTGGTGACCAACGATCGAAAACTGCTCGAACATGCCGATCTTGCAGCAAAGACACCTCGTCAAATGATGCCGATTCTTGCCTTGGCCGAATGCGGCGGCGCGGCAATCGGTTGACGCGAACTGTTTGCGGGCCTCTTGGACGACGATGCGCCAAGGGGCCCGCGTCTGCTATTTACAAAAGCTCGGCCTTGATGGCGGGACTTTCTGCGAGCTGCTCGGCTGCCTTTTCGTCGGAGCTGTCGAGTGCTGCCAGACTGCGGTAGACCCACTCGTTGACCTGGGTGTTCTTGACGCCTGCGGTCTGCATAAGGGTGCCTACCTCGCGGATTGCTGCGAACAGATCGGCCTTGGGACCCGCGAGCTCGACCTCGATACCGTGGTAGGCGGCCACGCCGCGGTTCTCACTCACGTGGTCGATAAAGCCCTCGACGGTCTCAAGCTGCTGGGCGAGAGCTGCATCATCGTCAACGTCCAGCGCGACGAGTGCGTTCGATACCGTGAGGGCGGGATGTCCGCAGGGGACAAAGCCCTCGATGACATCCATAGCTTCGGTAATGGTTGAGCCCAGGCCTGCGAGGGCATCGACGAGTTGCTGCTTGGTATCCATAACGGTCCTTTCGACGGGTCAATTTTGCTTGGCGAAAATATACGTGACGCGATCGGTAACAAAAGTGCGAAGTGCGGCGCACATTGGGGTCTTCACAGCTCGTGCATAGAACAGCTGTCCGCTTTCAGAACGTGGTAAGATAACACTCCACAAGCGGGGCTCGCCCCGTATGTTCCTTGAAAAGTCGACGGTTATCGGGTGTTTGCAGGCCCGATACCATCCAGACTTTCCCGACATTCGGGGGCGACTGGTTTCGACACGATAGCTCTGAGAGAGGAAGCAAGCCGAGGTCTCCTCGCCTCGTTAAACAGGGGTACCGTCAAATTGAATTGACAACAACTCTTCTTTTGAGCCTATGGCTCTCGCTGCTTAATTTATAGCGGCGCGTCAACCCGGTGATTTCCCCGACACCGGCGCGACGTCATCTTAGGGGAATGCTCCTGCGCACGTAATCGGTATGGCGCGGGCTAAGACCGAACCGGTTAGGACGTCGCGAGCGTGTCGCTGCGCGCAAGGCGTCCGAGACTAAACCAGCGACTGAGCTTGGAGATGCCAATCAGGGGGCTTTCGTGGACCGGAGTTCGATTCTCCGCGCCTCCACCATAAGTAACAGGCAGGTAGATATTCGTATCTACCTGTCTTTTTATTTCTAGTCCGTACCGCGGAGAATCGAACTCTGTGCAGGGCGCGGGCGTTAAGCAAACGCGAAGCGTTTGTAGCCCGCGGGCGAGGGCGGCGGCAGCCGGCCGAAGCCGGTGCAGCAAATACGCGGATTCTTCGCGCAAAGCTTCAGCCCAATATAGATGCGATGTTTATCGAATTTCAGCTGGCCTCGCCCAGCATCAACGGATCCCCCGTACCGCGGAGAATCGAACTCTATGCAGGGCGCGGGCGTAAAGAAAACGCCTCAGTGACGCAGAGTGGGACGCGTTTTCCCAATGACTGCCCAGGCGGAAACCGCATCCCGGAATCTAAGCTCGGAATGGGATACATTTTCCGGATGACGCCTCAAGTGGAAGCTGCGACCCGGAATCGAGCCGTAGAGTGGGACATGCTTTCCCCATGGCAACCCAGGCGGAAAGCGCATCCCGGAATCGCCCCTCAGAACGGGACGTGCTTTCCGCCAGCCGCCCCCTCAACTCCAAAACCCATGCGCCCTCCATTCCAAAACTGGGTAGAAGAAAGCCAAAACGCAATCGCAGGAGGTCAATATGACTGCAGAAGATAAGGCAAAGAACGCCGGCAAGGTCGCGCTCGTCTTGGAGGGTGGCAGTTTTCGTGGGCAGTTTACCGCCGGCGTGCTCGACGTTCTCATGGAGGCCGGTGTCGAAATTCCGGCGGTGTACGGCGTTTCGGCCGGTGCGCTCAACGGCGTCAACTACAAGTCGCACCAGATCGGTCGCGTCAATCGCATCAACCTGACCTTCTGCAATGACAACCGCTACATGGGTGCCGCATCCTTCGCATCCACGGGCTCCATCGTGGGTTACGACTTTATCTTCAACGATATCCAGGACCGCCTGGATCCCTTTGATAACGAGACGTTCGACGCCAGCCCTATCGAGATGTACGCCGTCGCGACGGACATGCTGTTTGGAACCGCTGCCTACCTGCCGGTCAAAAGCGCCGTGCTCGACCTCGATGCCGTGCGTGCCTCGACGTCGCTGCCGCTGGTGACGCCGCCGGTCGAGATCGACGGGCACAAATACGTCGACGGCGGCGTAGCCGATTCGGTCCCCATCGAGCACGTGCTGGAGGAGGCGGGCTTCGATCGCGCGGTTGTCATTGTCACGCAGGACCGCTCGTACGAGAAAAAGCCCTACGAGTTTATGCCTGCCGCGCGCGCCCGCTATGTCGACTACCCCTATCTGCTCGAGGCTATCGAGACGCGCCACGACCGCTATAACCTCCAGCGCATGCACCTGTGGAAGTATGAGCGCGAGGGCCGCGCGCTGGTCATTGCTCCGCAAAAGCCGGTCGAGGTCGGCCATGTCGAGCACGATCCGGCAAAGCTTTTGGACCTGTATATCCAGGGCCGTCAGGAGGCAAAGCGCTTGCTGGGAGATATCGAGGCGTTTGTCGAGCGTCAACGCTGCGACATCACGGCTCGTGGATGACATGTGCAGAAACTCTGGTCGGAGCCAAAATACCTGTTGACTCGTACGGCGAGCGGGGTAATATGGACGGGTTACTTGCAGAGCCCCGTGAATCTCTGTAACAACACGTACTGTACATGGAGGAGTCTAAGTGATTTCGAAATCGACTCACTACGCCAAGCAGGGCGAGGTCCAGCGCAACTGGGTTCTCGTCGACGCCGATGGTGCTGTCCTGGGCCGTCTTGCCACCCAGATCGCAATGATCCTGCGCGGTAAGAACAAGCCCCAGTTCACGCCCAACAGCGACTGCGGCGACTTCGTTGTCGTCATCAACGCCGATAAGGTCCAGCTTACCGGTAACAAGGCCGACACGAAGACCTATTATCGCCACAGCGGCTACAACGGCGGCCTCAAGGCTGAGAGCTTCCGCCAGGCTATGGAGAAGCACCCGGAGAAGGTCATCGAGCGCGCCGTTCGCGGTATGCTGCCCAAGACCACCCTCGGCCGTGCCCAGATGACCAAGCTTAAGGTCTACGCTGGTGCCGAGCATCCGCATGCTGCCCAGAACCCCACGAAGATTGAGCTGGAGGCTTAAAGATGGCTGAGAACACCGTTGTCTACCAGGGTACCGGCCGTCGTAAGAACGCCGTCGCCCGCGTCCGTCTCGTCCCCGGCACCGGCAAGGTGACCATCAACAAGCGTGACGCCGAGCAGTATTTCGGCCGTCATCAGCTCGTTGAGAACGCCCTTGCTCCCTTCAAGGTGACCGACACCGCCGGTCAGTTCGACGTTATCGCTCTGTGCGATGGCGGCGGCATCTCCGGTCAGTCCGGCGCTCTGCGTCTGGGCATCGCTCGCGCTCTTCTGAACGCTGGCGACTACCGTGCTGACCTCAAGAAGGCCGGTTTCCTTACGCGCGATGCTCGCGTGGTCGAGCGCAAGAAGTACGGCCTCAAGAAGGCCCGCCGCGCTCCCCAGTTCTCCAAGCGCTAAGGTTTTATCTCCTTTCGAGATACAATGTACAAGCGGGGCCTGCCGATTCCTCGGCGGGTCCCGCTTTTCTTTTTCGACTAGGGCGGGCGGTTGCATATCGCCTGCTAGGGAAGGAGCGATCCTATGCCCCAGAACATCTTCGGTACCGACGGCGTCCGTGGCGTCGCCAATGCCGACCTCTCGTGCGACCTCGCGTTTCGCCTGGGCCGCGCGGCGACCAAGTTCCTTGGCCCGGACATCTGCATCGGCCGCGACACGCGCCTTTCGGGTACCATGCTCGAGAGTGCTCTGACCGCTGGCATTATGGCAGAGGGCGGCCGTCCGCATTGCTGCGGCGTTATCCCTACGCCGGCCGTGGCGCTGCTCACCGTCCAAAACGAGCTCGACGGTGGCATCGTCATCTCCGCTTCGCATAATCCGCCGGAGTTCAACGGCATCAAGTTCTTTAGCCGCAAGGGCATGAAGCTTCCCGATGCTGTCGAGGAAGAGATCAGCGCTTGGGTCATGTCCGAGGAGGCCATGGCTGCCGACACGCTGCCGACCGGCGCCGGTGTGGGTCACATCATCAAGATGAAAGACGCCCGCAAGGCCTATGTCGATCATGCCATCAGCACGCTCGACGGCCTTAAGCTCGATGGCCTGGTTGTTGCCGTCGACTGCGGTCACGGTGCTTCCTGCCAGACCACGCCCGCTGCGCTGCAGCGCCTGGGCGCCACGGTGCACGCTATCAACACCGATTACTGCGGCACTGACATTAACGTTGAGTGCGGCTCCACTCACCTTGAGCCCCTGCGCGAGCTCGTGCTGCGCACCCACGCCGATATCGGCCTGGCCCACGACGGCGACGCCGATCGCGTGCTGTTCGTGGACAGCGAGGGCAATGAGATCGACGGTGACTACATCCTGGCTATCTGCGGTTCTGACCTCGCCGCCCGCGGCAAGCTCGCCAACTCCGAGATCGTCTCGACCGTCATGTGCAACTTGGGCTTCTCCATCGCTATGAAGGAGCAGGGCTTCGAGATGGTTCAGACCGCCGTGGGCGACCGCTACGTTCTGGAGCGTATGCTCGCGGATGGCGCCGTCATCGGCGGCGAGCAGTCCGGCCACATCATCTTCCTGGAGCACAACACCACCGGTGACGGCCTGGTGACGGCTCTGCAGCTGCTGGCCGTGCTCAAGCGCACCGGTCGTACCCTCACCGATCTTGCCGGCATCATGAAGAAGTACCCGCAGGTACTCGTCAACGTGCATTCCGACAACAAGGCTGGTCTGGACGATTGCCAGCCCATCTGGGATGCCGTCGCTGCTGCCGAGAAGGAACTTGACGGCCGCGGTCGCATTCTGGTGCGTCCGAGCGGTACCGAGCCGCTGGTCCGCGTTATGGCCGAGGCCGAGACGCACGAGCTGACCCAGCGCGTTGTCGACGACATCGTCGAGGTTGTCAAGCGCGAACTTCCCTAATGGTCAAAAACGAGTGCCAAGTGGTAAACTGTTAAGGCTATTTTGGTCGATTGGTATGTCCGAGGGGGAGCATGTTCACTAAAGTCCTAAGGTCTTTTGGTATGCGTGGTCGAGTCCTTACGCTGGATGCTCCCATCTCGGGCGACGTCATTCCGCTTTCCGAGGTAAACGACCAGACATTTGCCACCGGCCTTTTGGGCCAGGGCGTGGCGATTCAGCCTACCGGCACGCGCGTGATTGCACCGGCTGATGCCAAGGTCGAGGCCATTTTTCCCACGGGACACGCTGTTGCGCTTAACACGGTCGATGGCTTGGACGTGCTCATCCACGTTGGTTTGGACACTGTTCAGCTTGAGGGCAAGCACTTTACCGTACATGCGCAAGTGGGTGACATCGTCCATAAGGGCGATGTACTCATTGAGTTCGATCGCGAGGCAATTGCTGCCGAGGGCTATGATGTGACGGTTCCCATCTTGGTGTGCAACTCCGTTGAGTTCTCGAGTATCAAGGGCTCCGTTGGCGTGCATGTCGAAGAGATGGACCAGCTCATCGTTGCTCGCGAGCGCTAGCAAGTGCACGTGGCCATTAGCCTACAATTCAAACACGTTTACGGAGGGCGCCCTTGAAAGAGGACGCCCTCCGTGGCAAGATGGGATTTGTCCGAAGCTAAACGGCTTTGGGTCACCGTGGACGGGCAGGGGCCTCGACGCGGCTAGACACGAGACACATACATTACGCGACCTCGCCCTGGTGGCCGCACACGTTGGTTGCGGCCGACGCGGGCCGCGGGCAAGTGCTTGTAAGGGGAGCCTTGCCTCTCTTGTACGAGAAAGGACGCGTAATGAAGATCATTAAAGCTAAAGACTACGAGGATATGAGCCGCAAGGCCGCCAATATCATCTCGGCACAGGTTATCCTCAAGCCCGATTGCGTGCTGGGTCTTGCCACCGGCTCCACCCCGATCGGTGCCTACAAGCAGCTCGCTGCTTGGTACGAGAAGGGCGACGTCGACTTTGCCGAGGTCAGCACCTACAACCTGGACGAGTATCGCGGCCTTTCGCACGACGATCCCCAGAGCTATCACTACTTCATGCGTGAGAACTTCTTCGATCACATCAACATCGACCTGAACAACACGCATGTGCCCGACGGTTCCAACCCCGACGCCGCCGCTGCCTGCTCTGAGTACGACGAGATCGTCGCCGCCGCCGGTTACCCGGATCTGCAGCTGCTCGGTATTGGCAACAACGGCCACATCGGCTTCAACGAGCCCGATGACCACTTCTCCAAGGGCACGCACTGCGTCGACCTCACCGAGAGCACCATTCAGGCCAACAGCCGCCTGTTCGACAGCATCGACGACGTTCCCCGTCAGGCCTACACCATGGGCACCCAGACCATCATGTATGCCCGCATGATCCTGGTCGTCGCCAACGGCGAGGCCAAGGCTCAGGCCGTGCATGACATGTGCTATGGTCCGGTTACGCCCGCGTGCCCGGCTTCGATCCTGCAGCTGCACACCAACTGCGTTGTCGTTGCCGACGAGGCCGCCCTTTCGCTCTGCGAGTAGCGCGAATCCTGCATCTCGACATAGCCTTGCCTAAGGCCTCCGCTTTGCGGGGGCCTTTTTGTTATCCCTCTCCGCCCGCTTGACCAAAATCTTGCCGCAAGCTTGGCGAATGCCGGATGTCAAACAGTTTGATTCATTCCATACCAGATTCTATGCAAAAATGCCACTAAAAGGTCGTAGACGGTAGCGGGTGCTAGGCGAGTTGAATGACATGGCTGAACCTTGTTCATTTGCGTTACACTGCCGCTTAGATGGGACAAGCTGACAAGCCATTTACCTGCTTAAAGACCGATTAGTCGGGGGATTAATAACAATCGGCCCTCGCTGTACAAAAACTTGCCGCTTGCGTACCAAAAGACAACCTAAAACACAAGGTCGCTCTATTCATAGCGCGGCTTGTATGGTCTTGCGGTTACGGTGTCCATACGGTCGAGTTGAGGAGCGGGCATGGTAAACGATTTGGGCAGTATGGACGACCTCGAGCTGATGCCGCTGGGCGGAGGCTATATGGTGCGACGCGAACGCTTGATGAATGAGCTTATCGCCAAGGGCCGAAAGGCCGGCATCGTGGTTCTTTATGCGCCCGACGGGTTTGGGAAGACCTCGGTGCTGCTGCAGTACACCCATGAGGTTAAATGCGACCCGACGCGAGGCCCCGTGCGGATTATCGAGGCCGATCGCGCCACTGGGCGCGAGGTGTTTATGCAGCTCGAGGTGGTCACCGAAGAACTCAAAGACAAACCGCACTCCCTTATCGCGATTGATAATGTGCCAAACCTCGATCAGCGCGATACCGAAGACCTCATCGACAGGATTCGCGGCCTGCGCGCTATGGGGGTAGGGGTCTTTATCTCCTGCCGTCCTTCAAATCGTCAACTGATTCATGGGCTGGGCGATTCGGTTAAGATCAATGCGCAGATGCTCAAGGTGCATGCCTATGAGTATTCGGCGTGGGCATCGGCGTTTTCGATCAGCACATCGCTCGACTTTTATCAGCTCACGCAGGGCGTGCCCGAGCTCGTTTCGGCATTGCAGACGGGTCTGTATGGCCAAGGCGACGTAGCCGGTCTGCTCGAAAACGAGATTGTCAACGTATATGGCGCGGCACTTGTCGATCTGGCTTCGCTCGACAATAATGCACTGTTTTGCGTGGCATGTCTCATGATTTTGATTGGCGAGGGCAATATCGCAGAACTCGAGGCTTGCGGGGTGAGGCTATCGATGGTCGACCAGTCCTACTTTGTACGCGACTACCCGATCTTTGGCTTGGATCCCGCCGAGCGGAGTTTTACGTGTCTGGGCACGGAGGATAACGGACGCTTGCGTTTGCGTAAGTTGGTGGCCGAGGTTCGCCCCGACCTTGTTCCGAGGGCGGCCCGGATTTTGCTTAAGGCGGGTAGATGCGATGCGGCGATGGGCCTGGCGGACGCCTTTTTGGACCGTGAAGCGGTCCTTGAACTTGCTGGGCAGTATGGGGTCGATCTGGCTCTGACGGGGCACGGGGCCGATATCTGCCGAGCAGCGCTGGGCACGATCGATGCCGACGATCCGGCTCCAGAGCCAACGCCTGCCGAGGCGCTCGGCGTATATCTGGCAGCGGTCAGCGTGTCCAATACAAAGCTCGCTCGCTATATGGCATCTGTTATCGAGCGCGGGGGCGAACGGGCGGCCTGTGAAATAGACCCTGTTTCATGGACGGTGGCCCGGACACTGACGGCTGTTTGCTATGGGGACAACGGGCTTGGGCTTCCTACGAACCTGGCCGTGCCAGAAATAGAGACGTCCCACACCGCACTCGACATGCTGTCCGCGCATATCGAGGTCAAGCGCCGCCTGACCGAACGGGGAGATGACGGCGGCGTTCTACAGCAGCTCAAAACGAGCAAGGCCTACGACTGTGAGCTCGACATCGCGGGGATTGTTATACGGGCCGATAGCATGCTGGTGGAGCTCTTTGACGGGTCGTTTACGGGAACCGACGAGCGCGACGACGAGATGACGGTGGTGCGGGAGGCGCTCGACGTACGTGGGCTTAAGGCGATGGCTATCTGGGTGCGCATGGTGCTGGCGGCACGGCGGCTCCTTTCCGGCTTGCCGGTAACCGACGACGCGGCATTCAACGAGCTCGATCGTTTTGCCGTGCGCATGCGCGACAACCAGATTCAGCTGTTTGGCCTGTTGCTAGAAGGCTGGCAGTCGCTGGCAGAGGGACGGCCGGTTAATGCAAAGTTCCGTGCGGTCCAAGTGCTCAAACTTGCCGAGGAGTCGATTGCGTACATGCGCGATAACGCATTGCTGCTGGAGCGCGCGGCGTATCTGCGTAACACCTCGATGGTTTCGGTGCGTGAGGAAGCGGAGTTGCTCGATATAAGCCAGACGCAGGTTGGTGGAGCGGAGGCCTGGATGGTGGCGCTGCATTTGGCCTGTGCGGGCCGAGACAGCGATCTTGCGGCCTGGATGTCCATGAATCGTGCGGGGATTCTGGAGCCATCGTATCGGCTCTTTGCGCGCCTTGCCATGCATTGTCTGGGCGAGCCGGCGACCAGGATTCGCAAGAAGCTTCCCGTGCGCGAGCTGTCGCGGTACTCGCTGCGCGACGATTTGGAAGGGGAGGGCGAGCGCCTGTTCCAGGCCGGCGAGGTTGAAGCCGTTGATACCATTGACCATATCGAGATTCGCATGTTTGGTGCGTTTCGCGCCGAGCGCGACGGGTTTCCCATCACGGACAAAATGTGGCGCCGCAAGAAGGCGGCGACACTTGCCGAGCGGCTTGCGCTGGGCATGGATGCGCTCGTCGATCGTGAGACGCTGGCCATGGAGTTGTGGCCCCATGCCGAGTTCAATAGCGCCCGCAACAACCTGTACTCGACGATATCGCGCTTGCGGTCGGCTTTGGGACCGACGCCGGATGGCAAGTCGTGTGTGCTCATCCAAAATGAATGCATCGGACTCAACGGCGACTACGTCAAGACCGATGTACGACTGTTTGACCAGATAAGCCGCGAGGTTTTGGGAAATCGCACGGGTGCGCGCGGGCCCCATTTAGTTGAGCTGTGCCTTAAGATTGAGCAGCTTTATGCCGGGCCGCTGTATGTTCCCAATGGCTGTAACCCCACCTACTTTTTGCGTATGCGACGCATTATGCAGTCAAAGTTCATCGATTGCATGATTAAGGGAGCAAATGCCGCTCTAGAAGAAAACGATTTGCAGTCGGCGATTTGGCTGGCGGAGTCGGGGCTTCGACAGGAAACGGCGCGTGAGGATATGGTGCGCTGCGCCATGCGCGTCTACAGTGCGGCGGGGCGGCGGCGCGATATCGTCGAGCTATACAGCGGGCATATGCACCATCTAAGGGAACAGGTCAATGGCGTACCCGAGCCCGAGACGCGGCATCTATACGAGCGCTTGGTGGAGGGGCGGCTCAATCGCGTGCTGGTCGAGCGATAAAAAAACGGGCGCCCGAAGTACTTGGGCACCCGTAAGCTTGCTATGTGTTGGCTCGCCGGATCATTGGCTCTTAGACGAGCTTGATCTTCTCGATGTCCTTGCGCGAGGACTCGCGATACAGCGAGAACTTGCGGCCGATGACCTGGACGACCTCGGCGTGGCAACGCTCAGCGAGCTCTTCGGCGGCCTCGCGGGCGGAAAGACTGGAGCCATCGAGCACGGAGCACTTAACGAGCTCGTGCTTCTCCAGGTAGGCGACCGTCTGCTCGACGGTGCCCTCGTTGACATCGGACTTGCCGATGATGATGGCGGGGTTGAGGTGATGGGCCATGCTGCGAAGCTGCTTGACCTGGGCTCCTGTCAGTGCCATGGGTTCTCGCTTTCTATGTATGGGGCGCCCCGCGACGGGGCCTTAATCTACGTGAGCTGTCCCACGATAGCGCAGGAACGGCGCGGTGTGGAGCGTGTTTGCCCAGTTCAAAAAGAATGCGGATGCCGAGGTGATGGGCAGCGCAGGCTGTGAACGGGCTACGAGCGGGATTCAGAGACCGGTTCCCATGCAATAAACGCCCAGCGAACCTTACGGACATGGTCGAGCATATAGCGCCCCTGCGGCACGCCCTTGGAGCCCGGCTCACCGGCATGGGGATTCTCGATCATGTGTTGGGCGATGTAGTCGCGCAGACGGTCGACCTTATCCTCGTTGCCATGCTCAAGCATGCGGGAAAAGTCCGCCACGCCTGCCTCAAGGCTGTCGAAGGTATCGCGACGCGGCGATTCAAAGTACGTGACCTGCGGCAGGGCACCCATCTGAATGAGGATGTTGAAGGCGTACACAAAGCCATTGCTGCAGGTAACCGAGGCGCCGATAGCGTTCATCAAGTGCAGATCATAGCGCGGGCTGGAGTTGGCGACCATCGTGACTGCACAACGCCGACGAGCCGTACGGTCGAGCTTGGCAAGCGCGCCTTTTAGGTTGGTCGTGGTGACAGAGCGACTGGCAAAGGCAACATCAACAGCCTTGGCAACCGGCCCAACCAGATCCCAATCATCGTCCCAGGCAAGCTCAAGCGGCGTAATGCGATCCTCGAGCCCATAGTACTCAATGCCAGCATCAAGCGTGCCCAACATGGCAGGGGAAAAGTCAGCAGCAATCACAGGATGCCCAGCCTGAGCAAGCGGAATAGCAATCGACCCAGCCCCGCACCCCATATCGAGTACCGACTCGCCGGGCTCAAGCGCCAGCAGCTTTATAAAATCCCGAGCATAAGGGGCAGTCTCCAACGGCCGAAAATGCCGAGCCCTTTTATCCCACTCAAAAGAATCGTCAGCCCGCCGCCGATCAGCTTGCAGACGCATCCACTCCAGATTCCAATCTGTGGAAAGCAGCTCAGAACGATTCTCCCCATCAGCCACGGGCCAACCTCCTAGCAACAAAAAAGCGACTCCTCCCAAAAGAAGAGCCGCAACCAGCATATATCAGAAAGAACCGATCCAACGCCAAACCGTCATACCAGCAAAGTGGAGCAGAAGCGAAGCGACTGCAACCGGGATAGAACCCAACCGAGGTCCCGTTGTGCGGGAGCCCCGGGGAGGGCAAATATATAAGGTCGATCGCGAGTTCCGCACGAGCCGGAGAGCACTTAATGTGCTCTCCGTGCGAGTCAGGACTGTCCGAGCAGGCGACCTTATATGTCTGCCGCCCGGCGGCGGGGCTCCTCGCCAGTCCCCCTCAGCTAGTTCTTCAGCGAGTTCAGCGGCGCCGGGAAACGTCCACCGCGATGGGCAAGCACGGTGCCGGCGTTGGGGTTCACCGGCATGATGGGTGCACGGCCGAACAGGCCGCCGTACTCGACGCAGTCACCCACGCCCTTGCCGATGGCGGGAATCACGCGGACGGCCGTGGTCTTGTTGTTGATGACGCCGATGGCCATCTCGTCGGCGATGATGCCGGCGATGGTCTCGACCGGGGTGTCGCCGGGGATGGCGATCATGTCCAGGCCGACGGAGCACACGCAGGTCATGGCCTCGAGCTTCTCGAGCGAAAGCGCACCGGCTTCGACGGCGGCGATCATGCCGGCGTCCTCGGACACGGGGATGAAAGCGCCGGAGAGACCGCCCACGCTGGAGCTGGCCATGACGCCGCCCTTCTTGACGGCATCGTTGAGCATGGCGAGCGCGCAGGTCGTGCCCGGGCCGCCGCAGGTGCCCACGCCGATGATCTCGAGGATGCGGGCAACGGAGTCACCGATGGCAGGCGTGGGGGCCAGCGACAGGTCGACAATGCCCTTCTCGACCCCCAGGCGATGGGCGGCCTCGCGGCTCATGAGCTCGCCGGCGCGGGTGATCTTAAAGGCGGTCTGCTTAATCTTTTCGGCGACTTCCATCATCGAGGCGGAATCGGGCAGCGTCTCCAGGGCTGCGGCCATAACGCCGGGGCCCGAGACGCCTACGTTGATGACGGCGTCGGCCTCGCCACCGCCGTGGACGGCGCCCGCCATAAACGGGGAGTCCTCGACCATGTTGGCAAAGCAGACAAACTTGGAAGCGCCGACGGAATCCTGGTCGGCCGTGAGTCTAGCGGCATCGATGATGGTCTGGGCCGCCATAAGCACGGCGTCCATGTTGATGCCAGCGCGCAGGCTAGCAACATTGACGCTGGAGCAGACGCGGCTGGTGGTAGCGAGCGCCTGGGGGATGGACTGGATAACGCGGCGATCGGCGTCGCCGATGCCCTTCTGGACGAGTGCGGAGAAGCCGCCCAGGTAGTCGATGCCGAGCGTCTCGGCCGCGCGGTCGAGGGCGTGCGCGATAGGGGTGAGGTCCTCATCCTTGCAGCAAGCGGCGATCTGCGCCACCGGGGTAACGGAGACGCGCTTGTTGACGATGGGGATACCGTACTCGCGCTCGAGGTTCTCGGCGGTCTCGACCAGATGCTCAGCCGTGTGCGTCACGTGGTCGTAGATCTTCGTGCACATGCGGTCGAGGTTCTCGTCACCGCAACCCATGAGCGAAACACCCATGGTGATGGTCCTGATGTCGAGGTTCTGCTCCTCAACCATGCCGCGGGTTTCCGCGATTTCTGCGGGCGTGATCGCCATCCTTGCGCTCCTATCTGCCAAAACGAGCATAGTCTTTTCTATTCTAACGTGCCGCACGTGCCAAGTGGCGCATGCGGCACGTTTTGGTGCTCGGTTGTTTCCGTTGTGTTACTGCCCAAAGACCTCTTCGGCGATGCGCGCGCTTTCGGCGGCATCCTTGGCGTAGTAGTCCGCGCCGATCTGCTTGGCGTATTCGGGGGTGAGCACGGCGCCGCCTACGATGATCTTGACGCCCGGCACCTCGGCATGGAGCAACTTGATGGTCTCCTCCATGGCGACGACGGTGGTGGTCATAAGCGCCGAGAGGCCGACGAGTTTGATATCGCGCTCCTTGACGGTCTTGAGCACCTCCTGTGGATCGACGTCGCGGCCTAGGTCAAAGACGGTGTAGCCGTAGTTGTCGAGCAGCATTTTGACGATATTCTTGCCGATATCGTGGATGTCGCCCTTGACGGTGGCCACGCAGATCTTACCCTTGTCGGCAATCTCGCCGGCGGGCATCAGGCGTTTGATGGTATCGAAGCCCACGCGCGCGGCCTCGGCCGAGGCCATGAGCTGCGGCAAGAAGAACTTGCCCTGGTCAAAGAGGACGCCCACCTCGTCGAGGGCGGGGATAAAGTGGTTGTTGATAAGGTCCATGGCGTCGTGGTCTGCCAGCAGACGCTCGGTCTCGGCAGCGATCTCGCCTTTGCGGCCCGAGACGACCATGCGACGAATCGGGTCGTCGTTGCCGTCGGTGCCGGCGGTGCCGGCAGCGGGCACGGTGTCGGTCGATGCGGCCTGAGCCGCTGCCGGGTTGGCGGCGATCTTATACGGATCGGTCCAGCCGGCATAGCGCTCGATGTATCCGGTCGAGCCCTCGTCCTCAACGCTCAGGACGCGATAGCTGTAGACGGTGTCCATAAAGCGCTTGGAGCCCGGGTTCATGATGGGGGCATCGAGGCCCGCGCCAAAGGCGGCGGCCAAAAAGACCGAGCCCAGCAGCGGGCGGGCAGGCAGACCAAAGCTGATGTTCGACACGCCGAGCGCGCATTTGACGCCCAGGCGCTCCTTGCACAGGGACATGGCGCGCAGGATCTGCTCGGCCTGGCGTTGATTGGTCGAGGCGGTCATGACCAGGCAGTCGATGAGGATACGGTCCGGGCCGATGCCGTAGCGGGCAGCCTCGGCCACGATGCGCTCGGCGATGGCAAAGCGGGCCTCGGCGGTATCGGGGATGCCGCCTTCGTCGAGCGTAAGGCCGACAACGTTGGTGCCGTAGTGGGCGACCAGCGGGAAGATCTCGTCCATGATCTGCTGCTTGCCGTTGACCGAGTTGATGATGGGCTTGCCGGCGTAGCGACGTACGGCGGCCTCGACGGCGGCGGGGTCGGTGGAGTCGATCTGCAGCGGCAGCAGCGTGGAGCCTTGGAGCTGCTCGGTGGCCTGTTGGATAATCTTGACCTCGTCGATCTCGGGCAGGCCCACGTTGACGTCCAGGATGTCGGCGCCCTGCTCCTGCTGGCTGATGCCCTGGCTCACCACGTAGTCCAGGTCGCCGTCGCGCAGGGCCTGCTGCAGGCGCTTTTTGCCGGTGGGGTTGATGCGCTCGCCGATGACGGCGATCTTGTGGCCGTCGCAGGGGAGGTCCACCACGGTCTGGGCGCTTGTGACCGACATGCTGGGCTTGCGGTGGCGCGGACTGGGCGTGTGGTTATCGATAAGCGTGCGCAGCGCTGCCATGTGCGCCGGCGTGGTGCCGCAGCAGCCACCCACGACGCTTACGCCGTCCTCAATCATACCGGCGACGGCCACGGCGTACTCGGGCGCCTGGATATCAAAGACGGTGTTGCCGTCGTCGTCCACGTGGGGCAGTCCTGCGTTGGCCTGCACCATAACGGGCTTGTCCGTAACGGTGAGCATGCGAGCGGCGAGTCCTCGGAGCTCGGCCGGTCCCTGGCTGCAGTTGATGCCCAAAACGTCGGCGCCGATGGCATCGAGCGTGATGGCGGCAACCTCGGGACTCGTGCCCAGGAAGGTGCGACCGTCTTCCTCAAAGGTCATGGTGGCAAAGACGGGCAGGTCGGAGTTCTCGCGGCAGGCGAGGACGGCCGCCTTGATCTCGGCCAGGTCGGTCATAGTCTCGATAATAAAGAGGTCCACGCCCGCGGCGACGCCGGCGCGCACTTCCTCGGCAAAGAGGTCATAGGCCTCGTCGAAGCTGAGGGTACCCAAGGGGCGAAGCAGCGCGCCGATGGGGCCGATATCGCCGGCGACGTAGTGGGCGCCGGCCGCGCGGGCGCAGGCGACAGCGGCGGCAAAGACATCTGCCACGGTGGCGGTACCGTCGAGCTTGTGGGCGTTGGCGCCAAAGGTGTTGGCGGTGATCACGTCGCAGCCGGCTTCGACGTACTGACGCTGGATGTCGGTAATGACCTGAGGCTCCTCAAAGTTGAGCAGCTCGGGCAGGGCGCCGGCCTTCATGCCGGCCGCCTGCAGCATGGTACCCATGCCGCCGTCGAACAGCAGGTGTCCCGTGCCCTCGATGGCGGCGCGCAGACGATCGTCCTTAATGCGAAGGTCGTCGATCGTGCGCGTCTTGTATGCAGCTCCGTTGCGGCGCGCAGCATCAACAGGCGCCGCCAATGCAGTGCCGTCAGAATCATGAGTGATAAGCGGAGTAAACATCGAGGGCTCCTAATGGCTGGAATAGCAGGTGGTGTGGGCGGCGCGGAAGCGACAGTGCTCGCGCATGCGGCAGATATTGCAGGTGGGGCGGCTCTGGGCGTCGTGGACCTCGCCGTCGAACAGACCGATCACCGCGGTCACGCTCTTGGTGGGCATGAGCAGGCTGGTGGGCGTGATGGTAAGCCCGATGAGCCGCGTGGCGTTGAGCGCGTCCACGATTGAGCGCTGTGCCGTAAGCGGGCAGTCGCCGTAGCCGGGACTGAAGCGCCAGTTACCGGCGAGTCCGTGTGCGGCGGCCGCAGCCTTAACCTGCTGGTCCATCTGCTCAACGGCGGCTTCTACATAGGCAGAGCATGCGGCGTCGAGCACGGCTCCCTCCAGGGGCTGCTGGGCTCCCGTGGTACGCAGGCGACGCTCGGCGTCCATGCCGAGGGTGCATGCCATGAGCGCGGCAAAGCGTGCGTCTTTGAGATGTCGATAGATGTCGCGACCGCGCAGCTCAACGTTGGTGCCAACCAGACGGATGCAAGGCTCTCCCTGCTCGTCCACGCCCGTGGCATCGACGGTAAACACGCGCCGCACGCCGCGGGGCTCAATGTCCAGCTCAAGGCGCTCGACCACAAGCTCAATACGTCGTGACAGCTCGGGCTCAATCTGCTGGCCGCCGTAACCCAGATACCGCAGCATCTCGGCACGGTCGACACGGGGATGGTGCGCAGCATCGACACGGTAAAGCGCCGGCGACGCAAGGTCGGCCGGCACTTCGACAGCGGTTGTATCGATGTGCGGTTTTTCCATTACCCCAGGCGCTCCATAATGGTCGCGGCGATCGCAGGACGATTCATAGTGTACAGGTGCAGACCGGCGGCACCGTGCTCCTTAAGGTCGCAAAGCTGACGGGCGGCATAATCTACACCGGCTGCCTGCAGGCTCTCGGGGTCGTTCTCGTACTTGGCGAGAATCTTGATGACGGGGGAGGGCAGCGACGCGCCGCACATAAAGACCATGCGGCTGATTTGCGACTTGCCCATAAACGGCATGATGCCCGCGGTAATGGGCACGGTGATGCCCGCCTTGTCGGCAAGCTCGCGAAAACGGTAGAAGCACTCGTTGTCAAAGAAGAGCTGCGTCACAAAGAAGCTCGCGCCGGCGTCCTGTTTTTGCTTGAGGTATTCGACCGAAGCGTTGAGGTCCTCACAGGCAATGTGGCCCTCGGGGTAGGCCGCGGCGCCCACACAAAAGCCGGCGTCGACAAGCTCGGGGATGAGGTCACGGGCGTAGGCGTAGTCCGAGGCGGGCTTGTCATCCTCGGTCGCGCCAGTGGGCAGATCACCGCGCAGGGCCAGGATGTTTTCTACGCCGGCGGAGCGGTATTCGTCGATCTTGGCGACGATATCGGCGTGCGAGCGGCCCACGCAGGTAAGGTGCGCCACCGAGGGCGTATTGAATTCGCTCGTAATCATATGCGCGATGGGGGCGGTGGTGGCGCCGTTGCCCGAGCCGCCGGCCGAGCAGGTGACCGAGACAAAGCTCGGCGAAAGCTTGCACAGATTGCCCGCCACCTCGCGAGCCGTGTCGAGGGAAAGCTCGCCCTTAGGCGGGAACATCTCAAACGAAACGGGCGCGGTGCCTCGGGATGCCGCCTGCTTAAAAACCTCGTCGACGCGCATATCGTGCTCCTTTAGATACGTAATAGTGTGATGTGTTGTAAGGATTCTACAGCACCACTGTGTCACGGTGGAGTTTCACTCGCTATTCGGGGATACCAATCAAAGATGCCTTGCTATCGACATTCCCTATAGCAGAGCGGTCAATCTAGGATGGGGCTATAAAGACTGGTATCTGATGCGAAATACCAGTTAATAGAGCCCCATCCCAAATTGACTACCCTTAAACCATGGGGAGAGGTCTGCAATTTATACAGTTGATTGGCTGTTGAGGGCGGCAACGCCGCCGCGATGCGGTAACCTCATTGATTGGTTTCGTGACAGCAACATAACGGTAATGTTGCGGAAACACGACGAGCCTAATCTATGACTCGTTCGTTAGTAATCAACACCGCTTCTCACGCGGTGCCGATACGAAGGGAGTTCCGTATGGCCGAACTTACTGACCGCTTCGGGACCATGGTGTTCTCTGAGGAAGTCATGAAGGACTACCTCCCCAAGGACATTTGGAAGCGCCTTGCTGCAACCCTCGAGGACGGTGAGCCGCTTGACCTGGATGTGGCCAACGCCGTTGCCCACGCCATGAAGGTCTGGGCCATCTCCAAGGGCGCGACGCACTACGCGCACTGGTTCCAGCCGCTTTCGGGCATTACTTCCGAGAAGCACGACAGCTTCCTCGAGCCCAACCACGACGGCACCGCCATTACCAAGTTTACGGGCAAGAACCTCATCCAGGGCGAGCCGGACGCCTCCAGCTTCCCCAACGGCGGCCTGCGTGCCACCTTCGAGGCCCGTGGCTACACCGCTTGGGATCCCACCAGCCCCGCATTCATTAAGGACGATGTCCTGTGCATCCCCACGGCTTTTTGCTCCTACACGGGCGAGGCCCTGGACAAGAAGACCCCGCTGCTGCGCTCCATGACCGCACTCTCGCGTGAGTCCAAGCGCGTTTTGGCGCTGTTTGGTAAGACCCCCAAGAAGGTCGTTCCTTCCGTGGGCGATGAGCAGGAGTACTTCCTGATCAAGAAGGACGCTTACCGCAAGCGCAGGGACCTGGTCATCACCGGGCGCACCCTCTTTGGTGCTGCTCCCTGCAAGGGCCAGGAGCTCGAGGAACACTACTTTGGCGCTATCCGCCCCACCGTCTCGTCCTATATGAAGGACCTGGACGATGAACTGTGGGCGCTTGGCATTCCTGCCAAGACCAAGCACAACGAGGTCGCTCCCTGCCAGCATGAGCTCGCCCCTGTCTACGGCGAGGTCAACGAGGCCATCGACCAGAATCTGGTCATGATGGAGAAGATGAAGCTCATCGCCTCCCGTCACGACTTGGTCTGCCTGCTGCACGAGAAGCCCTTTGAGGGCATCAACGGTTCGGGCAAGCACAACAACTGGTCGCTTGGCACCGAGTCCGAGAACCTGCTCGACCCGGGCGACACCCCGCTCGACAACCTGCAGTTCATCGTCTTCCTCACCGCGGTGATCGAGGCCGTCGATAACTATCAGGAGCTCCTGCGTGCCTCCGTTGCCTCGGCCGGCAACGATCATCGTCTGGGCGCCAACGAGGCTCCTCCGGCGATTATGTCCATCTTCCTGGGCGACCAGCTTACCGAGGTTGTCGAGAAGATCATCGATGGCAAGGCTTCCGTCCATGCCACGCGCGGCGTGCTTGACTTGGGCGCCGATACCCTGCCCAAACTGATGCAGGACAACACCGACCGCAACCGCACCTCCCCGTTCGCCTTCACCGGCAACAAGTTCGAGTTCCGTGCCTGCGGCTCCGAGCAAAACGTTTCCGACTCCAACCTGGTGCTCGATGCCGCCGTTGCCAAGTCGCTCAAGTCCTTCGCCGATGCGCTCGAGGGTACGCCCGAGGATAAGTTCCAGGACGCCGCGCTCGAGTACTGCAAGAAGGTGCTGACCGATCACCAGCGCATCCTGTTCTCCGGCGACGGTTACTCCGACGAGTGGCCCATCGAGGCCGAGAAGCGCGGCCTTGCCAACAACAAGACCACGGCCGACGCTCTTCCCGCCTTTGTTTCCGATAAGGCCATTGCGCTCTTTGAGGAGACGGGTGTCCTGACCAAGGCCGAGGCCCAGTGCCGCTATGACTGCAAGCTCGAGAAGTACAACAAGCTCATGAACATCGAGGCTACCACGATGGTTCGCGAGGCGCGTCGTACCTATCGCCCGGTCATTACCGCCTATGCCACCAAGGTCGCTAAGGGCCTTGAGGCTATCCGTGCCGCCGGCGCCGATGCTGCCATGCAGTGCGAGCAGAACACGCTCAACAAGCTCTGCAACGGCATCACCGCCATCAACGACTCCATCAAGGCGCTCGACGCCGTACATCAGAAGGCCGAGGCTCTCGATGGCCAGGAGCAGGCCAACGTGTACGCGCACGAGGTCGTTCCCGCTATGGATACGCTGCGTGCCGCCGTGGACGCCATGGAGGAGATCGTGGCCGCCGACTACTGGCCGGTCCCGACCTACGACGACATCCTGTTCTACGTGTAGAGCGTAACTGACATATCGTCACGGTATTGAGCCGGGGTCCGCATCGCGCGGGCCCCGGCTATTTGTTTGCGAAGGACGCTTTGGATCCCGCTTTGCAACTGATTCGCCCACACAATAAGGGGTCGTGGGCAAAAAACGTCAAATATGAGTACTGTCACAAGCCCTGTAGCATTATCTTTTTGCAAAATATGCAGTGTTACGCAACATATGTCCAAGTACTTAGCTGATAAATGCCTGCAATTCCTCCGCCGTAGGACGCCTTGTGGGTAGCGCGCAGAGATGTGGTGTAAGAGGCGGGGAATGCCCCGCCTCCGCCCTTTCTTGAAAGGGAGGGGACACCGCCTAGAATTCGTCGTTGGAGTAATGAAGGTGACGAATGGAAGGAAAGGCGATGCCCCAAGAAGAGAGTGTACTGCGCCTCGGCCGCGACGAGGCCCTCGAGGCGGCGAGGCTTTGGCAGGAGTGCGGCGACGCGCGCGAGTTCGCGTGCAGGGTGCTGGGCAGCGTGATGAACGCGCTGATGGACTCCGAGGCCCAGCAGATGTGCGGCGCGAGCCGCAACGAGCGCAGCGACGGCAGGGAGAACAGCCGCAACGGCTACCGCCCCAGGTCGCTCAAGACCGCCGTGGGCGACGTGGAGCTCGAGATACCCAAGCTCAGGCACGGCACCTACTACCCCGAGGGCATGCTCGCGCGATGGTCGCGCGTCGACACCTCGGTGGCCGCCATCGTGCAGGAGATGTACGTATGCGGCGTGTCCACCCGCAAGGTCGAGCGCGTGGCGTCCAAGCTGGGCATATCCTCGCTGTCGAGTGTTAGCGTCAATATATTTTTCACCATTTTCACCAACGTATTTTCGCCAATCGCG